>OBLQ010000695.1_pt1 | contig 12874 bp, 11 predicted proteins | sample 1519881 | NCBI WGS metagenome assembly OBLQ01 (sample SAMN01911456, study PRJEB22533) | soil metagenome | biome: Soil | place: Malaysia | collected 2012-04-30 | depth DG_metagenome m | reverse complement strand
CGAGCGCCTGGTCGTGCACGAGTACGCGCACGCGGCCATCCACCAGCTGTCGCGCGGGCATGCTCCTCGATGGCTTCACGAGGGCCTCGCCCAAGCGCTCGAGGGCGCCCAGGTCGATCCCATGCTGCGCGTGCCGGGCAGCCTCACGCTGGCGGGGCTCGAAGCGCTGGTCGGGGACGCCGACCCGATCCGCGCGCGAGCGGGCTACGACATCGCGCTGTGGGTCGTACAGGACCTCCTCGACCGGAGGGGCATCGGGGCCTTGCGTGAGCTCCTGGTGCGCCTCGGCGCCGGCGAGAGCCTGGCCGAGGCCACGACGCGCGTCTACGGCGTCAGAGTGGCCGAGCTCGAGCGCGAGTGGCAGCACCTCCTCGGCGGGTAAGGAGCCATGTTCCACAAGATCCTGATCGCCAATCGAGGAGAGATCGCGCTGCGGGTCATCCGCACGTGCCGTGAGCTCGGCATCCGGACGGTCATCGCGCACTCCAAGGCCGACGCGGACTCGCTGCCGGTCCGGTTGGCCGACGAGTCGATCTGCGTGGGCCCGGACGCCGCGCGGCTGAGCTATCTCAACATTCCCTCGATCATCTCGGCGGCCGAGGTGACGGACAGCGAGGCGATCCATCCCGGCTACGGCTTCCTGGCGGAGAACGCGGCGTTTGCCGAAGTGTGCCGGGCGTGCTCGATCACGTTCATCGGCCCGTCGCCGGAAGCGATCCGGCTGATGGGGGACAAGGCCCAGGCGCGCCAGATCGCCAAGCAGGCCGGCGTCCCCGTGGTTCCGGGCAGCGAGCTGCCGCTCAAGGACTCGGCCGAGGCCCTCGAGGTGGCCGGTCAGATCGGCTACCCGGTGATCCTCAAGGCGGCCGCCGGCGGCGGCGGCCGCGGCATGCGGATCGTGCGGGAGCGGGCCGAGGTCGTGACGGCGTTCGATGCGTGCCAGTCGGAGGCCGGCGCGGCCTTCGGCTCCTCGGAAATCTACTGCGAGCGGTACATCGAGGTGTCCCGGCACGTCGAGGTTCAGGTGCTCGGGGACAAGAACGGCATCCGCGTGCACCTCGGGGAGCGGGACTGCTCCGTCCAGCGCCGGCACCAGAAGCTCATCGAGGAGTCACCCGCCCCCGCACTCTCGCCGGAGACACGGAGCGGGCTCCATCGCGCGGCGCTCACCGCCGCGGCCGCGGTGAACTACGTGAACGCCGGAACCGTCGAGTTCCTGGTCGACGAGCAGGGGCGCTACTACTTCATCGAGATGAACACGCGGCTCCAGGTCGAGCATCCCGTAACGGAGATGGTCACCGGGATTGACCTCGTGCGCGAGCAGATCCGGATCGCCGACGGTGAGGCGCTGGGGTACCGGCAGGACGGCGTGCGCGTCGAGGGACACGCGGTGGAGTGCCGCGTCAACGCCGAGGACCCGGAGACGTTCGCGCCCAGCGCGGGCCGCGTGACGATGTGGGTGCCCCCCGGAGGTCCGAACGTCCGCGTGGACAGCCATCTCATGGCGCCGTACGCCGTGCCCCCGTTCTACGACTCGCTGGTCGCGAAGATCATCGTGCGCGGGGACGATCGCGCCGAGGCGGTGGGGCGCATGCGCCGCGCGCTGTCGGAGACCCTCGTCGCTGGCATCAAGACGTCCATCCCCTTCCTCCAGCGGGTGCTCGCCGATCCCGCGTTCGTCGAGGGGCGGTTCACGAGCGTCGACGCGGCGCGGCTCCGCGGGTGATGGATCCGACCCTCTACGTCGTCCTGGACCGTACGGTCGCGCGGGGAAGAGATCTCGAGGAGATCCTCGCGGCGGTGATCGACGGCGGATGTCGCATGGTGCAGCTCCGGGAGAAGGAGTGGCCTTCGGGACGCCTCCTGCCCGTCGCCCGACGGCTCGCCGAGCGGTGCCGGCGGGCCGGCGTGACCTTCATCGTCAACGACCGCGTCGATCTGGCCCTGGCGGTCGACGCCGACGGGGTCCATCTGGGTCAGGACGATCTGCCGCCCCGCGCGGCCCGTCCGATCCTGCGGCGCGGAATGATTCTCGGGCGCTCGACTCATAGCGTCGAGCAGGCCCTCCGCGCGCACGAGGAGGGCGCCGACTACATCGCGATCGGGTCGATGTTCGCGACGGCCACGAAGCCCGACTTCCAGCTCGTCGGTCCGTCGCTGCTCGGGCGAATCCGGCCCATGACGCCGCGGCCCCTCGTCGGGATCGGCGGGATCACTGCGGAGAACGTCGCCGAGGTGATTCGGGCGGGCGCGGACGGGGTCGCGGTCATCTCCGCTGTCTGCGGCGCCGCCGATCCCGCCGCCGCGAGCCGCCAAGTTCTTGCGTCGATCCGAGCGGCGCGTGACTTGACCCCCCGCACCCGGTCGCTATAATGTCGGCGCGTTGGGCACCCCGATCCGACGATCAAGGAGGGCTCTGATGAGTCGCAACCCGGTTCGCTTCACCATCGTCCTGCTGGCCGCCCTGGCCTTGCTGACGCTGCCGACGGCGCCGTCGCTCGACGCCCAAGGAAAGGGCACCATCAAGATCGCGACCCAGAGCCCGCTCAGCGGTGGCCAGGCCGCCCTCGGCGAGGGCATCAAGCTGGGTGCGCAGCTGGCGCTCGAGAAGTTCAAGGGCGGCCTGACGAAGATGGGCTTCAAGGTCGAGCTCGTCCCCTTCGACGACCAGGCCAAGCCCGACGTGGGCGTCGCCAACGCGAAGAACATCATCGCGGACAAGGACATCCTGGTCGTCATCGGGCACCTGAACTCCGGGGTCGCCATCCCCTCGTCCGAGGTCTACAAGGAAGTGAACCTCGCGATGATCTCTCCCGCCAACACGAACCCGACGATCACGGATCGCGGCTACCCGAACATCTATCGGGTCTGCGGACGCGACGACGTTCAGGGCGTGGTGGGCGCGGAATTCGCGCACTCGACCCTGAAGGTGAAGACCGCGTACGTGATCCACGACAAGACCACCTACGGGCAGGGCGTGGCGGAGTTCTTCAAGGCGGACGCCGAGAAGAAGGGTATCAAGATCCTCGGGTTCGAGGGCACGGAGGAGAAGTCCAACTTCGACCCGATCATCACGCCGATCAAGGCCAAGCACCCGGACCTCATCTATTTCGGCGGCATCTACGACCAGGCCGGGGCATTCTTCAAGCAGGCGCGCGAGAAGGGCGTGAAGTCGAAGTTCCTCGGACCGGACGGCATGGATTCCTCGGACCTCGCCAAGATCGCGGGGAAGGCGGTCATCGGGATGCACTACACGTCGGTGGCCGGCCCCGTGTCCGTCTACCCGCAGGCCAAGCAGTTCGCGGACGAGTACAAGAAGAAGTTCGGCAAGAATCCCGAGCCGTTCGCGGCGCAGGCGTACGACTCGACCGCAATCGCGCTCAAGGCGCTCGAGGCCGCTGCCAAGGGGGGCAAGATGCCCACCCGCGACAGCGTGACCGCGGCCATCCGTACGGTGCACCACACGGGCATCACCGGAAGCGTCCAGTTCGACGAGAAGGGCGATCCGAAGAAGGCGCTCTACTTCGTCCTGCGGGTCGTCAGCGATAACCCGGAGAAGTGGGGCGACAACAAAGAGGTGAAGCGGCTGGTGATCGCGGCCCCGGCCAAGAAGTAGTGGACGCGCGGGGGACCGAGCCGGACGGTCGGTTCGGTCCCCCTCGAGTCTCTCGTCCGTAGAAGGCAATGGACGTTCAGCTCCTCGTCGGCATCTTTCCGCAAGTCCTCCTGGACGGCCTCATCCTCGGCTTCATGTACGCGCTCATCGCCCTCGGCTACACGATGGTCTACGGCGTCCTCGAGTTCATCAACTTCGCGCACTCCGAGATCTTTATCCTCGGCGCATTCGTCGGCGTCGAACTCCTGCTGTCCATGAAGTCGGCCGGGATCCTCGAGGCCGTGCCGTGGCCGCTGGTCCTCCTCGGGATCCTCGTCGTCGGCGCGGCGGCCAGCGGCCTGCTCGCGGTCACCGTAGAGCGCGTCGCCTACCGCCCGCTGCGCTCGGCACCGCGCCTCATCCCGCTGATCTCGGCGATCGGCGTCTCGTTCTTCCTCCAGGACTTCATTCGCCTCGTCGAGTCGGTCTGGCGCAACGCCTTCGATCTCGTGTACCCGACGCTCGACGTCCTTAACGACCGCTTCGAGATCACCTCGACGCTCGACGTGTCCGTGAAATCGCTGGTCGTGATCGTCACGGCCCTACTCATGTTGTGGATCTTGCATCTGCTCGTTAACCGGACGAAGATCGGCACGGCCATCCGCGCCGTGGCCGAAGATCAGGCTGCGGCGAGCCTCATGGGGATCAACGTCAACCGGATCATCTCCCTGACCTTCCTGATCGGCGGCGCCATGGGCGGTGCGGCGGGCGTGCTCTTCGGGGTGCAGTACGGGTTGATCAATCCCTACAGTGGCTTCATCCCCGGACTCAAGGCGTTCACGGCGGCGGTGCTGGGCGGCATCGGCAACATCCCCGGCGCGATGATCGGCGGGCTCGTGCTCGGCCTGCTCGAGGCGTTCGCCGCCTCGTATCTGTCGTTGCTCACGGGCGGCGCGTTCGGCGCCGAGTACAAGGACATCTTCGCCTTCTCGATCCTGATCCTCATTCTGATCTTCCGTCCCAAGGGGCTCCTGGGCGAAGTCGTGCGGGAGCGCGCGTGATCCAGTCGATCCTCGCCGTCCTCGCTGTCGTCGTGTCGGCGTGGGCCGTGGCGACCTTTCCCCGGTCGGTCACCGTCTTCCTGCTGTTCCAGGGCTCCTTGCTCTTCGCGTACGTGGCGCGCATCCCGGCCTGGTTGCGCAGCGCGTTGCTCGCCGTGGCGCTCCTCATGCTGATGCCGGCCATCGGTTACTACAACGGCTACTATCTCGAGGTCGCGACGCAGGTGGGAATCTTCGTCGCGCTCGCGTTGGGCCTGAACATCGTCGTCGGCCTCGCGGGCCTCCTCGACCTCGGCTACGTCGCCTTCTTCGCGGTGGGCGCCTACACCTGGGCGATCTTCGGCTCGCCTCATGCGAACCTCATCTTCGGCGGGACGGCCTTCCCCCTGGCGTCGGGCTGGTTCTACCCGTTCCTCCTCGTCGGGTTGCTGGTGGCCGCGGGCACGGGCATCCTCCTCGGGCTCCCCGTGCTCCGGTTGCACGGCGACTACCTGGCGATCGTCACGCTCGGGTTCGGCGAGGTCATCCGCGTGCTCGCGAACAACCTGGACAAGCCGATCAACATCACCAACGGCCCGAAGGGGCTCACGCCGATCTCGCGGCCGCCCATTCCCTTCGGCGTGCCGTACTCCGAGGCCTTCTATTTCCTGGTCCTGCTCATCGTCGTCGTCGTCGTCCTGGTCAACCGGCGGCTCGAGGACTCCCACGTCGGGCGCGCGTGGGAGGCGGTGCGCGAGGATCAGCTGGCGGCGCAAGCCATGGGTGTTCCCCTCGTCAAGGCGAAGCTGCTGGCCTTCGCCTGCGGCGCCTCGTTCGCCGGCGTCATGGGCGTGGTTTTCGCGGCGAAGCAAGTCTTCATCAATCCGGAGTCGTTCACCTTTCTCGAGTCGATCGGCGTGCTGGCGATGGTCATCCTGGGGGGCATGGGCTCGATCCCCGGGGCCGTGCTCGGCGCGACGGTGGTCACCGTCCTGAACCTCCAGGTGCTGAAGGGGTTCTCCCTCTGGCTGAACGAGCTGAAGAACGCGGGCGTCACCGTCCTCGGGTACAGCCTTGCGAACCTCCCGACGCAGCTCGAGCCGGCCAAGTACGAGCGGATGATCTTCGGGATGATCCTAGTTCTCATGATGATCTTCCGACCCCAGGGCATCTTCCCCGTGCGCCGCCGCAGTCGCGAGCTCGGTCGACCGGACTGACCATGCGCGGTGCGTTCGAGGCCCGAAACGTTACGAAGCGCTTCGGTGGGCTCACCGCGCTCTCGAGCGTCGACTTCACGCTCGAGTCGGGCATCGCGTCGATCATCGGGCCCAACGGGGCCGGCAAGACGACGCTGTTCAACGTCTTCACCGGCCTCTACGCGTGCGACGAGGGCACCGTCACCTTCGGGCAGCACTCGCTGGTCGGCCTGCGCCCCGACCAGATCACGACGCTCGGCGTCTGCCGCACGTTCCAGAACATCCGCCTCTTCGCCAACATGACCGCGATCGAGAACGTGCTCGTGGGCATGCACGCGCGTGTCACGGTGGGCCTCTGGGACGTCCTCGCGCGCACGTCCCGCTTCCGTCGGTCGGAGTTTCGGCTCCAGGGCCGTGCGGAGGCGCTGCTGGAGCGCGTCGGCCTTCGGGCGAACGCGAACGACGTCGCGCGCAACCTCGCGTACGGTGACCAGCGCCGCCTCGAGATCGCTCGCGCGCTCGCGTCCGAGCCGTCGCTCCTTCTCCTCGACGAGCCCACCGCGGGCATGACCCAGGGGGAGGCCGTCGCCCTCATGCGCCTCCTGCGCGCGCTGGTGGCCGACCTCGGGCTCGCGATCATCCTGATCGAGCACAACATGCGGGTGGTCATGGAGGTCTCGGACCGCGTGACCGTCCTCGACCACGGGGAGAAGATCGCCGAAGGGACGCCCCGCGACGTCCAGACCAACCCCCGCGTGATCGAGGCGTACCTCGGCACGCGGGCGCGGGGGAGGGAACGCCCTGCTGAGCGTTGACGCGCTCGAGGTGGCGTACGGCCAGATCCGGGCCCTCAAGGGCGTGGCGCTGGAGGTGGCGCGCGGCGAGATCGTCGCGCTCCTGGGCAACAACGGTGCGGGCAAGACGACGACCCTGAAGACGATCTCGGGACTGCTCCGGCCGACGCACGGCTCGATCACGCTCGAGGGCACGCCGCTCACGAACGTGGCGCCCCACGAGATCGTGATGCGCGGGATCGCACACGTTCCGGAGGGCCGACGCATCTTCAACCGTCTGACGGTCCGCGAAAACCTCGTGATGGGCGCGTACACGCGGCGCGACGAGCGCATCGCGACCGACCTCGACCGCGCCTTCGCCCTCTTTCCGCGCTTGAAGGAGCGCGTCACCCAGGTCGCCGGGACGCTCTCGGGCGGCGAGCAGCAGATGCTCGCGATCGCGCGGGCCCTGATGCTCAATCCGCGGCTGCTCCTGCTGGACGAGCCCAGCATGGGGCTCGCTCCCGTGCTGGTGGAGCAGATCTTCGACACCATCGTCGACATCAACCATCAGGGCACCACGATTCTGCTGGTGGAGCAGAACGCAGCGATGGCCCTCTCGATCGCGCATCGGGGCTACGTGCTCGAGACGGGCTCGATCGTCTTGGCGGGCTCCGCTGCCGAGCTCTCGGACAACACGGACGTCCGCCGCGCCTATCTCGGTGAGTAGCCGCCGGCGCACCGGGTCCTGGATCCTCCTGGGCCTCGTCCTGGCGGCGACGGCGCTCGTCCGCCTGAGACTGCTCGACGTCCCGCTCGACCGCGACGAGGGGGAGTACGCGTACCTCGGGCAGTTGCTGCTCCAGGGTATCCCGCCGTACGCCACCGCGTACAATCTGAAGCTCCCTGGCATCTACGGCGCCTACGCGGTCGTCCTGTGGACGTTCGGCCGCTCACCGGCCGGGGTCCATCTGGGTCTGTTGGTGGTCAACGCCGCAGGCACCCTGCTCGTGTTCGCCCTGGGGACGCGCCTGTTCGATCGTGCCGCGGGCCTCGCGGCCGCCATCGTCTTCGCGGGCCTCTCACTGAGCCCCCGCATGAACGGGCTCGCCGGGTACGCGGAGCACTTCGTGCTGGTGCCCGCTCTGGCCGGCGCCCTGGTTCTCTTCTCAGCCGCCGAGTCTCGCCGGGCCGGCCCGCTCTTCGCGAGCGGGCTTCTCTTCGGGCTCGCGTTCGTCCTCAAGCAGAGCGGCGGGGCCTTCGTCCTCTTCGCTCTCGCGTACACGCTCGTGCGCACCGTCTCGAGCTCCCCGACGGGATTGGTCCGGGGCATGGTGGCCCTGCTCCCCCTCTTCGCAGGTGTCGCGATCCCCTACACGGTGGTCTGCACCCTCCTCGCGGCCACGGGCGTGTTCGAGCGCTTCTGGTTCTGGACGGTGACCTACGCGTTTCGCTACGCCTCGGCGGTGCCGATACGCGCGGCCATCACGATCTTCTGGCAGCAGGCGGCGTTCATTCTGGCCACGTCGTACGTGCCCGTCGTGCTGGCCGTCGCCGGGGTCCCGGTGCTCTTCCGGAAGACGGATCCGCGGCGGCGAGCCTTCGTCATGGTGTTTGCCGGCGCGAGCGTCGCCGCCACTGCGGCGGGGCTGCACTTTCGCAACCAGTACTTCCTGCTGCTCGTGCCCGCCGTCGCGATCCTCGCCGGCCTGGCGATCGCCCGGCTCGCGGGCCTCGGCGCCGGCAGGACGTTCGCCTTCCCGCGTGTGGTCGTAGCGTCGATCGCCACGCTCGCGGTCGCTCACCTCGTCTGGTCCGAACGATCGATCCTGCTGGAGGCGTCGCCCCTGCGGGTCGCACGCGCCGTCTACGGGCTCAATCCGTTCCCCGAATCCATCGAGATCGCCCGCTGGGTGCGGGCGCACAGCGAGCCCACCGATCGGGTCGCCGTCATGGGCTCAGAGCCGGAGATCTACTTCTACGCCAGGCGGCCGGCCGCCACCGGGTACATCTACACGTACGCGATGATGGAAGACCAGCCCTACGCGTCGCGCATGCAGCGCCAGATGATCGCGGAGATCGAGGCCGCGGAACCACGCTTCGTGGTTCTGGTGAACGTGTCGTCATCGTGGCTCGCGCAGCCGAGATCCGACTTCACGTTGTTCCGGTGGTGGGAGCAGTACCAACATCGCTTCGCACGGGTCGGCATCGTCGACATCCGCGACCCCGAAACGACCTATGTTTGGGGCGCCCCCGCGGCGACCTACGTTCCGAAGTCGCAGGTGTGGATCACCGTCCTCGAGCGCAAGACGCCGTAGAACCCGCGTCGCCCCTTCGCGGTCGACGACCTCCGCGTCGACCGTGCGGTGAGGCATCGCATCGCGTGTCTCGAGGGGTGTCAGGCGGACACTGCCGCGCTGACGATCGGCTGGCGTCGAGCGGCGGACGGCACGTCCGACTCAGGGAACCTCGGGGCCTTGCGGCGTGCCGTGGTGAAGGTGCGCGCGTGCTCTCTGGGACTTCCTGGCACGGGACTTGCTGATCGCCGCACCATGGTATGCAGAATTCGCTCGAGCAGGTGGCGCAACGATATGCTCCGTGTCGTGACGAGCCTACCTGCCACGTGGCGACGTTGAAACCGTTGCCCCGAGGTCCCGGAGCAGAGCCCAGGGGCGTTCGCCACATCGAGCGCCTCGACTGGGACACGGAGTTCTTTGGCGTCCAGATCGGACGCTTCGCTCGGACGACCCTTCCGCGGAGCCGTTTCACCCAGATCCTGCGATCCGCACGGTCCGAGGGAATCGAGTGCGTCTACCTCGAGCTCGACGCCGACAACGTCGATGATGCGGCCCTCGTTTCCGCGCACGGGTTCGAGTTGGTCGACGTGCGGATCCTGCTCGACCTCGATCTGAAGGGCGCGACCTGTGCGACCGCCGCGGCCCTGGGCGTCGACGTCGGCCCGGCACGCGACGAGGACCCGTCGACGCTCGTGCCGATCGCGGAGCGATCCGCGCGTGTCAGCCGCTACTTCGCGGATCGACGCTTCCGGCGCCACGCGGCGCGCCTGTATCGCCGATGGATCGTCGAGGCGTGTCGAGGCTGGGCGGACGTCGTCCTCGTCGCGCGCCGAGAGGGAGCGCCGGTCGGGTTCATCAGCTGCAAGCGTGATGGGGCGTCGGCGGAGTGCGGGAAGATCGATCTCGTCTGCGTCGATCCCCGGCACAGCGGCCAGGGCATCGGCTCGGTGCTGGTCAGCGCCGCCTTGGAATGGTTCCGTCGCCACGGGTTCCGCCGGGTCCGGGTCGTGACGCAGGGAAGAAACCTCGCCGCGCTGCGCCTGTACGAGCGCATGGCCTTCCGGGTCGAGCGCGTCTCGCTCTTCTATCATGGATGGCTGCGGCCGCGCCCGCGTCCGAGATGATCGCGGACCGCGAGCTGCGCCGGATCGAATGGGCCGTGGCGCTCCTGGCGCTCGCCGCGATCGCCTTCTTCCACTTCACCAATCTTCGCCATGCGGGTGGGCTCTGGCGGGACGAGGTCGTCACGTATCGCGTCGCGACGATGCCCTCGCTAGCGGATGTGTGGGGCTCCGTCTGGTACGACTCGTTCCCGGGAGGGATTCATCTCGCGCTTCGTCTCTGGGGCGCCCTCAGCGGTGGCACCGGCGACCTCGGCCTGAGACTGTTCGGCGCGGTGATCGGGCTCGGCGTCCTCGCGGTGGTGTGGCTCGACGCCAGGGTGCTGGGGGCGCGGGTGCCGCTGCTCGCCCTGACGCTGATCGGCTTCAATCCACTGGTCATTCGCTACGGCGACTCCGTCCGCGCATACGGACTGGGCAGCCTGACGATTCTCGCCGCGTTCGGACTGATCTGGACGGCCACGGAGCGCCCCACCCGGTGGCGAGTTCTGCTCGCCGCCACGACGGCCATCTTGAGCGTTCAGACCCTGTACCAGAACACCGTGCTCCTCACCGCGATCTGCTGCGGCGCCGCGATCGTCGTGCTCTGGCGTCGTCACGCGAATCGGTTGTGGCCCGTGGCGGCGATCTGGTTGGCGGCGATGCTGACGCTCCTGCCCTACCGTGGGATCGTGAACAAGGCCGCAGAGGGCAAGCTCTTGATGCCGTACGACGTCGGTCTGGCGCGGCTGCTCGGCGTGCTTTCGCGCACGCTCGGTTCACCCGTCGACTTTGTCCTCTGGATCTGGCTCGGGTGCCTCCTGCTCGGCATCGGGTTCGCGGTCGCCCTGATCACCCTCCGGTCAGGCGAGCCCGTGGCGCACCCCCGGAGCGACGCCGTCGTGTTCTGCGCGATCGTCCTGGTTACTGGAGCTTGCGGCTTCATGGTCTTCATGAGGATCCTCGGCGTGCCGTCCCAGCCGTGGAACTACGTCCCGCTGCTCGTGTTCGGCGCCGTGGCGCTCGAGGGCATCTTCGCCGTCCTCACGGCGGCGGCGCCCGGTCGGGTGGCGACCATCGTCCTCGCCGTCCTGGTGATGGCGTCGATCGCGCGCCCCGCGTGGCAGGGGGTGCAGGTTCGCCAGACGAACGTCGACCTCATCGCGAGCCGACTCGGGATGTCCGCCAGCCCTGACGACATGATTCTGGTGTACCCCTGGTACTCCGGCGCGACGTTTCAGCGATACTTCCACGGGCGCACCTTCTGGACCACGCTGCCACCCCAGGTCGACCCCGGGCTGCAGGACAAGAGCGTCTTCAAGCGGCAGATGATGTCCGTCGAGCCGAACCGACCGGTGATGGACCGGATCGCCCAGACCCTGGACTCCGGACACCGTGTCTGGCTGGTCGGCGCCCTTCCGCTCGGACGGGCGGGCGAGTCGCCGCCGGCGGCTCCTCCCGCGCCGCATGCCCCCTGGGGTTGGAACCACGATGTCTACTCCGTGGTCTGGGGGATGCACGCCGGCCACCTCGTCCAGGCTCGTGCGCGCCGCTGGACGGTCCTGCCGCCCGTGTTCTCGGGAGCCGTCAATCCGTATGAAAACCTTTCAGTCGTCATGGCGGAAGGAGCGCGGCGTGGGTAACGACACTGCCGCGCGGCCCTCGGTGTCCGTGGTGGTTCCCGTGTACAACAGCGAGCCGATCCTGCCCCGGTTGGTGGCGCAGCTCGAGCTGGTCCTCCGCACGCTGACATCGTGCTTCGAGCTCATCCTCGTCAACGACGGAAGCCGCGACGGCAGCTGGAGCGTGATCCGCGACGTGAGCGCGCGGCATCCGTGGGTCCGTGGACTCAGCCTGATGCGCAACTACGGCCAGCACAACGCCCTGCTCGCCGGCATCAGGGCCGCGCGCCACGACGTCATCGTTACCATGGACGACGACCTCCAGCATCCTCCCGACGAGATCCCGAAGCTGCTGGCGAAGCTGGCCGAGGGGTTCGACGTCGTGTACGGCACGCCCCAGACGGAACAGCACGATCGGGGGCGCGTCCTCGCGTCCCGTCTGACGAAGCTCGCCCTTCAGAGCGCCATGGGGTCGCCGGTTGCCCGCCACGTCAGCGCCTTCCGCGCGTTCCGTACGAGCGTGCGCGATTCCTTCGCCCGCTACCGGAGCCCGTACGTGTGCATCGACGTGCTGCTCACCTGGGGTACCACGCGGTTCGCCGCCGTGATCGTCCGTCACGAGGCCCGTCGGATTGGCGCCTCGAACTACACGGTGCGACGGCTGATCGCCCACGCGCTCAACATGATGACGGGCTTCAGCACCGTGCCCCTCCAGCTCGCCAGCATCGTGGGCTTCGCCTTCACGTTCTTCGGCCTCGCCGTGTTCGCCTACGTCGTCGGCCGCTACCTCGCCCAGGGCGGCAGCGTGCCGGGGTTCCCGTTTCTCGCATCGATCATCGCGATCTTCTCCGGCGCCCAGCTTTTCGCGCTCGGCATCCTGGGCGAGTACTTGGCCCGTATGCACTTCCGAACGATGGAGCGCCCCACGTACGTGGTGGCGGCGAGCGTCGAATGCCGGGACGCCCACGAGGCCGTTCGGTGACCCCATACCGCATCCCGTTCAATCGGCCATCCTCCGAAGGCCACGAGTCCCTGTACATCGCCCAGGCACTCGCCAGCGGGCACATCTCCGGCGATGGACCGTTCACCCGAAAGGCCGAGGCGCTCCTGCAGCAGGAGCTCGGCGTGCCTCGCGTGCTACTGACGCCATCCTGCACCGCCGCGCTGGAGATGGCCGCGATCCTGCTCGACCTGGAATCCGGCGACGAGGTCATCGTGCCCTCGTTCACGTTCACCTCGACCGTGAACGCA
>OBLQ010000694.1_pt1 | contig 12879 bp, 8 predicted proteins | sample 1519881 | NCBI WGS metagenome assembly OBLQ01 (sample SAMN01911456, study PRJEB22533) | soil metagenome | biome: Soil | place: Malaysia | collected 2012-04-30 | depth DG_metagenome m | reverse complement strand
CAAGGGCAAAGACAGGGTGGCGGGTGTTTCGGCCGAGGATACCGCGCGCCGCACCTCGGTATCGATGCTGCGCGCGGTATCCTCGGAGATATTCTGGTGACGCGTCACCTCACGCCCGAGGAAGATCTCCTCCTCGCGGTCGCCGTAGACCATCGGACCCATCGATTCGCTCATGCCCCACATCGTGACCATGTTCCTGGCCAGACGCGTCGCACGCTCGAAATCGTTCGAGGCGCCGGTGGTCATCTGCTTGAGCACCAGCTCCTCGCCCAGGCGTCCACCCATCATGATGGCGATCTGGTCCTCCAGGTACTCGCGGTCATGGTTGAAGCGGTCCTCCGTCGGCAGCTGCATGGTCACGCCCAGCGCACGGCCGCGCGGGATGATGCTGACCTTGTGCACCGGATCGGCGTGCTTCAGGTTCTTGGCCACCAGCGTATGCCCGGCCTCGTGGTAGGCGGTGGTCCGCTTCTGCTCGTCCGACAGGATCATCGAACGGCGCTCGGTACCCATCATGACCTTGTCCTTGGCCGACTCGAAATCCGCCTTGGACACCTTGTCCCGGTTCAGGCGCGCCGCATTCAGCGCCGCCTCGTTGACCAGATTGGCCAGATCCGCGCCCGAGAAGCCGGGCGTGCCCCTGGCCAGGGTCTTGACCTCGACGTCGGCGGACAGCGGCACCTTGCGCATGTGCACCTTCAGGATCTGCTCGCGGCCGCCGATATCCGGCGTCGGCACCACCACCTGGCGGTCGAAACGGCCCGGGCGCAGCAGCGCCGGGTCGAGCACGTCCGGGCGGTTGGTCGCCGCCACCAGGATCACGCCCTCGTTGGACTCGAAGCCGTCCATCTCGACCAGCAGCTGGTTCAGCGTCTGCTCGCGCTCGTCGTTGCCGCCGCCGATGCCGGCGCCGCGATGGCGGCCCATGGCGTCGATCTCGTCGATGAACACGATGCACGGCGCCTGCTTCTTGGCCTGGTCGAACATGTCGCGCACGCGCGAGGCGCCGACACCGACGAACATCTCGACGAAATCGGAACCGGAGATCGAGAAGAACGGCACCTCCGCCTCGCCGGCGATGGCGCGGGCGAGCAGGGTCTTGCCGGTGCCCGGAGGGCCGACCAGCAGCACGCCCTTCGGGATCTTGCCGCCCAGGCGCGTGAACTTCGACGGATCGCGCAAAAACTCGATGACCTCGGTGACCTCCTGCTTGGCCTCATCGCAGCCGGCCACGTCCTCGAAGGTCACGCGGTTCTTGTTCTCGGTCAGCATCTTGGCGCGGCTCTTGCCGAACGACAGCGCGCCGCCCTTGCCGGCGCCCTGCATCTGACGCATGAAGAACACCCAGACGGCGATCAGCAGCAGCATCGGGAACCAGGAGATCAGCACCGACAGAAAGAACGGCACCTGCTCCGGCTCCTCCACATTGACCACCACATGGTTGTCCAGCAGGCGCTTGGTCAGCGTGGAATCGTCGGGCGGCACCTGCACCTGGTAGGTTTTCAGTTCACCCTGCGTGTTGCGGTACTGCCCGGCGACCAGGTGATCCTTGATCGTCGCCGTCTCCACCATGCCCTGATCCACGCGCTCCATGAAGGTCGAGTACGACATCTTCTCGCCCTTCTGCATCGGCGCGCTGAACATGTTGAACAGGCTCATCATGGTCAGACCGATGACCAGCCACAACAGCAAATTTTTTCCCATTCCGTACTACCTCTGCTTCAGGGAGCGGGCCCTGACCATCCGTTATCTGTATTCAACTACGCTCGGTCCGGCAACACAAGCACACAAAAAACATGCCTAGCTTGCATGAAAATTCGATGAATCGCCAATCATGCCCGGATTTCCGTGGCTTTCTGCCACTGGCACGAGATACAGGCGCCCCTTGCGGCGCTGCAGGCGGCAGCGCGAAAGATCCAGGCCGCCGGCGCCGCTCCTGACGGACCAGGCCTCGACCATGCGGATATGGCGGCGGCCGGGCACCACCCCCTCCCCGAGCGCGGCGCGCATCATCCTCTGCAACAGCCGCGCCCGTGCCGGCGGCACCAGCGCCGACCAGTCATGCCATGCCACCGACACGCTGCCGGCGGCATGGACCATCGGCACCCCGGCCACCCCGGCGTCGATCACGGCGGCGAGCCTCGCGGCCTGTTCGCCCCAGCGCAGGAACAGCTTGCACGGATCCGTTCCCGCCGCATGCATGGCCGGGAACAGGCGGTGCCGGATGCGGTTGCGCCACAGGCTCAGATCCCGGTTGCTCGGATCCTCGAACCAGGATACGCCGGCTCGCCTCAGTGCCGTTCTCAAATCCCGGCGCGGTACATGCAGCAACGGACGGTACAGCCGCAGATGGCCGGCATCGCGCATCTGCGCCATGCCGCGGATGCCGTGGACACCGGACCATTGCAGCATGCGCAGGCAGATGGTTTCCGCCTGATCCTCGCGGTGATGGGCCAGACAAAGCGCATGCACATCGTGGGACCCGGCCCAGGCCGCGAATTGGCGATAGCGGAAATCGCGGGCCGCCGCCTCGCGATTGCCGGTGGACACCGCCGGGCAGCGGGCGCTGAAAAACGGCACCCCCCATTGCATGGCACGTTGCCCGAGCTGTTCGGCCTCGGACGCCGAATCCGCCCGCCAGCCGTGGTCGATATGCCACGCCTCCACCCGATACCCCTGCGACAGCAGGGCCAGCAGCAGCGCCGTGGAATCCGCCCCCCCGGACCAGGCCACGGCCAGCCGGGACGGCAGGGCCGCGCCCCCCAGCCAGGCGGCCGCCTCCGGCAGAAATGGAACAGCTGCCGGGTTTCCGTCGCGGGAACCGGCCTCGGACATGGTCAACGCCAGCGGGGCAGGCCTTCTTCGAAGATGCGCAGCGCCGCCGGCGAATTCGGATCGAGCAGTTCGTACAGATCCACATCCACGCCGGACAGGCAGGGACGCCCGACCAACAGCAGCAGCACCGGCATGCCCTCCGCACCCTGCTGGATGCTGAACAGGTCGAACTGCCCCTCCGGCAGACGGAACTCGCGCAACACGGACTGGGCAACCTCGCGATCCATGCGGTGCTCGCGCACGCTTGCCCGCTCGCGCACGGCCGAGGTCAGTTCCGACACCGCGGACGCCGTCAGGGCGAAGCCGCCGTTGTACAACAACTGGACCCGCTGTCCGGTACCGGTATCGACGCTCTCCACCCGCACGCTGCCATGGGGCTTCCGGCCGGTCTTGGCATCCCGGTATGCCGCCAGCCTGCCCGTGCCGCCATCGCGACCCAGGCCGGCCGATGCCTGCGGTACCGCCAGGCTGAAGGCGAGGCGGCGGGCCGCCGGGCCGGCCTGTGCGCTCTCGGCATAGGTCCACTCGCCCACCAGGGCCAGGCACATGGACACCGTCGGCATCCCGTCCTCTCCCTCGGCCTGGGATCCGCCCGCTTCCAGATACCACTCGCGCATCTGCTGACGCAGCACCAGGCCGATCTCCACCAGCGGCATCACCGGCCCGCGCAGCGTGCAGCCTGCGGCGGAAAGGCTGTCCGTGAACACCTTTCCGCTGGCATCGGTGCGCCTGAGCACACCGGGCAGGAAATCCTTGCTAAAAAAGCCGGCTGCATCGCCCTGCAGGGACGTGATCGCCGCCAGGTAATCGGACCAGTCGATCATCAGGCAGCCCTGTTTGGACGACAGCCTCACACCGCTATGCAGCGAGGCCTCCGTTCCAGGAAGCAGGAATACGATCTTGCCGTCCTTGTACGCGGCCTCCAGCAGCTTGTCGGCCTCGTTCCCCCGCGCCTTGCCGGCAATGGCCGGCATCTGGTCAAGCCAGAGCCGTTCCGCCTGGCGCCTGGCGATCTCCACCAGCACGTCCTCCTCGAACACCCGGAAGGCCTGCAGGGTACGGTCATCGTGCAGCCACGGCTCCCCGCCGCCGCCCTTGCGGAACAGGCCGCCACCGCCACGCTCGTGCAGCAGCCATGCGGCGATGGGATGCTGGCGGTTCGCCTCGAGCATCTCCACGAATGCGGGCTCCAGCTGGTCGGGAGACGTCATCAGCTGGTCCAGCAGTTTCGCGTTCAGCACCCAGCGCATCCATGCGCCCTCGCCCGTTTTCTCCGCCAGATCCCACAAGGCCAGGCGGGCCCAGCTGCGACGCAGCAGGTGCCCGCCCAGGCGATCCTTGCTCAGCAGCACCAGCATGCCGGCCTCGTTCTTGGGACCGAGGCGCTTGCGCAGGCTGCGCATGCGCGGCACCAGGTCCGGCTCCAGGCCGTAGGCCATGATGATCTGCCGATCGTCGCCGAGCAGCGCATCGTCCGGCTGGTGCATCATGAAGGCCATCGGCGTGGCGGGCAGCACCATGGACTCGTAGGTGGCGATGCGGGTCACCTCCACCGTGCCGTCCGCATGCTGCTTCAGAAAGGCCATCAGGGCCCAGTGATACAAGCCGCCGAGGATGCACAGCAGGGCATGGGATATCTGCTCCATCTGCTCCTTCGGCAGGCGGGCGAGCGACTCGCGCATCAGGCGCAGCAGCAGCACGTTGACCGCCGGCACCCAGGGGGCCATGTCCGCCTTCTCCTGCTGCCAGCCGCGCAACCACATGTCCTGCCACATCTTCAGCAGGGCCGGCGCACCCTTTTCGTCGGCGCACCAGTGGTGCAGCAGGTTTCTCGAGATATGCGGGTACTTCTCCCTGAGGTAGTGGATCATCGCCCGCGATTCGGCATCGGTCTGGGGCAGCTGATGGGCCGACACCTTCTCGCCCTTGACGATATAGCGGACCGCATGGTCCTGCAGACGCGACAGGGACTGGGAAAGCGTCTGCTGCAACTGGGAATGCAGCGCAAAGGGGATGTATTCCCGCGCATCCTGCCCCGGCACGCGCAACGGCAGGCGCCGGACATCGACGTGACAGCGGTTGGCCGGGTTTTCCCCCCGGCCGAGGATCGGCTGGTACCAACTCCAGCGCTGATCAAAATAATCGGGCGATATCATGGCCGCGCCAACCCTCGATCCGCGTCATCCGCGGCGCTGTCATTGCGTGGATGCCGCGCCCTGCCTAGCATAGACACCATGTTTGTCCCAGCCCCCCATCGATGCTGATCTGCGTCGGCCTCGTTCCCGGACGTCCCTTCATGACACCCTCATCATCCGCATCCGATCGCAAACGCCGGCCCTCTGCGCTTCGGGCCTCCCCGGATAATAGAGCGACAATCGCTAAAAGGCGATTGTGCATCACGATTCCGGGCAAAGGCCTGCTGTATCTTGCCATCATGGCATGGGTCATGCTGCTGGCTCCGGCCCTGTCCTGGGCGGGGGTCGTCGTCACGCTGCCGCCGCTGGGCGGCTTGGTGCGCATGCTCGACACGCAGGCCGACGTCACGGTGCTGCTGCCGCCCACGGCCGATCCCCACCATTTCCAGATGCCCCCGAAGGCCACCGAATCGCTGATGCAGGCGACCCTGTTCATCCGGGCCTCCCGTGACGATGGCGGCTGGTCCGGCCTGGAGACGCCTGCCACCACCCTCGATCTGTGGCCGGACGCCAGCCACGGCTGGACCCGCCCGGACCGGGTGCGGGCCGCCCTCCCCCGCCTGGCCGCGGCGCTCGAGAGGATCTATCCCTCCCATGCTGCATCGATCCGGACACGCCTGCCCGCCGCCATCGCCGAAACCCGGCGCATCGAGGCGGCCTGGCAGAAGGCGCTCGCCCCCTACCACAACGACGGCGTCATCATGCAGCACCCGTCATGGCAGCCGCTGTGCGAGCTGATGGGGGTACCGGTGCGGGCGGTGCTCGAGTCCCACAGGCATGGCCAGGAATTCGGACCCCGTGATCTCGATCGCGCCCTGCAGATCGTCGATGCGCATCCGAATGTGCTGCTGATCGCCGAGGCCCGCCACGACAACCGCGCCTTGGACTGGATTGTCGGCCACAGCGACCAGCCCTTGCACAGGATCACCCTCGATGCCCTGGGCACGAACAGCATGCGCTGGAATGACCTGATGCAGGACAACCTGAAGCGGTTGCAGCCATGAGCCCACCCGTGCTGAAGCTGTCCGGCGTGTCGGTGGGGCCTGTGCAGACGCCGATCCTGCAGGACATCGAACTGGAGCTCGAAGCCGGGCATTTCCTGGGCATCGTCGGCCCGAACGGCGCCGGGAAGAGCACCCTGCTGTCGGTGATCGCCGGCCTGATCGAACCCGCCAAGGGAAGCATCGAGCTGTTCGGGCAACCCCTGCGGCGCCTGAACCGCCGGCAACTGCTGCAACAGATCGGTTTTTTATCACAGTTGCATGACGACCTGCCGAAACTGCCGGTCAGCGTCCGCCATGTCGTCACCATGGGCGCCGCCGGCTACGCCAGCCCGCTCTGGCGCCGGCCAGCAGCGCAGGAGGACATCGTGTGGGCCATGGAGCAGGTGGACATCGCCGGTCTGGCGGACCGGGATTTCCGCCAGCTGTCGGGCGGCCAGCGCCAGCGGGTGCGCCTGGCCAAGTCCCTGGTCAGCCGCCCCAGGCTGCTGCTGCTGGACGAGCCATCGGCCGCCCTCGATGCCCCGGCCCAGGACCGCCTCTATCGCCTGCTCCGCCACCTGTGCGACGAGAACGGCATGGCCATCATCATGGTCGAGCACGATATCGCCGCCATCACCGGCCATGTCGATTCGGTGGCCTGCCTGAACCGCCGCATCCACTGCCATGCGATGAAGGGCGAGCAGATCCCGGAGGATATCTGGCATGCCATGTACGGCGAGCACATGCACGTGATCGCCCACGACACCCGCTGCATCGGCTGCGTCTCCGAACCGCCGGCATCATCCACGGCGCATCGCCACTGATGACGGACCTGATCTCCCATTTCCTGGCCAGCGAGGTCATGCGCAGCGCCCTCGTGCCCTCGCTGCTGATCGCCATCACCACGGCCAGCATCTCGGTGATGATCCTGGCCCATCGCCTGTCCTTTCTGGTGGTCGGCGTCTCGCACGCCTCGCTGGCCGGCCTCGGCCTGGCCGTGGTGCTGGCGCTGCCGCTGCTGCCGACCGTCACGGCCACGGCCCTCGCCGTCGCCTGGCTGCTGATCCCCTCGACCACCGGCAACCTGCGCCTGAACAACGATGCCGGCACCGGCCTGCTGTTCGCCGGCGCCATGGCCCTGGGCATCGTGCTGCTGTCCACCACCAACCGTTACCAGGTGGACCTGTTCGGATGGCTGTTCGGCAACATCCTGACCATCTCCCACGGCGACGTCGTCTGGCTGTATGTCGCCGCCGCCGCGGTGCTGGGCAGCCTGCTGCTGGCCGCCCGAGCCTGGTGGGCCATCGCCTTCGACGCTACTGCCGCCGCCGCCAGCGGCATCCCCGTATCGAGCTACCGCTTCGTGCTGCATGGCGTCGTGGCGCTGGCCGTGATCCTGTGCGTGAAGCTGGCGGGCATCGTGCTGACCACCGGGCTGATGGTGTTGCCGGCCGCCTGCGCCTGGTTCTGGGGACGCAGCCTCGGCACGCTGTGGGCGATCAGCCTCGGCTTCTCGCTCGGCGGCACCCTGGTGGGGCTGCTGGTCTCCTATGCCTACAACTGGCCCTCCGGCGCCACCGTGGTGCTGGCCCTGTGCATCCTGTTCGTGCTCAGCGCCACCGGCGCCTGGCTGAGGCAATCGGGGATGCGGCGCCGCCAGCGGGCCTAAGAAACCCGGAGCCCCGGCTAGGCGGGATGGCGGGATGTCACATGGACGAGCAGCAGCATCGCGGGCACCAGCATGCCGCATGCGGCCACGAACGGCGCCACCGGCCCGTGCAGGCCTGCCGAGCGCACGGCGAAGAAGAACCCGCCGAGGGCCGGCCCGACGACGCGCCCGAGGCTGTTGACCGACTGGTACAGGCCCATGACCGTACCCTGGACATCGCGGGATGTGATCCTGGACAGCAGTGAGCCGAGGCTCGGGGTCAGCAGGCCGAAGCCGACCGTCAACGGCACCGCGATCAGCAGCAGCATGCCCAGACCGGGAGCGGCCGCGAGCAGGGCAAAGGCCAGGATCAGCAGCGCGAAGCCGGCCTTGGCCGTCCGCACCTCGCCCAGCCGCGGCACGACGCGCCGCACCAACAGCCCCTGCACCACCGTGATCAGCACGCCGACATAGGCGAAGAAATAGCCGACCGTGGTCAGGGACCAGCCGAGCTTCAGCTTGCCGTACAGCGGCAGGGCCACCTCGAAGCCGGCAAAGCCGGTGACCAGCAGCATGCTGACCAGCAGCAGCATGCCCACCAGCGGGTGGAAGAACGCCAGCCGCCAGGGTTCGATCGAGAACGGTGATATCCATTGCCTGCGCTGCCCTCCGGTCTGGCGGGTCTCCGGCAGCAGCAGCATGCCCATGGCACCGTTGATAAAGCACAGCAGCGCCGCCGCATACGGCGCGTATTCCGGGTGGTTGCCGAAGTCGGGGCCGGACAGCAGGCCGCCCAGCGCCGGCCCGACCACGAAGCCCAGGCCGAAGGCCGCACCGATCATGCCCATGCCGGCCGCCCGCTTGTCGGGGCTGGTGACATCGGCTACCACCGCCTGCGCCGTTGCCAGATTGGCCCCGGCCACGCCCGCCACCATCCTGGCCAGGAACAGCACCGGCAGCGAGCCGGCCAGGCCGTACACCAGATGGGCGGCGGCGGAACCGAACAGGCCGATGATCAGGATCGGCTTGCGCCCGACGTGGTCCGACAACCGTCCCCAGACGGGGGCGAAGATGAACTGCATCAGCGAATAGACCGCCATCAGCCAGCCGATCTCGGTGCTCGTGGCATGGAACTGCGGCAGCTGGGCATAGATGGGCATCAGCGGCAGCACGATGCCGAACCCGAGCAGGTCCAGAAAGACCGTCAGGAACACGATCCCGAGCGCGGAATGATTGATGTAGGACGCTGAGGATCGCGTACCCATGCCCTCCCTCTCGGCCGTCGCCCCTGCTAGGCGGCCGCCGCGGCCGCCAAAGCCTGTTCGTCGACGACCTTGCTGTCGACCTTGCAGTACACCGCCTGCTCCTCGACGACGACCACCGCCTCGGCCACGCCGGCCAGGGCGCGCAGGCGCTGCTCGATGGCACGGATCGCCTCCGGATCGCTGGCCTCGACGTGCAGCATGCGCGTCGACAGGTACGGCGGCTGCTTCATGGTCAGCGCGATCAGGAGCCACAGCACGAACAGTGCCGCGACGACCAGGAACACCGTGGCGTAATTCTCCTTGGCGGGGTCGTAGATGAATCCGCCCAGCACGCCGCCGGCGAAGGCGCCGAAGAACTCGCAGCTGTTATACACGCCCACGGCCGTGCCCTTGGCGCCGGCCGGCGCGTACTTGGAGATCAGCGACGGCAGGCTCGCCTCCAGCGTGTTGAAGCCGGTGAAGAACACCAGCAGCGCCACGCCGATCCACAGCAGCGAATGATGCGACGTGGCCAGCAGCACGCAGGCCGCGGCCAGCAGCGCGATCGACAGCGAGAAGATCTGCTTCATCTTGCGCCGGCTCTCGGCGATGATGATCAGGGGCACCATGAACACGAAGGCGAACAGCATCACCGGCAGGTAGAGCATCCACTGGTTGGTCTGCTTCAGCAGGTGGAATTGCGGGTCGGCCAGCACCAGCGGCAGCACCACGAACAGCGCCGTCAGCGCCGCGTGCAGGATGAACACCCCGGCATCCAGCCTGAGCAGGTTGCCGTCGCGCAGCACGTCGCCGAACAGCGAGGGCGTCACCTCGGCATCGCGGTGGTGCATCAGCTTCTTGGGCTCGGGCACGACCATGTACAGGAAAAGGATCGAGCCGATCGCCAGCACCGCCGTCAGCCAGAATATGCCGGACACGTGAATCCAGCGATCGAGCAGCGGCCCCAGCACCATCGAAATCGCAAAGGACACGCCGATGGTCATGCCGATCATGGCCATGGCCTTGGTCCGGACCTCCTCACGCGTCAGGTCGGCCGTCAGGGCGATGACCGCGGCCGCCACGGCGCCCGAGCCCTGGATCACCCGCCCGATCAGCACGCCGGTGATGGTATGCGACATCGCCGCCACGACGCTGCCGATGGCGAACAGCAGCATGCCGAAGGCGATGACAGGCTTGCGCCCGAGCCTGTCGGATATCATGCCGAACGGGATCTGCAATATCGCCTGGGTCAGGCCGTAGGCCCCCAGCGCGATGCCCACCAGTTCCGGGTGTTCGTGCGCTCCCTGCAGTCCGTGCGCATAGGTCGAGAATACCGGCAGGATCAGGAAGAGACCCAGCATGCGCAGGCCGAAGATGCCTGCCAGCGAACTCGCCGCCTTGCGCTCCTCCACGCTCATTGCAGCGCCCGTTGATTCTTTTGCTCTCTTTCTCCTCAATGTCTCCTCCTTTGCGATCCACACGAACAAGTAACCGTTCCCGACCCCGATCTCAACCCTTCGTTTAGACCGGCCATTCCCCTGCACCATGCCGGATCAGATCGGGCGCGGTGCCGCACAGGTCGACGACGGTGGTCGGCACCATACCCCCCCAACCAACATCGAGCACGACGCAATCATTCCCCCTTAACCTTCCCACGATGCGCTCCGGATCGGTCTCGGCCGTATCATCGCCGGCAAACTGCAGGGTCGTCGCCACCAGGGGCTCACCGAACTCGTCGAGCAGCATGCGGCAGACCGGATGCTCGGGAATGCGGATGCCCACGTCCCGGCGCCGGCCGAAGATGCGCCTGGGCAGCGCCGAGGCCGCCGGCAGAATGAAGGTGTAGGGGCCGGGCAGATGATGGCGAACGATACGGTAGGCCGCATTGTCCATCTTCACGTACCGGGATGCCTGGGAAAGATCACTGCAGACCAGCGACCACAGGTGCCGGTCATCCAGGGCGCGCAGGCGGCGGATATCGCCCTGGGCCTTAAAAGCCTCCGGTGCGCACATCAGGGTATAGGTCGTATCGGTCGGCACGGCCGCGAACACCCCCTGCCGCAACAGATCGGCGGCACGGCGAACCAGCCGGCTCTGCGGCCGTTCCGGATCGAGACGCAAGCGTTCGAACACGCGCATCCCCGATCATCCGGCTAGAAACGCGGCAACAGGCCCTCGATCGCCTTCTTCAGCTGCTGCTGGGGCGGCGGGGCCGTTTCCTTCTTCGGTTGTTGCGTGTTGTCCGGGGCCGGCTGTTGCGGCTGCGCACCCTTCAGCAAACCGCCCAGGCCACCGCCCTGTTTCAGGTTCTCGATCACGGTGCCGGCGATGTCCGGGCGCACCTTGGGCTGGCTGAACGAACCGGTGATCACCAGCGGCACCGACAGCCCCTTGCGCGCCGTCACGGTATCACCCTGGCCGACCAGGGTGCCGACCAGTGTCGGCTTCACATGGTAGTCCATCGTCTTGTCGACCAGATTGACCTTGCCCTTGCCGGTAAGGCGCAACAGCGGCGAGGCCAGGAACAGGTCGTCGTTGCTCGCCACGCCGTTGACCAGCACATAGCTGCCGGAAAGCTGCGAGAAGTCGGTGCTCTGGGGCGTATTCGCCTGCGGCCCGCCCAGGTTGCGCATGGCCGCGGCGATATTGAAGCCGCGCACCATGCCGTCGGTGAGCAACACGTGGCCGCGACCGTTCAGCGCACGCGTGGCATTCGCCGACAACAGGCCCGTCGCCTTGGTATCGGACTCCATCTGCAGCGTGCCCTCCAGCATGTCGGTGCCGGCCAGCGCCTTCAGCACCGGTCCGATCTGCACACCGCTCAAACGGGCCGATTCGCTCCACTGCACCGGATATGCCCTGACGTTGAGCACGGCATGCTCGCTGACCTGACCGCCGGACAGCTCGAAACGGAAGGGATTCAGATCGAACGTACCGCCGTGGGCGACGAGCCGGGCACGCAGGTGCCCGAACTCGAGCCCCTTGAGCAGAAGCCGCTCGACCTGCAGCTGGGCATTGATGTCCCAGGGCGCCAGAAAGCGGAGGTCCGGCTCCACGGCATTGGCAGCGCCGGGCGCAGCAGCCTGGGAAGCGCTCGCGGGCTGGGCCGTGGACTGCTTCGGCTGCGGCAGCCAGGGATCGGCATGCAGATCGTTGGCCGCGATCCTGAGCAGGATGCTCGGTGCCCGCCCGAACGTCACGGTGCCGGAGGCCTGCACCAGATCGTTGTCCAGCATCAGCTTCAGGTCGCGGACATCCAGCCCGTTCGTATCGCCGCTGACGATGGCGCCGAGCTTGATGCTCCGCCACGGCGCGGGATTGCCGGCATACATGTCGTTCAATGCCGGCACCAGGCCCGCCAGCCACTTGCGGGTCAGTTCACCGCTGTTCAGCGTGAACTGGTAGGACGGGCTGTCCATCAGCTTGCCGATACTGCCGCTGGCATCGAGCATATCCTTGCCATCGACCGCCAGCTGCATCTGCTCCAGCTTCATCGTCTGCAGGTCGGGCATCTCGATCTTCCATTGCGCGGCCAGGGGATAGCCGGCACTCAGGCTCACGCCGCCGGTCGTCACCCGCACGCCGTCCGGACGCTGCTCGAACTGGGCATCCATGCCCAATGCCGCCTGATCGGGGGAACCGAGCTGGGCAGGCCAGGACGCGAGGACGGAGCGGAACGGCTTCAGGGACAGATTCCCGCCCTTCACGTGCAGCTGGACCGGCAGACGGGCCACGTCGAAGGAGCCCAGCTTGCCGATGGGACCGAGTTTGCCGTCCACGGTGAAGCTGCCGCCGGCGGCGGCGTTGCCGGAAAGGCTGAACCCGAACGGCTGATCCAGGCTGACGTCGTCGACCTGCAGATCGAGGTCGGTCAATTCGATCTGGACATTGCTCTTCGCATCGGCCCAAAGCAGGCGGCCGTTCTTCAAATGGATCGACTCGGCGGTCAGCGCCGCCAGGGCCTGCTCCGAGGT
>OBLQ010000693.1_pt1 | contig 12881 bp, 5 predicted proteins | sample 1519881 | NCBI WGS metagenome assembly OBLQ01 (sample SAMN01911456, study PRJEB22533) | soil metagenome | biome: Soil | place: Malaysia | collected 2012-04-30 | depth DG_metagenome m | reverse complement strand
ATATTGGGAATCATTCCCAAAATGGGATATTTCCATAAATGGGGGAACTTTCCCAAAATGGGAAGATAGCATGGATTCGTTTTACACCGAAGATGTATCTCGAATGATCTCCAGCATAGGTGAGCTTGTGCGTGCCAGGGCGGCGGAACAGCCCGATGCACTGGCTTACCGCTTTCTGACGTCCGGTGATGTGAATGGTCCAGTAGAAGAATGGACCTATGCCAAGGTGGATCGTAGCGCCAGCAACGTCGCTTCGTATCTTCAGAAGCTGGGCGCCGCTGCGGGTGATCGTGCGCTGCTTCTTTATCCGCCGGGACTCGAGTTCATTGCGGCATTCCTTGGATGCATTTATTGCGGGGTGATTGCTGTTCCCGCATATCCGCACCGCAAAATTGCGCGCCTGGAAGGAATTGCCCAGGATTCGCTCTGTCGCTTTGTTTTGACTAACCGGTCATTCCTGCAAATAAGCGGTTCTCTGGCAAGGCAAGCTCCCCAGCTTGAGTCGGCACAATGGCTGGCAACCTCGGACATACCGGAAAACCAGGCACGCGAGTGGCGGCCACCCAACATCGGCGGCAATGCAGTGGCATTCCTGCAATACACTTCTGGCTCCACGGGTAACCCAAAAGGTGTAATGGTCACTCACGACAATGTCCTGCAAAACGAGCTGCTGATTCAGCAGGTGTTCGGCACGGATTCACAGATGCATGTGGTGGGCTGGCTTCCGGTTTATCACGACATGGGGCTGGTCGGGAATGTGCTTCAGCCGCTGTTTGTTGGCGCTTCGTGCACGCTGATGTCCCCGCTGGCATTTCTGCAGCGTCCGCTGCGCTGGCTGCAGGCGATCTCGCACTTTCGAGCCACGGTCAGTGGGGGGCCAAACTTTGCGTACGATCTCTGCGTGAGCAAATTGCGGCCGGGCGAGGAATTGGACCTCAGCTCGTGGAAAGTTGCCTTTAACGGCTCGGAACCAGTGCGTAGCGAGACGCTCGCCCGGTTTGCCACAGAATTTGCACCTTTCGGCTTCAGAAGCGAGGCGTTCTTGTCCTGTTACGGACTGGCGGAGGCAACACTGCTGGTGAGCGGCTCCGCATCTGGCGTTGCGCCTCATTGCCTGAATTGTTCTGCGGAACATCTGGAGCAGCACCGCGTGGTTGAAGTCTCCGTTAACCATCCGGGGGGGCGCACTCTTGTTTCCGCCGGCCGGCCAAGAAATGGTTACAAGGCCGTGATTGTAGATCCGGCAAGTGGTTCCGAATGTTCCGATGGAGTTGTCGGTGAGATTTGGGTATCAGGACCGAGCGTTGCGGGAGGGTATTGGAACCGAGCTACCGAGAGCGTTCAAATATTTGCGGCACGATTAGAGCGTTACGCCGAAGACGTCTTTTTACGCACCGGCGATATGGGCTTCCGTATGGACGGTGAGGTGTATGTGACCGGTCGTGCGAAAGACCTCCTTATCTTCCACGGTCGCAACTTCTATCCGCAGGATATTGAGGGCGTGGCACAAGCAGCCCATCCCGCTGCGAAGCCAGGAGGTTGTGCTGCATTTTCCATAGAGGCAGACGGGGAAGAACGGCTCATCGTCCTGGTGGAAATCGGACGCCAGCACGCAGCTGAGGGCGATGAAATACTGCGGGCGGTCCATTCCGCCATAGCCGAGGAATTTGCGATCGCCGCGCACACTGTTGCGCTGCTTCCTCCCAGATCGATCCCCAAGACGTCCAGCGGGAAAATTCGCCGGCATCAATGCCGCCAGGATTTCCTTGAAACAAAACTGCCAGTCCTGGGGCTTTTGTCACCCGGAGACCTTCGCGTACAGGATGGCGTCTATGTAGCGCCCCGGACAGAACTGGAAGCGCGATTGGCCTGGATCTGGGCCGACACTCTGGGGCTGGAACGAGTAGGTGTAGAGGACGATTTTTTCAGCCTGGGCGGTCATTCGTTGCTGGCGACACAGATTATCGGACAGATTCATGACGAGTTCGGACTGGAACTGCCAATGCGCCGGCTTTTTGAAGCACGAACGGTGGCATCGTTGGCGAACATGATAGACACATTGAGTAGTAGCGGTGAGCCAGTAAAAAAGACGTCGCCCATTAAGAGAGTGGCCCGACGCACGGTGGCGTCGCGTGCGCGTTGAATGAACAGCTAAATTTTCAAGATGCCTGGAGTGGATGATTATGACAACAGCTTCTTCTTCGAACCAGCCCGAAACCGTATTGGCCGGAGATGGCGGAGTTTTCTCCTTCCCTGCTTCGTTTGCGCAGCGCAGGTTATGGTTTCTCGACCAGTTGACTCCGGGCGATGTCTCCTACAACGTCGCTGGCGCGGTGGGTATTGAAGGGCCGATCGACATTCATGCACTGGAAAAAAGTTTACAGGAGATCGTGCGGAGGCATGAAACCCTGCGCACACGCTTTGAAAACGAGCAGGGAGAACCGCAGCAGGTCATCGAGCCCGAAATGTCCTTGACGCTGCAACGCGTTGATCTGCGCTCCGCTAGTGAAGGGGAACGCCTTGCAGAAGCAGACCGGCTCACGCGTGAAGAGTCGCAGCAACCTTTCGACCTCAGGCGCGGCCCATTGTTTCGGGCAATGCTCATACGGGAAGCAGAGCAGAGCCACAGGCTCGTCGTGACCATGCATCACATCATTTCCGACGGCTGGTCGGTAGGAGTCCTGATCCGGGAACTCGCGGTCTTGTACAGCGCCTACAGCCAGGGAAAACCCTCGCCTCTTCCGGAACTGCCAATCCAATATGTGGACTATACGGCCTGGCAAACGGAGCAACTCAGCGGCGAATCTCTGCAAGTGCAGCTCGATTACTGGAAGCAGCAGCTGAATGGCACACCCGCGGGACTGGATATGGTGACGGACAGACCACGTTCGAACATGCAAAGCACCCGGGGTGCGCAACATAAAGTGCGGCTTGGGGCCGATCTGGCTCGAAAGGTGCGCGCGTTTGGGCAAGAGCAGGGCGCAACCTTATATATGGTGTTGCTGGCTGCTTTCCAATCGCTCCTGTTCCGTTACACGAGCCAGCCGCAAATCCTGGTGGGCTCGCCTATTGCGGGAAGAACTCGAACCGAGACCCAGCCGCTTATCGGGTTCTTTATCAACACATTGGTACTAAAGGCAGAGTTCGACGACAATATCAGCTTCCGCCAGTTGGTGAAGCAAGTCAGAGAGACGACTCTGGATGCGTACGCACAGCAGACGCTCCCCTTCGAAAAACTCGTTGAGGAGCTTCCGCCGGACCGGGATCTGGGCCGTACACCATTCTTTCAGGCCATGTTTGTGCTTCAGAACGCGCCCATGCCCGAGTTGCAACTGGGCCCTGCCACACTCCGGCTCGTCGAGATTGCTCCGGAGACCGCAAAATATGAAATCACACTTTCGCTGAGCGAGTCCGGAGAAATCATCGAGGGAGCATTGGAATATACTATGGAGCTGTTCGATGCTGACTCGATGGAACGTTTCGCAACTCATTTTGCCTTCCTGCTCGAAGGTCTCGTCGTTCAACCAGACCTGCCCGTCGCACGGCTCCCACTCGTAGGAGAGGAGGAGAGAGCCAGGCTGGTGCAGGGGTGGAGCGGTCCCCCGGATATGCGCGAAGACGAGGCGAGCATAGCAACCGGCATGGCGAACCGGGTAGCCAATCTCGCAAAGACACCGGACAAAGTTGCCATTGTTGGCAAAGACGAGCAACTTACCTATGAAGCTCTGGATCGTCGTGCCGGTCACTGGTCGGAACGTCTGCGCAAAGAAGGGGTTGCACCGGGCTCGCGCGTGGCGATTTCCACTAACGAGGGCTTGCGGGCCATGGAAGCACTGCTTGGCATACTCAAAGCAGGTGCGGTCCCGGTTCCAGTGGACCCCGGCGAGCCGACGATGCGGATGGAATTCATATTTAAAGATGCCGGAGTAGTCTGCGTTGTCGGCGACGAAAAAAGTACTCATTGCGCGCAGCAAGCTGGCATTCGAACCATTTCCATCCACGCATTGGATGAGCAGCCAACTACCGGAAACGAGGCCACTCCGTCCGGGCCCTCCACGCTCGCGGGTGCTGCTCTGCTGTTATATCACTCAGGCCGCTCAGGAAAACCCGTGGCTGTCGAGATACCGCACCGAGGGCTCTTGCCGATAACCTTTGCGCAAGTCGCCGAGGTCAAGGACACAGACCGCATCGGGCTGAGAGTCAAGCTCAACAACGAAGAAAACACATTGTTGGAGATGTTGCGTGCATTGGCAGTCGGGGCCACCCTCGTCGACGTAGGCAGCGAAACCATGCCTCGCCGGGTCGCAGCCATGCTGCGCGACCAGGCTGTTACTGTACTCTATGCCAGAGCACCGGAAGTCGAACTGCTGGCAAAGGATTTCCTCTGGGCTTTTGAAAACATTCGCATGATCGTGTGCGCCGACCCAGGTGACGCGTTGGAGCGTATGCGCCGCATGAAACCAGAGTTGCTGGAGCGTCTACACCAGGCGTATGGATGCAATGAAACTTGCGGATGGTGGGCATTACCTCCCGTGCTCAAAAAGGACCTGGGCGTCACGGACCATCTTGCAACCGGAGTGACGCTGCAACTGTTGGATGAACACCAGGAACCCGTACCAGAGGGGATTGCGGGCGAAATCTACATCTGTAGCAAGCACATTGCGGCCTGTGACGAGCGTCAGCCAGCAAGCGGGAGCCATCACGACCGGCATCCCCGGCACACCTTTGCCAGTGGCGAATTCGGATGGCGGAAGAGTGACGGTTCCCTGCACTTCTGCGGGCGTCGCGATGGACGGGGATGGAGTGCAGGCGTCCGCGTGGAAGCCGAGGAACTCGAGACCGCCCTCAAAGACTACCCTGGATTGCAGGATGAAGCAGTACTCGTAGAGCGTGGCACGATCTCTGCATTTCTGGTGCCCGGTGGCGATGAAGCAATCTCCACAGAAACGGTGCAGCGATGGTTGGGCCAGAAATTGCCGGCGGTAATGGTCCCGCAGAGGATCCATCGGGCGGAAAAGATTCCCAGGCGTCCGAACGGACAACTGGACCGCAAAGCACTCAAAGCGCTCTCAGCCGAACTGGAAAAGTCAAGTCTCACAAGTGCTGCGTATACCGCTCCGCGCAATGAAGTTGAGCGCATTCTGGCCGCCATATGGGAGCAGACGCTGGGCATGGATCGAGTCGGGATATATGATGATTTCTTCCGCATTGGCGGGCACTCGCTTCTTGCCACCCAGGTGGTGGCACGCATCAGCGACGAACTCAAAGTGGAACTGCCGTTGCGCCGGCTCTTTGAAGCAACTACGATTGCTCAACTTGCCGAGATCATTGCGCATTCTGCTTCGGACCAGAACCAAAGTGATGCGATCGCGCCAATCAAGCGGGTTGCGCGCCCGGCTGCGGCGCCGCGCACCGCTTCCCGATGAGGAGAAATGAGTTTTTTGAAGCGGCGCAGGGCGGAATGGCAGTTTGCAGCGATTTGGGAGCAGGTAAAACACCATCGATTTTCTTATTGGAGAGGTAAATGGAAACGCTGCTTCAGGACATTCGTTACGGAATACGGACCTTTGCCAAGTCACCGCTGCTGATGCTTACGATCGTGCTAACACTGGCGATTGGCATCGGCGCCAACACAGCCATTTTCAGTTTGGTCAATGCGGTGATGCTGAACACATTGCCCGTGCAGGATCCAGGGCAACTCGTCGTCGTTGGAGACCCGTCCCTTGTGCATCTGCGGGCCGACGGCTCACCACCCCGCGTGGACGTGTTTTCCTATCCCCTCTATCGCGACCTTCGCGATGGAAATAGCGTGTTTTCAGGGATGCTCGTTTCCGGAGAGGTCAACAGGATCCGTGTAGCACGGCCTTCCGGGGGAACGGACGCCTCCTCGATTACAGACCGGGCACTCGCGTCACTGGTTAGCGGAAACTATTTCTCTGTGCTTGGTGTGTCGTCCTATACCGGGCGGATGCTGAGACCACAGGACGACGACGTACCTGATGCCCATGCGGTGGCGGTGATAAGTTATGGCTTCTGGACCGAGAAGCTTGGCAAGGACCCCACAATCGTCGGTCAGACACTTCTGCTGAACAGCTACCCCTTCACCGTGGTCGGCGTGGCCCAGCCCGGTTTCGTTGGGGACACGGTTGGTGACCGCCAGGATGTATGGGTTCCCGTGACGATGCAGGCGGAGGTGCTTTCCGGAAGGCCCTGGCTGAAGACGTATAGTGCCTCATGGTTGCATGTAATCGGGAGGCTGAAACCCGGCGTCACGATTTCCCAGGCGCAGGCCAACCTGAATCTCCTTTTTCATCAGGACGTCGATGGACCTCTGGGCGCCAATTTTCCCGGGCTGGACCGGCAAGCGCTGGACAAATTGCAGGTGGAAGTGTCCCCGGGCGGCCGTGGGTTTTCCTCGCTCCGCGGCAGATACCAGGATCCCTTGTTTCTGCTCATGGGCATTGTCGGGCTGGTGCTCTTGATCGCGTGTGTCAACGTCGCCAACCTGCTGCTTGTCAGGGCACTGGGAAGGCAGCGGGAGATTGCTGTCCGTCTCGCGCTTGGTGCCCCCAGAATGCGCATCATACGCCAGCTTCTTACAGAAAGCATTCTCGTGGCGTTTATCGGCGGTACTGTGGGCCTGGCTGTTTCCTATTGGGGTACAAGCCTGCTTCTGCAGATGAGTCAAACGACCGATACCCAGGTCACGCTGGATCTCCGGGTACTGGCGTTCACCGCCGGACTGTCGCTGGTTACGGGTGTCCTTTTCGGCATAGCTCCCGCTTTGCGCTCACTGAAAGTGGTACTTAGTTCCTCGTTGCGTACGAAATCAGGCGGAATGGACGAACAAGGCACCCATCCAGGGCGATGGAACTGGGGCAAGCTGCTGGTTGCAGGCCAGGTGGCACTCTCCCTGGCTGTGCTGTTTGCTGCCGGATTACTGGTGCGGAGCATGCAGAAACTTCAGGACGTGGACCTCGGATACAACAACCAGAATCTGGCGCTCATTCGTACGGACCCACTTTCCGCCGGGTACAAAACGCTTTCGCAGCGCGTGAACTATGCCAATCAGATGGCCAGCCGGCTGGCTGCCCTGCCCGGAGTCAAAGGAGTAACTTTTTCCAAGAACGGATTGTTCAGTGGAAGCGATTCCAGTGACAGAATCAAGGTGGAAGGCTTTGTTCCCAGACAAAACGGTGACCTTGACTCTCCTACCGAACGCGTGGGAGCCGACTATTTCAGCCTTCTCAAGATTCCCATGCTCGCTGGACGAGAGATAGACGCACGCGACGTAAAAACCGCGCAACGCGTAGCAGTCATCAATCACTCCATGGCCCAATTCTATTTTGGATCTGCCAATCCCATTGGCAGAAAGATTACTATCGATGATCCTACCGTCGAGCATCCCGTCATTACGATCGTCGGAGTCGCAGCTGATGCCCGCGACCACGACCTTCGCGGTCAAGTGCCACGGCGATTCTATGTCCCGCTCGAGCAATCAGAAGATCCGTCGGGTGAGCTGCACTTCATTATCAGAACATCCGGCGACCCTGATGCGGTCATTGCCATGGCACGAAAAGAAATCAAGGCATACGACGCCAACCTGCCGATCATCAGCGGACAGACGTTGATTTCATCCGTAAATAACTCCATTAACAGCGAAATTCTCGTCGCGAAGCTGTCCGGCTTTTTTGGGATCATTGCGCTGCTCCTGGCTTCGGTCGGCTTGTATGGAGTCATGTCATACATCGTAACCGGAAAGACTCGAGCCATCGGCGTTCGGGTTGCTCTCGGAGCCCAGCGCCACAACGTATTGTGGATGGTGCTTCAGGAAGCCTTGACGGTTGTGGCGATTGGGATCCTGGTTGGTGTCCCCGTGGCCCTGGTTACGGCTCACATTTTTTCGTCCATGCTGTTTGGTCTGACCAGCAATGACCCGGCTGCACTGACGGTGGTAGTTCTGCTGCTGGGGCTGGTTGCGCTGGCTGCAAGCTATGTTCCAGCGCGTCGCGCCACAAGGGTCGACCCGATTATTGCGATCCGAGATGAATAGCCAGGATGCGTAGCGGCATGATTCCGGCAAGCATGCCAATGAGCCCATATAGCACGAGCGGAGTGATTGCTGTGATTTAGGAGCCGTTGGAATGAATCTCATAGCGTTCTTCCTTAAGCATTCCCGGAAGACAGTCGCATGGAGCCTGGTGGCAAGCGCGGTAAGCGGCGCATGCAATGCGGCATTGCTGGCGCTGATCAACAGGCTTTTGAACATGAATCGACCCGCGTCAGCCCTGATACTGGGTTTTGCGGCGCTATGCCTCATATTGTTGCTGTCGCGTTATATTTCTGAGGTTCTCCTGAACGACCTGGGGCAGGATTCTCTCTACTCGCTTCGGATGCAGATCAGCCGCCAGACACTGGCGGCCCCGTTGCGACACCTCGAACAGCTAGGCAGCCATCGGGTGCTGGCGTTGCTGTCTGACGATTTGCCGGTCATCACCAACACTGTGCTCCTCATCCCGCTGTTGTGCCTCAATGCGACGGTGGTTGTCGGCTGCCTCGTGTACATCGGCTTGCTCTCATGGAAGATCCTCTCCATTGTCCTGCTCTTCCTGCTCGCCGGCATCGCAAGCTACCAGTTCCCGGTGCTGAAAGCGCAAGGGATTTTCAGGCTCGCGCGGAACGATGGCGACAGCCTGATGAAACACTTCCATGCAATGCTTCAGGGCATTAAGGAACTGAAGATGCACAGTAGACGGCGTGCTGCTTTCCTCGGGACGCTGTTGGACAAAACGGCATCGTCTTTCAGAACCCATAACAAGGTGGCCATGAAAATCTATACTGCTTCTGCCACTTGGGGGCAAACTCAGGTTTTTGTGGTTATCGGCGTCATCCTCGCCTTGTTTGCGTCTGCAGCCGGCCGGGAGCATGCAGTTCTTACCGGTTCGACTTTAGCTGTGCTCTATATGATGACGCCATTGCAGATCATCATGAACATGGCTCCGAACCTTGCGCGGGCTAATGTTGCCGTCAGGAATGTAGAACAGCTTGGCTTCCAACTGTCCGCCCGTCAGGAACAGGAAACGTCTGGAGCGCCTGTTTCGGCGTTCGGTACGGGTTGGCGGTTGCAATTCAAGGATGTCAGGCACACTTATTCCTACGACGACGAGCAGCACAAGTTTGTGCTCGGTCCTCTTGACCTCTCTTTCCGGGAAGGCGAACTGGTGTTCATCACGGGCGGAAACGGGAGTGGAAAAACAACCTTTGCAAAGCTCCTGATCGGACTCTACCTTCCGGAGTCCGGACAAATCCTGCTCAACGGAAATCCGGTCCTACGCACCGCCGACATGATAGGCGCGTATCGTGAGAATTTCTCCGCCGTCTTTTCCGACTTCCATCTGTTTGATCAACTGCTGGGCATTTCCGGAGATCACCTGGATGAAACGGCGGCGAAATACCTCCGCAAGCTGGACCTGAGCCGCAAAGTCACCATTGAGAACGCGAAGTTTTCCGCGGTCGATTTGTCGCAAGGGCAGCGCAAGCGTCTCGCGCTCTTGACTGCCTGTCTGGAAGATCGCCCTGTGTACCTGTTTGACGAGTGGGCCGCGGACCAGGACCCCTTCTTCCGGCAGTTCTTCTATCTGCAACTGTTGCCTGAGCTCAAAGCCAAAGGCAAAACCGTATTCGTGATCAGCCATGATGATCGCTACTATCATGTGGCCGACCGGCTGATCAAATTTGACGAAGGACACATTGCAAGTGATGTGAGACACGGCCCGACGCCTGTCAGCTTTGACTCGACGGCAGGAGCGGAAAGCGTGAAGCAGGAACCAGAGCCGCTTAATATCTGACAAGAATTTCGCGTAGTAGAGGAGAGTGCAAACATGCCGAGTAAAGAACCTTTATACCTGAAGCCGAATATTCAGGTTGAACCACTGGTCGATCAATGGTATGCCTGGCCTTATTTGATTCCACCCGCAACCTATGCTCGGAATATGTGTGGAAGACATTTTAAAATCATGGACTCCTACATCAGTGCGCCACAGGTACACGCGGATGCCGTTAAAAACCCGCGCATGCTCGGCGGCCCATTCATTGATTACGACGGCAAGAGGGTTGATGAAATCAAGACCTTGCGAGATGAAACCAAGGCGGCTCGAATGAATCTGATTGAGCTGTCCGGCGCGCTCGACCAGTTGGATCTCATGCTGCGGAGCAAGGCAAAAGGGCTCTGGATGCACTCGCTCTACAATGATATCCCTGCACCGCTGCGTGGGTATGTCGAGCTGGTTTATGATCTGAACAATAATCCGTCATTCCGCCTGATTGAGCCGTTGTTGTACAAAAGCGGCTACTATCATCGCGGCGCGCAGAGCTTGATGCTTTCACCCATCACCGGAGACGATCGCCCGTTCGTCTTGAGCACGCCGCGGTTGGCGTCACCTGACAGCGTTCAACTCAACATTCCATTCGCCGACCCCGCCCTTGATGAACTGTTCCGGTTGAAGAGTTCTCCAAAACCGCTCCATGAGATCAGGGATATGATTGACATACCGCGCGGTTCTGAGGGCATATTCGAGTCGTTCCTTACACCGGAGCCTCCGCAGCCTTACGAGGCTTATGACGGAAAAGGAATCAGGTGGCGCTACTTCGGGCATGCCTGCATTCTGGTGGAGGCAGCCGGCGTCTCAATGCTGTTCGACCCCGTACTCAGCTACACATATGAGAGCAAGATTTCCCGCTACACATACCTGGATCTGCCCGACACCATTGATTATGTTCTGATTACCCACAACCATCAGGACCATGTGCTCTTTGAAACACTTTTGCAGCTGCGCCATAAGATCAAGCACGTGGTGGTACCCCGCGGCGGCGGCGGTCCACTGCAGGACCCATCCTTGAAGCTTTTGCTGCAAAACTGTGGGTTCAAGTCAGTGATCGAAATACAGGAGCTTGACACGATCGAGTCGGACGGCCTTTCCATTATGGGAGTACCGTTCATGGGTGAACATTGTGATCTCGATATCAGGACCAAGATGGCGTACCTGGTTCGGAAAGGCGGCAACGCTTTGCTCTTCGCCGCGGATTCCTGCAATATCGAGCCGGTCATCTATAAACATATCCAGCGCGAAGTTGGAGAAATTGATGCCTTGTTTCTTGGCATGGAATGCGACGGAGCTCCGCTGTCATGGCTTTACGGCCCATTGCTGAGCCGCCCGCTGGACCGTGATATGGACCAGTCGAGACGGCTTTATGGTTCCAATTACGACCAGGCGCTTGACTTGGTGAAATGCTTCGGTTGCAGGGAAGTCTACGTGTATGCAATGGGGCAGGAGCCGTGGCTGAATTATGTCATGAGCCTGAAATATACGGAGCAGAGCAGGCCGATCGTGGAATCGAACAAGCTCCTCGAATATTGCAAGAGACACAACATCGTCGCGGAACGCCTCTTCGGCGAAAAGGAAATACTCATTGAACCAGCTGTGACTTCTTCAGTGGCCTGAAGAAATGCCTTTCGGGATAAAGCATGCAGCAACGAGGGCGCCTCGAAGCGAAAGCAAGGAGGCGCCCCGAAACAACGGGTGCGGAGCGCCCGCCATCTCCAGACACCACAACTCCCAGCGCGGCGCTAAGTGTTGCAGTCCCGGTTCCTACCGGACTGAGGCGTCCTTCACGGATGGGTTAATGTAGGCAGGACCCAAGCACACGGGCTGGTACTTGCGATCGATACCGCTATCGGTATAGTGCGGGGTCCAGCCAGTCATATCCTGGAACAGCCGGATTGCGCGAATTCGTCTGTCAGAGCACAAGTTGAACCAGTGCAGCGTGCCGCGCGGCACTCTGATAAGGTCGCCCGCAGTAACTTCAATTCCGACAACCGGGCCTCCGCGCGCATGGATGTGGAAGATTCCCCGTCCCGCTACGACGAAGCGGACTTCGTCCTCATCGTGCGTATGCTCAATGTTGAATTTCGAAAGCATGGGTTCGAGCCCCGGTGTGTGCGGGTAAACGTCGATCACGTCGGCGGTGACATATCCCCCACGCGCCTTCAATTTGTCGATTTGAGGCGCGTAAGCGGCCAGGACCTGCTCCGCACTGGCTCCGGGATCCACGTCAACATCCGACTTCCAGTGTTCATAGTCGATGCCAATGGTCGCAAGATAAGCGGTGATCTCCGCCATATCGGTCAGTGTGCGGTTTTCTTCGGGAATGGTGACCAAGGCCATTTTTCACCTCTTTCAAATACTCCGGCAAGCGTCTGTTACTGAGACGTTTTCCGTGCGTCCTATGACTTCAAGTAGAAATTCGAGAATTTCGACATGGCGCTTTGCCTCCTGCAGGGTCCGCCCCCACGTGTAGAGGCCATGGCCGCGCAACAGAAAACCATGCGCAACACGGTCCTGCTTCAGCATGGATTCAACCGTGCGGCCCAGGGCAACCATGTCCTGGGAATTGGGAAGAATAGGCAGCCATTCACGGTGCTCGTGGGTGGCGATGCCTTCAAGTCCCTTCAACATTTCATAACCTTGAATCGCAAGTCCGCCGGCTGATGCATGGCGACAGGAAAGAATCGTTGCCCATATCGAATGACTGTGCAGGACGGCGCCTGCCCCGCGAGCGCGTACGATGGCCAGGTGAAGCAGGTATTCAAAGGATGGGCGGGAAGCGCCGCCAAGCACCTTTCCTGCCTCATTGATTTCAAGAATGTCCGATGGCGCCATTGCTCCCTTTTCGGCGCCCGTCGGCGTAATTGCCAGGCGCAATGGATCAAAGCTCAGCACAGAGCTGAAGTTGCCACCCGTACCAAGCACCCATCCCCGGCTGTAGAAGCTTCTGCCAATTTCGGCGAGCGCCGAAGCCGTCTCTTCAAACCAGCGCTCCCT
>OBLQ010000692.1_pt1 | contig 12888 bp, 12 predicted proteins | sample 1519881 | NCBI WGS metagenome assembly OBLQ01 (sample SAMN01911456, study PRJEB22533) | soil metagenome | biome: Soil | place: Malaysia | collected 2012-04-30 | depth DG_metagenome m | reverse complement strand
GGTCAAGCGTGTGGCGTCGGCGGTCGGCGAGGGAGCCGCCGCGGTGCAGGATGTTCACGAGTGCCTCGACTCGCCCGTGGCTTTCGCGACTGCATCCCCATCCGTCCGCTAAGCGGGCGCGGCCTCGATGAGGCCGGCCGCATCCTCTGCGTCGGCACGGCTATCCCGGAGGAATAGTGCGGTAGGATGTGCTTCGGCTTTGTTACGTGGTTCAAGTCTCCGGCAGTTGACCGAGTTCTACCGTCTCCGCGAAAAGCGAGGCAGGCATGCCGATTCGCACCGTCATCGAGCCATTTCGCATCAAGAGCATTGAAGCGATTCATAGATCCACACCCCAGCAGCGCCGGCGGTTCATCGAAGATGCAGGCTACAACCTGTTCCTCGTGCCCGCTGAGGCCATCATGATTGACCTGCTGACCGATTCCGGCACCTCTGCCATGTCCACGGAACAATGGGCGGCCATGATGCGAGGAGACGAATCCTACGCCGGCTCGCCGAGCTTTGCGCGTTTCCGCGATTCCGTGCGGGGCATCTTCGGTTTCCGTCATGTGATTCCCACACACCAGGGGCGTGCCGCGGAACGCATTCTTTTCAACGTGATGTGCAAGAAGGGCGACGTCGTCCCCAACAACACGCATTTCGATACCACCCGCGCGAACTGCGAATTCGTTGGTGCCCAGGCGGTGGATCTGCCGGTTTCCGAGGCGAAGCAGCCCGCGCGAGTCCTACCCTTCAAGGGGAATATGGACACGGCGCAACTGGCGGAGTTGATCGCGCGCGTGGGCGCGAAACACATTCCGCTGGTGATGCTGACGGTCACCAACAATTCCGCCGGCGGCCAGCCGGTCTCCATGGAAAATATTCGTGCCGTGAAGGAAATCTGCAAACGGCACGGCATACCGCTGTATATCGACGCCTGCCGGTTCGCCGAAAACGCCTACCTTATCAAGCTCCGCGAGCCAGGTTACGCGGACAAGACCCCCCGCGAAATCGCCCGCGAGATGTTTTCGTATGCGGATGGCTGCACGATGTCCGCAAAAAAAGACGGCCTGGCTAACATTGGCGGCTTTCTCTGCACCAACGACGACCTCCTCGCACAGCAGGAAAAAGATCTGCTGATTCTGACGGAGGGTTTTCCCACATATGGGGGGCTCGCTGGCCGTGACCTGGAAGCAATTGCCGTCGGCCTGAACGAAGTGCTGGAAGAGGACTATCTGAATTATCGCATCGCTTCGACGGCGTTTCTCGGCAACCACGTCGCGGCCGAGGGCGTGCCCATCGTGCAGCCGCCGGGCGGCCATGCCATCTATCTGGATGCCCGTGCCTTCCTGCCGCACATTCCTGTGGCGCAATTTCCGGGGGTGGCTCTGTCTGTCGAGCTATATTTGGAAGGGGGGATCCGCTCCGTGGAGATCGGAACGCTGATGTTTGGCCAACACGCCACGATGGACTTGGTCCGGCTGGCCATTCCGCGGCGCGTGTACACGCAAAGCCATATCGAGTACGTCGTCGAAGTGATCCTCGAGGTTTGGCGGCGCCGCGAACAGATTCGCGGCTACGAATTAACCCACCAGGCGCCGTTCCTGCGCCATTTCACGGCGCGATTGAAGCCGCTCAGCACTTGATCGCCCCGCAGCCGGGCTTCCTTTCAATCCGATTCTCGCCGAGACGCTGGCGCGGTCCGAAATCATCGCTCTCCAAACGCACTCAGGTCTGTTGCTCCAGACAACGTCGCGCAGCCAGCTTTTCCCGATCGAATTCAAGTGTCCCCGGCGCAGTGTCTTAAGTCGTGAGTAGGGGATAGCGGGAAACCCTGCAAATACCCCATCGCCCGCGCTGCTCCCCGTGCCGGCTTTCTGAAATACCGGCTATGCTGCTCGAATTCCACGGAACATTTCGATGGTTCACTCCGTATTAGCTCGCAGGAAGAGCTGAGGAGGCTCACACACGATGAGAGAAACCATGCGAAGGCGAACGCGAATCGCAATGGTGCTCTGCTTGCTCGCGGCGGGACTCATGTCTTTCGTGACCCCTGCAACGGCGGCACCTGCGGAAAGGTACCTGCACGTGAACGTTCAGGATCCGACGAAAGGCGGGAGCGTCAATATTAACGTGCCGCTCTCGATGGCTGAGAAAATTCTGCCGGCTATCAACAATCACGACCTGCACGACGGCAAGGTCTCGATTCATAACGCGGAAATGAACGGAGTGGACGTTGGGGCGCTGCTGGACGCTGTGCGGACCGCCCCAGACAACGAGTTCGTCACCGTCAAGGACAAGGATTCGGATGTCCGCGTGGCCAAGTCGAACGGAAATATCATCGTTCATGTGACCGACAAGAAAGACAGGGAGCAGAAGGTTGACGTGACGGTTCCCCTCAAGGTCGTCGACGCGCTCTTTTCCACCGCGAAGAATGACGAACTGGACGTTGCGGCCGCACTGCGGGCCTTGAGTGATGCAGGTGACGTCCTGTTGGTCACTGTGCATGATTCGAGCCAGAAGGTGCGTGTTTGGGTGGATTCGCGGAATACACAGGACTGAGTCCAGTACGAGAAGCGGAACAGGTGCGAGGGATCAACGCCGAAAGCAAGGAGTGAAACGATGATACTGCTCGCAAAGCTTGCGCTGGGAATGGCCGGCGTGGGGCTCGCTGGCGCAGGCGTTTTGTGCGGCGGAGGTCTTGTCCACGTGAGAGTGATCGAAAAGGAGCCGCAGGGGCATCACATCAACGTGATCGCCCCCGCGATGCTGGCTCCTATTGCCGTGCACTTCGCGCCTCGGCGCGAGCTGGGGCACGCGGCTCGGGAAATCCAGCCCTACATGCCGGTGGTTCGCGCGGCTCTGGACGGTTTGCGCGATACGGAAGATGTCGTGCTTCTTGAGGTGAAAGCACCCGGCGAACATGTGCAGGTTTCAAAATCGCGTGGCTCGATTGTGGTGGACGTGGAAGATGCCCGCGAGACCGTGCACGTGTCCGCTCCGGTTCGCGCGTTATCGAGCACGGTCGAACAGCTCGCCGCTGCCACTTCGAACCCGCTCTAGTGGCGCCGGATCAGCGCTAAAGTGACGGCTCCCGAGTTCGTCTCGACTGCGGCTTAGTGCCCGATAGGCGGGGCCGGGTGGCCGGCTCACCAGGACTGGACTGCGATCATCTGGCGTCGGCGTTGGTGTTACTGGATGGGGGTTTGCACCTTCGATTCATGGCCACGCTGGAGTGGCAATCGCCGTCGTACGGCGAATGTCTATCGGCGAGGGGAGACCGGGAAGTTTTTCACGAGCCAAGCGACAGTAAGTCTGGCGTACGACTCCGCGAGCGGACCCGGCGTCAAAAAATGGCTCGCGCCCTTAACCCAGACCAAATCGCGCTGGGGCGACGCCGTCAGGCTGTCGTAAATCTTTTGAGCGTTCGGCGGGAGGGATAGCTCGTCCTTTTCGCCGTGGATCACGAGAGCCGGGACTCTGATCTTCGGTCCGTATTTGATGGAGCTAGGCGTCCCCGGATCGCTCGGCGCTCCGAAGAAGCTGATGATGGACTTGGCGGTTCCCATCAAAGACAAGCCCTCGGGAAACCAGTTTTCAAACCCGACGGGCTCCTGTCCCTTGCCTTGGGCGATCAATTCGCGCGCGTGCGCGAGCATCTCTTCCAGGCGGCGCTTTTCCGCTTCGCTTCCCCGAATTTGAAATTCCAGATACGGCGACGGGATCGAAGCTATGAAGCCTACAGCCTTGACCGCGGGCTCGTTTCGCTCGGCCATGTATTGTGCCATGCGAGGGCCGCCAAGGCTGATGCCCAAAATCGCGATCCGCGCGTACCCCTTTGATTTTGCGTACGCCACGAAGGCGGCGATATCCTTCACCGCTTCGGCATATTCCGCGTAGGGGTTGTTGTACGAGGCACGCAGGTTGGACAGCAAAAACGCGTAGCCGTTCTCTATCAGTGCGCTGGCAAGAGGAGAGTAATCATGCGCCGGAAACAGTGCCGCGCCCGTGGTGCCCCCGGGCACCATGAGGACGAGCGAATCGCTGCCTGCCTGTGGCTCCCACAGTAGGCCGTTTAGCGCAACTTGATCTTCCGCCTCGACTCGAATCAGATCGAGGCGGCTTTGCGAGCGCGAAATTGGTGTGGCCGCCATGGCGAGCACTATAGTCCAGTTATCCTCGTCCGATCAAGGATCGGAAGAGATGGCCTAAACTTTGCGAGCTCAACTGGCCGATGCAGTACCCCGAAGACGAATCACCGCCGCTTCGCAACAGCGCCCGCCAATTGTCTACGCGAACCTCCCGTTGAAATCCCTCGCCCGTGTATTAAGATGGCTTGATGTCGATTGTGCTCAAATTCGGTCAGCAGGTCGGCGGTGGGGCCAAAGGCAAGGCCCTGTGCCATCGCCGCCCCTTCATGGGTGCCAGCCACCGCCTCGTCCTAATCGCTACACAATCGGAAACCGAAACCCTCGTAACCTACAGAAAACAAAGGGCCGGGCTGCTTTCTAATCGCTACACTCCGCGGACTCGTCCCAAGGCTCGACGATGATGCAAGACTGGGCCAACTCGGCACTCGAAACCGCCAAGCGCCGTGGCGCAAAGTATTGCGACGCGCGCGTCATGGACATTCGCAGCCGCGACATCTCGGTCAAAAACGGGGAAGTGGGCACGCTCGCCGAATCCGAATCGCTGGGCATCGGCATCCGCGTGATCGCCGACGGCGCCTGGGGGTTTTCCTCTACCGACCGCCTCACGCGAGAGGGAATCGACGCCTGCGCCGCCGAGGCCGTCGCCATCGCCAAAGCTTCCGCGCTCGCCAAGCGCGAAAATGTCTCGCTCGCGCCCGAGCAGGCCTACGTCGACACCTGGCAGAATCCGTTTCTGAAGGATCCGTTTCGCATTCCTGTCGAGCGTCAAATCGATCTCCTTCTCGCTGCGGACAAAGAAATGCGCCGCGTGAAGGGTGTGACCGTTGCCGAAGGGAGCATGGCCTTTCGCAAGATTGACCAGCTTTTCGTTTCCAGCACCGGCTCGTCAATCCATCAGATCAAGATGCAGTCCGGCGCGGGCATCGTCGCCACGAGTTTCGCGGGCAGCGAGATTCAGAAGCGTTCCTATCCCAATAGCTTCGGCGGTCAGCACATGCTGCAGGGCTACGAGCTCATCGAATCGCTCGACCTCGTCGGCAATGCGCCGCGTATCGCCGAAGAATGCGTCGCGCTCCATTCCGCCGCGCAATGTCCCGAGGGCCAGAAGACCATCCTCCTCGGCAGCTCGCAGCTTGGCCTGCAAATTCACGAGTCCATCGGCCATCCCATCGAGCTCGACCGCGTCCTCGGCATGGAAGCGAATTTCGCGGGCATGAGCTTTCTCACCACAGAAAAGCTGCGCCATCTGAAGTACGGCTCGGACATCGTCAACGTCGTCGCTGACGCGCGCCTCGTGCACGGTCCCGGTCTCGGCACCTTCGCCTATGACGACGAAGGCGTCCCCGCGCAATGCACCCCCATCATCACCGACGGCCTTTTCACCGGCTATCTCACCAGCCGCGAAACGGCCCCGGCCATCGGCGAAAAGCGCTCCGGCGGCACCATGCGCTGCGAAAGTTGGAACCGCTTGCCGATGATCCGCATGACCAACATCAGCATCAATCCCGGCACGTGGAACTACGCCGATCTCATCGCCGACACCGACGATGCGATCCTGATGGAGACCAACCGCTCCTGGTCCATCGACGACAAACGCTATCATTTCCAGTTCTCCACTGAGATCGGATGGGAGATCAAGGGCGGCAAGCAAGGCCGCATGATCAAAAATCCCAGCTACAGCGGCATCACCACCGAATTCTGGAACAGTTGCGACGCCATCTGCTCCCGTGATTACTGGACTCTCTGGGGCACGCCGAATTGCGGAAAGGGCCAGCCTCAGCAGACCATGGGCACCGGCCACGGAGCTTCCCCCGCGCGCTTCCGCAATGTCCGCGTCGGCGTCGCCTTTGCCAAATAATTCAAACTCCATGGCCACCACGAAGAAAAAATTAGCCGCGGAACTCGAACGCATCGCCGAGCGCGTGCTCAAGCTGAGCGAAGCGGACGAAACCGAAGTCGACATCGGCGCGACCACGGACGCTCTCACGCGCTTTGCCAACAACACCATCCATCAAAACGTGGCCGAACATTCCGTCGGAATCTCCGTTCGCGCCGTGGTGGACGGCCGCACCGCCCGCGCCACCACGAACAAATCCGACGACGAATCGCTCCGCCGCGTCGTGGACTCGGCCGTCAGCCTCGCGCGCAACGAGCCGAAAAACCCCGAACTTCTGCCGCTGCTCAAGAAGCAAAAATATCAAAAGGTCGACCGGTTTTTTCGAGTTACGGCCGAAACCACGCCGCAGGACCGCGCCCGCGCCGTCACCAAGGTTTGCAAGATGGCGGAAAAGAAGAAGCAGACCGCTGCCGGAATTTTTTCCAGCGGCTCGTCGTTGTCGCTGATGGCCAATTCGAAAGGATTGTTCGCGCGCTACGAACAGACCCGCTCGGAATTTTCCGTCACGATTCTGGAAGAAAATTCCTCGGGCTGGGCCAAGTCGAATTCACCCGACATTCGCACAATTGACCCCATGGAGCTTGCCGAAAGCGCCAGCCGCAAGGCCGCGGAATCCCGCAACCCGCGCGAGCTTCCGCCGGGACGTTACACCGCGATTCTCGAGCCTTCGGCGGTCCTCGACCTTGTCGGTTTTCTTTTCTACGATTTTGCCGGCACGGCCGTGCTCGACAAGCGGTCCTGCTTCACCGGCCGCATGGGTCAGAAACTTTTCGGCGACAACATCACGCTCTGGGACGACGTCTATAATCCGCTGCAAACCGGCCCGCCGTACGACGGTGAGGGCGTGCCGCGGCAGAAAGTCCTGCTCGTCGACCGCGGCGTTCCGAAGAATCTGGTTTACGCGCGCTCGACCGCGAAAAAGATGAAAGCAAAGCCGACTGGGCACGGCTTTTCGCTGCCGAACGAATACGGCGAGGCGCCCATGAATCTGGTGTTCGCCGGCGGCGAAAGATCGGTGGACGAAATGGTTCGCTCAACCGAGCGCGGCATTCTCGTCACCCGCTTGTGGTACATCCGCGAAGTAGATCCCTACGAGAAAATTCTCACCGGCATGACGCGCGACGGAACGTTCCTCATTGAAAATGGGCGCCTGGCCGGCGGAATTCGCAATTTCCGCTTCAATCAGAGCATCATCGAGATGCTGTCGAACGTCGAGGTGCTCGGCCCGGCCATCCGCGCCGCCGGGGAAGAATCCTTCGAGATGGTCGTCCCGGCGATGAAGGTCCGCGACTTCCACTTCAGCGAAGTCACGAAGTTCTGAAGAAGGAATGGGGCTTGGCTATTCGGTGAACTGCAGGCTCGAAATCGTGCGCGCGATCACGTTCTCCTGGATCTGCACGAGGTCGTTGTCCGCGCGCGTCATGCCGAAGATGGTGTAAACCCGCGCGCCCCGCGGCACGAGCACGACTACGCCGGACCAGTCGTGCTGGTCCACGCTGCCGCGGAAGCGGCGCTCGATCACCGGCGTGCCGGAGATGGTGACGCGCTCCTCGCCGAGCGGCCGGAAGTTTTCCATCACGTCGCGCAGCCGCTTTTCTGCCGTGCTCGTGTCGGCCGCCAGTGATTTCCCGACGGGCTGCTGGCCGATCAGCAGATACGTCCGCTGGTCATCCGTGCCCATGGCGGCAATCGCGCCGGGGAGCACGGCGGGCGCGCTCCCGATCACTTCCCAGCCCGGCGGCTTGTACATCCGGAAGCGATATGTTTCGTTCGTGTACGTATTGCCACTCACGCTTTCCCGAATCGGCTCGGGGGTAGGCGGCTCGGGCGGCGCGGGGTTCGCGGCGGGTGCCGGAATTTGGGGCGCCGTTAGACTTGCCACGGCTGGCGCCGCGGGAACATGGTAGTGAGCCGGAGAAGCGGGAGCAGGTCTTGCCGCTGCTACTGCCGCCGCGGTTGCCACGATTTTCTTAGGCGCTGCCGGCTTTTCGAGCGCGGGCGCTTTTTCAGCGGCAGGCTCGGGTTTCCTTTCCGGCGGAACCTTGGCCTCGTTCGCCACGTTGATCGAAACGACTTGATCCTTCTGCACGAGCGCGTAGCCGTAGCTGGTTCTTACTTTGAACGATTTGTCTTCGAAGCCGATGATGCTTCCGTTGATTTTTGTGCCGTCCTTCAGCGTTATCTCGTCGGCGCGCGCGGCACGCGGTGCGAGCATCACTGCAGACGTCAAGGCAAGAGTCAGCGCGGTAACCGCTAGAAACGGCTGTAGGAATCGCACAATATGCCGAGCGCAACGCCTCATAGATTCGAGTATGGTCCCGTGCCAGGCGCTCGGCAAGTTTCTGTGCGACTGCGTTGCTGGTTTAGTCAGCGTGTCTTCGGAATAGCTTTCCGGAGAACCCGAGGCGTCGTAAACCATAGCGCGAGTCGGCGATGATCAAACGATCAGCGATCGAGAAATGCGCGGAGGCGTGCGTAACCGGCGCGGCTCACCGGAAGCTGTACTCCGCTGGCCAGAACTGCGACGTGGCTGTCTTTGCCGTACGGCTCGATTTTGACGACGCGCTCGAGGTTAACGATGTAAGAGCGGTGGATGCGGAGAAACCGCGAGGGATCGAGCGCGGATTCAAGGCTTGCAATCGTCTGTTGCTTGAGGTGTTTGGTGCCCAGGGACGCGAGGGCGACGTAATCGTCCTGCGCTTCGACGTAGTCGAGCTTGGCGACCGGGATGATGGAAACCTTGGCGCCGTCGCGCACCGGAATGCGATCGAGAAATTGCGCGGGAGGTCGCGCGCTCGCAGCCAATTCTGTGGCGAGGGGCACAGCTGGCGTCGCCTTGCTTTCAAGACGCTCCTTCGCATGCGCCAGCGCGGCCTCGAATCGTTCCGCACTAACGGGCTTCAAGAGGTAGTCCACGGCGTGGACTTCGAAGGCGCGAATGGCGTGCACGTCGTATGCGGTCACGAATACGACGGCGGGGCCAGGTCCGATCAATTCGAGAACTTCAAATCCGTCAAGCTTCGGCATCTGGATGTCGAGGAATATCAGATCGGGCTCGGATTCAGCGGCGCTCTTGACGGCTTCGAAACCATTCGCGCATTCGGCTGCGATTTCGATGTCGGGATGCGCCGAGAGAAATTCGCGCAACACCTGGCGGGCCAGGTCCTCGTCGTCCACGATCATTGCGCGGATCTTCTGGCCGGATGGGCGCGTCATAAATCGTGCTCCTTTCGTTCGATCGGAAGCGTAATCGCGACACGGAAGGAGTTTTCGTGGGCATTGGCGCCGAAACTGGCGCGCTTGCCATACCGCGCTTCGAGCCGCTGGCGTACGTTGGCAAGACCTACACCGTTACGCCGACGCTGCGGGGCATCGGGATCAAAGCTGTTTTCGATCACGATCGCCAATTCTCCGTCGACGCACCGAGCGCTCAGCCGGATGAAGCCGCCCTCGACTAAATTCGCGATTCCGTGCACGACCGCGTTTTCGACCAGCGGCTGCAGCAGAAGCGGCGGCACCCGGACATCCAGCGCTTCCTTTTCAATGCATTCCTCCATTTGAATACGCGGTCCGAAACGGATTTTCTCTACGGCCAGAAACGCGCGGATGAGGGACAGTTCTTCGTCAAGCGGAATCGCCTGCTTTTCGCCGAGACCGAGCGTGCGGCGAAGAAAGTCGCCCAGCAGGATGCACATTTCGCGAGCCTTGGACGCATCGGAACTCGTGAGCGCGCTGATGGAATTCAAGCTGTTGAAGAGAAAATGGGGATTCACCTGTGCTTTCAACGCGCGCAACTCGGCATCGCGCGCGAGTGCGCTTGCCTGCATCACCCGCGCTTCCGCTTCCTTCGACGCTTGCAATGAGATCAGCGCGTAATAGAAGAGAACGCTCACGAGGTAGAGGAGGATTGCAGGCACCAGCATCAGGGAAAGTTCAGAGCGCAAGCCGTTGTTCAATCCCTGATATTCGGGAAAATTATTGGCCAGCAGCCAGGCGAGTCCACTGGCAACAGCGGTCCACGCGCCCGCGGCCACCACAGCCCCACCCAAGTGCGTAAAGACCAGCCGATCGAATCCTGAGCGATCGATCGGCGTTACGCGGCAGGGATACCATGCCGAGAGGCAAACAATCGCGTATAGGAGACACAGCGGCAGCGCCAAGAGGACAGCCGCCGGTAGTGTAATCCCGTGTCGAGCCCGCAGAACGTAGGCGAGAGGCGCCGCGAGCGGGCTCCACACGACGAGGTACGATGCGAATCGCCGGGGATGGCCGAGAATGGGATGCATATGCGACTCAGTTCTTAATGACCACTCCTCCAAACACTACGGTGCCGCGAATGACCAATCTTTTGGACGGAGGAGACGCGTCCGGCCGGCGGTACGTCTCGTCTACGACCGCGCCCGCGACCGAGGATGTTTCGATCTTGACGCTCCAGGTTTCCGGTATGCGAATCTCACCTCCACCGAATACGGACTCGACGTCGACCGTCGCCTCCGGGCCGGCCATCCCGGCATGCGTGAAATCGAGTTGAAATCCACCCAGCACCGTGGAGACTTTGGCGAAGCGAAAATTCTGGGATCTGATTCGCCGTTTGATACCACTGAGGATCGCGGCCTGCTGAAATGTTTCGTCGACATCTTCGGCGCCGGAGGGCTGAGCAGCCGGAGGAGGGACGCTCGACGCGTATCCGGCCGCCGAATCTTGAGCGGACGGTTCCGCCCAACTCTGTTTTGTCGGGTCGGCCGGTTTGGTCCACCAATCGTCGCGGTGAGGATAACTGCGAGTGCCGCCAGGAGAAGACGGCGGGCGATAGGGTGGCCAATCAACGTGCCCAGTAGCTCGCAGCAGCAACCAGACGCCGACCGCGATCATCCAAAGCGGCCAGAGGCGGCCAATCGCTATGTGCGTGACCTCAAGGTTGTTCAGCAGCCATAGACTTCCGAGCAGAACCAGCACGGGCCCCCAAAAGCTTCCAGAACAATGTCCCGATCTGAAAGTAGCGCGGAGGCCGACTAAAATCATCACGACAGGCCAAAACTCGCGGAAGACGAAGCGAGCGGGTACCACACCCATCTGGTCGAGCAAAAAGATCACACCAATCGAAGTGATCAGAATGCCGACGAAGAGGCCGCTGTGCGATTTTCTGCAATCATTCACGATTTGCTGTCCTTGCTTGCGAGATCGAGAGTCCAGCCGCACAGAGGGCCGAGTGGGGAATCGCGAGCAACGCGAGTCCGGCGGCGACGAACAGCATCGGCCAGAAGCGCAGCAATTCGCCGAGCGCCGGCATGTTGAACCGTACGGCCAGCAGATTCCACAGACTTTGGGCGATCACGGACAATAACCAAAGGTTCCGAGCAGCCAAGCCTCCGTAGCCGAACTCGCCCAATTGGAACACGATTCCAAGGAAAAGCAGAAGTCCAGCCAGTGCGACAGTTGCTACCCGGCAAACGGATGCCCCGGAAAGGTAATCGAATTTCGCGTCGGTCATGTTCAAAACCTCCTGGCTGAATAGGGCCGCGTTCATGGAAGGAGCGTAACGGGTATCGTTGGTGAGGTCTCGCAGTTTTCGGTGAATGGAGGCTGACTACCGGCGAATGGCGAGCCCATAAGGGCGAGGACCGCGCAGAGGAGCGACGGGGATCGTTTTACGGCAGCGTCTGGCGGCGTGAATTACCGATGCGGACCAAATCACGGATAGGCCCGCCAGCGCAGCGGCGTCCGCACCGACTCCATAAACCGGTGCGCCGTTACAGCGACAAAGACATGCCGAGCCAGAAGGCGGCTACGAGCATGCCGGCGAGCAGCAGCGTGAGGCGCAGCCGCTTCTTTCGCACTGCGAAGATCACGATCCCCATCATGCAGAAGACGAAGGCCATCTCCTGCCAGAGGAATCGCGAGCCGAATGCATCGGCCCATGAGGCGGCTTCGCCACGGAGCCACGAGCTAGCGAACGAAGTTGCGGCCGTGAGCGAAACGGCGATTACGCCTGCAAGAGCCGTGCCCCGGGCCCACGGCGGCAGCGCCCAGTCCTTGTTTGCGTCGCGCCAATCAAGCCACGTCTGCGCGACGATAATTCCCACAACGATTAGAACGAACAGCGCCACGTCCCCCTCCCAAGTTCGCGCCGCTCTAACTTGCACGCGCCACGCAGCCTCCAATGCGACGGGATGCGATCAAACGCCTGTCGCGCGGCACTGCGTTCCCGTGGTTCGCAGGAACGGCACAAAGGCCGCTGCCGCCGAATCACACCCTCAGTGCGACGCCCCCTTTGCCTTCGGCGCCGCTGTTTCGACAGACACCTCCACCTCATTCAATTTGAACTGCTGTTCCTCCGTCGAACCCTTCAGCGCGACGGACGACGACTTTCCGCCCGCAATGACCTGAGCGACATCGTCGAAATAACCCGTGCCAGAGAATCGCTGGTGCGTCACGGCACGATACCCGTGATCCTTGGCCGCTGCGAACTCGTCCATCTGAAGGTCGGAATACGCGAGCATGCCGGTTTGGCGATAGCGGCGAGCGAGGTCGAACATGGACAAGTTCAGCGTGTGAAAACCGGCGAGGGTGACGAACTGAAATTTGTAGCCCATCGCCGCGAGCTCCCTCTGGAACCGAGCGAGCGCGACATCGTTGAGCTTTGCCTTCCAGTGGAACGACGGCGAGCAGTTGTAAGCCAGAAGTTTCCCCGGAAATTTCGCGTGGATGGCTTCGGCGAAGCGGCGCGCCTCGCCTACATCGGGGCTCGCAGTCTCGCACCAGATCAAATCGGCATACGGGGCAGAGGCCAATCCGCGAGCGATCGCAGCGTCGAGACCGCCGCGAAATACGAAATCGCCCTCCGATGTGCGTTCGCCCGTC
>OBLQ010000691.1_pt1 | contig 12890 bp, 10 predicted proteins | sample 1519881 | NCBI WGS metagenome assembly OBLQ01 (sample SAMN01911456, study PRJEB22533) | soil metagenome | biome: Soil | place: Malaysia | collected 2012-04-30 | depth DG_metagenome m | reverse complement strand
TGAAAGTTATTATCCGACGATACCGGCTGGAAAGGAAATCACAAATGCGGGACGGGCAAACTTCCACCGGCACTCGAGGCACAATAAACGCAACTTGGCTGAAGCGCCACTGGCGAGTAGAATCTGCTCGGGGACGTATTCCACAGGGCGATTGATCTGCTCGGGATAGGGCGCAAACGGTGCCCGCAATAGGAGGGAGGTATGACGAGGATGGGCTGCGGCGGGGGACGGCGTTTAATCGGTTTGGCTGTGACGGTGCTGGCCTCAATTGTTTTAGTGGGTTTGCCAATCACCGCTCGAGGCCAGGAGATTCGTGTCAGGTTCTTGAACGCCCGGACCGGTCGTCCAGTCACCTATGAAGCCGCCCAGATGTGGGTGGAATCCTGTAAGCTCTGCGTCTTGACGGCGCCGGCTGACAACAAAAAGGGAACGGCCACATTTCTTTATACCGGCGACAGCATTAAAGCAATCTGGCCCCCGAAAACCAAGGAATCTCGCTATTTTCCGACGGAACTGACAATATCGCCGTGGCCCATAAAAATTGCCGTCGCCCCGATTGTAGCTGCAGGTATCTGCTGGGATACGGGATCTGGTGGTGAAGGCCCTTGGTACCCAATCAGCGAAATACTGCAGCACGGCGCGGTGTCAGAGAATCACTGCGGGAAAGCGACGGCGAGCCCCAAGCCCGGCGAATGGATTCTTTTTATCAAGCCGATACCAGCGTGGAAACGCATCCTCGGGGGATTCTCGGAGTGAGCGGATGGCCGCTCGATTCCCATGCCCAAGGGCGATAACGCAGGGGCGCTTCGCGTCGGGGCTGGTGCAGAGGTACTTCCTGTCTCTGCGAATTCCCTGGGCTTGCGCGTATGGCCGGCACAGGCCCGGAGGGCCGAAAGAATTTAGCCCATTGCGCAAGCCATGGGATTGGATTTGCGTTACAATCCCGAATGCCCCGAGGGGCGAAAGAACCAGGGGCAGCGGCGGCAAGTGATTTTCTTCCCGTCGTTTTCTCGCGACGAGGAAAGGTCTTCTCGCTTCGCGCGACCGCAGGCCATACAAAGCGCGCATCTGCGCCACCGGGGGTGTTGGAGACTTTTGCAACTTCGGAGACACTGATTATGCCTATTGGGAATCTGTTCCGGAAATGGCGGCAAGGCAGGAAGAAAGCGCCATTGGACGAGTTCGTTTTGACAGATCCCACGAAACTCACTCCCGAAGAATCTGACTGGCTCTGCAACAAGCTGTCATTGCCCCCCGCAGTGCTGCACAGCTACCTGGAGTTGCTGGAGGTTCGGCAGGTATCCACGGTCAACACGGACATCACCCTTCGCGACATGGCCAATCAGTACGGCGAAATCAAGAACCAGCTGGAAAAACTGATGGCGGATGATCCCACTATCCAACCATTGATCGAGCAAGCGCTGGAGGCATTGGAACAAGCGCAATGGCCCCGCGCGGAATCGCTCTTGAATGAAGCCGCCACTGGGAACATTCAGGCCGCCGAATCAGCGCCCGTCAAGAAACAACGTGAGCGGCTTCTCTCAGCAGCCTCCGCCAAAGCATCCAATGGCGGTCTGAATAGATCGGAGCTTGCGCACCGGAAGTCTGCGGAATACTACCGCCAGGCGGCGGAGCTGGTTCCGGCTGTTGAGCCCTTGATTCGGGCCGGCTATCTTGTTTCCCAGGGTTATGGCCTGATGCTTTGCGGTGAGTATCCCGAGGCGGAAGGCTCATTAACGCTGGCATTGGAAATCCGCGAGCGGGAATTGGCGACTGACTCGCTCGATGTCGCTGAGTGCTTATACTTTTTGAGCCGGTTGTATCAAAACCAAGGCCGTTACGCCGAGGCCGAACCGCTCCACCAACGCAGCCTGGCCGTCCGGGAAAAAGTGCTGGGGCCGGAACATCCCGATTTGGCCAAGAGCCTGAACAGTCTGGCGGCGCTTTACCATGATCAAGGCCGTTACGCGAAGGCCGAACCGCTCTACCGCCGTGGCCTGCCGATCGATGAAAAAATGCTGGGACCGGAGCACCCCCATGTCGCCACCAGCCTGAACAATCTGGCGGCGGTTTACGAGGCTCAGGCCAAGTACGCCGAGGCCGAACCGCTGTACCTCCAAAGCCTGTCCATCCGGGAAAAAGTGTTGGGGCCGCTGCACCCCCATGTTGCCGACAGCCTCAACAGTCTGGCGGAGCTTTACAAGACTCTGGGCAAGTACACCCAGGCCGAACCGCTCTACCGCCGCAGCCTGCTCATCCGGGAAAAAGTGCTGGGGGCAGGGCACCCCCATGTGGCCGACAGCCTCAACAATCTGGCGCTGCTTTACGAGGCTCAGGGCAAGTACGGCGATGCCGAACCGCTCTGCCGCCGCAGCCTGGCCGTCCGGGAAAAAGTGCTGGGGCCGAAGCACCCCCAGGTCGTCGCGAGCCTGAAGAACTACGCAATCCTCCTGCAAAAGATAGGGCGAAACTCCGAGGCGGAAGAGATGCTGGCCCGCGTCCGGGCGATCCGCGAAGGCACGTAGCCACGGCACCGGGTTTGTGCCGTGGGCTTTGAGAGGGTTAGAACCGAGGAACCCACCACCCACTATTAGTGCTGGAAAAGAAGGGCCGCATACATCGCAAGCAGCGCGCTGGCCACCTATTGGGGCCCGTCAACGCCGAAACAGAACATTGCAGAGCCGCCACCTTCTGCTACAGCGAGGAACCCATACTCGCCGGGAACAAGATCGTATGGAATCGTAAGCTCAATGGATGAATTCCCATACGGAGTAGAGTTATAGTTCAGGAGCCCGGGTTTCCCGGGGTTGCTCGAAGTTTTTGACTTCTTCCCAAGGCTCACAGTTCGCCTGCCGCCCTTTGACTGGAACCTTTCGAGGAGGAAGCTCAGTTTCTGCGTTGGTGTCGCTCGGCGGATCTCGAAATTCCACTTTGATCCCACCTTGAGCCTCACCGGGGACCGCTCGCTAATTACGCCTGAATACCCGGTCACCCGGAACGGTCCTGCATTCGCTCCAAACGTCAACTTTTCAGCTTCCAGCGGAACGAGGGAATTCGCTTGTTCGTCCACAAAGTACACAAAATCGGGTCTGGGCGGCTCGCCCATAGGAGCGCTTGCGGGCTTCAAAATTCCCGCCGGCTGAGTCACTTTGCGCTTCCATTTCTCCGGCAATTTGTCGAACTGTGTGGTGATGCCCGGGTCGTTTGGTGCAAGTTCGTGGGCGATCAGGACTTCCTTATAACCCTCCTCGTTGTTATGCTTCCTCCAATACGCCGCGCCGAGATTGGCGTGCGCATTTGCAAATTTGGGGTCAAGCTGGATTGCTTTTCGGTATTGTTGAATGGCCTCGTCCACATGATTTTGCATCACAAGCACGTAGCCGCGCTCCGAGTACGCGGGAGCAAAATCCGGACGCAATCGAATGGCCTCGTTCAGCTCTGTCATCGCCTCCTGAAGCTTGCGGTTGTCAATCAGCACTTCGGCGAGCATGTAATGGTATTGATGGTTGTTGGGGTCGAAGCGAATAGCATCGCGAGTTTGAGCGATTGATCCCTTCATATCCCCTTTTCGGCGCAGAGCTGCGGCAAGGTCAATTCGGAGTTCGGGGTCGGTGGATCCCAACGCGAGAGCTTTGTGGAACTCGCTGATCGCGTCGTCTACGTTTCCCTCTTCGAACAAAACTGTTCCTAAGCTGTCGTGAAGGGAGGGATTGTCGGGGTAAGCTGCAAGGCCCTGCCGCAATACGTCGGCCGCCCCTGCGGTATCGTGGTTGTTCATTAGAGCCCGTGCCAGCACATTTCTCGCAAAAGCCGGGTGGGGATCCAACTCCACCGCCTTCCTCAACTCGGTCATGCTGCCGCCGGTATCACCATTTCCGGCGAGGGCCGTCGCCAGAATAATGTGGGCCATGGCAAGACCGGGCAATGCTTTGACCGCCCCGCGCGCCTCGGCCACGGCGGCGTCAAATTGCGATTCGCACGCGAGCGATCTGGCTAGAGCAAGATGGAGAACAGGATTTGCCGGCTCCGATCCAAGTGCGGCACGGAATTCCCTTTCAGCCTCGGCGTAATTCGCTTCCGCACCAGCGCTTTCCAGCTGGAATGCAGCCCCTCGCGACAGATGAGCAAGGACCGCTTCTTCATTGGCCGAAGCCGGCGCAGCCTGTGCGCTGACTCGCGCAGAGGCCAGGGCCTGGGCGAGATTTTCCCATTTCGGGTCAGTAGCGGCGCCGGATTGTTTAAGCAATGTCAGAAGTTGAGGAGAAGCAACGAAATCAATTCCGTCACGCTGCACCAAACTCGCAACCTCATCCCCAGGAGCTCCGACAGCAATCAACCCCAAAACCTGAACCTTCCCAAGCGGCGGCTGCGCACTCTTGCACACGATCGCGCCGGCGAACAGGAAGGGAAGAATGAATTTAGTCGAGTTCCACCAAGTCGCGGACTTGCGCATGACGGGCCCCTCCTGACGAGCGCAGAGTGTAACACATGTCGCGCACCGCCGGGAGATCGATGTGGCCCCAGTGTCGCTACCGGATTTAACGTCCGAGCGGGTGGCGCCCCGAAGGATCGGCACGGTCAGAGAAGTGAGAAATTATTTCCTGCCAATGGCTGGCCCATCGGGAATCGCAGGGACTAAAACCCGGAGCTGCGCCGGCCCTGTTTTGCCACTGACCGGCTGGTCAGTCTATTAACGACTGAACAACCAGACCGAGACGAACAAAATGGGCCCGCGGCGGGCACAGAGACTCGCCTTGTACGTCTGTCATTTTGCGGGGAAGATAAGAGCCGCGACCTCAATAGCGGAGGTCCACGCTACTCCTCATCAGGCCGAAGACTTTTCAGGCCGCAGGAGGGGGAAAAGAATCACGTCACGGATGGAATGCGAATTGGTCAGGAGCATGGTGAGGCGGTCGATGCCGATCCCTTCCCCGCCCGTCGGAGGCATGCCGTAACTCAGAGCCCGAATGTAATCTTCATCAATGGCGTGGGCTGTCAGGTCTCCCCGCTCACGCAACATCTGCTGGTATTCAAAACGGTCCCGCTGTTCGGCCGGGTCGTTTAATTCGCTGAAGGCGTTGGCAATTTCCATGCCGGCCACAAAAAGCTCAAACCGCTCCACAAAGTTGGGGTCGTCGGGCTTCTGCTTGGAAAGCGGCGAAACTTCAAGTGGAAACTCAATGATGAAGGTCGGCTGGATTAATTGATGCTCCGCCACAGCTTCAAAAAGTAACTGAAGGGCAGTTCCTGGCGCCGTTCCCTCGGGAAGCGCAACAGGCGCATATTCGTCGCCCGGTTTCTCGGCAAAACCGTTGTAAGCCCTGACCCATTCAAACACCGCCTTGGGCTGGTCAAAATCTCCTGCCGCGGGCCCGGGCCCGGCCTCCTTCGGCCAGTAACGCGCAACCGCCTCCTTCATGGTGAATCGCTGGAACTTTTCAAACGAGATGTGGTGTTCGCCGAAGTCAAACTCCAGAGAACCCGTCACGGCCCTGGCCACGTGCTGCATCAGGCGCTCGCTCAGGTCAATCATGTCACGGTAATCCGCGTACGCCTGGTAAAATTCCAGCATCGTGAATTCCGGATTGTGCTGGGTTGAAATTCCTTCATTCCGGAAGTTCCGGTTAACTTCGTAAACGCGGTCGAGCCCTCCTACGATCAAGCGCTTCAGGTAAAGCTCCGGCGCGATGCGCAGGTAGAGGTTCATATCGAGCGTGTTGTGATGGGTCACAAAAGGACGCGCCATGGCGCCGCCCGCCATCGGCTGCATCATCGGCGTCTCAACCTCGACGTAGCCGTGCGATTCCAGGAACTCCCGCAGTGCCTTGATCAGCCGCGATCGCCACTCAAAAACGCGCCGGGCGTCTTCATTAACCATCAGGTCCAGATATCGCTGGCGGTAGCGGATTTCGACGTCGGTAAGCCCGTGCCACTTTTCAGGCAGCGGCAGAAGGGCCTTGGCAAGAAAATGGAGATGCTCCGCGTGCACCGTAAGCTCGCCGGTGCGGGTGCGGAACAGGTAGCCTTCCACGCCAATCACATCGCCCAGGTCGAGCAACTTGTAAAGCTCAAAATCGCGTTCGCCAACCGCGTCCTGCCGGACGTAGATCTGCAGCCGAACTCCTTCCCCCTGGAGGTGCGCAAAGCCGGCCTTTCCGTGAGGCCGGATGGTCATGACTCGGCCGGCAACCCTGATGGCAACCTTGTTTGCTTCAAGATCCTCGGCCGTCTGGGCAGAATACTGGTCCAGAATCTGAGGAATTGTGTGACTGAAGTCAAACTTTCTCGGGTACGGCTCAAAACCCAGGCCGATAATGGCTTTCAGTTTTTTCTCACGCTGCAGGACCAGGTCCTGGTTCTCATTGCTTGATATTGACAATTTAGTTAACTCCCAAATCTAGGCCATTGATCCCTTGAGGAGAGAACCCACGGGGAAAACGACCCTTGACAGCAACGGCAACAAAAAACATGGGTTAACTTTACGGTCGTAAGGCGGCTAGCCCACTTCTTGAATGCCTTGACCCCACTAACATAACGGAATCTGAAAAGACGCATTATAGGTATGAGCATAAAAGGGTGTCAAGGATAGCCGCTTACGGCCCGGGGACCGCCCTTCGAAAATGACCATTAACTTAGGAATCAATAGTCACTTAAATATATTTCGAACCTAAAATAAAGTTCCCGGGATAGGCTACTTTAATCTTGCAAAGTCCCGCCTGTTAGCCTATAGTTAGGGACGCTTATGGTGTGGATTTTCGAAATCGGGATCCTAACTGTGGTCGCCCTGGTACTGCGGCGAGCCCTCCATATGGGGAAATCTCCAGTCTCCCCAAAAGCATTTCCACGGTTTCGAAGACCCACCAATAACCCTTTATGCCTGCCCCTGGTTTCAGAAATCGACGCCCATACTTCAATACTGGGCGTAGTGCTGAACGACGCCATGGACGAACTGGCTTCCGGAAATCTTGAGATTGCCCGCAGCATGCTCAGCGTGTTTAGCAGCGAGCGGGAGCGGCTGGTTGAACTTGTTATCAATCTGCAGAACCTCTCCCTCAAGTATCTCCCAACCGTCCAGTACTCCGTCGAAGCAAGAAGCCTTGATCCCAAATCCTTCCGGTCACAACCGATGACCGAATTCCTTAATCGCCACGGAGTCCTGGAGCAGTTTGTCTTTCGCTCGAAGCTGCGGTTCCAGTTGCAACTGCGCCTGCTGCGGCGGGCAACTGCGATGCTCAACGAGAGCTTTGAGGAAGCCATCCGCAAGCCAGGGATGGGCACTGGGGCATTCAATGAAACCCTGGCCCGGCTTGACCTGTATTTCCATGATCTCGACCTGCTGGCCAAGGAAACCATTCTGGGCTTCAGTGCGGAACTCGCCACTCTTCCCGACGACGTACTGGAAGATTTGACCGTTGAAGTCTCAGCCCTGAGTCAGCGCAACACCGTGCTTAGTCCTCTCACTTCTACAGGCCGGCGGTAAGCCGGAAGCCCATTCACGAAAGACCCTTCCCCGAAAGACACTCTTGATGCCTTGTTGCGCCCGGCGTCCCCTGGCAACGGGGAAGCTACTGGAGAGCCGTTAAGCAATCCAGGTTGCCGGACGGGAGCCTTTACGGCAATTCCTACCCGTAGAAAATCTCTGCCGTCCTGATCAATTCCTGATCAACAAACTTCAACTTGGTCATCGCCTCCTTGAGAGGAATTTCTTCGATCTTGTTCCCCTTCAGGCAGACCATGGTCCCATATTTGCCTTCATCGATCAGGTCAACGGCTTTCACGCCGTAACGTGTACCGAGCACTCGATCAAAAGCCGTCGGGGACCCTCCCCGCTGGATGTGGCCAAGGACGGTAACGCGGGTCTCATACCCCGTCCGCTTTTCAATTTCGTTGGCGATAACTTCCCCAACTCCACCCAGGTGCACGTGGCCAAACTGGTCAAGCTTCTGGTCTTTCGTCACAACATCTTCCACGCCTGCCAGCTTAAAACCTTCCGCTACCACAACAATCGAAAACAGCCGGCCTCTCGCGTGCCGCTTCTGGATGATGTCGCATATTTCATCAATGGACAAGGGCTGCTCGGGAATCAGGATGCAGTCAGCGCCACCGGCGAGACCTCCTGTCACCGCGATCCAGCCCGTGTGCCGGCCCATGACTTCAACAACCATTACCCGCTGGTGCGACTCGGCGGTGGTGTGAAGGCGATCGATAGCTTCCGTAACAATCGAAACAGCAGTGTCAAAACCAAAAGTCTGGTCAGTCCCCTCGACATCATTGTCAATCGTTTTGGGCACTCCAACGACTTTCGTCCCTTCCGCAGCAAGTTGTCGCGCAACTCCCAAGGTATCCTCGCCGCCGATCGCAATCAGGTAATCGAGGCTGAACTTTTCCATGTTGGCCAGCAGCGCTTTCTTGTCTTCTTCTTTCTTCAGCGGGTTCGTCCTGGAGGTTCCCAGAATTGTTCCGCCACGCGGCAGAATTCCCGAAACCCTCATCAGGTCAAGAGGCTCGATGGTACCCTTCACAAGGCCCAACCACCCGTTCTTGATTCCGTACACTTCATATCCCAGCATAAGGGCGCGGCGAACCACGGCGCGAATCACCGCGTTCAGTCCGGGGCAATCTCCGCCTCCCGTTAAAATTCCGATTCTTCCATGACCGTCTGTAGCCATTTCGCGTGTGTCTCCTAATAAGAGTATGCGGGTGGTGGGCGGCAAATGACCACGCGTGCCTGGCCATAGCGCCCGGCCTCCCGCTGAAAAAGAACCTAGGGCTAAAACATTCGAATCTATCAGGAAAACGACGCCCCGGTCAAATGATACGTCGGTGCCTTGGGGCAATGGAACAGGCACCGCAAGGAGCATTGCTGAAACAGACTAACCCACAAAGTACGCCCGTGCCATGAACAATGCGCCCAAGACAATCAGGAGGGCATTAGCAGCAACAAAAAGAAACCTCCTGAACCGCCTGTGCGCACCTGCTCCCCAGGCCATCAGCCATACGGATAAGAAAGAAGCGCCGTAGTAACCGATTAAGCTACCCACGAAGAACGGTACAATCTGCCAGTAACCTTCCACCCGGCCTTCAGCAATAATCGGGCCGGCGATGGCCAGCCAGTAAACCCAGGTCCCCGGAGCACTGGCCTCCACAAGGGTTGCAACAGTCAGGCTCCCGTAGGTCAGCTTCCAGGAGCACTCTTTCTTCTGCTTGCCTGTCCCGCGATCTCCCCACAACAGATATGCTCCAAACCCTGCCATCGCTGCGCCGCCAGCATACGCCGTGTAATGGGCGATGCCGGGGGGAATGATTTGATAAAAAAAGTAGGCGACGAGAAAGAAGGCCGCATCAACAAGAGCAGGAGGGCCAACCAGAACCCAGGTTGCCCGCGCCCAGTGTTTGAGCGACATCTGGGTCAGCGCAATCAGATGCAGTGGAGTAGGAACCAAACCTCCCACGAAGCCCATCCCGAATCCCAACAGGAACAACTGCATATCACCCTCGCAGAACCTTATCATGGAGTAGCACAGAAACAGGAGTGAGGTCTCCGCAGCCGGTCGGTAGCCTGCACTTGGCGTAGACAGGCAGGCGAGAACCACAACAGTTTCCTATAAAGCAATTGAAGTTGAGGGGACTAAACAAGGACAAGGTCAGGATGATAGATACTCCCTGAAACGTGACGCGCCACGGCAATCAGGCGATGCTCCGGGTTCAGGATTTTTATCAGAGAAACCTCCTGGACGCGTCCCGTGCCCCGCCCAAAGCGCTCCGTTTGGGCCAGTTCAAACTTATGACCGTGCCGAACACTCTTTTCGTCCCGGCCTCGCACAATCAGTTCCGGGCAATCAGGCAGGAGCGCCTCGAGCGGAACGAGGCAGCCTTCCACTCTTTCCTCACCGACGGCATCCTCCAGCGCTTCCAGTGTCACTGACTGCCCCAGCGTAAACTCAGCCACGGCCGTCCGCCGCAAACCTTCCAGATGTGCCCCGCAACCGAGCCTTTGCCCAATATCGTGGGCAAGCGAGCGGACATAAGTGCCCCCGGAACACTCCACAGCCATGCGAGCGCGGATTCCGTCGAATGACAGTAATTCCAGCGCGTAAACCTCTACCTCCACCGGCTCAAGTTCGACCGGCTTGTTCTGTCGCGCCAGTTCGTAGGCCCGCGTTCCGCCGACCCGTTTGGCAGAATACGGAGGCGGCGTTTGCATCAGCCTTCCCGTAAATTCCCGAAACAGCTTTTCGAGTGCCTCTGCCTCAACAGAAACGATAGCCTCTTCAAACGTCGGCGTTCCGGTGCCATCATAAGTGTCCGTGGAAACCCCGAGCCGCATGGTGCCTTCGTATGCTTTTCGGGATTTAAGGTAGAACTGGGCAAAGCGTGTCGCCTTACCCACGGAAAGTGGCAGCACACCGGTGGCAAAAGGGTCCAGCGTTCCGAAGTGCCCGATCTGGCGAATCCCCACCAACCGCCGCACGCGGGCCACGACGTCGTGGGACGTCATGCCCGAGGGCTTGTCGATGATCAAAACGCCAGCAATTTGCTGATCCATGAAAAAATCAAAACCGCACGCGCAGTGTATTCCTCGAATCCACCGCGCGACGCCGGGCTACGGCTGGAGTCTCCTCAATGCTTATTGGTTCTTATTCGCCTGGTTGAGCAGGGATTCAATCCTGTCGATGTCCTCGGCGCTGTGATCCAATACGAAAATAAGTTCCGGAACACGCCGCAGCCTCAGACGCAGGCTGAGTTCATGCCGAAGATAGCCAGTGGCGGATCGAAGCCCTTCCAGCGTGCCTTCCTGCGCTTCCTTTTCGCCCTTCACAGAAACCCGGATGTACGCAGACCGCAAATCAGGTCGCAGATCAACTTGAGTGACTGTAGCAAAGCCGATGCGAGGGTCCTTCAGTTCCAGCTCGATCATCTCGGTCACTTCTTCGCGGATCTGGTCCTGCAGTCTCGCCTGGCGCCGTCCAGGAACAGTCATGGCAAACCCTTGCACACGCCGCTTTACACACGGCCGGCCCTAAAAGAATTCAATATCGTGCCGGGAAACATCCTCTCCCAGGATATTTTCGGATTCGCGAAGGACATCCCGCAAAACAGCGTCCAGAAGCTGCTGACTGTCGGATATAGATACAACGCCGAGGGTTGCAACCTGCCAGACATCACGGTGGTCCAGTTCCGCCACAGCAACATTAAATCTGGACCGGAGGCGGTCGCGGACCTTGCGCAGGACCGCACGCTTCTCCTTCAGTGAGTGTGAATACGGCAGATGAATCTCGAGGGTAAGAAGGCCGACTGGCATTCTGGCCCATCACCTCGTCAGGCTATGGCGGGCTCCATCACGCGCTCGACGATGTAAGCTTCGAGCACATCCCCGACTTTGATGTCATTAAAGTTCTCAACCGAGATACCGCATTCCGTGCCAAACTTCACCTCAGGCACGTCTTCCTTAAAGCGCCGGACGGACCGCACGCGGCCTTCATGGACCACGACGTTGTCCCGCAACACACGGATCCGGGACTCCCGCGTCACCTTCCCTTCCTGCACGTAACATCCGGCAATCGTTCCAACCTTGGAAATACGGAAAGTGTCGCGCACCTCCGCCCGACCCTGTGAAATCTCCTTGAATACGGCCGATAGAAGCCCGGACATGGCCTTCTTGATTTCTTCCACCACCTCGTAAATAACCGTGTGAAGGCGAATATCGACCTTCTCGAGCTGCGCCAGGTCATTCGCCTTGCGCTCGGGCCTCACGTTGAACCCGACAATTACGGCATTGGAGGCAGAGGCCAGCAGAACGTCCGTTTCCGTGACGGCTCCGACACCCGCATGGATGACCTTGGTCTTGACTTTTTCGTTGCCAAGTTTCCCAAGCGTATCAGCGAGGACTTCGACCGACCCTTGAACGTCCGCCTTGATGATCAGCGCCAGTTCCTTCACCTCACCCGCCGCCATCTGCTCATGCAACTGTTCCAGGGTAAGCCGCGCGGTCTTCGCCAGCGCTGCCTCGCGCAGCTTGGTTTGCCGGTGCGTGGCAATCTGGCGCGCCTTGGCCGTGTCATCAATGGACTGTAGACGGTCGCCGGCCTGCGGAACGTCTTCCAGTCCCAGAATTTCCACCGGCGTGCTCGGCGGAGCCTCAATGACCGGCTGCCCACGGTCATTGAACATGGCGCGAATCCTTCCGTAAATGGCGCCGACGATAAATGAATCACCCACACGCAGCGTTCCGTTCTGCACAATCACCGTCGCCACCGGCCCGCGGCCCTTGTCCAGCTTGGCTTCAAGGACCGTTCCGGAAGCCAAGCGTCCAGGATTGGCCTTCAGCGCCTGCATATCGGCCACCAGCAGAATCATTTCCAGCAAAAGATCCAGGTTCTTGCGCTGCTTTGCAGAAACTTCCACCGTAACAGTATCGCCACCCCAGTCCTCCGGGCTAAGCCCGCGGTCAGCCAGTTGTTTCTTCACCCGGTCCGGCATGGCGTCGGGTTTATCAATCTTGTTGATGGCCACCACAATGGGAACCTGAGCGGCGCGCGCATGGTTGATGGCTTCCAGCGTCTGGGGCATCACACCGTCATCAGCGGCAACCACCAGCACGACAATATCCGTAACCTTGGCTCCGCGGGCACGCATCAAGGTGAAAGCTTCGTGGCCCGGTGTATCCAGGAAGACGACTTTTCGGCCTTGCGTCTCAACCTGGTAAGCGCCGATGTGCTGCGTGATGCCGCCTGCTTCACCGGAAGCGACCTTCGTCTCACGGATGGCGTCCAGCAGCGAGGTCTTGCCATGGTCAACGTGCCCCATCACGGTAACAACGGGAGCACGGGGCAGAAGGTCTTCCTTGCGGTCCTCTTCCTCGTCTTCTCGAAAGACTTCTTCTTCAAAGC
>OBLQ010000690.1_pt1 | contig 12896 bp, 12 predicted proteins | sample 1519881 | NCBI WGS metagenome assembly OBLQ01 (sample SAMN01911456, study PRJEB22533) | soil metagenome | biome: Soil | place: Malaysia | collected 2012-04-30 | depth DG_metagenome m | reverse complement strand
GCTGGGTGACGTGGAAGGATCTCGTCGTCATGATCGCGCTGTTCATCCCGGTGGGCATCTTCCTGTTCCTGCAACGTGAGAAGCTCATGCTCTGTTCCGAACATCCCAAGAAGGCCCGGCAGATGGGGCTGTCCGTGAAACTCTGGGACTTTCTGTTCTACGCGTCGTTCGGACTCGTGGTGACCAGCTCGGTCAAGGTATCAGGCGTGCTGGCGGTGTTCTCGTTTCTGATTGTTCCGCTGGTGTGCGCAACGCTGCTGGGCTTCAAGGGACGCTCGCGATTGTTCTGGGCGTGGGCCATCGCGCTGGTGGTGTCGGTTCTGGGTGGGGTGTTTTCCTACCTCAAGGACTGGCCCATGGGCGCCACCATCGTGTGTCTGTTCGGCCTGGCGGTGGCAATCGTTTCGCTCTCGGTGCGCATGAAGAACATCACGCCCGATGAGGACCTGTCACACGACCTGGTGACGGAAAAGGAACTGATCGACGAGCCGGCGGGCGGGAGTCCCGGCGTGTAGGTACCGGGTTGCGTGTTGACGCCGCTTGAATGGCTCAGCGCACGCAGTGGTGGACGACGTCCTGAGCAGCGAGAAACGCTTCGGCGTCTGTTCCATGCAGCATGGCCAGCGTGGAGAGGAATCCGGCGGCCGTGCAGGTGTCGGCCACAACCGTGACGCTGCGCGGCGCGTCCGCCACCGGCCAGCCCGTGCGTGGGTCGAGGATGTGTCCCAGGCGGACCCCGTTCACGATGCAGAAGCGGCGCGCGTCACCGCTGCTCGCCACACCGCCGGCGGCCAGATCCAGCTGGCCCAGTGCCGAGCGGTCGCGCGCGGGGTCCTCGATGCCGATGGTCCAGCGGTGTTCCCCATCCGCAGTGACGCGAATGTCGCCGCCCAGGTTCACCATGACACCGTGACCAGCTTCGGCGGTGAGCAAGTCGGCGACGCGGTCGGCCGCGTATTCCTTGCCGATTCCCCCGAGGTCGATCTCCATGCCGCGCGGCAGCCGGATACTCGCGCCGTCAAACTCGACACGGTCCCAGCCCACGTTGGCGCGCAGCGACTCGATCAACGCACGGTCAGGTGTGGTCTCGCGGCCGTCGAAGGTCCACGCGCGCCGCAACACCCCTGACGTGATATCGAAGCGTCCCTCGCTCAGTTCAAAACATTGTCCGGCGTAGCGCAGCAGGCGCGAGGTCTCGTCGTCGACGGCGACGGGCCCGCCGTTGCTGTGATTGATGGTGTGCACCACGCCATCGTCGCGGTAGCGGCTGAATTTGTGCTCGATGCGGAGAGTTTCGCGGTGCGCGAGCGAAGCCAGCCTGCGGGCTTCGCCCGCGTCCGCGGTTCGAATCAGAATTTCGCACGGACTCGCCATCGCCGAATAGGTCGCGACGACGTGCCCGCCCCGCGTCCCGATGGTGAACGGCGCGGTGGAACTAGAGGGCATGCGTGAATCCGATTCGCAGCATGAACACGGTCAACGCGGGAAAGAGGTCATACTGCTTCAGGATTCCGGGAGGGTTGGGCGGCGCCCGCGTGCCGGTCTGTTCGTAGTATTCCGCACTGAAGCCAAGTTCGTTGCCCTCGCCCACCGGCAGCGAGTAACGCAACCCGTAGGTCCACGCATCGAACGCCGTCAGGCGCGCGTCCGCCGATGCGTACTGCGGAATCTGGTGGCCCTCGACCAGATAGGTGCGGAAGAAGTCCGCCTGTGTCTGGCTGTACCAGCGCACGTGCGGTTCGAGCGAATTCCCGCGCGGAAGCGGAATGTGCTCGATCAGATCCACGGCGTGCGAGCGAATTCCCCAGTCATCCCAGAAGTACCGGTAGGAGACGTCGGTTGCGGTGCCGGCGATGTACTGGCGCAGCTCCGCGTACAACGCCTGCTTGGTGCGCGAACCGGGGCGTGATTCATACAGATAATCGACCGGTTCTCCGGGCGCCGCGGAGCCCTCGTCCTGCACGACACTCAGCAGCTTGTACGGGTCGTTCAGGTAGCCGGACTCGCGGTCGACGGAGTAGTTCATCTGCACCAGCGTGTAGCGGGTAAGCACCTGGCTCAGGCTCACCACCACATCGCCGATATCCTTTCCTTTGCCGGGCCCGCCACCCCCACCACCTCCACCCTCGCCTTCGCCCTCTCCCTCACCCACCGAAACCGACGTGGCGGGCATCGACGCCAGCGGCGTGGGTGCGCCGCCAATCGGCGACACGGTGTCGTGGTTGTAAGCGGCCGACATGCCGATGGTCGTGTTCTTGCGGTTGAAGTCGCGGCTGATGGATCCGTTGATTCCCAGCGACGCGTAGTCGCGCTCCCACGAGAGGTGTCCGCCCACGCTTCCCATCGTCAGCCGGCTGATCTGGTCGGAAATCGATCCGTCGACGGCAAAGCGCCGGTCCGAGAAGGAGCTGTCGAGTGGGATCTCGCCCGCCGGCGTGGAGTAGCCGGCGTGGCCGGATGCGCCGGTGAAGGTCTGAACGTGGCTCGACGGCGTGGCGCCGTTGGGCGAGGCGCCGGTGAGTGCATCGAACACCAGGTGGAGTGCGTAGGACTTCTGCTCATCCATCTGCTTGTTGAGGTCAACCACGCCCTCCGCCAGTTTGACGCGGTTGGTCTCCGAATAGATGAGCAGCGAGGAATCCACCTTGCCGGCGTCGCCGGCCATGGCGGTATGGGTTCCGAGCAGTGCGGCCGTAAATGCGGTCAGCGCCGTGCGAACGTGCTCCGGGCGGTTCAGTTGCACCCGCAGCCACCACCACCGAAGCCGCGGCCGCCGCTCGAGGCTTCCTTGCTGAAGTAGATGTGGTCATCCAGCGCGCGATCGATGGCGCGGTGATCCGGCTGCATCTCGGCACGCGCCAGCACGTCGCGTTCCCACACGTCGACGCCCACCGATGCGCATCCCGCCGACCATAGCGCGGCCAGCGCCGTCATGACCAGCAGACAGATCCGTACGAACAGTTTCATTTCACTCCCTTCTGCTGCAGAAGGTCTTCGATCTGGTCTTCCACGCCGTACGCCTCGCCTTCGTGGAAGCCCTCCCGGCGTTCACGCAGCTTACCGTCACGCCCGTAGATGAAGGAGGTGGGCATGGCCTGGAGTTGATACTTCTTCGCGAACGTGCCCGTGGAATCGAACACGACGGGAAATGATACACCGAGGTCCTTGAGGAATTTCCGTCCGGCGGCGGGTTTGCGGTCCACATCCACGGTGACCAGGCGGAATCCCCGGTCGCCGTAGCGCTGGAGCAGCCCGTTGAGCCACGGCAGCGACTGGCGGCAGGGCCCGCACCACGACGCCCAGAAGTCCACATAGACCACCTTGCCGGAGAGTGCCAGCGACGTGTCCGCGACGGCCGCAATCGGGTCGAGAGTCTGGGAAGGATCTTCAGATTTCGCCGCGACGGAAACTGCGACGGCGAGGGATACAACAAAGCCCCACGCGAAATATCGCACGGGACCGGAGAATGGTAACGGCATCTATCCTGTCCTCAAGGGGAGGTACGGTATGAAGATGCTATCAATCCAGGCGGGATGCAACAGGAAGTTGTCTTGCGGATCGCGGCGCACGCGGCCGGCCGTGCGCGCAGTGTCGGAAAGGGTGATCCTCTATCCGGCCTGAGGAAGGGCGCTGCGGAACGTGGCGCTACACAGCCGACCCGAACCTCCAGGCGTGGGGCGCATCTTCCATACCACGCGCCGGCGCCAGCGCCGCCTCTTCCACCGTGTCGAACGTATCGAACACCCAGTCCAGTCTCATCGTCAGAATGATGTTCTCGATGCGCTCACCCACACACGCCAGCCGCATCCAGCCCTGATGATTGGCACAGATGCGATGAATGCGCCGCAGCTCCTCAATGCCGAGACTGCTGACCCAGTTGATTCTGCCCAGGTCCAGCACCACCTTCACCGACGAGTTTCCGGTGAGTTCCTGGACTGCTGCGGAGAGCACCCGGGTTTCGTCGCCGCCCACCAGGTTCTTTCTGGGTGTGAGCACGTGCACATCGCCGATCGTGCTTCTGTCTACCGTGATCATGACTCCCGTCCTTTCGCCTGCCGTTGGGAAAGTAGACGGACAAACCACCCGAAAAGTTGCACGCGGTCGTGCTTGCGCAAACGCTGGAACCTTTTCGATACTGGGGCCCATGGCCCTACCGCTCCTGCGTGCCCTCTCCCACCGCAACTACCGTTTGTTCTTTTATGGACAGGGGTTATCGCTCATCGGCACGTGGATCACCCGGGTCGCCACCAGCTGGCTGGTGTACCGCCTGACCGGGTCAGCGCTGCTGCTGGGTGTCGTGAATTTTGCGGGACAGGTGCCCAATCTGATCTTCTCTCCGCTGGGGGGCGTGCTGGCCGACCGCTGGAACCTGCGCCGGGTGCTGGTGGTGACGCAGGTGCTCTCCATGGTCCAGTCGTTCGTGCTGGCGGCGCTCACCCTGACCAAAGTGATCACGGTTCCACAGTTGATCGTGCTGAACACGCTGCAGGGAATTGTGAACGCCTTCGACACGCCCGCGCGCCAGGCCTTCGCGGTGCAGATGGTGGAAGGGCCGGCCGATCTCCCCAACGCCATCGCCATCAACTCCATGATGTTCAATTCCGCGCGCCTGGTGGGACCGATGGTCGCGGGGCTACTGATTGCCGCAGCGAGTGAGGGCGTGTGCTTTGCCATCGATGGCGTGAGCTATATCGCCGTGATTGTGAGCCTGCTGGCCATGCACATTTCACCGCTGCCGCGGCGCACGCAGCACGCGCCGCTGTGGAGCGGAATTCGAGAGGGATTCAGCTACGCAATGGGCTTCGAACCGATCCGCGGCCTGCTGGTGCTGGTCGCCACCGCCAGCCTGTTGGGATTGCCGTACGCCGTGTTGTTGCCGGTGATCGCGCGCGAGGTACTGCACGGCGGCGCGCACACCTACGGGTTCCTCGCCAGCGCGTCGGGACTGGGGGCGCTGGCCGGCGCGGTGTATCTCGCGTCCCGCCGGAGCGTTCGCGGCCTGGGAAGGGTGATTGCCATCTCGGGCCTGCTTTTCGGCGCCGCGCTGATGGCGTTTGCGTTCTGCCGCTCGCTGGTGCCGGCGCTGGCGGCGCTGTTCGTGGTGGGATTCGGGATGATGGCGCAGAACGCGTCCGCCAACACCATCCTGCAGACCATCGTCCACGACGACAAACGCGGCCGCATCATGAGTTTCTACGCGGCAGCGATACTGGGCGTGGCGCCGCTTGGAAGTCTGCTCGCGGGCGCAGTGGCCGCACGCGTCGGTGCTCCCTACACCGTCCTGGGCGGCGGCTGTGCCTGCATACTCGCCACCCTGTTCTTCATCCGCCGGCTGCCGGTCATCCGCCGCCTGGTGCGACCGATCTACGAACAGAAAGGCATCATTCCCGAAGTCGCCCGCGGAATGCAGAGCACGAACACCTGACGCAGGCTATCCCTGGCCCAGCTGCGCCTGCAGCGAGTGCAGCGTTTTCACGCCGCTGTCCACCTGTCCCGCCATTGCGTCGAGAACCGTCTTGAGAACCTGGACCTGTTCTCTCATCGTGCCGCTCTGATCGGTGGATTCATCCGCCACCATCTTCTGGTACTGCTTGAAACTCAACCCGAGTTCGCCCGCCACGGAACCCATCGCGTCGCTCATGCGCTGCATCATCAGGATCTCGCTGCGGTCGGCGCCCTCATGCAAGGTCGCAAGCTCACGGAACGACTGCGAAAGCTTCATGGCCTCAGCCGCCAGAGTGGACATCCGCTGCTCAGCGGCACTGAGCTGAGCCGAAATATCCGGGTAAGTGGAATCAACCTCCGCACCTCCCCCTCCCGGCGCTCCCGGAGTCGGATACGGTGGAGGTGGCGCTGTCGGCGTCGGCGGTACCTTCTCCACCTCGCCCTTCTTCGGACTCTCCTGTGCCTGCGAGCTCGCCGGAGACACGCAGATCCACGCCAACAACGCTACAATTGCAATCCAGCTTCCCGTTTTCATGATTCCTCCACCTCCGACCGCTCCCGCGAGCGGGTGACTCCTATCCTGGTCTTTACGGTAATGAACGCCGAAACTCGTCCGCGGTTCCCCGTCCCGCGCCGGGATTCTATCGCGGGCGAATTCCACCCACCCGGCGCAATGCAAAATGCCGCGTTGCGCCCGCGGGGGTGCCTCATTAATCAACGGGTTGTCGGGTAAAACGCCGCAGGGCTACGGCCGTGATTCCATCTGGCGGATACGGAAGAAGAGGGCGATCGCGAGGATGGTTGTGAACAGCGTGGCCATCCCGAATCCACGGCGGCGCACGTGATATTCCTTCACCTGATGGTCGGCCATCACGCTGGCTTCCTGGGCTTTCACCATGCCCTCGTCGGTACGGGCAGCGACCTTCGGTGCATCGAACGTGTGCACCAGCGTGCGTGACTGAACCAGGCTCTGGTTGGCTTCCTGCAGCATGAAGCCGATATCCACATCATCCATGCCGATACGCTGGACAACCTTCTGTTTGGCAACGGCCGCATCGTAGGCCGTGGAGAGGGAATCCAGGCTGGCGCGTATCTTCCCCGCCGTCTCGAATCCCTTGTCGCCCTGCTCGTGGCAGTCGAGGCATACGGCACCGTCCGTCGTGCCAATCATGGTGTCAGAGGTCTTCGCCACCCCGTGGTTGCCGTGGCATTCCTCGCAGGCATGAAATCCCTGTTCGACCCACGCGTGACCCATGCGCGACTCCGTGAAGTAGTTCATGTTGTTCACGTGGCACTGTCCGCAGATCTGGGCGATGGAATTCACGCCCGGCGGCATCGCGCCATGGTTACCGTGACAGTCGTTGCAGGCGGGCGCGCCCGTATCCTGATTCTGCAGCAGCGCGATTCCATGCACGCTCTTCTTGAACTTCTCCAGCTGGTCGGTGGGAATGCCGTAGCCGGCCATGTAGGTCGCGTCGCCGTGGCATCGCCCGCACGTGGACGGCACGTTGAGCGCATTCACCGAAGAGCGCGTGTCCGATGCGGGAAATATCGAGTGGGCCGTGTGGCAGCTGGTGCAGTCCGCCACCTTCTTGTCATGCGCGCGCAGCTTCTGGCCGTGAACCGACGTCCAGTACTGCGTCTCCTGGTCGGTGGCGATGCCCGGGCGGTACTTGCGCATGAAGTTGATGTCCGAGTGACAGCGGCCGCAAAAGTCGGGAATCTGCTCCTTGGACGGCACCCCGCGGAAACCCTTCGCCTTGGACATGGCGACGTCCTCGTCGTCGCTGGTGGGATCGCCTCCGTGGCATCCGGAGCACGAAATCCCCGACTGCATGTGTACGTCGGCCGCCATAAAGTGGTCGGGGAGGTTGTCGTTCTCGCGGTGGCATACGACACAATTGTCCACCGCCTGCGCCGTATCCGTACCCGCGGCGTTTTCGGCCGCCTCGGTCCCGTGTTTCTCTTCGTGCTCGTCCGCGTTCGCCACGCCACCGCCCGGCCCCGCTGTGACCGTGAACATGCACACGAGCCCGATACCCAGGCCGGCAAGAATGAAACGAACGGGCGTCTTCATACCAGGTAACCCCAGACTGTCATCGCGACCATGTACACGATGGCTCCGACGCCGATTGCCATCATCAGGCGCACGCGGCGCAACTCCCAGAACGGAATCAGCAGCCACGCCAGACCCAGAAGCCCGAATCCCATGATGCCCAGCACTTCACCCTCCATGAACCACACGTGCGCGGGCAGCAGCTTGAGGGTCTGGAACATGAACATGAAATACCATTCGGGCCGAATGCCCGAGGGCGCCGACGCAAATGGATCGGCCTTCTGCCCCAGTTCCCAGGGAAAGAAAACGGCGAGCGCGAGCAGAATGTTGAGAACGATCAACCACAGCAGCGTGTCGCGCAGCAGAAAATTGGGAAAGAACGGAATCGTCTTCCGGCGTGAGGCATCCATTCCGTGCATCGACTCCGGCTCGTGCATTCCCTGACGCTGGACGAACAGCAGGTGCACGCCCAGCAGCGCCGCAAATATTGCCGGCAGGATGGCAATGTGAATGGCGTAGAACCGCGTCAGCGTGGCCCCGGTAACGTCGTCACCACCGCGCAGCAATACCTTGATGGGATGGCCCAGCAGCGGCACCGCGCCCGCGATGTCGGTTCCCACCTTGGTGGCGAAGAAAGCCAGCTCATTCCACGGCAGGAGATAACCCGTGAATCCAAATCCGAGCGCCAGGCACAGCAGCACGAATCCGGTTACCCACGTCAGCTCGCGCGGCTTCTTGAAGGCGCGCGTGAAAAACACGCTGAACATGTGTACGAACACGAAGAACACCATCATGTTCGCGGACCAGCTGTGCACGGATCGCACCAGCCAGCCAAAGGACACCCGGGTGGTGATGAAGCGAACACTTTCGAACGCATTCGCCTCGTCCGGCTTGTAATAGAGAATCAGCAGAATTCCCGATGCAATCTGCACCAGGAAGAGAAACATCGACACACCGCCCATGTAGTACCAGATGGTGTTGCGATGCACCGGCACCTGCTTGTGCCGCATGAAGCTCACCAGGGGCGTAATGTGAAAGCGCTCGTCGAGCCAGCCGTAGCAGCGCCGCACAACGCCGTCGCGGGCGTCACCGGTCATGGCCGACTGTCTTTCGTCGCTGCGCGCCATGCGTCAGGCCATCCTCGAGACGAGAATGTCGTCGCCGACAATGTTGACCTTGTACTGTTCGAGCGGCTTGGGCGGAGGGCCCGAGACGTTGCGACCGTTGAGGTCGTACAGGCCGTTGTGACACGCGCACCAGATCTCCTTGAGATCTCCGCGGTACTGAACGATGCATCCGAGATGGGTGCACGTGGCCGCCAGCGCGCTGAAGTCACCATCGGCCTTGCGTACCAGAATCACCGGCTTGCGTCCGAACTTTACGATCTGCGCGGTATTCACCGGAAACGCGGACACCTGCCCGGCCTTGACGGACTGAACGTTCGCCTCCGGGACCTTCGGCGGCCGCAGGTACGACAGAACCGGGTAGATGACGCTTCCCAGCCAGCCAACCACGCCGCCGGCAAGTATGAGTTTAGTAAAATCTCTGCGGGTCATTTTTTTAGATACCAAATTGTCCGAAATAGATTACCTTAGCGTTGGTGCATTTGTCGACAGGTAATTTCAGTACCAGTATTTGCTTGGAAAATACGCTGTATCATGGTGTTGACAGACACGCACCGGGCGAATAGCATCTGAACTGGCCGCGGGAGTAACCCCATGGCAAACCCCTCTGGTTCGCGTGTCTCCGTGCCCGGAGACCTCATCGGGGTCGCCGTTCTTGCGCTCACGTTGTGCGCGGCGACCCCGGCTTTATCCCAGGTCACCACTCAGGACTGTCTGGACTGTCACGACGACGCCGGCATGCGCTCGGACAAGGGCCGGCTGATCGGGATCGTCGCGAAGACGTTTCACGCCGGGCAGCACGGTGACCTGGATTGCGTCGACTGCCATTCCGCGCCCGGCGACTACGAAGACGTCCCCCATTTCAAGAAGTACACAAAGGTCGACTGCACATCATGTCACGACGACGTCCGGGAGACGTTCAAGGGATCTGTTCACGATCCGCTCTTTGCGAGCGGCAAGATGTCGTGCACATCCTGCCACACCATTCACCCGCGCGGAAACGGTCACACCGAACCGCTGTACGCCTGCGGCAACTGCCACGAAAAGGAAGAGGTGGAGTACGCCACCAGCGTCCACAGGCTCGGGCGCCGGCAGAACGGCGGCGCCGCCACCTGTGGAACGTGTCACGGAAGCCACCATATCGTCGCGGTGGCAGATACCACCTCACCCGTGAATCCGCGCAATGTACCGAAGACGTGCGGCGGGTGCCATGAGAAACAGGCGCCGTTGACGAAGTATTTCGTACGCCTGCCGGTGGTGGTGCCCGCCTATCTGGCGTCCGTCCACGGCGAGGGATGGAAAGAGGGCAAGCGGACCGCTGTGTGCACCGACTGTCACGGCTCGCACGACTCGCGTCTTCCGTCCGATCCGAAGGCGCACATCAACCGGGCCAACGTGGCCAGCACCTGCGGCCATTGCCACGAGAAGATCGCCACCGAGTACGAGTCATCCATCCACGGCCGGGCGGTGGCCGTCGGTATTCACGATGCACCGACGTGCATCGACTGCCACAACGAACATCTCATCAAAAAACCCCAGGACCCGACGGCAGCCATCAACCCCGAGAATCGCGCGCGCGAACTGTGTGGAGACTGCCACACGAATCCCGAACTGGTCTCCAGATACGGGATTATGCCGGGTGTGGTGGAAAGTTACCTGGACAGCTACCACGGATGGGCCATGTCACGCGGCAGCGATCTGGTTGCCAACTGCACCGACTGCCACACCGTCCACGACATCCGCAGTCCCCTGGACTCGCTGTCCACCGTGAATCCGGCCAACGTCGTGCATACCTGCCAACGCTGTCACCCCGATGCGACCGCGACGTTTGCACAGAGCTACACTCACGCCGCCGCCCTCGAACCGCGTGGACCCAGCGCGTGGGTACGCAAGCTGTACCTGTGGCTGATCGCCGTCGTGCTGGGCGGCATGGGACTCCACAACGCGCTGATCGCGCGCTACGAAATGAAGCGGCACTTTGCGCACGTGCGCAGCGAACCGTACATACAGCGCTGGTACCGCGCCGAGACCGTGCAGCACATGGTTCTGTTCCTCACGTTCGCGGGACTGGCCATCACCGGCTTTGCGCTCCGCTTCCCCACGGCATGGTGGGTGCGATTGATACGGCTGGGGGGTCATGAGGGCGTCCGCGCCAATCTGCACCGCACATTCGGCGTACTGCTGATCGTCACCGCCATCTACCACAGCATCTGGATGCTGGCGGCCCGCCGCGGGCGCAGCGCACTGCGCGGGATGGCGCCCGGCGCGCACGATGTCCGCCACGCGTTCGAGAACATGGCGTATCACGTGGGCTGGCGGCGGTCGCGCCCCGCCTTCCGGACCTTTGACTACACACAGAAGGCCGAGTACTGGGCGCTGGTCTGGGGCACATGGGTGATGGCCCTGACGGGACTGGTCCTGTGGTTCCCCACGGTGGCGACACACCTCTTCCCCGCCTGGATTGTGCGCGTTTCCGAAACCGTCCACTTCTATGAAGCGATTCTGGCGGTTTCGGCGATCTTCATATGGCACTTCTTCTTCGTGATTGTGCTCCCGGTCGTCTATCCGATGAGCACCACATGGATCACGGGCCGTATGCCGGTCCACGAATGGCAGGAATTCCACGCCGGGGAATATGCGGAAAAAGGAGACGCGGAAATCGTTGCCACGGAAACGCCTGCGGCTCCCGCGGGAAGCAAACACGATGGGCGAAAAAAGAGTCCTTGAGTTGTATACAGGAATGTATTGGAAAAACGCCCTTTGGGGCTTAACATGGTCGCTTTGAAGACGGTGTGGGCCGCAGGTTGAAAGGAGACAGGCATGAGACGATCTGGTGGCGCCAGCATCACCCTGCTGATTGCGGGCGCCTGCTTGCTCGCGTACAGCGTCGTGGCGGGCGCGGCGGAGCACAAGTTTGTAGGCACAGCCAAGTGCGCGGTTTGCCACAAGACGGCGACGGCGGGCGAGCAGTACCCGAAGTGGCAGGCCAGCAAGCACTCGAAGGCGTACGAGGCGCTGGCCAGCCCGAAGGCGCTGGAGATCGCCAAGGCCAAGGGCATTGCGGATCCGCAGAAGTCAATGGACTGCCTGAAGTGCCACGTCACCGCTGCCGGCGTGGATACCAGCATGGTTGGAGTGAAATACTCCATCAAGGACGGTGTCGGTTGCGAATCGTGTCACGGCGCGGGCGCGGACTACATCAAGAAGTCCACCATGGAGGGTCTCATCTCGGGAACCATCGAGAAGGCGTCGGTGGGGCTGAACATGCCCGACCAGGCAACCTGCGAGAAGTGTCACAATAAAGAGAGCCCGACATTCACCGGGTTTGACTTCGCGAAGGCCAAAGCGGCCATCGCACATCCGATTCCGGAAGAGCGCAAAGCCAAGTACAAGAGCGGAGGCTAGTGCTCGCTTCGATATCTGGAACGGGACAGGATAAGAGGACGCGTTCTTACGAACGCGTCCTCTTTTTTGGTTGTGGCCATGAAATTGGCCCTGGCACGCTGTGTGCCTGGGCCGGTACATGGGAGCAAGAGAGGTAGAATGGGTGCCCCCACATTGCCCCAACCCGAACTGCTGCTATTTCACCGCGTTTTCTCGTGAGTGGCCCTACAAACGTAAGGGCTTCTACACGCGCCGGGCCGCACCCACTCGTATCCAGCGGTTTACATGTCTGGCATGTCGCCGTCACTTCAGTACGCAGACCTTCTCGACGTCATACTGGCAAAAACGCCCTGACCTCATCCCGCGCATCGTCATGATGGTGGTCGGATGCATGGGCAACCGCCAGATCTCCCGTGCGCTGCGCTGCAGCCCAGAGACGGTGGCACACCAGGTCGCCCGTCTGGGGCGCCACTGCCTGCTCACTCAGGCCCGGGAGCTCCATCGCATTGCCGTAATCAACGAGATCGCCATCGATGGATTCGAGACATTCGAATGGAGCCAGTACTTTCCGTTCCACCACAATGTGGCGGTGGCCGTGGACTCGGGATACTTTCTCTATCACACTGATAGTCCACTCCGTCGCAAGGGACGCATGCGAGCGAGTCAAAAGGCCCGCCGATACCAGCTTGAGGAGGCGTTCGGGTGTGCTCCCTCGCGAGCGGTCGAAGACGGCATGCGAGATCTTCTCACTCCCATTTCATCTCGAGTTATTCGGAGCGATGACCACCGCGCCTACCCTCGTGCCATCGCCGCTCTGGAGCGCAGCATCACCCACCGCATCACGTCGTCAAAGCGCCGGCGCGACCGGCGCAATCCGCTCTGGGAGG
>OBLQ010000689.1_pt1 | contig 12900 bp, 13 predicted proteins | sample 1519881 | NCBI WGS metagenome assembly OBLQ01 (sample SAMN01911456, study PRJEB22533) | soil metagenome | biome: Soil | place: Malaysia | collected 2012-04-30 | depth DG_metagenome m | reverse complement strand
GCCGAAACGCGTCAATGGCCTTATCGTACTGCTGCCGTTCGACGAGGATGGAGCCCAGCTGCTGCCAGCCTTCAGGGCCGCTGGGCAGGAGAGCCACTTCCTTCTCCGCGGCTGCTGTCGCTCCGATCAGGTCTCCCGTCATCTGTTTCAATGACGTGACCTGGGCATACAACCACGGATCGTTCGGGACCGCCGCCACCGCTTCTTCGGACACCTTGAGCGCGCCACGGATCCCGGCCGGTTGAACGGCCGGCACCAGCTGCTTCAGCAACGAAATATATCGACGCTCCTGATCGGCATGGTTCAAGCGACCGTCAAAAAAACTCACTCGAACAGGTACCGCTTCGCGCTCCATCTTCTGATAAGTTTTTTAGGAATCGTCGTTTCAGGAATTTTTTCTTCCTCATAGCGGTCTTCGCCACTGCAGTTTAAATACATCGGCACTCGCTAATTGACGCTGAGACCAAAACTCTCCGGATTTTTTAAGACGGCTCCCACGTGTTTTAAGAATATTTCAATATCCTCACGGTGATTTCGGACCGTTTCGTATAATTGTCGGGCATCGATATCGGAATAAGCATGCACGAGAATATTACGCATTCCCGCCATGGGAACCAAGGACTGTCGGGCGAAACTCTCAGGCACGATCCGATGTTCTCCCAACTTTCGCGCGATTTCTTTATATTCCGTCGCCCGACCTCCGGGAATTCGACTCAAAATATGAGAAGAAATATGAAACACTCCTTCCAACGCCAAACGGAGATGGTGTTGCGCAAGATCGAAAGCATCGCCGCCCGAGAAATCTTCGAAGGGCAGCTCGGAAAGTTTTTTCAGCTTGGTTAAATTTTTTCGGATCCCGTCGATGCGGGGAAGAATGGCTTCCCGTTCAATGGCTGCATTCATAGACTCTCCAAAATGACGCGATCGAATTCGTCCAAGAGCGGACGGTAATCGCAGTAAAGCAAACCGGTCTGGACCTCAAAAGCCAGCCGAGCCCCCGGATCGCGGTCGTAGAGAATTTTACCGTAGCGAATCACATGAAAACGCAATTCCAAACCGGCATCGCGAAGAAAAACAATGTCGATCACGTCGTTGGCCAAAGTGCGGGGTGAAATTTCGGAGAGAATATCGTAGAGCTTTTGGTAGAGAGCGTCGCCTCGACGATGCCCCTTTTGCCGGGTGAGAATTCCATAATCGTAGTCGGCAAGCGGATTTTCAATGCCTTGGGCGCGGGAACCGAAAAGGTAAACGGCAAGCACTTCGTCGCTTAAATCCCGAAGCCGATCTGGAGGAAGAGAGGCCATAGCGGATTCAATATAACTTTAGCCGTTCTTCCTCGCTAGCTTAAACTCTCCGGAGGATGTCTCGATGCGACTGCTTTATCTTTCACGTTTTATCGTCTGATAGACTTTTTTTCGGCCGTATTGATTTTTTCAGAGATACTATACGAGCAAATTCGCCGAACTCGCAGCGACATAAGCCAAGGATTTCCAGAACAGGCCCAAAGCCACGGTGGCCACGGCCAGGGTCGTCAGCAGGCGAGTCATGCCGCGTGAATCCGCAGCGAGTTGCCGGTCGTCGGCGGGATCATCGAAGAACATCACTTTCACCACGCGGGCATAATAGTAAAGACTGACCACGCTGTTCAGCACGCCGATGACGGCAAGAGCGTAGAGTTTGGCGTTAATCACTGCGGTGAAAAGATAAAATTTTCCGACAAAGCCGATGGTCGGAGGCAGGCCGGTGAGCGAAAACATAAAGGCCGCCATGCCGATCGCCAGCAGCGTCGCGCGGCCTCCCCGCTTGGCCAGCCCCTTGTAGCCGTCGAGCTCTTCGGTACCCAGATCGTTTTGCACGACGATTGCGACGCCGAAAGCGCCGAGATTCATGATGAAATAGGAAATCAAATAAAAGAGCACGCCGCGCAGAGCCTCGACGCTCAAGGCCGTCGCGCCCATCAGCATGTAACCCGCATGAGCAATGGAGGAATAAGCGAGGAATCGCTTGATGTTTTTTTGCTGAATGGCGACGAGATTGCCGAGCACCATGGTGGCGACAGCAAAGACGGAAAGCAAGTTGGAGATGTCGAGAAATTTCAGCGCGATGAATTCCCCGTCGCTCGGCACGGTCAAGGCGCTGGAGATGAAACGCAACAAGATGCCGAAACCCGCCGCCTTGGGTCCTACCGAAAGAAAAGCCGTGACGGGTGTCGGCGCGCCTTCGTAAACATCCGGCGCCCACATGTGGAAGGGCACCGCGGAAATTTTATAGCCGAAACCGGCAAAGGCCATCAGCAGCCCGACGAAAAGCGTCAGGCGCTCCGCGGGATTCTGTTCGAGGAATATTCGAATCTGCAAGGCGTCGAGAGTGCCGGTGACGCCGAAGATCAAGGAAAGCCCATAGATCATGATTCCGCTCGCGGTGGCACCGTAGAGTACGTACTTCAGCGCCGCTTCAGCGGAACGCCGCGATCCCGGCAAATATCCCACCATGATGTAGGAAAGAATGCTGACCAGTTCCATCGCCAGATAGATCATGAGGAGGTTGTTGGAAGCCGCGAGCACCGGCATGCCGATGACGACTCCGAGCAAGATGGCGTAGTATTCCGCGCCCGCCGCGGCGAGTTCTTTGGCTTTAAAGCTGAAATAAATCGTGACGAGCCCGGTCAAGGCGCCGAAGACACGGAAAAAATTGGTGAAGGGATCGACGACGATCATGCCGTGAAAAGCGGCGGCTTTGGGAAAGCTCCAAGAATAAACCGTGAATCCGATATAGGCGACAAGCCCCAAGGCCGCCGCGATCGGAACGAGGCGCCGGTTTTGGCTCCAGCGTTTCGGCAAGTCGAGCAAAAACAGCGAAACGAGCACGCCCGTCAGGACGAATTCGGGGATGAAGTACCAAAGGCTCGCGATGTTATCGATCGATCTCATTCAAAAATTCCAAGTTCCAAGTTTAAAGTTTCAAGTTCAAAGTTTAAGGTTTAAAGTTTCTTTCAACTTGGAACTTTAAACTTGGAACTTGGAACTTCTTCTTACCAACCCAATACCGACGCGACCTTCGCGCCGTAAGGAAGCAACATCTCATTGATGCCGGCGAGCGAAACGCTCATTAAGTTGAGCACCGGCTTCGGGTACACGCCCAATACGAGGACGATCACCACGAGGGGAAAGAGCGTGAGCGCTTCACGACGTGTAATATCGGGGTAATCTTTATATTTCTCGTTCAGAGGACCCAAAAATACCCGCTGCAAAGTCCACAGCATGTAAGCCGCGGTGAGCACGACGCTGGTGACGGCCACGGTGGTGAAACCCGGCCAATTCTTGAAGGAACCGAGGAATACCAAAGCCTCGCTGATGAATCCCGAAAGGCCCGGCAAACCGAGCGCCGCGAAAAAGGCGATCGCCGTCCATACCGCATATTTCGGCATCGCAGTGGCAAGCCCGCCGAAACCGTTGATCTCGCGATGGTGAGCTCGGTCGTAAATGATGCCCACGATCAAGAATAATTGCGCCGTGATGGTACCGTGGTTGAACATCTGCAAAACCGCGCCGTTCAGTCCTTCGCTGGTGAATGAGGCCATGCCGAGAAGCACGAAGCCCATGTGACTGATCGAGGAATAAGCGATCAGCTTTTTAAAATCTTTCTGCGCCATCGCACAGAGTGCTCCATAAACGATATTGATGACTCCCAGCACCGCCACCCACTTGATGAGATCCACCGTGATGTCGGGAAAGAGCTGATAATTGAAGCGCAGCATGCCGTAAGTGCCGAGCTTGAGCAGAATTCCCGCCAGAATGACGGAGATCGCCGTCGGCGCTTCGACGTGCGCGTCGGGCAACCAGGTATGAAAGGGAAATACCGGCACCTTGATGGCGAAGGCGACGAATAAGCCTATCCAACAAGCAACCCGGACGGCGTAAACACTGAGCGGTCCCGCATGCAATGCCTGGTTTTGCAAGGCGACGATGTTGAAAGTATTGCCGTCGCTGAACAGATAAAAGGCGATCATGACAAGCAGCATCAATACCGAACCCGCCAAGGTGTAGAGAAAGAATTTGATGGCTGCATATTCGCGCCGCGGTCCTCCCCAAATGCCGATCAAGAAATACATCGGGAGCAGCATGATTTCCCAAAAAATGAAAAAGAGGAAAAAGTCGAGCGCGACGAAGGTGCCGAGCATGCCGGTTTCAAGCAGGAGGAACAGCGCAAAATAACCCTTCACCTGCTTTTCGATTCCCCAGCTCGCAATGATGCAAATCGTGCTGATTAAAGCCGTCAAGATCACCATGGTGACCGACAGACCGTCCAGCCCCAGGTAATACTGAATATGAAAAGGCGTGATCCAATCGAAGGGGCCTTCGACGAATTGCATGGCCTTGGTGCTGCGGTCGAATTCCAAAAAGAGCTTCACCGCAATGGCCAGCGCCGGGAGCGTTGAGATCAAGGAAACCCACTTCACCAAGTTCGCCTTGGCCTTGGGAATAAAGGGAATGATCGCCATCCCGATCAAGGGGGTGAAGGTCATCAAAGAGAGAATCGGTAATTTTTCCATAAGTCTTTCCCAGGTATGGGTCCATTTCGTTCTTGGAAGGTCCGAGGACTGTCTGAGCGCTCCTCGTCGTCGTTTCCCTAAAGGGAAACGACGACAATATCGATAACCCGCGAGTTCCGCAGGACCTGGAAAGAACGAAATCGACCCATTACCTTTTTATATCAACTTCCACAGCATCAGAACCAAAACGCCGGCCATCGCGACGTAGAGATAATTTTGAATTCTTCCGGTTTGCAGCTTGCGGAGCTGCCCGCCCGCGGCAATCACGCTTCGACTAAGCCCATTGACCAAGCCGTCGATGTAAGCATTGTCGAAAAAGCCGGTGACTTTAGAAGTGATCCGCGTGGCGGTTCCGAGAAAATTGACGAAGCCATCGATCACAATATTATCGAAGGCCGCGAGAAAATTATTGAGGCGCAGCAGATTATTCACCACGAGCGCTTGGTAAATTTCGTCGACGTAATATTTATTCAGCACTGTGCGGTAGAGCCGCGGAAAGCGCTCGGCAAAGCGCTTCGGAATCGCTTGCCGTCGGGTGTAAAGATTCACCGCGATGAAGATCGACAAAGCCGCGAGCGTTACGGAAAGAGCCATCAGAAAATATTCGATGGCATGCACCTCATGGGAGACCAGGGCTTCGGCATGAGCCGATGCAAAGACCGGCTCAAGCCAAGCCTCGAAAAAATTGGGCAGATGAAAAAAATGCCCCAGCGCATAAGGAATACCCACCAGACCGCCCAGTACCGAAAGCACGGCCAACACCACCAGCGCGAACAGCATCGAAGAGGGCGATTCGTGCGGCTCATGGGCGTGGGCGTGATGGTTATGTTCCGCCTGCAGATCGGCCGCGTCGCGCGGTTCCTCGTCGTCGTCATGATGAAGCGCGTGCTCGACTTCGTCGATGACGGGAATTTCATGCGACCGCGCGCCCAGCTTGCCATAAAAAGTCATGGCCACGGCGCGGAACATGTAAAAGGCCGTGCCCATGGCACCGAGCAAACCCAGCCCCCACAAAACATAGAACCAAGGCTGATGGCCACCGCTTTCAAAAGCTTTCCAAAGAATTTCATCTTTGCTGAAAAATCCGGCGAAAGGGAAAATGCCCGCAATGGCCACGGTGGCGAGCAGAAAAGTCCAATAAGTCACCGGCATGTATTTCTTCAAACCGCCCATGCGCCGCATGTCTTGCTCGTGATGCATGCCGAGAATGACCGAACCCGAGCCGAGAAAGAGACAAGCTTTGAAAAAGGCATGCGTCATCAAATGGAAAATTCCCGCGCTGTAGGCACCGGTGCCCATGCCGAGGAACATGTAACCGAGCTGCGATACCGTCGAATAAGCCAAGACTTTCTTGATGTCGTTCTGGGCAAAACCGATGCTCGCCGCAAAAATCGCGGTCAAAGCGCCGACGGTGGCGACGACGATCAAGGCTTCGGGCGCCATCGTATAGACGAAATTAAGCCGCCCGATCATATAGACTCCGGCGGTGACCATGGTCGCCGCGTGGATCAAGGCCGACACCGGAGTGGGACCCGCCATCGCGTCAGGCAACCAAACGTAGAGAGGAATTTGCGCGGATTTTCCGGTGGCGCCGATGAAAAGCAAAATTCCGACCACGACCGCCACCGGCAGGCCCAGGAATTTCATTTCTCCCAAGACATGAACATGTGTGCCGATTTCTTTGAAAGTCACGGTGCCGTGGCCCTGGGAATAAAGCGACCAAAAGAGCAGGAAAACTCCGAGCATGAAGGCGAAATCGCCGATGCGGTTGACCACGAAGGCCTTCATTCCGGCAACGGCATTGGGCTTGTGAGTGAACCAAAAACCGATCAGTAAATAGGAACAAAGCCCGACGCCTTCCCAGCCGATGAAGAGCATGAAGAGGTTGTTGCCCATCACGAGCAAGAGCATCGCGAAGCAGAACAAATTCAAATAAGTGAAAAAGCGGGGAAAACTCGGGTCGTCCTGCATGTAACCCGTCGAGTAGACGTGAATCAAAAAACCGACGCCCGTGATGACGAGCATCATCACCGCGCTGAGCGGATCGAGCAAAAAAGCCGCGTCGGCTTTGAGATTGCCGATGGACAACCAGGTGTAGAGGTGGCGAGTGACCGAACGCTCTTCCGGCGGCAATCCCATGAGGTTCCAAAAAACCCCAAGGGCGAACACAAAAGCGACGAAGATGGCCAGACAAGCGATGAAGCCGGAAAATTTCTTCGACTTGGCGTAAGGCAGCCCGAGGAAAACTCCAAGGCCGTTCATCAAAAAGCCGACGAGCGGCGCCAGCGGAATCATCCAAGAATATTGCAGAAAAAAGGCTTCCATCATCCTCTCATCTCATCGACGCTGGTCGCGTCGATCGTGTGGAAATTGCGAAAAATCATCAAGCCGATCGCCAAGGCCACCGCGGCTTCGGCCGCCGCGAGCACGATGACGAAGAGCGCGTAAATCGAGCCTTCAATCGTCTTATTGCCGTAGGTCCCGAAAGCCACCATGTTGAGGGCGGCGGCGTTGAGTACCAGTTCGGTACCGAGCAGAATGCCCAAGGCATTGCGCCGCGTGACGACCGTATAGAGGCCCAAGGCAAAGACAATCGCCGCGACCATGAGAAAATGCTGCAGCGTAATCATTTCACTTCCCTCCGCGCCGCGGCGATGGCTCCTACCAGGGCGGCCAAGAGCAAGATCGAAATCAGCTCAAAAGGCAAAAGATAAGTGGTCAAAAGGCTTTCTCCGATGGCCGCCGTAGTCGGTTGGGTGATGACCTGCTCGGCGAGAAACCATTGGGTGGAATAAATCACTTTGCCGAGCAAACCGATCAAAAGCAAAAGTGCCGGGACGGCGATTTTTACGGAGAGGCGCGGATTGGAAAGCTTCACGTCAGAAATGCCAGAGGTCATGAGAACGGCGAAAAGATAAAGCACCAAAATACCGCCGACGTAGACGAGAATCTGCACGATGCCGAGAAAATCGGCGCCGAGCAAAATCATCAAGCCAGCGACTCCGGCAAAAGCGCCGAGCAAGGAAAAAGCCGAATAGACCAAGTTTTTGGAAAAAGCGATCATGGCGCAGGCCGTGATCGTCAAGGCCGCAAGGCCAGTGAAAACTAAAGGTTCAATCGGACTCATAAGGCTCAGTCTGTTAATCTCTGCATTTCGCGGAGATGTGAAGCGTGAAGAGTGAAGCGTGAAGCGTTAAAAAACATTTCTTACGGTTCATTTTTCACATTCCACAAAAATTACGGCTATGCCGTAGCAGGCTTTTAAGTAATAGGGACGGGCTCGTCATAATGAGGCTTTTTCCCCAAGTCAAGGATACGTGAAAAGTAGAAATGAAACGTCAGAAAAAATAATTCCTACGCTTCACGCTTCACTCTTCACGCTTCACATCTCCGCGAAATGCGAAAATGTTGTAGACTGAAAAGCTAATGCAGTGTTTCGCCGCCCACCGCCGGCTCGGTTTCGCTCGGAGCGCTCTCCTCCCCTGCTTGCGGGGACGGCTCGGCGCTTTCGGAGGACTTTTCTTTCTTGGGCGGCTTGTAAGGAACCGCGTAATCGCCCTCGGAAACGAAATGCGACACCATTTCTTCAAGAGAATAAGCGGCCCGCTCGAACTCGGGAACGAAGTGAATCGCTCCGGTCGGACAAGGCTCGGTGCACAGCCCACAGTACATGCACTTGGCCATGTCGATGTCAAAACCGGACATGGCGCGCCCCTTCGGCGAATTTTTGTCGACGCTGATCTTGATGCAATCGATGGGGCAGGAAGTCTCGCACATCAGACAGGCGGTGCAGATGTCCATTTCAACGCGCAGCCAACTGCGGGAACGCTCGGGCATGAGTTCGGTGACCGGCCGTGGCGTTTTATCGGGATATTGCAGAGTTACCGGTTTGCGGATCATGTGGCTGAAGGTAATCGTCAAGCCCTCGAAGATCGACTTCGCCGCGACCTTGATGTTTTGAAAATAATGTCCGAGCGCCGACTCTGCCATGCCGTTTTCCTTTAAACGAAGGGGTTGAGCTGAACTTGAGCACGAGACGTCTTGATCTGCCAATAAACCCGGTAGAAATAATAAATCAAGATCAGCCCGGTCAGCCCCGTGAGCGCATAGCGCGCCAAAGGCCAACCTTGCTTAAACACCATCATCCAGACCGCGGTGCCGATCACGCAAAAGAACCCGATGGGCACGAGATATTTCCAGCATACGCTCATCAATTGGTCCATACGGATGCGCGGCAAAGTCCAGCGGAGCTGAATCACCAAAAACACGATGACCAAAGCCTTGATCTGAAAGAAAAACAGCTGAACGATCTGCGTCAACCAAGGCCCTACTGAAGCGGTGGCCGCGGCCAGACTTTGCGGAATCTGCCAGCCGCCGAGGAAGAGCGTCGTCAAAATGGCCGCCATGACGTAAAGGTTCGCCCATTCCGCAAAGAAGAAAAACACGAAGCGCATGCCGGAATATTCGGTATTATAGCCGCTGACCAGTTCGCTTTCGGCTTCGGGCAGATCGAAAGGGGCGCGGTTGCCTTCGGCGATCAGCGAGATAAATAAAATAAAAAAAGCGATGAAACAGAAAGGATTGTCGAAAAGATACCATTGCCAAGGATGCGGCCCCTGTCCGGCGATGATTTTTTGCATCGAAAGCGAACCGGCGAGCAGCAGCACGGTGAGCGCGGCCAGTCCCGCGGGAATTTCGTAGCTGATGACCTGAGCCGCCGCGCGCATGCCGCCGAGCATCGACCATTTGCTGCCCGAACCCCAGCCCGCCATGACCAAGCCCACGACCGTCAGCGAGGAAGTCGCGAAGACGTAAAGGATGCCGACATTGAGATCGGCGACAACGAGTTTGCTGGCAAAAGGCAAGGCGACGAAAGTAGTGAACATTCCCAAAAATACCAAGTAAGGCGCGAGCACGAAGAGCGGCTTGTCGGCGTCTTTCGGAATCAGGTCTTCTTTGAGCAGACTTTTGATGCCGTCGGCGAGGAATTGCAAAATTCCCTGCGGCCCGACGCGGTTGGGGCCGATGCGGTCTTGCATGCGGCCGGCGATGCGGCGCTCGATGAAGCTTAAGATTCCCGCAAAGGGAGAAACGAAGACGAGCAGCACCAAAGCGGCAACGCCGAATTGGACGAGGACCTGCGCTACCCAAAGCGGGGCTTTCCATAAATAATTTTCATGAATGTAATTCGCTAGGAATTCCATATTTATCTATCTATCTCCGGCGCCACGACATCGAGGCTGGCGATGAAGGTGACTAAATCCGCAATCATCATGCCCCGGCTGAGTTTTTGAATGATGGACATCGCGGTAAAAGAGCCGGTGCGAATACGCAGCCGAAAAGCTTTAGCCGTGCCGTCGCTGATTAAGTAATAACCGATGTCGCCGCGCGAGGATTCGGTGCGCACATAGGCTTCGCCTACGGGCGGTTTGAGCGTCTTCGGCATTTTTGCCAAGATTTCCCCTTCCGGAATGCGGGCGAAGCATTGGCGCAAAATTTTGATCGATTCGCGGACCTCGCGCACCCGCACGATATAGCGGTCGAAGGAGTCGCCGAGCGTGCCTTCTTCTCCACGACCCAGGCAAACTTTGAAGTCGAGTTCGGGGTAGATCGAGTAAGGCATATCGCGGCGCAAATCGAAGTCCATGCCGGAACCGCGTAAATTCGGCCCCACCAAATTGTAAGCAATCGCGTCTTCGCGGCTAATCGCTCCGACATTCGCCAAACGCTCGATGAAAATCTTGTTGGCGGAAACCAAGCGCTCGAACTCTTCCCATTGCGGCTCGAACTGGTCGAGAAAGGCGAGCGACTTTTCGCTGAAGCCCGGCGGCATGTCATAGGAAACGCCGCCGATGCGGACGTAATTGTAGGTGAGACGCTGGCCGCAGAGCGCTTCCATGAGATCGTTGACTTTTTCGCGCTCTTTCAAAGCATGAATAAAGGGCGTCGCGGCGCCGACGTCCATGGCAAGCGCGCCGACCGAGAGCAGATGCGAGATGATGCGGTTGAACTCGGCCGCGATAATGCGCAAAAACTCGGCGCGGCGCGGAACTTCGATCCCCATCAATTTTTCCACTACCATGGCGTAGCCTTGGTTGGCGTTCATCGCCGAGAGATAGTCGGCGCGGTCGGTGTAAGGCATGAAGCCGTTGAAATCGCAAATCTCGCCGATTTTCTCGATGGAGCGATGCAGATAGCCGACATCGGGCAAGGCCTCGCTCATCACTTCGCCGTCGGTCTTCACCACGAAGCGGATGACGCCGTGGGTGGAAGGATGTTGCGGCCCCATGTTGAGCAGCATTTCTTGGGTTTGAATCGACATTCTTGCGTGAAGCGTGAAGCGTGAAGCGTGAAGCGTCTATATCTATATCGACAACGCTTCACGCTTCACTCTTCACGCTTCACCCTTCATTTGTAATCACTTCACGAATTCAACAAGGAAGGCCGAGTCGTGGCCATTCCGTGATAATCCTCTTGTTCTTTATAATCCTTGCGCAGCGGGTGTCCCACCCAATCGTCGGGCAACATGATGCGCCGCAGGTCGGGATGCCCGTCGAAAATGACGCCCAGCAAATCATAAGCCTCGCGTTCCTGCCAATTGGCGGTGGGATAAATCCCTTCCACCGTCGGAACATGGGCGCCCGCCTTCGGCACTTTCACTTTCAAGGTGTAGGAGTGCCGTTTGGGATAAGAAAAAAGATGGTACACCACTTCAAGATCGTCAGGAGGCGCGTCCACTCCGGTCAAATTGCTGAGGCAATCGAAAGCCAGCGTCGCGTCATCGCGGCAAAAAGTGAGTATTTCGACCAGTTTCGTCGCCGGAACATGGATGAAAGGATCGCCCGCCCGGTCCGTCGTTGCGACAACACCTTCGAATTGGGATTGCAAAGCTTGAGTGATTTCTTGAAATTCCATTTTAGTTTAAGCGACCGCCCGGCGCGCGAATTTTTCTTTCATCATCTTTTCTTGAATCTTGAGCAAACCTTGCGTCAAAGCCTCGGGCCGCGGCGGACAGCCGGGGACATAAACATCGACCGGAATGATCTTGTCCACGCCCTTCACCACCGAATAAGCCAGTTGAAACAGGCCGCCGCAATTGGCGCAGCTTCCCATCGAGATGACGTATTTAGGCTCGGGCATTTGTTCGTAAAGCAGTTTGGTGCGCAGCGCCATTTTATAAGTCAGAGTTCCGGCGACGATCATCAGGTCGGATTGCCGCGGTGTCGCCCGAAACACCGCGCCGAAACGGTCGAGGTCGGAACGCGGGCCGCCGGTCTGCATCAGTTCGATGCCGCAACAAGCAAGCCCGAACAACAAATACCATACCGAGGAAGCGCGCGCCCAATTGAGCACGTCGTCGACCTTGGTCGTCACGATATTGTCGGGCAAAGCTCCTTTTAAAGTCGGAAACATCATCTTTTACTCCACGGGGATCATGCGCTATTTCGAGGCCGCCTTGGGCGCGCTGATCAGGGTGGCGGTTTCGGGCGTCGCCTTCGCCAAACGCTCGTCGCCCACCACCTGTTTAAACCACTTCAAATCGCCCTTGATCCAAACGTAGAGAAGTCCCACGAAGAGAATCAAGGCGAAAATCAATATTTCGATCAAGGCTGTCCAGCCTTTGCCTTGGGCGATCCAGTCACGAAACACGGTCGCCACCGGATAGACAAAGGCGATTTCGACGCTGAAAATAACGAAAGTGATGGCCACGAGGTAATAGCGCAGATTGTAATTGATCCAAGCGCCTTCGGCGGGGATTTCGCCGCATTCATAGATAAGTTCTTTTTCGGGGGTGGGAAAGGAGGGGCGCAACAAACGGCTGACAAGCAAACTGACGGCGACAAAGCCGCCGCCGACCAGAATAAAAACCAATACATTCGCGAAGTTAAAAATCATGATCCGAACCCTCTCAAGGCGTGGCTGCTATAAGACAGAGGAGAAAGAGCGTCAAGTGTCGAAGTTCATGCCTGTGGAGAGGAACATTGAGCGGAAATTTCCCGCAACAGACCTAAGCCTCCACGCACCGTAATATCTTTTTTAATTCAACTTTCCTTTGACGAATTTTTCAATGGCGAGAATGTTGTCGTTATAAAGCCCTTGAAATTGGAGGGCGACTCCGGGACGCTGTTGGCTTTCATTACGCAGGATTTCAGCGCTGAGCTTGACGGGAACTCGGCGGTTCGGCAGGTGAATCAAGACATCAAGCTTTTCTTGACGCTCGAGTTGAGCGGGATCCATCTGAAGAAACATTCCCCCGCAACTGATATTGGCGGTGGTCGTCTGTAAAGTAGCGCCGCCGACTTCAAGCTCCACCGGCAATTCTGCGGGAACTCGTCGAAAGATTCTTT
>OBLQ010000688.1_pt1 | contig 12922 bp, 12 predicted proteins | sample 1519881 | NCBI WGS metagenome assembly OBLQ01 (sample SAMN01911456, study PRJEB22533) | soil metagenome | biome: Soil | place: Malaysia | collected 2012-04-30 | depth DG_metagenome m | reverse complement strand
CCACTTGGCGAATGCCGCCTGCACTTCGGCGGCGGTGAGATCTTTGTAACGTTTGGCGGCGCGGATTGGTTCGTCAAGGGGCAGATCTCGGAGCGCGCGATCGAGCAATCCGCTCGCGATTCCACCGGTGCTCGATTCGGAAAGTGGAATGCCGCGCACCAAAAGCGTCTTGGCCTGCAACAGTTCCTCGGAAGTGACCGGCTTTTTCTGCATATCGCGCAGGTTTTGCTCCACGATCGCTCTGGCCTTTGATACGTTAGGTGGATCGCAGGCATAGGCGACGTAAAACACCGAACGGGTTTTGCTCGATTGCAGTGCTGCGCCCACCGAATAGACCAGGCCGGTATTCTCCCGCAGGTCTCGATACAAGCGCGTCGAATAAAACGCCCCTGAAAGAACATTCATGGCGAGTTCGAGCGGGTAGTAGTCGGCATCCTGGCGGGTCAGCTGGAAAGTCTGGCCAAGGGTGACCTCGTCCTGGACACGGCTTTTGTCCGGAACGACCGTGGCTGCCGGTTTATTACGCGGCACCGGGGGAAGGTCGGTCTCGGGTTTTGCTCCCGTCGCTTTCCATTGCACAAAATATTTTTCCACCACGGCCTTAGCCTGCTCGGGCGTCACATTGCCGATGATCACGATGGTTGTGAGGTCGGGGCGAAAAACCTTTTCGTAATAAGCGTGCACGTCTTCCAAGTCGATGGAGGACACCGTCGCCGGAGTGGCTTGCCGCAAGGTCGGATCATTCTCGGGGTAAATCGCTTTGAGAAACGCGCGCTGAGAAAGATAAACCGGACTTTCAAGCTGCCCGGCGACTGCCTGGCGCGTACGCGGCTTTATCGCTTTGAACGCCGCCTCAGGCAATGCGGGATGCAACAATTTATCCGCCAGCAGCTCCATGCCGCGATCAAAATGCTCAGACAAGACCCGCAGCGAAAACCGCGTTCCCGCCGAAGCCTCGGCGCCGATTGCATCGAGCGCTTCTTGATAAGCCAACCGATCCAGCTTCACCGATCCGTAGGAAAAGAGATCGTCGAGGATGTCATCGACTCCTTCTTTGCCCTTTGGCACCTCCAACTCGGGCCGGTTCTTGACCGCGCCGTAAACGCTCACGGTATCGCTGATGCTCTCCGGTTGAACGATGAGCCGCAATCCATTAGCCAGCACCGTTACGTCGGGGCTGACCTTCGACACCGGTACATTCAGCGGACTCAATGTTTTTTTCGCCCACGCCGGCAGCGGCACCGACTTGGTTTCCTTCGGCGCAAATGTCGGCGCCGGGACGAGAACTTTGTGATGCGACCGGCTTGCCGGATGCGCGCGGCGTCATTACGGCCACGACGGCAGCGTCATTGACGAGGTACTTCTTGGCGACCCGGTTGACGTCTGCGACGGTGACTTTTTTGATCCCTTCGATGTCTTCGTCCGGGGAATTGCGGCCTTCAACCGCTAGCGCCTGCGACCACTCGCGGGCGAGCCCTGAAATTGAGTTTTTACGAAACTCGGCCTCGGCGATCTCATGACGCTTGGTTGCCTCCACGAGATCGGCGGAGATGCCGTTCTTGACGTACCCGGCGATCACCCGCTTCATTTCAGCGACCAGCGCGGTGCTGTCTTGACCTTGCGGGAACGAGGCATTGGCGTAACCGAATCCCGCTTTGGGAAGCGCCATAGCATCAAAACCAGCGGATAGGGCATTCCCTTCGGCGGCGAGACTGTATAGTTCTCCGCGCCGGCTATCCAGCGTGTCTGCTAAGACCACGCCGGCGGCAAAATCCGGATCGTCATATCCCGGCAGTCGGTAGGCCACGGCAGCGACGCCGTAAGGAAGATCCGAGTCGATGGTAAACGTCGTCGCCTTAAAAGGTTTGAGCTCGATCTTCGGCCGGGCAGGCACGGCGCGGCGCGGGATCGGTTCGAACAGCCGTTTAATGGTGGCCAGAGCTTCCGTAGGATCGACGTCACCCACAACCACTAAGATCGCGTTGTTGGGCGCGTACCAATTTTGGTGAAAGTCTCTAAGCATCTTTCCCGTAGTCTTTTGAAAAGAGGGCCGTGTGCCGAGAGCGTCGTGCTCGTATGGCGTGCCGGCGAAAATGATGTTTAAAAGACGCGAGTAAAACAAATATTCAGGGTTAGACAGGTCCTGGGCAACCTCCTGCTCAATGGCTCCGCGCTCCTGTTTCCAAAGCGCTTCGGTGGTGAGGACGCCACGCATTCGAATCGCTTCGACGTTGAGCGCGATTTCGAGATCGCTGGCCGGAACCGTGAAAAAATATTGCGTTACCACCTGCTGGGTATCGGCGTTAAAGTGACCGCCCATGGCGGCGATGATATTGGACAGTTGGGCGGCGGAAAGCCCCGGGCTGCCGCGGAACATCATGTGCTCCAGCGCATGCGCCGTGCCGGGAAAGCCGTTCGGCGCTTCGTTGGAACCGACTAAATAGTTAATCTCCGTCGTCACCACCGGGGCGAGTGTGTTCCGAAGAATAACCACCCGCAAACCGTTTGTTAGCGTTGCCCGAGTGACTGGCGATTCCGCTGCGGCTCGGGCCGTGACGGGCAACTGGTTGAAAACAATAGCCAGAAACAAGAAAGGCCAGGCAAAACGCGAAATCTTTTTCCGTCCCAGTTGGCGCATAGTATCCTTCCTTAACAAACGACCAGCGAGTAAAATTTCTTCCTTATCATTGCAGCATACCTGATACATATGCCAAACCAACCCCGCCGGCCGCTGAAATCCGGCTTCTCAATTAAGACGGGTCATCAAGGCATTACGCCTTCGCGGGACGCCAAATGGCTTGGCTCATGAATAAGAACGACGGGGTAGTACAAGAGAAATGAGAAAGAGGCCCACACCGAAAAGTATAATTGAAGGCCCCGGCAAGAACGAAAACGCCTGCGCGATCAAAAGTCCGGTCACGCTGATGCCCCCCCCCAACAGAGTCGAGACAGTGATAAACCCTTTCATGCTCTTTGCGACGTTTTTCGCGATCGAGGCGGGAATGATCGTGAGCGCGCCCATGAGAAGGGTCCCCACGAGTTTAATTCCCAAAGATACGATGAGCGCAAAAAGAGAGAGAAGGAGGAGATCAAACCAGCGTCCCAGCCCATGAACCTGCGCCAGCTCAGAGGTGGTCGTGCGAAAAAGAAATTGTCGCGCGAACCCGATTACCATCCCGGCTGCCGCCAGGGCAAGGCCCGTAGTGACGAGAAATGCGAGCGGTGACAATGCCGGAAAGCCGCCGAAAAGAGAATGAATGATTTCTTCGTCCGGAATCGTAAGAACGCCCACGGCCAAACTCGTGGTAAACAGCAGTCCGACCAACGCATCGCCCGGAAGTGTGGTACGTCCCTCAAGCCACCAGACGATCCCTGCGGCGGCCAGGACGAAAATCAACACCCCCCAAAACGGTTCCACCGTGTAGAACAAGGCAAGCGCGATCCCGGGAAGCGCGACATGCGATAGCGCGTCACCGACCAGCGCCATGCGCTTCAATATTATGAATGCGCCGACAGCGCCCGAGGCGATCCCCACAGCGCAGCCGATAATAAGTGATAATAGGTTCGGCAGGTCCATATCAGGAGTGGTGCGTCTCCGTCTCGTGGGCGTAGAAGCCGCCTTCGCCGAACAGCCGCTCCAGATCCTGAGGGTTTAACACCTCGTGCGGCTTTCCGTGGCACAACATCTCGCGATTCAAACACAAGACTTGATCCGCGTAGCGGTAGACGACGTTAAGCTCATGGGAAATCAGCATGACCGTCGTATTCCGTTCTTTTTGCAGACGCTGCAACAGGTGATAGACCGTCTCTTCAAATCCGACATCAATGCCGGCCGTAGGCTCATCGAAAAGCACCACGTCGGGATGATCGACCATCGCCCAGCCGATCAAGAGCCGCTGCAGCTGGCCGCCGGAAAGCTCACCCACGCGCCGCTCAAGCATTTTCCGGGAAAGACCCACCAATGAAAGCTCATGCGAAAGGTGATCCAGGAATGTCCGATCCGCAAACCAAAACCGCTTTGACTTCAGCAGAAAGAATTCGCGCACGGTCAGCGGCACGGTTTTGTCCACCGGAAATTTTTGCGGTACGTATCCGATACGCCGGCCGGGCCGCCATGCGATAGTCCCGGAATGGGGCACGAGCCCGAGAAGGGCCTTGAACAGAAGCGTTTTGCCCGCGCCATTGGGACCAATCACCGCCAAGGCCTCTCCCTTGCGAACGGTGAATGAGACACCGGAGAGGAGAGTCTGGCCATCAAGCACGACGGCGCAATCGCGCACGTCAACAACAGTATTTTGCTCCATATGTCTGACAAGGATCTAACCGCATGTTGAAAAAGGATTTCTTAGAATCGTTTGACGAGCCTATCCTCGCCACCACGCCCGCTCATACTTATCGTCCCGCAATGAACATGCCGATGCCTTGCGTGAACAACTCATATCCTGATGAGACGGTAAGAGTAAAGGGATGACAGGCATCCTCGGTCATTGCGGCACGGCGTCCTAGCGGGGTCTGCCATCCCACCGAAGCGTCTTGCTTTCGTTTTTGATCCACAACTCGATGCTCGCCACAGCGGCGCCGTTTTGCCGCAGATCCCGATCGGCGTTGTAACCAAACTTCTTGCCAGCGCTCTTTTCCAGAAGTTCGCTGGCTCGCTGCCGCGCAAAGGGGGCCCCGCCGCCCTTTAGAATACCCGCCAAGGTGACAAATCCTTCCGCATCGCCCGAGGCCAATTGCGCCTCGGCGATGGACAGTTTAAGAAACGCGTCATAGTTTCCGCGTGCGGCATGCCGCAGGGCGGCGATAGCCGCCGCATCTTTTCGCTCTTTCAAATCGTCGGCCACGGCTTCGACAATCTGTTCCGATGGATTTTCCATGAGAACGTCGGCTAGGGCGGGGCCGATCTTCGGGTTATACATTGCCCGGAGGTGGGTTAGCGCATCCAACTGGTGCACCTCTTCACCGGTTTTAAGTTCCTGCAACAGGTGATCGACGGAAGCCGTTTCAGGAGCGGCCACGACGGCCGGCGCCGGTTTTCTTAGGGCGGAAAGGCCTAAGAAAAAAAGTATAGAAACACTGAGCAGCGCGCCGACGTTCGCCAGCGCCCGCGCTTTACTGGGCGCCTGGCGCATATAGTAGATGATGCCGGCCAGCACCAGAAAGGTTCCGAGCATCACGACAACGGCAGGCCCTGTAGGATAATCGGCGTAAAAAGACCAGATGATGCCCAGCATGCTCGCCGCAATCGCTACAACCCAGCCGGCCAGCAATCTGCCAAGGATGCTGTCGCTAAACATTTGCGCGATCACGGCCGGCACAACCAGATACGAAAATACGAGGAGAACGCCCACGATGGCGACTGACTTTACAATGACGACGCCGAACGACATGTAAAACAATAGGTCCCAGACGCGGATTTTTATGCCCACCGCTTCTGCGCTTTCTGGATTTAGCGAGATAGCCAAGAACTGTTTGCGAAAGAGCACATGAAAGATCCCGATCACACCGTACAGAACGGCCATTTTGAGCACATCGGAGAGCGAGACCAGGAGAACATCGCCCACCAGCATATGCTTAAGCTCTTCTCCGCCCGTCGCCGATTTGGACAGGATCAGTATGGCCGCAGCGGAAGCGACAGCATAGATAATGCCGATAAACGCTTCCTGCGGCACTCTTTCTTTCCGCATGCGCGCGATGGCAAAGGCGCCAGCGCCGATAAAAGTAAACGCCAGAGAGAAGAGCGACACCTGCAGCGGGTCAGTATTGGGATCATAACCCAAGACCAGCGCATAGGTCGCGCCCAGGGCCGCGATCTGCGCCAATGCGAGGTCCACGAAGATAACTTTGCGCGCGATCACGTGAATGCCGAGATAAACGTGATTGATCGAAAGCACCAGACAAGCAAGAAACGGCACAAGCATCCATTTGAGCTCAGCAATGGCAGCCATCATCTCTCCTTAGCTCCGCCCAATTTGTTCCACGCGTCGCGGTGGAGCCCGATTACTTTTTCAGAGCGGCCGTGGTTTTAGCGATCACATGGTCCAACAAGTCAAAATAGGTTTTTACGCCCGGCTCTCCTTCCACCTGGTTAGGCAGCAAGACCACCTTGGCGCCGGTCTGGCGCGCGATGTTGTTAGGCTGCGCGGGATCATAAAAGTTATCCACCATGATCAGCGGAATCTTGTCGACTTTTATGCGTTCCGTGATCTTTAGTAAATGCTGCGGTCCGGGCGGAATCCCTGGCCTTTCTTCGATCGTACCGACGAGCTGAATACCAAACGCGCGGGCGAAATAAGCCCACACGCGGTGAAATTCATACGCTTTGATGCCCCGCAGCGGTTCGGCAGCCTTAAGCCATCCGCCGGCTTTGGCGGAAAGAGGCTGGCCATCGATCTTGTTGCTGTCAAGAAACGGGTACAACTCGCGGCTCCACGCCAGGCGCGTGAGTTTCTGAATGCCCACCAGCTTCAACAGATCCGGTCCGAAGAGCGCCGTGTCCAGGCGTTTAAAAAAATCCGCCTTGCGAGATTCATAAATGCCAGCGCCTGCGGGGTCGACGGTTTTAAGCGCCTCGGCGATGTTTCCCGCTTCGACTTTGGCAAGCAGCGGATCAAGCCAGACATGGGGATTGCCCTGCGGGTGAATATCGCCCATTTCGCGGCTGAGCACCGTAGGCACTTCCAGAGCGGCGATGCCGTTTCCGGCTACGATCCGGCCGGGAGTCCCGCGGAAGATTTTCGGGTTGCCTGATCCATTGACGACCTGATCAGCCCAGAGTTCAAGAGAAAACCCGTTTTCGACAAATAGGTCCGCTTGCCGGGTTCTTTGCATCAGCACCGGCGTCGGCGTTACGAAATGCGGGTCTTGATCGCCTTTGGCAAGCGCGATGACATCGACTCGACTACCGCCCACTTCTTGAGTCAGCGCCTTTAAGGTCGGAAGCGTAACGACGACTTTGACCTTCTTTTCCTGCGCACGCGCCGGCGCCCCAATCAGTGTGGTCAGCGACCAAAGCACCAGCAAAGCAATTGTCTGTCTCATAGCATACCCCCATCGTTGATGGCCTGCCGAGTTCCCGAAGATGTGGCTCATTTGTTCACCCAAAAAGGCTCCGGCGGATGAGAGCCAAAAATCCAATTCAGCTCGAACAAAAAGGTGTTGCGATTGTTTTCCGTAAAGAAGTCGCTCCAACGATGTTCGTAGCTGAACCGGGCACGAAGAAATTCGCTGAGATAGTAGGACACGTAGGGCGTGAGGCTGCGCCGGGTCATACCGGGATCGTAAAGCGTTTTGGTATAGTCCCCGCGCACTCCACCATAGGTGCGTTGATTAAACTGCCATTGTCCGAACAGGGAAAGGCCGAACGGCCAGCCATGCCCAGGTGGCAAATTTCTCTTGGTGATGGCCCGCTCGACATCCGCAGGTTCAGCCGCGTTGGGATAGGCGCGTCGAGCGAACATCGCCTCGCCACCGAAAAGGAATGATTTCCATTCGCCGAGGCGGATAGGTTTCCAGCGGTACAGAAAATCGACGCCGTGAAAATCCGCGGCGCCGACTCCGTTCCCCAAAGGCCGAAAATAACTTGACCAGCCGAGTTGAACATTATGAACATCTTCAAAAGTTCGAAACCAGCGAGCATGTCCGAGATAAGAGACGCGGGACTGCGATTGCGGCGCGATCGCGATTTCGCCGCCCGTCAACACCTCCATCGTGGCATCGAGACTCGAATCCGTATCCCAAGGCGTGGGGATAAAAAAATTGCCCGAGAGGCCGTCTTGGATGAAGCCGTCCTCGCCCATGAATTCTTCAGTGGGCAGCGATCTGAAAGTGGTTGGGAGATCATGCGTGTGAAGAATATTGAACATGCCGAAGGCCGGGCGGAACCGGCCAACCTTTAGCTTCAATCCGAGCGGTGGTTCGTCCAGAAAGGGCAGCTTCTTGATGGTTGCGTACCCTTCTTCGACGCCGGCAGAAAAGCTCCCGGCTCCGTTGGATTCCAGCGACGCGATCAAGACACCGTCGGCATAGGGGTCGACGGGGACCCGCATATCAATCTCGGCCTCACGCAAATTGAAGCGATTATCGATGCGATTACCATCGCTGTTAATCACCTTCTGGTTGTCTGCGCGCGCGACAAAGTTTCCAATCACCGAGATGGCCGGATTCAGCGCGCTAGCCGACGTTTGCACGGGCGGTGACGCGGGCGGCACTTGTTGCGCCGCGGCAGCGGGCTTCGGCCTGAATGGACTTTTCCCGCTCGAGCTGCTCGATCCGTTGCGCCATTATTTTCATTTGTCCTGCATTTCGACCATTTGTCTTTTCGGCGCCTCAATCACGGCATCCTCGGCAAGACAGCGCGCCGGAAGAGCCAAAATCAACGGCGCGAAGGCGAATCCAGCTATCCATCGGCCCCTGGTCAGATTTAGTTTCATAATTTGCTCCCAAATAGAGAGATCCCCCCTTTACGCTTAATACGGAGGGATAGAGAAGCTCTGCTTTCTTGACGAAAAAGGAAATTAGAGCGTGACTTGAAAGGGCGGAGCGCGGCTCGACTGGCGAATAACGAATCGCTGGCCGACTTCCTTATGCCGCACCATGACAAGCGGTTGTGAGGTGACGGCGGCGACGCAGCCGCTGGGAGTTGCCGGCGCGCCCATTTGCGTGCGGCTACCATGAAGGCAACTGCATTCTTTGGTCACCTGTGAAGTTGTCGCGATGGCGTGAAAATGGAAAAGAAGGAAAAATACCGAAACGAAGAGAACAGCGCCTATGCAGCGCCGCCTACAGGTAGGCTCCATTAGCAGTCGTTTACCCGGCACCAAGGTTTGATAACTGGTCGAAGAGGAGTTGTCAAATCATCGCGGTCTCCAGGATAGGATCACTCCAACGGCGACACTTACAAAGACTCGCCCGAAAAGCTAGAAGAGGCAGCAGTCTATTGCGAGGGGCTTGACGATCGCTAGCGGAAGGAGTTCATTGGCGAAAACGCAGATTGGCCCACGGAGAAGGGCCGGTAAACCCCAAGGGGACACCTGCGTCTAATAACTTAGGATAGCAAATCACCACAGACGGAGGTATGGGCCCTTGGACCACTTAAAGACGTTTTTTGGAGCCGGCTGCATGGCTGCGGCGCTTTTAATCGCGGGGACGGCGCTTGCTCAGACCAGCGATGACATAAGCCAGGACCGCCAGGAGCTAAAACAAGACCGGCAACAGATCCACAGCGGTAGAATGGAGAGACGGCAGGACCGAAACGAGCTGGGCGGGGAATTTCGCACTCTACGCCGCGACCGCCGCGATTTGGTTGGGGACTTAAAAAATAGCCCGGAAGCGGATTGAGATCCCTTACTCGGACCCGAGCCTTGGCCATCGTCTCCACAGCTGCGCTGCCGGCGATAAAACACTTGATGGATTATCACGCAACCGTAAGCCTGGGGGACAATGAGCTTGTCGCTTCGGCCCAGAAGGGCGACCGCCGAGCATTCGAAGAACTAATGGAGCGCCACAAGCAAAAAGCCTATCGTATCGCCTTTGATTTCAGCCGCGATCGGGAAGAAGCCAAGGATCTGTCTCAAGAGGCGTTTTTGAAAGCCTTCGTGCACCTCAAAAACTTCGATGGCCGGTCAGGCTTTTATACCTGGTTTTACCGGATCCTGGTGAACGTTTGTTTAGATTTTCGGCGGCGCAACAAACGCGTCGCTGTCGAGGAATTTGACGAGAACGTGGAAAATCAGGTTGATCCAAGTCATCAGCATCCAAACGCGCTCTCGCCTTACCAACATGTGGCTGCCGATCAAATGTCGCGCAAAGTGAGCGCGGCTTTGCAGGCGCTGCCGCCGAGACAGCGCACGGCATTTATACTGAAAAACCATCAGGGGCTTTCCATCAAGGAAATCGCAGAAATCATGCAGACCGCCGAAGGTACCGTCAAGGTTCATTTGCACCGCGCCGTCAGCACGTTGCGGCGAAGTTTGGCGGAGTTGGCATAGGAGGCGACTATGGATCGACAACAACCGTCAAGAATAAGCGCCTGCGCGAACAAGGAGCAGGACTTGGTTCTGTACTACTACGGCGAGCTCAGCGATGCCGAGCGCGCGGCGGTTGAAATTCACACCCAAAACTGCGCGGCTTGTCGTGTTTACCTCGACCAGATCGGATCCATACTTCCGCTGACGGTGCAAGCGGATCAGCCGGGACAGCCTTTCTGGGATGAATACAGCCGCGAAATGCGGCGCAAGCTGGATGACAACGAGCAAAGAGCCTGGTGGCAAAAGGCAAAGGAATGGCTGCAACCCTGGGCCATTCCCGCCATGGCGGCAACTGCCGTCGCTGTCATCGCACTCGCGTTCGCTCTCGGCAAGGGTTTCTTTCGCCCCAAGGATCTGCCGCCCGAGGACGAATCTTTGATGGAGATCCTTCCGGTGGCGGAAAACTTGGACTTTTTTACCAACATGGAGATCCTCGACGCGATGGATCTGCTCGAATCGCTGGGCGGACCCGGCAATGGACAGGCCTGAGGGCGACTGCAATGGGAAAAGCCGTCTGGCTGCTCCTTCTTTTATGGCTGATGAAGCCTCCCGGGTCGTTGGCAGCAACGAAACAAGTGGAGCAACCCGATAAGGAAATGCTCCGCCTGATGGATTTTTTGAAAGATTGGGATGTCATCAACAACATGGAAATGTTGAAAGACATGCAACAAGTGGCGCCGCACGTGAACCCACGCCGTCGCGGAAAAAGGAGGCGGCAAAATGAAAACTTTGGCAACGGCGTTCTTGTTCGCACTCCTGATGGTCGCCCCTGCGCCGGCACGAGCGCAGCGTTTTATGCCCCAGGACTCCGCGGGCTCGAGCAGCACCGATCGCGAGCGTCTCGAGCGCTGGCAACGAATGACGCCGCGAGAAAGACAGGAGCTGCGCGAGCGCTTCCAACGCTGGCAGAAGTTGCCGCCGGAACAGAAAGCGGAGCTCAAAAGGAAATTTGAGACCTGGCAGAAGCTTCCGCCGGAGCAAAAAGCAACCATTCGGCGCAACTTTGAGCGCTGGCGGCAACTGCCGCCGGAACGGCGCGAACGCCTGCGGCGGCGCTGGGAGCGCTGGCGCGAGCTGCCGCCGGAGCGCCGTGAGGCACTGAAGCGTCAATTTGAACGTTTCCAAGAATTGCCGCTTAAACAACGCCAGGAGCTGCGTGAGAAGTTTCAGGAACGTCTACGGCGCATGCCACCGGAGGACAGACGGGAGTGGCGGGAAAAAACGCGCGAACGATTTCAGCGGATCCCCCCGGAAGAAAAAAATGCGCTCCGCGAGCGCCTAAAGCAACGGCGAGAGTGGCAGAAGGACAAGTTCGAACGCTAACTAACTTCGAAGCTGCTCATTACGTAGCGCATCGGGCGCGCTTGGCACACCAATGGAAAATGAGGTGGGGGCTTTACGGCTCAACGGGATCTGTAGGGACTTCATCTGGACGGATTCTTTCCTGGAATCGATACTGCAAATCATAAAGCCGGGCGTAAATACCGCTCTGCTGCAGCAGTTCTTTATGACCTCCCTGCTCCCAAATCTCGCCCTTGTGGATCACGAGAATGCGATCCGCGTTTTTGATCGTGGACAACCTGTGCGCGATGATCAGCGCCGTGCGTTCCTTGAGCAGTTCCTGTAGCGCTTCCTGAATCAGCATTTCGGTTTCCGTATCAACGGAACTGGTGGCTTCGTCGAGAATCAAGATTTTCGGATCGAACGCCAGCGCCCGGGCAAACGAAAGCAATTGGCGCTGTCCCTGCGACAACGTCGATCCGCGCTCCTGGACTTCTTCCCCATACCCATGGGGCAGTTTTTCAATGAACCGCGCGATCTGCGCGCGCGTCGCCGCCTCCGTCACCCCCGCTTCACTGATGCGATGATCACCAAGGGTGATGTTAGCCGCGATATCGCCGGAAAACAAAAAGACATCTTGCAAGACCAGTCCTAAGTGGCGGCGCAATTCCTGCTTGTTCCACTCTCGAATGTCGATGCCGTCAATCAAAATCGCCCCTTGGTCGACGTCATAGAACCGGCACAGCGCCGAAATGATCGAGGTCTTGCCGCCGCCGGTGGCGCCCACCAGAGCCACTTTTTCTCCCGGGCGCACGTGAAACGATATTCCTTTGAGCACCGGCTCTCCCGCATGGTAGGAGAGCCAAACGTTTTTGAACTCGACTTCACCGCGTACGTGCTCGACCCCTTTGGCTCGCTGCGGATTCTTGATCGCTTCCGAAGTATCGAGCAGCGTAAAGATGCGTTCGGAAGAGGCCATCGCCGCCTGCATGATATTGTATTTTTCCGCCAGATCGCGAATCGGCTGGTACATGCGCTGGATATACTGAATAAACGCCACAATGACCCCGGCCTGAATCGTGCTCGCGAGAATCTGCTTGCCGCCGTACCATAACAGAACGCCGATCGTGAGCGCGCTGAACACTTCGATGATCGGGAAAAATACCGCATTGTAGCGCACGCTGCGCAGCAATACGTCGCGATAGCTCAAATTGATTTCCCGAAAGCGGCGATACATCTTTTCATTCTGGCCGAAAGCCTGGATCGTGGCCACGCCGGCGATATTTTCTTGCAATCCTGCGTTGAGGCGCGCCAGGACCAGGCGGCTCTCGCGGTAAACCTCGCGCGCCCGGCGCCGGTAAAAGCGGCTGAGGTAAAGAATCAACGGAAAAGCCGCCAGGCACACCAGGGCAAGCTTCCAGTCGAGCCAGAGCATCGCCGCGGCGATGCCGAAAACGGTGAAGCCATCTTCCAACAGCCCCACCACGCCGGTGCTGAAGAGTTCGTTGAGCGTCTCGACATCGTTGATGGTCCGGGTCATCAGCCGCCCTACCGGATTGCGGTCAAAATAAGCCATGTCTTGCTTCTGCAAATGAGAGAAGACTTCCATGCGC
>OBLQ010000687.1_pt1 | contig 12941 bp, 12 predicted proteins | sample 1519881 | NCBI WGS metagenome assembly OBLQ01 (sample SAMN01911456, study PRJEB22533) | soil metagenome | biome: Soil | place: Malaysia | collected 2012-04-30 | depth DG_metagenome m | reverse complement strand
TACATCCGGCCGATGGGCGCGGGGGCAGTGGCCGCCGCCGGACTGATCACGCTGATCAAAACCATCCCGACGATCGTGAACGCTCTGCGCGCCGGAGCGGCCGATCTCAAGAAAAGCGCGGCTGCAGTTCTTAGCTCGCGGCGCACCGACAGCGACCTGAGCATGAAACACGCCCTGATGGGCACGCTGCTGATGCTCGTTTTGTTGAGCGTCTACCTGACAGTGCAGCCGGTCAGAGGAACCAGCCCGAACGTGCTGGCGAATATCGCCGCATCGGTGCTGGTGGTCATCTTCGGCTTCCTATTTGTGACGGTTTCCTCACGAATTACCGGATTGATCGGCACTTCGTCAAATCCGATTTCCGGAATGGCCATCGCCACCATGATGGCCACCTGTGTGGCCTTCCTGCTTTCCGGCTGGACGACCAGCGCCTATAAGGCCCTGGTCATCGCCATCGGCGGCGTGGTCTGCATCGCTTCCGCCAATGCCGGCAATACTTCACAGGACCTGAAGACCGGCTTCCTGGTGGGGGCAACGCCCCGGCGCCAACAGCTGGCGCTGCTGATCGGCGTGGCTGTTTCGGTCATCGCCATCGGAATGACGGTCTGGCTCATGAACCGCGGCCTCGAAGAGATCCATCCTTATGGACCGAAAGCCATTGACATCGGCAACCTGGGCACCGGGATCCGCGAAGTCCCGCCTCAGGACAATGATCTGTTGAAGCGTTCTCAGATCGAGATACGGGATGAGAAGGGAAAGCCCATCGGCTACGAAGATCCGCGCAAATACAGGCTGCTGGTAGCCGTCGGCGCAGACACTCTCGCCAATGGCCAATATCTTTATAATTCCGCTACCGGAAATATTGAACGGCAATGGATACAAGGCATCGGCAGCACCAGCGCGCCCGCTCCTCAGGCCAATCTGATGGCCACGGTCGTCACAGGCATCATCGACCACCGGCTGCCCTGGAACCTGGTGCTGGTGGGGGTGTTCATCGTGATCGGTGTGGAACTGCTGGGCATCCGTTCGCTGTCATTCGCTGTAGGCTTCTACATCAGCATTGCCACCACGCTGGCGATTTTCTGCGGAGGCATCGTCCGCTGGCTGGTCGATCGGTCGACCGCCAGGGCCGGAGAAGCGAAAGACGAGAGTGAGGTGAGTTCCGGCTCGCTGTTCGCTTCCGGGTTAATCGCGGCTGGAGGCGTGATGGGCCTGATCGGCATCGTCATCAAAGCACTCGAAACAGTCCCTGAAAGCAGTCCCTTCCATCTGACACAGGGCCTTTTCCTGCTGACAGACAAAGTGCCGTTTGGACACAGCGATCTGCTCTCTGTAATCATGTTCCTGGCGCTGGCGGCAGCCACTTATTACTTCGCGCGTAAGCCGATCGGCAAGGCGAATTAATTCGCCGCTGATTTTCGCTGATGATTTGAATTGTTGTCTCAGGGGCCTGCTTCGGCAGGCCCTTCGCTTTTTGGCTCACGTTCAACCAACTCAGACGTCTTCTTACTTATGCCTCCTGCACTGCGTAGACTCTTGATTCCTGCTGCATTGGCCATGAATGAACACGAATGGGCACGAATTGGAAAAGCAAAATCAGCCGCGAATCAACGCGAATTTTTCAGAAGCGTTCAGTGGCCTGAAATGGTTTGTCCGATGCGCTGCAAATGGCATGCATCGATGGATGTGGTATCCTCCGGGCATCCTCTGAACATCTGTCTGAAAGCGGTTTTGCCAAAGTATTTTCCGATTTTTCGGTGAAAGCGAGACGGCCATGAAGCACTCAAACATACGACTTTCCGCAGTCCTCACGGCGCTGCTTGTCCTGCTGGCCTCCGCCGCGGGCGCACAGTCCTTCGACGTGAAAGAACACACCCTCAAGAACGGGATGAAGATCCTGGTGCAGGAAGACCACACTATTCCCAATGTGGCCTTGTATATCTTCTATCGCATCGGATCGCGCAACGAACGGCCCGGCACCACCGGGCTCTCGCATTTCTTCGAGCACATGATGTTCAACGGGGCGAAGAAATACGGTCCGGGCGAGTTCGACCGGGTGATGGAAGCCGCGGGAGGCGCCAATAACGCATACACGAGCCATGACGTTACGGTCTACCAGGACTGGTTTCCGCGCTCGGCCCTGGACCTGATCTTCGATCTGGAGGCCGACCGCATCGAAAACCTGAACTTCGACCCGAAGAAGATCGCTTCCGAGCGGGGCGTGGTGGCCTCAGAGCGCCGCCTGCGGACCGACAACAACAACTTCGGCCTGTTGAGCGAACAACTGTGGGCGGCGGCGTTCACGGCGCATCCATACCAGTGGCCGGTGGTCGGCTGGATGGTGGACATTGAAAACTGGAGCATGGACGACCTGAAACACCATTTTGAGATGGGCTATTCGCCCAGCAACGCAACGATGGTTGTGGCCGGCGACGTGACCGCCGGTGAAATCTTTCAACTGGCGGAAAAGAAACTCGCCGGGATTCCCTCTCACGCTCCTCCGCCGAAGGTGACCACGCGCGAACCGGAACAGATCGGCGAACGGCGCGTGATCATCAAGAAATTCGCGCAACTGCCGATCGTCATGGCGGCCTACCATGTGCCGGAATCCGAGTCGTCCGACTATTATGCGCTGAACCTGCTGGAAGCCATCCTGCTGTCGGGCCAGAGCTCGCGCATGTACAGCCGCCTGGTCGACAAAGACCAGCTTGCCATCGGCGTGAACGGCGGATTTTCCAACTCGCTGGACCCGACACTGTTCACTTTCACCATCCAGCCCAAGGCCGGCATCGACCCGGCGGCGGTGGAAAAGGCGCTTTACGAAGAGCTGAACCGCGTGCAGTCGGAACTGGTTACCGACCAGGAACTGGAGAAGGCCCGCAACATCGCGCTGGCGGAATTTTATCGCCAGATGAGCACGATCAACGGGCGCGCCAACACGCTGGGCTCGTACGAAGTCTTTCTGGGCGACTATCACAAGCTGTTCACCGCCACCGAAAGCTATAACAAGGTCACCAAAGAAGACCTGCGCAACGTGGCCCGGAAATACTTTGTCGAGAAAAACCGGACGGTGGCGACGCTCATTCCCGAGAGCGGGGCCCAGGAAAAGTGACATGCTCAATTAGCCGCTAATTGACGCGAATGAACGCGATTTTCTTGGGGGTTGTAGTTCCCCAGAATTTGCGCAATACAAGAGGGTTTTCGGGCCTGGTAATACGGAGGAAAGAAGCTATGAAGCGGTCCTTACTGATTCTTACATTGACGGCTGTGGCCCTGGGGCTGACAGCGGCGGCCGCCGCTCAAAGCGGCACGTTAAAGCTGCCTCCTTACAAGAAGGTGAAACTGAAGAACGGCATGACCGTGCTGCTCATGGAGCGTCACACGGTGCCGTTGATCGGATTCAACGCCGTGATCAAGGCCGGCTCGACAGCCGATCCCGCCGGCAAGGAGGGCACGGCTTCGCTGACCGCCAACCTGCTGCGCAAAGGATCGGGCAAGAGGAATGCCGAACAGTTCTCCGCCGACCTGGACTATATCGGCGGACGGTTTTCCGCCGGGGCCAATGCCGACAATACGTTCGTGGCCGCGGAATTTCCGAAAAAAGACGTGGACAAGGGCCTGGACCTGCTGGCCGATGCGCTGATGGCGCCGGCCGTCCCGCAGGAAGAATTCGCCAAGCTGCTCAAGCAGCGCGTCGATGAGCTGAAATCGGCAAAAGACCGTCCTGAAGCGCTTATCGGCCTCCATTTCAACGCCTTTCTCTTCGGGGGCCATCCGTACGGGCGGCCTTCCACGGGGGATGAAAAATCGCTGGCGGCGATGGGCCGCGACGACGTGCAGAAGTTCTACCAGACCTATTACACCCCGTCGAACGCCATTCTCGCGGTCGTGGGCGACTTCGCCACAGATGACATGGAAAAGACGCTGGCCCGGAAATTCGAAAGCTGGCCCGCGCGACAGGCCCCGCCGGTAACGGTCGCTGCGATGGCGCCTGTCACCGGGAAGAAGCTGTTGCTGATCGACAAACCGGATTCAACCCAGACCTACTACAGCATCGGCAATGTCGGCATAGCCCGCAACAATGCCGACCGGGTGCAGCTAAGGGTGGTGAACACGCTGTTCGGCGGGCGATTCACTTCCATGCTGAACTCCGCCCTGCGCGTCAAGTCGGGGCTGACCTACGGCGCCGGCTCAACCTTCGACGAGCGCAAGGTCCCGGGCCCGTTTTTCATCCGCACCTACACGAAGAACGCAACCACCGCCCAGGCCATCGACATGACTCTCGACGTGCTGCGCCAGCTACATGAGAAGGGCGTGACGGAAGAAGAGCTTATGTCGGCAAAAAATTACATCAAAGGCCAGTTTCCGCCTACCATTGAAACGGCGCAGCAGCTTGCGACGCTGCTGGCGAGCCTGGAATTCAACGGACTCGACGAACGTGAAATCAATGAACTGTATTCGCGCATCGATGCCATGACGCTGGCCGACGCCAAGAGGGTCATTCACCAGTACTATCCGCTCGATAACCTGGTGTTTGTGGTCATCGGGAAGGCATCGGAGATCGGCGATGTGGTAAAAAAATACGCGCCGAAGGTCCAGACGCGTTCGATCAGCGATCCGGGATTCGGCAGCCCCGGCGAAGCGAAGAAATAGCCGCGAATCAACGCGAATTGCTTCCGGAGCCGGCGAATCCGGAAATTCGTGAAGGAACCCGCAGAGACGTAACTTAACTTAATACGTCTGAAGGCAGGGGGCGCGCCACAGACAGAGGACAACATGAAAATGCTGAACGTATCGGCAGTCGTTCTTATCTTCATCCTGACCGGCCTCGGTTCGGCCCAGGTAAAGCCGGCTGCCGGGGCCGCTCCAGCCAATAAGGAGCAGGAACTGGCCAATATGGCACAAGCCACGATCAACTGGGAGAAATCGAGCACGGCCGGCATGAAGGCGGAAATGGTGCCGTTCAGGAAAACCGTGGAGAACGGCCAGAACGTGGTCGAGTATAAGATCAAGGTAACGGGCGCCTCAAAATTCAAGAAATACGCGCTGGTAGCCTGGCCGATTACTTTTCCCAACCCCGTGACGGTAATGGATGGCCTGGTCATCGACGCCAAAGGCGCGGTCGGCTGTCCTGAACACTCGAACGACTCCTGCTCGAGAAATTTTGATGGCGTGGAAATCCTGATCAAGTACGCGCCGGCCCGCGGCGAGATCTACCGCAACGCCCTGATTTCCAAAGACCACAATTCCAAAGTGTTTTTCTCCGTGGTGCCCGACCCGATCATCCATAAAGAAGGCGCCTGCAGCCTGGAAGTGATCCGGTTGCAACCCGCGTTCGAGCTGGTGCTGGTGCGCGCCCGCGGCTTCCAGCCGTCTGAACCGGTCGCATTTCACACTCAGTCGTTTGCGGAAGTCCATGATGTGCAGGCCAGGGCCGACGAAAAAGGCCAGTTCTGGGCGCCGTTCACGCCGTATGTGGAAGGCAGGACCAGCGGCGAAGCCACGGTCTCGGCCAAAGGCGGCAAGTGCTCGACGGCGGTAACGTTCAACTGGGGCGCCGGGAAATAATGCACCACGAAGACACGGCTTGGCCGCTACAACCAAAAACCGATTGGCCGCGAATTAACACGAATGAACACGAATTAATAGCTAAGGGCTAAAGGCTAAGAGCTAAGGGCTAAGGACCATGTCTGTCGCTCAGAACATCGCACGGCTTCGTGAACGGATCGCAAAGGCCGCCGCGCGCGCCGGGACCGACCCGGCAGCGATCACACTCATGGCCGTCAGCAAGACCGTTGAGCCGGAACGAATCCGCCAGGCTTATGAGGCAGGAATTCGGGTGTTTGGTGAAAACCGTGTACAGGAATTCGGAGAGAAATCCGGCGCACTTACAGAGCTCACTGAGGCACGCTGGCATCTCATCGGCCACCTTCAGACCAACAAGGCCAGGAAAGCCGCCGAATTATTCCACACCATCGATTCCGTGGATTCCCTGCGCCTGGCCGAAAAACTGGACCAGGCCGCCGGACAGATGAACAAGATCCTGCCGGTCCTGATCGAGATCAAAGTGGGGACCGAAGAAACCAAGAGCGGGATTCCCGCCGGTTCGCGCGAACTGGAAGGGCTTCTGCAAGCCATGGGGGGATTCCATCATCTTGCAGTGCGAGGACTCATGACGGTCCCGCCGTTTACCGAAGACCCGGAAGAAGCGCGTCCGTATTTCCGCAGGCTGCGCGAACTGCGCCACTCGATCGCCGCCCGCGGCCTGCCGCGCATCAGCATGAAGACGCTTTCCATGGGAATGTCGCACGATTTCGAAGTGGCCATTGAAGAAGGCTCGACGTGCGTGCGTGTCGGCACGGCGCTGTTCGGGGCCAGAGACTACGGGCAGCCATGATTCCATTGCGAGAAACCGCTACCGGGGTTTCATTCGCGGTGAAAGTACATCCGCGCGCCCGCAAAAACGCCATTACCGGCGAGGTCGGTGACGCGCTGAAGCTGTCTCTGACGGCCCCGCCCGTCGACGGCAAGGCCAACCAGGCGGTGATCGAATTCTTCGCCGGTCTGTTTGAAATTCCGCGCTCGTCGGTTACCATAACGAGCGGCCAGACCAGCCGTCTGAAGGCCGTGCATATCGCGGGTGTAATCCAGAGCAGAGCGGAAGAAACCTTCCGCCATGCGCTTGAGGCCGCGAACAAATAAATAACAAGGAGAAAGCGGGGCGCCGCTTTCCACAACCGCCCTGCCCACATCTATGGAAGACACGCTTACAGCCATCCATAACGACAAAAGTTTCTATGGCCATCCCCGCGGGCTGGCCACGCTGTTTTTTACCGAAATGTGGGAGCGGTACAGCTACTATGGCACCCGCGCGCTGCTGATTCTGTACATGACAGACCGGATCGCCGCTGGAGGCCTGGGCTTCAGCGACAGCCGGGCGGGCTCCGTCTACAGCTTCTACGTGGCCATGGTGTATCTGCTCACCGTGCCCGGCGGCTGGATGGCCGACCGCGTCATCGGACAACGGCGCGCCGTGCTCTGGGGCGGAATCCTGATTTCGGCCGGCAACTTCTGCCTCGCGGCGCAGAGCCTCGCCGTCTTCTATGCCGGCCTGGGATTGCTGATGCTGGGCACCGGTCTGCTCAAGGCCAACGTGAGCACACTCGTTGGAGGTCTGTACGCAACCGGCGATAAGCGCCGCGACTCCGGCTTTTCCCTCTTTTATATGGGCATCAACATGGGCGCGTTCTTCTCGCCTCTCATTTGCGGATGGGTCGCGCAAAAATACGGATGGCGGTGGGGCTTCGCCACCTCCGCGATCGGCATGGTGGCAGGCCTGATCCAATACGTGGTTACCGGGTCTCATCTCGGCAAGATCGGCCTTGAGCCGGCCAGCACCGGCGACCTCGAACGCGACCGGAAACAGAAGCGCAACGGCGCCATGGCCGCGGCGGGAGGCCTGGCTGTCCTGCTGGTGCTGGTTGCCCTGGGCGCTACCGGCGCCGTTTCCATGACTGCCGACATGATTTCCAACGCGCTTGGCTGGGTGCTGGTGCTGATTCCGGTGATTGTGTTCTCGTGGATGATCTTCGGCAAGGGCTGGACCGCCGAGGAGCGTAAGCGAGCCGCCGCCATCTTCGTCCTCTTTGCGGCCGCCGCCATCTTCTGGGCGTCATTCGAGCAGGCCGGAACATCGCTGAACCTCTTTGGGGAGCGGAACACCAACCGCCACCTTCTTGGTTATGAATTTCCTGCGGCCTGGTTCCAGTCGGTCCAGCCGATTCTGGTCATTCTGCTGGCGCCGGTCTTTGCATGGCTGTGGATCGCTCTGGGAAGCCGTGAACCCTCGAGTCCGACAAAGTTCTCGCTGGGGCTGCTCTTCGCCGGATTGGCCTTTGCCGTAATGGTGCCCGCTGCCTATGGCATGGGTGTCTCACCCTGGTGGCTGGTGCTTTGTTACCTCTTACAAACGCTCGGCGAGATGTGCCTGAGCCCGGTGGGCCTGAGCGCAATGACGAAGCTCGCACCCCAGCGCGCTGTCGGCCTGATCATGGGAATCTGGTTCCTCGCCACCAGCATCGGCAACTGGCTGGCCGGCAGGGCGGGAGGGCTGTTCAGTTCCATGCCGCTGCCGACGCTGTTTGGTTCGGTGGCCGCGATCTCGATTGCAGCCGCGGTCATTCTGGCGCTGTTCATCAAGCCGACCAAGCACCTGATGTCGGGGATTTCATAAGTCCGCCAGACGACCGGCCCTTATGATTAAATAGAAGTCAACTATGGACCTAAACGCCATCCAATCTGCCCTGGGAGAACGCGGTTTCGACGCATGGCTGTTCTATGACCATCATCACCGCGACCCGATCGCCTACAAGGTGCTGGGACTGTCAGAAGACCTGATGGTTACGCGCCGCTGGTTTTACCTCATACCCCGGAACGGCGAGCCCGTAAAGCTGGTGCATCGCATCGAAGCCGGACATCTTGACTCGCTGCCCGGCAGCAAGCGCGAATACTCGTCCTGGCAGGAGCTGTGGGACCAGCTTAAAGCGATGCTCGGGCCATATAAGAATCTGGCCATGCAGTATTCGCCCAATAACCTGATCCCCTACATCGGCCTGGTCGATGCCGGCACCATCGAACTGGTGCGCAGCTTTGGCAAAGAAATCGGCGGCTCCGGCGATCTGGTGGCGCGCTTCGAGGCCGCCTGGAGTGAAGAGCAGATCCGGAGCCATTTTGCCGCCCGTGACGCTATCGACGCCATCGTCCCCGAATTTTTCAGGGAATTGGGACGCCGGGCCCGCAACGGAGGCACAAACGAATACGAAATGCAGCAGTGGGTAGCCGAGGCATTCCGCCGCGAAAACCTGGTGACCGAAGACCTGCCGATCGTGGGCTGCAACGCCAACAGCGGCAATCCGCATTACGAGCCGCGCGCGGAAAGTTCCGCCCCGATCAAACCCGGCGACTTCGTGCTGCTCGATCTCTGGGCCAGGAAGAACACACCCAATTCCGTGTACTATGACATTACCTGGACAGGGACCATCGGCGCGCCTTCCGAAAAGCAGGAAAAGATTTTCACAATCGTGCGCGATGCCCGCGACGCCGGCGTTAAAAAAGTGCAGGAAGCATTCGCCGGGAAGCGCCGGATCGCCGGCTGGCCGACCGACGCGCGCGCACATTTCCGCAGCCGGTTATGGGCAGTATTTTACCCATCGCACCGGGCACTCGATCGGCGTGACGGTGCACGGTAACGGGGCCAACATCGATAATCTTGAGACCAAAGACGAGCGTGAGATTATCCCCAATACCTGTTTTTCGATTGAGCCGGGCATTTACCTGCCGGGCGAATTCGGCGTGCGCAGCGAGGTCAATGTCCTGACCCGCGATGGCGCCGCGGAAGTGACAGGAATCATGCAAAGGGAGCTGGTTCGGATCTAAATGGCAAACATCCAAACGACAACTGAAACCGAAGCCCAGGGCAAGCCAATGGCGCCGCCGCTGACTGTGATGGCCGCAATGGCGATAACCCTGGGATGGCTCGTACCCGGCGCGGGCCATCTGCTGCAGAAGAAATGGGTCCGGGGCTTGCTGATCATGGTCTCGATCATCGTCATGTTTTCCATCGGTTTAAACATGAACGGCAAGGTCTATAAGCCAAACACCGGCGACCTGCTCGACATGCTCGGCTTTATCGGCGATGTGGGCGCGGGCGGACTCTACTTCCTGGCCCGTCTTCTGGAGTGGGGCGATGTGGCGATTTCGGCCGCCACCGCCGACTACGGCACCAAGTTCATCGTGGTGGCCGGCCTGCTGAACGTCATTTCCGTGGTGGACGCTTATCACATCGCGATCGGGAAGAAATCATGATCCTGGCAATGCAACTTTCTCATTTCAGCGCGGCGGCGATCTTCGCCTTTTTCGCGTCAACTGTCTTCGGCATCTGTTTCCGCAGCGAACCGCGCGCCATGGTGCGCTACGGCGCTTACTGCTTCTCAATGTTCGTCGGCCTGATGATTCTGGCGGGTTGGGCAATGAGGTTTTTACACCGGTAACTTTTTCGCAACTGCCGACGGCTGAAAGCTCTTTCGCTGCGCTCAGGATTCCGTCTGCGCGCTTCCGGCGCAAAGCGGCTCAGCCTTCCCACACAAACGCATCGAATCTTCGTTTGATCTCGAAGCCCAGCCGGTGATAGAGCATCACGGCGCGGGCGTTTTCCTCGGTCACCGTGAGGCTCAGGGCCGAGAAATTCCGACTGCGCAGCTCGAGGGTGCTGAGGGCGATCAGCGACTCGCCGATGCGGCGGCCCCGGTATTCGGGGAGAACGCAGACCTGGGTGATATGTCCAACGTCCTCTTTCACCCGGGAGCACAGCAGGGCGCCCACCACGGAACGAGAAGGCCGGTGAACGGCCACAAATGAGGCGTTGCTGTCGAAGATGCCGCACCCGGGGAATCGGATGATATTGTTCAGGAACCGGAGCGAGCCGTTGAGAGTGCGGTACTGGTCATTGACTTCCGAATCGATGTGCCCGCGGTAGGCGTTGGTGATGACCACAGCGGTGGGCTGGAAGTCCTGCTCTCCCCAGCGGCGGAACTCGATATCGGGCGACGGATGCACCTGCTGACCGCCACCTCCAACCAGGGGCTGCACCATGAACAGGCGTGGAAACCGCTGGAAACCTTCCTTGACGAACGGGCCACTCAGCGCTCCCGATTCGTGCTGCAAGAGCTGCGCCTCGATCCGATGGATGCCCGGCGACTGCTGCAGAGTATCGATCACGTGCGCGGCCAGGAGCCGTTCCGCGCTGTTGCCCGCCACCCGGATCGTCTGGTCGGAATAAAGGTCGCCGATCACGCCCTTGCTGCCTTCGTAGACAAAAAAAGCGTAACCACCGACGCGTCCGTTTTCGACCGCGGCGTAACCGGGCAGGATTTTGGAGTCGATATAGCGGAGAATCATGTCGGCCGAGGGACGGTAGTCCCACGACATCAGGTGCGCCCAGACCCGGGTCTCGTGCTCCAGCAGCGGACGCAGGTGCCGCGAGTTGAAGTGGCGGAGATCGAGAATCTCAACCGGCGATTGCGGCGGCCGTTGTGTTTCGATGTGAGAATGCAAACCCATGGAGACTTCCGCTGGCTCCTGGTGGTCCGAAGGATGACGAGAGTTATGAGTCTAGCTTGCAGCCCTCGATCGACGCAAAGTCCGAACGTTCAGGAACCAAAGCAGTCAGGAACCAGCCCCGTAACTGCCTTTATCTTGTATTAGACACCAAAAACAGGGTCAGGCGCTGCTGGGGAAGGCGGCCAATTTCAACGGCCTTGCGGGGGGCAAGCAGGGCCTCAATGGCCTCGGCGCTGCCCTCTTTTGCGGCCAACAGGTGCTCGCCGACCGGGATGCCGTCACGCTCATAGCGCGTCACCGGCTGGTTCCGGTAGAAGTTCAGCCCATATTCGACTTCGCGTTTCACGTTGAACACTGCGATTGGCTCCTGGGGCGCACCGGCCGCTTCCAGGCGGGCCTGCACGGCCCGGGCTGAATTAGCTTCGTCCACCACATGCGCCGCTGGCTTCAACAGGTACCCAACTGCCACCAGTACCGGGAACAGCGTCGCTGTACGAAGAACGCGAAGGCCGCCGCGGCGCACGGCCATCAGGACAATCAGGGCGACCGCCACCATGACGATGGCGGTCTCTGTCCATGCGGCCGAGGTAGGCAATACGCGGTTCATGCGCCAGGGCACGATGAGCGCACCGCCCGCCAGCACACCGCAGATCACGGCATGAAGCATGAGGCGCCAGCGTCCGGGCGAGGCCAGACGCCGCAGGTGGTCAGCGGTAAGCACTGCCACGGGTGGAATCGCGGGCAGAATGTAGCCCGGCAGCTTGGAGCGCGAGATACTGAAAAACACAATCGGGACCGCGATCCAGAGCAGCAGATAACAGGAAAGCCACCGGCCGCTCACATCGGCAGCCGGCGCTGCCATTACCTCGTCTTCTCTTTCCGGCCAGAGTTGACGGAAGAATCCACGCGCGGCTTCCACCAGGGCGCCGATCGCATAGACCAGCCAGGGCAGCACGCTGAGCAGAAAAACCGGGATGTAATACCAGAACGGCTGCTGGTGCTGATAGAGATTGGTGCCAAACCGCTCCAGATTGTGTTCGATGAAGAACACCCGGAAAAACTGAGGCACCCTGATCTGTACGGCCACAAACCACGGCAGGGTAATCGCGAAATAAAGAAGAAATCCCGGCAGCCATACTGTGCGCAGGAACACTTTTCTGTCACGCCGCACGGCCGCGTAGGCGGCTACGACCAGTACCGCCAGCCCCGGCGCCACCGGGCCTTTGGCCAGCGTTCCAATCGCCAGCAACGCATAAAAACCACAGAGCCACAACTTTTTCCCGGTCTCATGCCAGGCCCACCAGGCCAGCATCGCCACGCAGAACGGGGCGGAGATCTGCATATCGGTGGAGGCGCCGCGCGCAAAGCCGATCACGCCGGCCAGCGAAGCGGCGATCAATGCGGCGTCCATTTCTGTGCCTGTGCGGAAACGGCGCATAAAGAAAAAAATGGCAGCCACCAGGCCGGTAGCGAACAGCGCGGAAGGAACGCGGGCCGCCCAGTCATGCACGCCGAAGAGGCTGTAGGAAATCATCTCGTTCCAATACAGCAGGACAGGTTTTTCCAGCCATGGCCGGCCGTTGAGCACCGGGGTGATCCAGTCATGGCGGGCCAGCATTTCGCGCGCGATCTGGGCGTAACGGGGCTCATCGGCCCCGACGAGGCCGAAAGCGCCGAGCCCAAAAAAGAACAGAAAGGCGCACACACCGCCGACTATAGCGAGTTGAAGGGCCAGCACAGTTGCCGGCGGCCTGTGAGCGGGTTGGCTCATCATAATTCCTGAAGATTAATCTCAGCGCCGGGCAAAACGAATCGACCTGAGG
>OBLQ010000686.1_pt1 | contig 12948 bp, 3 predicted proteins | sample 1519881 | NCBI WGS metagenome assembly OBLQ01 (sample SAMN01911456, study PRJEB22533) | soil metagenome | biome: Soil | place: Malaysia | collected 2012-04-30 | depth DG_metagenome m | reverse complement strand
CCCCCGGTGGGGTCGCGGGCGGCGCCGCCTGGAGCGCGACCTGACGCAGGGCTCCGTAGACCAGCAGGGCGGCGAGGACGGTCCCGCACAGGATCAGCCGGTCCGGGCGGGCCCTGGCGTGGTGGCGGCCACGCCTCCTCAGGGCGTAGAAGAGGGCCGTCAGCGGCAACAGCCCGCAGATCACCGCGCCGTTCTCCTTCCCCGCCATCGCCAGGAACGACAGGACGAAGATCGAGGCCGCCGCCCGCCGCGTCCGGATCAGGTCGTGCTCGTGGCGGAGCTGGGTCCGCCAGGCGAAGATCAGGAAGAGGACGGCCAGCAGGTCGCACCGCGCCACCACCGAGGCGACGGCGGCGTGCCCGGGAGGGTAGACGGCGAACAGCAGCCCGCCCAGACACGCCGCCGGGGGGCTGCAGCCGAGGGCTGCTGCGAGCAGGGCCACGGCCCACGCGACCAGGCCGTGCAGGAGCACGCTGACGGCGTGAAACCACAGCGGATTCCAGCCGAGCGCCGCACCCTGCAGCCAGAACGACGCCATCATGAGCGGCCGATAGTAGCCGGGGCCGTAGCCGGTGCCGCGGGAGTAGTCGCTGGTGAAGAACACCAGCGGGTTGCCGGGATGGTGCACGAACGCGTTGCGGACGATCACCTGGTCGTCGTCGAGGACGAAGGGATAGGAGAGCGTCCTGCCGTACAGGGCGAAGGAGACCGCCAGCAGCGCCAGGAGCGCCAGGGGCCGCCAGCGGCCCGCCTGCGGTCCGGCCGAGGTCGCGAGGCCATCTCGGGTCGTGGAGGGAGCGTCGGTCACGAAACGGGCTCCTGGGCCGGCCGGCCATTGTGGTGCCCGCAGGGCGATCGGTCAAGGGTGAGGCGCCGGCCGGTGGTTTGACCGGCGTTTCGGCGCGGTGCTAGCATGGTCCGCCTTGCTCTCGCACGCACGACTCCTGGTGACGTCCCTCCTGGCGGCGCTGCTCGTCGGCGTCGGCTGCGCCGGGCGGCCGCCCAACATCCTGCTGGTGGTCATCGATACCGCCCGCGCCGATCGGTTCCCGTTCGACGGCTACCCGCGCCCCACCGCCCCGGCGCTGGAGGAGCTGGCCCGGCAGGGCACCGTCTACACCCAGGCCTACTCCCCGGCGCCCTGGACGGTGCCGGCGCACGCCAGCCTGTTCACCGGTCAGTATCCGTCGCTGCACCGCACCGACTGCGGCTCGCTGCGGCTGCCCGACGCCGCGGTCACCCTGGCGGAGGTGCTGCGCGCGGCCGGCTACCACACGGTCGGCTACACGGCCAATCCGTGGATCGGCGTCGCCTACAACTTCCAGCAGGGCTTCGACACCTACGGCGAAATCTGGAGGGAGGTTCAGGAGGGCAGCGAGGACACCGGCGCCTCGCTCACCAACCTCCGGGTGGAGCGGTTCCTGCGCTGGCGGGCGGGCAACGCCGACGCCCGACGGCGACCCTTCTTCCTGTTCATCAACTACTTCGAGCCGCACCTGCCCTACCACCCGCCCGAGCCGGAGCGGTCCCGCCTGCTGCGTCCCGGCGCCGATCCGGCGCGCGTCGCCCGCCTGAGCCATCTCGGCCACCCGGACGAGATGCGCTTCATCATGGGACGCTCCGATCTGACCGCGCGGGACCTGGCGATCCTGAACGACCTGTACGACGGAGAGATCGCCTACGTCGATCGCCGGCTCGGGGAGGTCATCGCGTTGCTGAGGCAGGAGGGTCTTCTCGATCGGACCGTGGTGGCGGTCACCGCCGATCACGGCGAGAACATCGGCGATCACGGCATGCTGGATCACAAGATGAGCGTCCACGACACGCTGCTGCACGTGCCGCTGCTGCTGCGCTACCCGGGGCGCGTCCCGGCCGGCCAGGTGGTCGATCGGCTGGTGCAGATGCACGATCTGTTCCCCACCCTGCTGCAGCTGGCGGGCGTGCCGCCGCCGCTCGATACGACGGTCGAGGCCCGCCTCCTGCCGGGAACCGACAGCCACGCGCCCGGCCGCGGGCCCGACGATCCGATCGTCGGCGAGTTCGTCGGACCGCCGGTCGACTTCCTCAGGTCGATGCAGGAGCTGTTTCCCAAGGACGACCTGTCGCGGTTCAACCGCAAGCTGGTGGCGCTGCGTCTCGGGCGTTACAAGATCCAGTGGGGCTCGGACGGCCGGCACGCCCTGTTCGACGTGGCCGACGACCCCGGCGAGACGCACGATCTCGCGGCGGAGCGGCCGGATCTCCTGCGGCGGATGGCGGACGCCGTGGAGGCGTGGCTGAACCGGCCCGCACGGCGGCACTCCTGAGCGGTCGGGCCTGTGCTAGACTGCCAGCCATGTCGCAACCAGCCAAGGTTTCACTGATCAAAACACCGCCACCCGGCCCCAGGTCGCGCCAGTGGATCGAGCGCGAGGGGAAGGTGTTCGCGACCGGCGCCTACGGGGATACCCGCGACCGCCTCTTCATCGTGGAGCGCACCGAGGGATCGCTGATCGAGGACCTCGACGGGAACCGCTACATCGACTTCGGATCGGGGTGGGGGACCAACAACGTCGGCAACTGCAACCCCGAGGTGGTCGAGGCCGTGAACGCCATGATGCGGCGGCAGGGGGTGGTCTGCTGGACCTCGTCGGGCAACAGCGCCCCGAGGCTCGATCTGGCCGAGAAGCTCCTCGAGGTCTGTCCGAAAAGGACCGATCGGGTCGTCTTCCTGACCACCGGGACCGAGGCGGTCGAGGCGGCGCTGCGCATCATGCGCCGCGCCTCGGGCCGTCCCATCGTGATCTCCTTCTACGGCCAGTACCACGGTCTGTCGTACGGCGCGCAGGCCGCGGGACCATTGCAGGCCGACATGCGCGATGACGTCGTGCCGCTGGTCGGGGGGTTCGCCTACGCGCCCTACCCGTACGCCTACCGCACGCTGCTGCGATCGAAGAGCGGCGGGGCCGGCCGCGCCACCCTCGACTACATCGAGGACATCCTGCTCACCTACGAGGTCCCCGCCCACCTGGTGGCGGGGGTCCTGGTGGAGCCGGTGGTGGGGGAGGCCGGGGTCTGGGTCCCGCCCGACGATTTCCTCCCCGGTCTCAGAGACATGTGCGATCGCCACGGCTGGTACCTGTGCATCGACGAGGTTCAGAGCGGCTTCGGGCGGTGCGGCAAGATGTGGGCGTTCGAGCACTGGGGCGTCGAGCCCGACCTGATCGTGATCGGCAAGGGGCTGTCGGGAGGCTCGATGCCGATCGCGGCCGTCGCCGCCAGGGCCGACATCACCGACAAGGCGGAGGCGTTCGTGGCGGGGACCTACGCCGGGCACCCGGCGGCCTGCGCCGCCGGGATGAAGACGTTGGAGATCATCGAGCGCGACAGGATCCTCGATCACGCCACGGCGCTCGGTGAGCGCGGCCTGAAGCGCCTGCGCGCGCTGCAGGAGGCCTGCCCCATCATCGGGGAGGTCCGCGGCAAGGGTTTGTGGCTGGCCGTGGAGTTCGTCAAGGACCGGACCGGCCAGGAGAAGGACTACGAGGCGGCGCAGGAGGTGAACGCCCTCTGCGTCAGGAACGGGCTTTATTACATCCACGACAATATTGCCTGGTTCGTCCGCATCCAGCCCCCCCTGAACATCGAGGCCTCCCTCTTCGATCAGGGCCTCGACATCCTGGAAGGGGCGATCCGCGAGGTCAGCCGCAAGCGCTCGCGACGCTGATCCCCCTCCCGGGGGGAGCCGACGATGCCCCCGCCCCCTCCCCTCCGGCGTGTCCCTCCCGGGGGATCCACCCTTCCACAGCCAGCCGCTTGTTTCACGATGCGGCCGGCGCTGCGGACACGCCCGGAAATCATTTTCCGCTTTCGAGTTGACAGGGGTACTCCTTCGCCGTAAATCCGAAAAACACCGGGTTGTCCGTGTTCCCGGCGGGTTCCGTCTCTCCGGAACACGCGGTGGATGCCGGCTCCGTGGACGGCATTTCAAAAGGGTCATCGGTCATTGAGACAACAACCCACCAGCAGTCCTACTACTAAATCCAGCAGGGAGGGTGCTGTGCCTTCAAAGACGTCGCAACGATCGGTTCTGAGCATTCTGGCGGCGCTTCTGGTGGTGTGCGGGGGTTTGACGGCGCTCAGCCTGTCGACCTGGGCCGGTCGCCCCGTGCGGATGAACGACAAGGAACTGGCCGACAAGATCGGCGATATCGAGTTCGCCCGCCGGCATCGGGATCCGGTCGGGTTCGAGCGGCCCGCCGGGCGCTCGCCGCTTCTCGATGTGAAAGCCCGGTGGGACGCGACGCCCGAGGAACGGGGGCGCTCGATCGAGACGCCGCTTGGTTTCGTGGATCCCGGCCGGATGGGCGATCTGAAGCGCCGGCTGCCCGGCCTGATGAGCGCGGCGGCCCGCCCCCTGCAGGGACACGGCCGGTGGGGTGACCTGGCGCCCGGGTTCGACGCCATCCAGGTGAAGGCGGCGGCTCTCTCGTCCGGTCGCGGCCTCGACGACATCGAAGCCGAGCTGAAGGGGATGGGGATCCGGGTGCACGGAGTGATGCAGAGCCGTGCGCTCCTGGTGGAGGTGCCCAAGGGCCAGGAGGCCGCGCTGGCGGCCAAGGACTGGCTGGAGGGCGCCATCGCCTGGCATCCGGCCTTCCGCATCTCCACGCTCCTCGGCAGGAGCCCGATGATCCAGCAGTCCCGCGCCTCCTCCCAGGATCTGAGGCTGCGGGTGAGCTTCTTCTCCGGAACCGAGCCCGGCGAGGCCCGCAAGCAGCTGGAGGCGATCGCCGGCGCGGACAAGGTGGCCTCCTGGGGTCTGGACGGGCTCTCCTATGAGGTGACGGTCCACTTCTCGAAGGTCGCCCGCATCGCCGGCCTGGCCCGGACTCGCTTCGTCGACGAGGTGCCCGAGGAATACCTGATGGGCGTGGAGATCCCGACGGTGGCGATGGTCGGGAACATCAAGGAGAACCTGCCGTTCCAGAAGCCCTACTTCGATGCCGGGGTCGACGGAGGCGGCATCGACACGAACGGCGACGGCCGCCGCGTCAACGACGGGAGCGACGCCGTGCCGCCGCAGATCGTGGCGGTCACGGACAACGGCATCTCCTACGACTCGATCCAGTTCTCGGAGACCGCGACCCAGACGGTGACCCTGACCCATCAGATCGGACCGTCGCACCGCAAGGTGCACTCGATCCAGAACGTCGCAGACCCGTCGCTGTCGTCCTGCGACTCGATCCTCTCGGGCGGCGGGACGCACGGCAACGTCGTGGCCGGGATCATCGCCGGCGACGGCACGTCGCTGGGGGCGCGGGTCTCCAAGCACATCTACAACGTCCGGCCGAAGATCGACGGTCTGGAGATGAACGGCGTGGCGCGCGGCGCGCGCATCATCATGCAGGACTCCGCGAACCCGAACCAGTGCACTTTGAACGAGTTGATCGAGAGGGGCGGCAACGTGTCGCCGGGCTCGCTCCTGGACCGCCTCAACCTGGCGATCTGCCCGAAGTCGGGCGGCACCGGGGCCTGCTCGGGGATCATCGGTGGCGGCGGGGAGGTGCACCTGCAGGTCATGCCGTTCGGGACGCCGAATTTCGACCTGCTGCTCTCGAACACGTCGGACGGGACCTACACGCAGGACGCCCGGGACATCGACACCTTCCTGGTCAACAACCGGGACTACATGGTCTTCGCTCCGGTGGGGAACGAGGGGACCAAGAGCGTCCAGAACTTCATTCCGTTCCAGAACGAGGTCGCCAGCCACTATCCGGACCTGTTCGACGGCACGGCAGCCGACAACGATCCGAACGTGATCGCGTCGCTGCAGGTCTCCCCGCCCGCGACCGCCAAGAACCTGGTCTCGGTCGGCAGCCATTTCGAGGACGTGCAGACGGAGTTCAGCGCCAACCTCGAGGAGAACCCGTCCAACTTCACGTCCAAGGGCCCCGCGACCGCCGGATCGCTGCGCATGGCGCCGATGATCCTGGGGGTCGGCGGCGACGTGACCGGCTTCTTCTTCGGTCCCAACACCGTGTCGGTGGCGGTCTGGAAGAGCAAGGACAACGACAACAACACTCCGGTCGATTCGGTCCTCGACGATATCAACTACGGCACCTCGTTCGCGGCCGGCGAGATCGCCGGCGTGGGCGCGCTCATCCGCGACTACTTCGCCCAGGGCTTCTACCCCACGGGGTCGCGCCAGACGGCCGACCGGGTCTCCAGGCTCTCCGGTCCGCTGGTCAAGGCGGCGATCGCGGCGTCCGCCAATTTCCTCGAGGAGATCGGCACCGACTATCCGACCGCGACCGATCGAACCGTGGCGTTCGCCCGTGCCGTCAATCTGTCCAGTGTCGCAGGCCAGTTCGTCGGCATCATCGGCAACAACGAGCAGGGTTACGGACGACCCGTGGTGACCAATGTGCTGCCTCTGGCCAACTGGCCGAAGGCCAAGGGGGTCGGCACGCCGGACACGATCGAGTATCCGGCCGCAGGGCTGATCGTGTATGACGAGCTGGCGACCGGCGAGCCGGCGATCAACAACACGACCAACGTCAGCACCGAGAAGACTTTCACGGTCGCCTCCGACAGCACCCGCCTCGTCCCGGCCGGCGCCGGGCAGGCGAGAGTCGTCGACCGCGGCCAGCTGCGCATCGCCCTGGCCTGGAGCGATCCGCCGACGCCGACCGGCACCGCGGGCACGCTGATCAACGACCTCGACCTGGAGGTGGTGTCGCCCGGCCCGGACAACACGCTCGACACGGCCGACGATATCGTCTATGACGGCAACAACTACACGATCGGGACGGTGCGGGAAGGCCAGTGGAGCCTGGGGCGCGGCGTGGGCGACACCGATGAATCGGATCAGCGCAACCCCGTCGAGGCCGTGCATCTCTCGGCCGACCCCGACGGCAACGGCGATCCGTCCGATTCGCAGCTCTTCACCGGTACCTGGAGGGTGAGGGTGAAGAGGGGAGTCGGCGGCGCGGTTCCCGGCAGCATCAGCGTGCTGACCGGCGCCAACGAGGACGCCAATCACAACGGCCGGCTCGACCCCGGCGAGGATACCGACGGCGACGGCTACCTCGACGCGAACGGCCAGCCGTTCGGCCTGGTGATCGCGGGGCCGGTGTTCGGGATTGGCTCGCAGACGATCGACGGCACCTCCCGCAGCTTCCCCGGCAGCACCGCGACCCTCGACAAGAGCCTGTACGGCTGCGCCGACCAGGTGCGGGCGACCATCTTCGACCCGGGCACCAACGCGGCGGCGGTCGGCGCGGCGGTCACCTTCGACGTGGTGGACAAGAACGGCGTCGTCGTCGACACGGAGGGCGGCTTCGCCTTCGCTCCGGGCAGCGGGACCGACAGCTACCTGTCGGCCGCCATTCCCCTGCGGTCGTCGCCGCCCTCCGGCGCGAGCTACAACGGCATCCTGGAGACGCGCGGCAACGTCGCCGACGAGCCCTACTTCGTGCGCGCGCACTACGCCGACACCCCGCGCGAGGCGCTGGCCTCGGCGCGCATCTCGTGCGCGCCGAACCTGGTGGCCTGGCGGTTCCAGATCGAGGACCAGAATTTCACGCAGCAGACGCTGGTGAGCGGCGGCTGCGATCACGACCAGTTCATGGACGCCGGCGAGGACGTGACCTACTCGATCGCGTTCGGCAATTCCAATCGCGATCAGGATTTCCGCGACGTCCTGGCCGACCTGACGGTGTCGGGGCCGGGCGCCGCCGCCGTGCACGTGCTCAATTCCCCGCAGAGCATCGGACGGCTGCCGGGCGGGCAGATCACGGCCGCGACCTTCTCGCTGCACATCGACGCCCCGACCGTCAACGCCCTGCCGGTGGCCAGCCGCATCGTCGACATGAAGCTGACGCTGCGTTCGACCTCCGGGAACATCGAGCTGCCGAGGCAGACCTTCACCTTCCACCAGGCGCTGAACTCGGACTACGAGACGTTCCACTACTCCACCGACTACCCGCACGGCGGCCGTGAGATCCGCGATTTCAATCGCAACCTGCAGATCGATCGGCCCGACGTGACCGACCCGTTCATCGGTGTCCAGTTGCCCGACGAGGACATCACGTTCTCCGACATGAATGTCGTCGGAACGTCCACCGGGCTGGTGACCAACACCCTCGGCGAGGATCTCAACGGCAACGGCGTGCGGGACGGGGACGAGCGCGACGTCATCCCCAACAGCGCCCTCGATTTCGGAATCCTGATGGGCGGTCCCAACTCCACCCCGGACAAGGTGCCGTTCAACTTCGACACCAACAACGGCGGGTTCAACGCATTCCGCCATCCGTTCAGCAATCCCGGGGGGGTCACCTCGGTCGTCTGGGAATGGCGCCGGGGAGGCGTGTGCGGCTTCCAGAGCGCCATCACGGAAACCAACCTGGCGGCCGGCTTCCAGAACCTCGGCGCCGGGATATGGCACACGGGAGACGGCGACCCCTCGACCCCGTCGTCCAGCGCCACGGCCTGTGACAACTTCGCCACCGCCAGCAACCCCGCGACGCCGCCCGAGGCCGAGTACTACTTCGACGTTCTGGAGTCGCCCATCATCGCCAAGGTTCATCAGACGACCGATGCGCGGGGCCTGCCGTACAGCGCCGAGTTCCAGCGGTTCGGCCTCAACATCCAGACCCAGTGGCAGCTCAGCCTCACGGGCGGCGGCATCGACATCGACAACAACATCGACGACGACACCGGGAACTGCCTGCTCTGCCAGGAGTTCAACCGGACGTACGGAGGCTTCGATTACCAGATCGCCGACCTGGCCAGCAGCGGCGACGCCGGCAGCGATCCGACCAACGTCGGCCTGCGGCAGCGCACCTTCGGGCCGCTGAACGATCCGGACGGCTCCACCAGCACCGGCAGCAAGTTCGTGAGCGGCGACGAGACCGGCTTCAGCGGCTTCACGCAGAACACCAACCCCGCCAGCTCGTCGCCCATCCCGGTGGCGGCACCCGACCTGCTGCCCTATCCGGTGTCGAACGCCCCCGTGGTGACGGCCTCGGACGGGGCACCGTGGACCAACAATGTCCAGGGACCGGTGCGCAACCTCGATATGAGCCTGATCACCTACGAGGCCGGCTTCGTGTCGCTCATGGAGGGGCCCGGGACCGACGAGGTCGCCGATGTCACGCCCTACACCGTCAACCCCGGCAACCGCTGGCAGATCGGCATCGGCTTCTTTAACGTCGAGGGCGGCCCCGCGGACTACGGGATCGCCGTGGACGACGTGGTCTTCGAGTGGGACGAGCGCCACCCGGTGGACGAGGGGGCTCTCGGCCACACCCCGGCCTGCCAGCGGTTCGGGCAGCCGAACCAGCCGGCCGGCCAGCAGTGCGCCACCCTGGCGGTCGATCGGACGGCGCTGTACGAGTGCGACGACGCCGTCACCGTGACCGTGAACGATCCGAAGAAGGCGGGGGCCGGCTCGGTCCAGGTGCTGGCGGCGTCGGACAGCGACGCCCGCCACTTCAGCACCGGCGTCGTGAGCGCCCTGCACCCGATCAAGAGCTTCACCCTCCCCGAGGTCTCCCCGGGGCTGTTCATCGGCAACGTGACCGTCACGCAGACGCTGAACACGGCGAGCCAGCTGTACGTGTCGCCGGGCGACAACACCATGGAGTTCTTCTACCAGGACCCGTTGTGCGACGCCAACGGAAACGGCCAGGTGGGTCAGAACGACTTCGACAACCTGGACGGTGACGGCGTCGCGTTCGGGGTCGACAACTGCCCGTACGCGTACAACCCGACGCAGGTCGACACCGACGGCGACGGCCTGGGCGACATCTGCGACAACTGCCCCAACAACGCCAACCCGACGCAGATCGACTCGGACGGCGACCGGGTCGGCGACGCCTGCGACTTCGATGACGTCGATTTCGATGGCGTCGTCAACCAGCTCGACAACTGCCCCGACGTCTACAACCCGCTGCAGGTCCCGGTCAGCACCAACAACCCCAAGGGCATCGCCTGCAACCAGAACACCGATCGCGACGGCGACGGTGTCCAGGACCGTCAGGACAACTGCGTCCGGACCTACAATCCGAGCCAGGGCGCCAATGCCGACCACGACAACCTCGGCGACGCCTGCGACGGCGACTGCACCGGCACGCACACGGCCACGCTGGCGACCGGCTCCTGCAGCCGCACCAACGAGACCGTCTGCACCACGGACGCCCAGTGCCCGATGAGCGGCGTCTGCCAGGAGGACCCGACCAAGGTCTGCACCAGCAGCAGTCCGCAGTGCACCTGCGTCAATATCGGCCCCGAGGTCTGCGTGCGTGCCGGCATCGTCAACACCGGCACCTGCTCGCCCAGCAACGACGACGAGGACATCGACACCGTCCCCGATCGCTTCGACAACTGCCCGACCGTCTACAATCCACCCCAGATCCCGGGGACCTTCCGGCAGGCCGACACCGACAACGACGGCGTCGGCGACGCCTGCGACTCCCCCTTCATGGTGGACGGCGACAACAACGGGATTCCGGACGACGTCCTGTCGTTCGGCGTCGACGTCAAGTGCGAGAACGTGCCGCTCCCCAACCTGATCGTGGAGTCGACGACGGTGCACGATCTGAACGGCGACGGCGACGCGTTCTGCGACACGGGCGAGGACTGCGAGATGACCATCGTGGTCACGAACCCGGGGCCCATCGCGCTGACCGACGTCACCCTCTACCTGTCGAGCTCGGACAGCGACATCGAGTGCATCACCAAGCCGAGCGTGAAGATCGGCAACCTGCCGGTCGGCGGACGGGTCGACACCTCCGACATCGGCGGCCAGAGACGGCCGTTCGAGTACACGGTCTCGGGCAGCACCCAGACCACCGTTCCCGCCGAGCCGGCGAAGGGCGACTTCAACCTCAACGTCACCGCGCGCGAAGCGCTCGGGACGCGCAGCAAGATCGGCTTCCAGACCCTGCTCGACCTCGACCTGCCGGTCGGCGCGGCGATCACCCGGGTCATCGGTCCCGACAACGTCCGCAACACGGCGGATGACGGCACCCTGTACGAAGGCTTCGACCAGGACCGCGACGGAATAGGCGGCGTCGATCTGAGCGACGGCCGGAGCGGCGTGCCGAACGACACGATCGGCGTCACGGTCGGGACGGCGCAGGGCGGCATCAACTCCCTGGAGGGGATCGGCTGCGGCGGGTACCAGGTGCCGCCGACCGACCCCGGCTGCCGTGTCGATCCGGACAACGACATGGACTGGCACATCCACTGCCCGACCGGCACCTGCTCGCCGCCTCACGTGCAGGGGTCGACCACGGCGTACGCCACCACACCGCCCGGCGGGGCGATGGCCTTCTCGGGATCGAACTCGCTGCACTGGGGCCGGCACACCTCCGCCGCCACGCGTCTGGGCGACACCACCTCGTTCCGCGAGCTGGCGGCCTTCATGGTGACGGTGAACCTGACGCCGCTGCCGGTGGCCGGTGATCTGCAGCTGTCGTTCTACCAGATCGCCGACACGATGGATAACAACGACTCCGACGTGCCGGTCGGCCAGGCGTTGGACTACGGCGACGTGCAGATCCGGGTCGACCGCAATCCCGACCCGCTGGTCGACGATTGGGGCTTCTGGGACAAGCTGGCCCCGTTCGAGAACGTCTACGATCACATCCCGTACATCTGGAGCTTCTGGGGATCGCGGCAGACCTACTGCAACCTGACCCCGACCGACACCGGTACGGCGCCGCCGGCGCCGCGCGGCGTGCACGAGACGATGTGCCTGCCGCTGGGCGTCTGGTCGCACTGCGGCAACGCGTGGAGCACGACGACGACCTACCAGTGCCCCGGCCCGGGCGTCCAGGGTGAGACCTCGCCCTCGGGCGGCTCCCTCTGGGTGCTGAGCAAGTTCTCGCTGGCGAATTTCCTGGGCGGGCGCGTCCAGATCCGCTGGATCGCCAGCAGCTGGGAGTTCGACTTCGACAACCCGACCCAGGATTACCAGACGTACGCCCACACCTGGGAGAACCGCATCAGCGACGACGGCTGGTGGATCGACGACATCAACATCACCGGGGCCATCGAGTCGCAGGCCTCCCCGGTGGCCGATGCCAAGACGCCGCCCGCCACGAACTGCCCGCTGCCCGCCGATCGCTGCGACGAGACGATGGGCGACAAGGGCTTCAACGTCAGCCTGATCCTGACGGACGCCAACGGCGACGGCGTGTTCGAGAGCGGCGAGGCGGTCGAGCTCGACGCGCTCGACACGACCAACCCGGGCGGCTGCGCCGGCGGGGTCACGGAGTACCGCTTCCTGAAGGACGGTGCGGTCGTGCAGGACTTCTCGGGGAACGGCTTCTACACCGATTACCCGACGGCCGACGCGACCTACCAGGTCCTGACCCGTTGCAGCAGCGACACGGCCTGCACCACGGTGACGGGTGCGAGCGCGTCGGTCCTCGCCTATCCGGGTGACGGCCAGGATGTCGATCTGACGGTCACCCACAACCGCAGCACGGGCGTGACGACGCTGCAGTGGGTGGCCCGGCCGCAGCCGCCCCCGATGTCCGGCTACGACGTCATGGTCGGCACCGTGCCACCGCCCGACACGGGGCTGGGCACGCTCTCGACCCTGACCTGCAATACCGGGATCGGCGCGCCGGTGGGGAACAACGTCTCGATCACCACGAGCGCCTCGCCCGCCACCGGGACGGCGCTGTACTTCCTGGTCGGCCACAGCAACCCGACGGCCGGCTCCAAGCCGGCGCTGGGGCGCGCTTCCAACGGCAGCGTCCGGCAATCACCGGTGAGCTGTCCGTAGGGCGCGGCCGCACGAAGCAGGACGTTTCAGGCGAGGGGGCCTTCCGGGGCCCCCTCGTTCTGTGTCGGCCGGAAGCGGCTGATCCGCCGGGACGGCGCGGCTACGGGGACGGGGGAAGCAGAAGCACGCGCGTGTCGAGCGCCACGGCCCCGTCGCCCGCGCAGCGG
>OBLQ010000684.1_pt1 | contig 12963 bp, 10 predicted proteins | sample 1519881 | NCBI WGS metagenome assembly OBLQ01 (sample SAMN01911456, study PRJEB22533) | soil metagenome | biome: Soil | place: Malaysia | collected 2012-04-30 | depth DG_metagenome m | reverse complement strand
ATCTCGGCGACCACGACGGAGATCATCGTTGCAATGAGCGCGGCGCTCGTTACCGTCAAGGGGATGCCGTCGGCGCTCTTCGCGTCGCGCAAGTACTCAGGAATGCTAAAGAGCGCGATGCCGGCGAGCGTCGAGCCCGTGATCGAACCTGTGCCGCCGATGACAACCATCGTCAAGATGATGAAACTGATCTCCATCTTGAAGTTGTCCGGCGTGATGAACCCCTCGTGGTGAGCGAACAGCACGCCCGCAGCGCCGGCGAACATGGAGCCAAGGATGAACGCGACGACCTTGGTCTTGGTGGTGTTCACCCCCATGGCAGAGGCCGCGACCTCGTCCTCCCGTACAGCGAGGAACGTCAGTCCGTGCGCACTCTTGAGGAGATTGCGCGAGACCGCGATGCACGCGATCGCTAGGAGCCACACCAGCCATAGCGGATGGATCTTGACGATTCCCTGAAGTCCATAGGCGCCGCCTATCTCGTTTACGTTGATCGTCGCGATGCGGATGATCTCCCCAAAGCCCAAGGTCACGATCGCTAGGTAGTCGCCGCGCAGTTTGAGCGAAGGCAGACCTACGACGATCCCCACGATCCCCGTCGCAACGGCCCCGACGACCATCAAGACGACGAGCCACAGTAGCGGGTGCGCACGCATCACGACGAGGAACTGTTCGAGCCACAGCGCGAAGTGCTTATTCGACCGCGGATCTGCGAAGTAGGTCGCGGTCAGGTATCCCGTTGCGTAAGCGCCGATCTGATAGAAGGCCGCGTGCCCAATGGAGAACTGCCCGCAGATCCCGTTAATGATGTTCAGGCTGACCGAGAGGATCACGTACAGCCCGGCTAGGAACACCATGCGCGAAAGGTACTCCTGGTGAAGGTTGCCGAAGAACGCGTCGAGGGCGAGGCAGAAGCCGACAGCGACGGCGAGCGACAGGAGCCTTGATCCCCACGCCTTCATACTTTCTCTTCCTCTGACGACCCGAGCAGGCCGCCGGGCCGGAACATCAGAATCACGATGAGGATCACGAACGCGATCGCGTCACGCAGGCTGGAGTAGCCCGCCCAGATGACGAGCCCCTCGGCCACGCCCATGAGGATGCCGCCGAGGACGGCGCCTGGGATGTTGCCAATGCCTCCCAAGACGGCCGCGACGAACGCCTTGACGCCGGGAATAAGGCCATAGAAAGACGTAAGGGGGGTGCCGAGGAACGTCGCGTTCATCATGGCGCCCGCGCCCGCGAGGGCCGAGCCGATGATGAACGTGATCGAGACGATCTTGTTGACGTTCACCCCCATCAAGGACGCAGCGTCAAAGTCGTGCGAGACGGCGCGCATAGCACGACCAGTCTCGGTCTTCATGACCAGGTGGCGCAGTCCTATCATCAGCGCCACGGCGGTGATGAACATGATAAGTTGGCCGGTCGGCATGTTCACCTCCACCGAGACCTTTTGGATCTTGCCCTGGATGTTGCGCGCCTCCTGCTGCTTTTCCAGGACCGCGTCCTTCAATTTCTGGCCTTCGGGAGGGAGGCTGAACGTGTCCCAATTGTTGGCCTTGACCGCTTTGTCGAGAACGGCGCTCCGCTCGTCGGCGGCCTTTTGCGCATCGGCGAGGCTCGCGGTCAGTTCCTTCCCTGGGCCCTTGAGGTAGAAGTGCACAGATCCTCGGTAGGGGCTGACGGCCTCGTCGATGCTGGGCGGAGGCGAGTTAGGCAGGAACAACTGCCCGGTGAACTGGATGAACATCGAGACGCCGATCGCCGTGATCAGCGCGGAGATGCGTGGCTGGCTCCTCATTGGCCGGTAGGCAAGGAACTCGATCAGCACGCCAACGATGGAACATCCGATCATGCTGGCGAGCATCATCACGACGAGCGTGATCGCCTGGGGCTGATATTTGGCCAGCACGATGCCTAGCAGCCCGATGCACGACATGCCGACACCGATGAACAGACCCGCGGACTTCTTGCCTTTGGCCTTCGCAACTAGCGCAAGGGCCACGCCCGCCACAATCCCGACTGCCATGAGCACGATCGAGAGCGTGACGAGGGCGCCGGGCGAGATCAGCGCGGTGGCGCTGGCTGCCGTGCTGCCGATGGCCCACCAAGAAACAAAAAGCCCGATGTAGGCACCGAGCATGAAGATCTCGCCATGGGCGAAGTTGATGAGTTTGAGGATCCCGTACACCATCGTGTACCCGAGCGCGATCAATGCGTAGATCGAGCCTGTCAGGATCCCCAGCACCAGTTGTTCCGGCAGAGTTCTCAGGGTTCCTTCAAACCCTGCCAGAAGCGGAGCGACGAGGTGCATTACTTAGTTCTTGGCCGCGCTGAAGACCTCGTCGTAGGTGTACGACTTGCGAGGGACGAAGCCGTCCTTGGTGACTTCGACGACCAGCGCAGGCTTCTTCGGGTTGCCGTGCATGCCCTTCAGCGTAATGTTGCCGCTGACGCCCTTGAAGTCGACAGTGTTGTCAAGGGCTTCGATGATGCCCTTGGCGTCCTTCGTCGTTGCACGATGGATAGCATCCATCATGAGAGCCGCCGCGTCATAGCCCAGCGCGCCCATCGTAGTGCCCGGCTTGCCGCCGTACTTCTTCTTCCAGGCGGCAAGGAAGTCCTGGACCTCTTTGCGCTTCTCGTGCTCGTTGTAGTGGTTGCAGAAGAAGCCACCAACGATGGCGTCGCCACCGGACTTGACGAGTTGGTTGCTGTCCCAGCCGTCGCCGCCCATGTACGTCACATTCGAGAGGCCCAACTGACCAGCCTGCTTGACGATCGGCCCGACCTCAGTGAAGTAACCGCTGAGGAAAAGCCCGTCCGGGTTGGCGGACTTGATGTTGCTGAGTTGCCCGGTGAATGTGGTCTGGCCCGACTCGTAGGACTGCTCGGCGGCGATCGTGCCACCCAGTTTTGTAAAGAACTCCTTGAACGTCTTGCTCAGGTACTGGGAGTAGGGCTGCTTTTCGTCGGTCATGATCGCGACGTTGCGTAGGCCCTGGTCATAGGCGAACTTCGCCATGACAGGTCCCTGGAAATCGTCCGTATAGCACACGCGGAAGACGTTGCTGCCCATGTCGGTGATCGTGGTCTTCGTAGCGCCGACCGCGATGTGCGGGATGCCGTTTTCAAACGAGACCTGTGACATGGGTTGGGTGATACCGCTGGAAACTTCGCCCAAGAGGCCGATGATGCCGTCGCTCACGAGTTTCTCGGCCGCACTCTTGCCGCCCTCGGGCGTGCTTGCGTCGTCCTCGACGAGCAACTGGATCTTCTTGCCGTCCACGCCGCCCTTCTCGTTCTGGAGGTCGACCGCGAGTTTGACTCCGTTGATGCAGTCCACGCCCCACGGGATCAGCGGGCCGTTCTGGCTTGCGACAAGTCCAATCTTGATCGTGTCGCCCGTGATCGCCGGGCCGTCTACTGGCGGATCCGGCCGCACGACGGCGGTGGCGTCTGGATTCGTGGTGTCTTTGACTTCACTTTCCGCCTTGCCTCCGTTCGGGTCCGTGTTTGTCGGGGGGGCGCACCCCGCGCCCAGCATGATGCCAACGATGCCAGCCGCGATGACGGCCGATCTGAAAATCCGAATGTCGAGTTTCACTGTGCTACCTCTGCGTTCGCTTAATGATACGACCCGAATCAGGTTCAGGACGGCAGCAGTATACAAGAAACCTTGCCGGGATGCGCCAGGACTTGCAGATTCGTCGGATATAGTGAAAATCTGACCAAAAGGAGCCCGATGAAGCACCTTTGGGAGCCTCGACGTCAAACAATTGTAGAGCCTATGCTGACCGTCGCCCTCGCCGCTCTATTTCTCGCCCATAGCCCTGCCGACCCCATAGCGGTCGTGCCCTTCACGGTGAGTGAGGACGCGATCGTCGTCAAGGCCACGGTGAACGGAAAGGACGTGTCCTGCCTCTTCGACTCCGGGTTTTCTGGCGCGTTCGTCATCGGGCCGCACATCGACCTGGGCAAGCCAACCGGCAAGATGAGCCTTCAGGACTTCGTCGGAGTCTTCGACGCGGACACGATCGACGTATCGTCGCTCAAGTTCGGCGGGCTCGATCTCAAGCACGACGGGATGCTCATCGTACATTTGCCGACGATGTCCTATACGCAGGCTTATGGAACGCACATCGACGGCATCATGGGCCTGGAGGTGCTCTCGCACTACGTCACTGAGATCAACTTTGAAAAGCACGAGTTCATTCTCCACCCGGACAGTTACGACATCAGCGCGATGCAACCGGACGGGAAGCGCACGTTCTTGACCAAGATGCTTCCTTTCGGGATGAACTCGATCGAGATGGCAGTGCGCGCAAGCACTGGCAAACAGATGGTGCTGGCTCTCGATACCGGTAACGCCTTCTATGCGACGACTCACAAGGACGTGCTTGAGGACGCGGGCCTTTGGAAGAGCGGCGACACGCCGAAGTTCATGGGCAAGTCGCAGGTGGCCTCGGGAGTCGTCGACACCTGGGACTATTTGATCAAGGACGTCAAGATCTTCGGCGTCCCTGTCAAGCAGAGCGTCTGGAGCATCATCGATCTGCCCTCCTCGTCTGCACAGCACAACGGCACAGTGGGGTTCCAGTTCCTCAAGCATTTCAACATCACGCTGGACATGCAGCGCAGGCGGGTTTGGTTTGACAACTTTGCAGGGACGACCGTAGATCCGCCCGAAGGCGACATCGGACTCGTGGCCTTGTATAGCCAGGGCAGGGACAGGATGGTGGTCGTCGACGTCACGCCGGACGGCCCTGCGGCGAAAGCGGGCATCAAGGAGGGCGACTACCTGGTCTCAGTCGGCGATGAGAACCTCGTCCAGTCGACCTACCGCCACGTGCGAAAGATTCTCACAGGGCCCGTCGGCTCGAAGGTTGACATCGAGGTCTCCAGCGAGGGCCGCCTCGAGAGGTTCACCCTCGTGCGAGAACAACTCGTCAACGAATAGCGCGCGCGAAGTCGCCGACGACATCGTCGAGCATCGCTTCCGTCAAGCGCCCCGTGAACGTGTTCTGTTGGCTCGGGTGATAAGAGCCGAAGACACTTGTGTTACCGACCGTTTGGACCGCGCCATGTGCAAACTTCGGACGCGGCGAGACGCCGAGCGCCCTGTGCAGTTCCGCCCAGGCGATCCCTCCCAGGCACAGGAAAGCGCGCCACTCCGTCAGCGCGATCGTGTCGGCAAAGTGCGTGCGGCAGTTGGCGACCTCCTCCGCCGTCGGTCTGTTTCCTGGAGGCGCGCAGTGGGCGACTGCGGTGATCGCCACCCCTTTCAGAACGAGCCCGTCGTCTGCAGAGGTCGCCTCTGCCTGGTTGGCGAGACCTGCGCGGAAGAGCGCCCGATACAGCCAGTCGCCGCTCCGGTCGCCTGTAAACATCCTGCCCGTCCGGTTTGCCCCGTGCGCAGCGGGCGCCAGGCCGACGACGAGCCCTTTTGCTTCAGGGTCGCCGAAGTTGGGAACAGGCTTGCCCCAGTAGGTCTCGTCTGCGAAGGAGCGGCGCTTTTCCCGCGCGACCTGTGAGCACCAGGCCCGGAGCCGCGGACACCTCTCACAGTCCGTTATGCGTCGATTGAGGCGATCGAACCCGGACATCGGTGCCCTTTGTACCGGAGATGCGTCTAACTGTTCAACGGTGCCGATCTACGAATACGAACTGCTCGACGGCGAATGCCAGATGTGCCCGGGCCGCTTCGAGGTGCTGCAGGGCGCAGACGAGGAGCCCTTGGTCTATTGCCCGGGGTGCGGTCTGCCTTGCAAGCGCGTGGTCAGCCGCGTGTCGTTTTCGATCGGTGGCGGCCCGGATCCTGAGAAGGCGGCCAAGCGCGGATTCACAACGTGGAAGCGCGCCAAGAAGGGCGAGTGGGAGAAGGTCGCCGGCCCGGGAGTCGACGCCATCGTCTCGACCGACGACGACAGGAGAGCGATTGAGGAAGAGCAGCAAAAGCCCAAGGTCGTCGACCTAGACGACGACTAGCCAGGAATTCCTGCACACTCTTCGAACCCACACATCACGTTCATCGCGTGGACCCATTGGCACGCTCCGCACTTGCCGTCGCGGTCGGCCATCGCGCGCACGGTGAGCAAAGAGCGCGGCTCGTCGGAAGTGGTGTGGAGCGTGTACAGAGCGTGGGGCGTGCCCGCCACGAGGCTCGTGTCCCACTCGTCGCCCGCGTGGCGACGAACGTAGAAACTGCCGCCGTACGCCTCATCAAAGAGCGCATCGACTGCGCGCGGGTCTTCCGGAGTCGCAATCTCCACCAGCGCGTTGACTGCGGCGACCGTCCCGAGATCCTCCTCGCCGAACGACACAGCCGCACCTCCGTTCCAGCCAAGACCCGCCAAGAACGGCAAGACGTCCTCCTCTGAGAGGCCAGCGAACTGGAGCGCCGGGTCATCCAGGACGAGCCCCGCGCGGACCAGCGGCCCGATCGCGATCAGCGCAAGCGTCGCAGCAGGGCCGGGTACGGAAAAGACGTCCGCGCACACCATCGGGTTATTGTCTGCGAGTTCGACCAGCCCAAACGCCTCGCACTGCGCATCGCCGGTCCGCACCACGCGCTCCCAGCCGTCGGAAACAAACCGCAGCGTGCCGACAGGAGACTCTCCGTCCGTCAAGCGCGCCCCAGGGTGCGCCTCGATCAGGCGCAGCAGAGCGGGGTCGGCAGGTCGGTGGACGAGCGTCACTTGAGTTGGATGGTGATGGTGCTGGTCGCGTTCTTCTGCTGCGCACCGGTTCCCAGCACGATGTTCGTGACCATCGACATCTTATACGCTTGGCCGTTCTTGGTCATCAGATAGATGGTTCCCGTCGACTTTGAACTGACCACGCCCGTTCCGACTGAGGTCACGTCGATCTCCGCGCACTGGATACCATCGATCTTCTTCAGTCCCTTGAAGACGTATGTGGAGTCCACGTGCATTTTGCCGTTGCCCCGATCGACGCTCGCCGTCCACGAGCCGCCGATCTTGATCGCGTGGTCGGGCAGCCTCGGCGCACCGATGTTGCTCACCATCGACTCGTCCTTGATCGGGCCCCTCGGGCCCATCTGGATCGTCTGTGACTGCGGCTTGTTGCTCCCTGGCGACGTCGATGAGACCGTGACGTCTGCGACGCCGTCTCTCACGCTACCGACCGTCATCTTGTAGTCCATGGAGAACGTCGGTGCGGCGCTGCCTCCGATCTGGGTCGACATCATCATGCGGTAGTCGAGGACTTGGCCCGTCTCCCACTTCATCTGGAACAGGTAGCCGGATCCGCGCTTTGTGATCTGTGCCGTCGATGTCGCGGCAAGGCAGAGTGCGGCGAGGAGCACTGCGACGGTCGTGGTCGAATTTCGGCGCATACGTCATTCTGACGCACCGCGTCGTGGCGCGGCACCCTACTGTGGGTCGATCTTCTCGAGTTCGACCTTCAGATAAATGACCTGGTTGCCTTTGAGAGTTTCGTTGCCGAACGACTGGAACACGAGTTGCGGCGGGATGCGCAGTTGCCTGACGCCGCCGACCTTCATGCCGCGGATTCCGTCGTCCAGGCCGAGGATCGCTTCGCCCGAGCCCACCTTGAACGTGCACATCGTTCCGCCCTTGGACTTGTCGCCGCGCAGGCGCGAGTCGTCGAAGAGCATTCCGTTCGAGTAGGTACCGCGATAGTGGAACCACACGCGATCGCCCTTCTTGACGGCGGGGCCGTGCCCCACCTTGACGTCCTTCACGTCGTAGATGTCGTTCTGTCCGAACGGGACGATATCGAGGACCGTGACGTCGTACGAAAGGTCCTGTTTGGGGCCGACTCCGTCCTCTTCGCTACCGGCAGCGCCGTAGCCCTTCTGCCAGGGGATGTTGATGGTGCGCTGGCCACCCTTCTTCATGCCGCGCAATCCTTCGCTCAGGCCCGCCATGGTGTCCTTGGCGCCCACATAGACCGCGAGGGGCGTCTGAGTGCCGTCGCCGTCCTTGTCACGGATGTCATTGCGGCTGAAGATCCCCATGGTGGCGGCGTCGTGGCCGACGTACTCCAGCATGACGAGGTCGCCGTCCTGGATCGGATCCCCTGTGCCGACCTTGGTGTCCTCGGTCGTCACCGGCCGGTCTAACTTCGCCTCCGGGTCGTCTTGCTGAGTCTGAGCCTGCGCCGGAGTGTCGGACTTGTTGCAGCCGACGAGCACCAGCCCGCTGAGGGCGAGGATCAGCAGGAACGGACGTACCATCGTCCGCAATGGTACCTGTGGGGGGTTCGGTAGACTCATGCCAATGGCTGGAAAGGGAAACAAGAACGATGCCAAAAAGGTTCCTGCTTCAGTCACCAACCGCAGGGCCAGGCACGACTACGAGTTCCTGTCCACATACGAGGCAGGGATCGCGCTGCAGGGCGCGGAGGTCAAGAGCGTCTTCGCCGGCAAAGTCAACATGACCGACGCCTATTGCCAGATCCGCAACGGCGAACTGTGGCTGATCAATCTCGATATCGAGCCCTACAAGAACGCCGCATCTTCGTTCGTGCCTGATCGGCGGCGCGACCGCAAACTGCTGATGCACCGCAAAGAGATCAACCTCATTGCGCGCAGATCGATGGAGAAGGGCCTCGCGATCATCGCCTACCGCATCTACTTTAAGGGAGGAAGGGCCAAACTCGAACTCGCCCTAGCGCGCGGCAAACGCCAGTACGACAAGCGACAGTCGCTGAAAGAGAAGGACGAACGCCGCGCCCTCAAGAAGGGAATAGAGGACTGACCCTCCCCTCCCTGCACCTAGGGAGGGGAACTGTGAACGTCAGAAAACAGAGGGGAGGGTGAAACAATAAAGCCCTCTCCCCTCCGGGACTAGCCGCGTCGAAACCTGGACAGCCAGGATTCGATCCGCGCCAGAGGGGTTAGGGGTGAGGGGCAAACAGCACTTCCTCTCAGTCATCCTGAGTTTGTCGAAGGATCAGGCGAGACGGTTGCGGTGAGGTGCCGCCGAAGTTCCCTCCCCCTTGGGATTTGCCGCGAAGACCCTCCGGTGGAGGGTTTTCCCGCGCAAAGGCTAGGGAGGGGGTGTCTGTCCAAGAACGCAAAACCCCCTCTTCGTTACCCTAACGATACAGCCAACCGCCCACAGCCAACCGCCCACTGCCAACCGCCCACTGCCCACAGCAAACAGATTAGTGCGGCGCAGTCGGACCCGGCATGTCAGCAGGGACCATCTCGATCCCGTCGTCCGCCAAGACCCCGCAATACCCACCGCCCGGCGAAACCTCCAAAGACACAACTGAGCCGTCGAAACGCAACAGCGGATGATAGAACTTCGCAGCGGCCTCGGCGTCGCCCGTCAGATAGTGCCCGATCAGAGCGCGGCGAAAGCGCGAAGGAGAGCGGTTCGGCCCGCTCCCATGGATCAGGTTGCCGTGGAAGAACAGCACGTCGCCCGCCTTCATCACCGCGTCGACAACTTCATAACCGGATGGCACAGGGATCGTCTGCGAAGTGAAACTGAGCGACGTGTCCGCGGGCACGTGGCAGAGCAGGGGAAGTCTGTGCGAACCGGGCACGACCTGCAGACAGCCGTTCTCCGCGTCGCAGTCGTCCACCGCGAGCCACGCCGCGACGCACGTACCGGGCTCCGCGCGCAGGTACTGCTGGTCTTGGTGCAGCGCCTGGCCCCGCGCGCCGGGAGGCTTGAAGTAGAACATCGACTGCGCCGCGACCGGCTCTTCGCCCAGGAATGCGGTCATCGCCTTGCGCAGCCGTTCGTCGAGCAGGAACCCCAGGCTCAGTTCGTCCTTCCGGTGCGGATGGATGATGCGCGGGTACTGCGCGAGCGGGTCCCGCCCGGTCGGGTCGACCCGGTCGAAGTCCTCCTTCCGGTCGCTCGCGTTCCACTCCATGAAGTGCCCACAAAACCGCGCGACTTCCTGCGGTGAGAACAACCCCCGCCCAAACACAAACCCGTCTCGTTCCCAGACTTCGCGCTCGTAGGACATGTATGCGTTAATTGTAGTCTCCTCTGTCTTCTGCCTGCTCCTTGCTCCCTGCCCTGTACTCCCTTCCCACGTCCCCATCGTCACCCGCCAGGGTTGGGCGACGGGGAAGGAGTGAAGTGATTGGGCGGAGAATTGGGGATAATAGCACAGTTGACCTGCTAACAGCGGTGGGGTAAAAAACGGCGCGGGAGAGGGTAGAGGTAGCCCAAATGAAGATTAAGCACGAGAGCAAGACAATCGGGGAAATCCTCGATTTACGCAAAAACAATATGATCTCCGTGAATCCTGAATATCAGCGAGGAGCCGTCTGGACGCGCGATCAGAAGAAGAAGTTAGTTGATTCCGTCCTGCGCGGCTATCCCCTGCCATTGATCTATCTCCACCACATCAAGCGCTCGGTTGCAGGAATGCAAAGGGAGGATTTGGAAATCATCGACGGTCAGCAGAGAATCACTGCGCTTTGGGAGTACAGGGAAGGAGCTTACACGCTCTATGATCCGCGCAAGGACGCTTCAGAAGCCAGGTTTCCGGATTACATCAAGAATGCGCCATGTTCGTGGGGCCGGAAGGAGTTTGAGGAGTTGTCTGATCACGACAAGGGAACGCTCCTAACAACAAAACTGCCTGTTGTCATGTTGACCTCGGACGACAGCAATGCCGTCCGCGACTTGTTCATTCGGTTGCAGGCCGGCACCCCCCTCAATGCGCAAGAACGCAGGGACGCATGGCCGGGGAACATTACGGAATTGGTTTTGCGAACCGCAGGCAAGCCAGAGATTCCGCGATATTCCGGCCACGACTTCTTTAACAAAGTGATGCGAGCGACGGCGACGAACCGAGGGAAGCACCGTCAGCTTTGTGCACAAATGGCGATGTTACTCTTCGCAAAACGGGATAGCGGCCGATTTGTGGATGTCAACTCAAAGGGCATTGACGAGTTCTATTACTCAAACATCGGATACGATCTTGAGTCCGCTAATCCAGTGCGGTTCAGGCAGATTCTCGACAAACTGGTCGAAGTGTTTGCGGGGGCATCAAGCGTTCGCCTACGCGGCCACGAAGCGATCCACCTGATGTTGCTCATTGACTCGATCCTTGACGGATACGTGGGCGGCTGGGAGGCCAACCTGCAACGCGCCTTTGAGCAGTTCATTCTCGATCTGGACAAAGCAAGAAAGAGCTACAAGTCAGGAACGCCGTCGGAGTACTGGAACCGTTACGGTTTGCACACCCGGGCAAACTCCGACAGGGCAGATACGATCGCAATTCGCCAAGCCTTCTTCCTGGAAAGGATAGCACCCATCCTCGATCTGAAGCCTAAGGACGACAAGCGATCTTACGATCCGATCGAGCGGGAGATTGTGTATTTGCGTGACAAAAAGAGGTGCCAAAAGTGCCTGCAGCCAGTGAATTGGCCAGACGCTGAGATCCATCATCTAAGCCCGCACGCGCAAGGTGGTGCTACAACTCTTGAGAATGCCGTGCTGGTTCACAGCGCTTGCCATCCGAAGTCTGACGACGCCGTAGAGCGCCTGGCTCGCGAGGTGGAAATGCGGCGCCAGGTAGGTGAAAACAGCGGCAAGGCTAGTGTTACCTGAGTAATCGAATCACAAGCTCGCCCACGGCCCCTATCGGCATAGTAGACAAAAACTGTCCGTAGGAGTAGAAACTAGCTACGACTATCGGGGTACGCTCGTCCTCTAAGGTGGACAGCCGTGAGTGAACTATTGCTAGACCAAATCGTTACAGATCGCCGAGAGAGTGCGACCGACCATCGAGTTCCAAAGCGAAGCAATGCTCGACTGCTCGGTGCATATTACACAGGCGACGAAGCTACTTCGTTTATGGCAGGCTGGGCCCTACGTGCGCATAAAGACCGGGTATTAGAGCCTTGTTTTGGGGAGGGCTCTTTTCTGCGGGCTGTTCGCCAAGCTGCGGCTCGAATGGGACTTCGGGAAGTCTCCATGATCGGCGCAGAACTGGTTCAAGAAGCTTTTGAGAATGCCGTGGAAGCGAAATTGATCGACAGATCGCAGGCGTTCCTCGGTGACTTTCTTTCGACAGAACCTTTGAGTGTAGATGCCGTAATTGGAAACCCGCCTTACGTCAGGCTACGCCATTTGCCAGCCGTACCCGCCAGTTGCCCGACGCCATCTGGGCAAAGATATGGATCCAAACGGAAGCATTTGGATGCCGTTCGTAATGCATGCGATGTCGCACTTACGAATGAACGGTCGACTCGCACTCGTGTTGCCATACGAAATTACTCATGTCCGTTATGCTCGAAAACTTTGGATCGAGCTGGCAGCCAGTTTTGCGAACCTGACCGTGATTCGCGTGCGTGAGCGGCTCTTTCCCGAGATTCTGCAAGACGTCGTGCTTTTGCTCGCAGATGGTTTCGGCGGCGAAACCAATTACGTGGACTTTGTACCGATCGCAAGGAAGGCTGATCTCGGACGTTACGACTCGATTACGCCGGTTCGTCTTCCAATTTCTGGCATTGTACAGGGCGAAAAGGAATTTATAAAGGCGCTTCTGCCTGAAAGAACACGCTCTTTTTTGAAAGAGCAGCTGCCAACGTGTTCTCTACCTTTGAATGAAGTATGCAAATTCAACATCGGCTATGTCAGCGGGCACAAAGGATATTTCAACCCTTCGAGAGATGTGGCGAAGGGATTCGGTCTAACGCCGTCATCTTTTCGCCCCGCAATCACATCGAGCCGAGATCTGAACGGCATAGGCTTGAGGACATCGCAGGTTCATGTTACGTCTGACGGGCTCTTTTACCCCAGAAAAACCAACCGCTTACGAGCATCGGAGAAGCGCTACATTGATCACGGTAAGTCACTGGATGTTCATAAGCGATATAAATGCCGCATGCGGGAGCCTTGGTACCTCGTACCGGATGTCAGAGTGCCAGATCTTCTCCTTCCAACATTCGCGGAATGTCCTGTACTGACGATGAATGATGGCAGGTTTGTCGCGTCTAAT
>OBLQ010000683.1_pt1 | contig 12964 bp, 10 predicted proteins | sample 1519881 | NCBI WGS metagenome assembly OBLQ01 (sample SAMN01911456, study PRJEB22533) | soil metagenome | biome: Soil | place: Malaysia | collected 2012-04-30 | depth DG_metagenome m | reverse complement strand
ACCATCGCACCAGGCCCGCTGATTCCCATTTGCCGATATGCCGATCCGAAAATCACAACCGTCGCGATGACACCTGAAGATACAAAGGCGCCGACTCTCATCAGTCGGTGGGCATACAGACGGACTTTTCGCACATCCGATGTTCCATCGACGATCAGGAGGATGACGGCGGCGAAGGCGAGCAGGATGGTTGACTGATAAGTGGCCATGGCGAGGGCGAAAAGCAATCCCGAGGCGCAAATCGGCCAAAGCGATTTTCGCCTCAAAGATAAGACAGCGAACAACAGGGCGAAGAAGCTCCAGAACACCCCGAGCATCGGCTGATTGGCATTGGTCGCCTGCGCGATAAAGGCTTTCGACAGGCCGTACCCCATCGTCCCGCCGAAGGCTTGGAGCCAAGACGCGGTCACCACGTGCAATAGAGAACAGACAATCGCTAAGCAGGCAGCACCTGCGAGGCAATTCATTACTTCGACCGTTGAGAAGTATTCGAGCGGCGCGGCAAGATGAAATCCGAGGCCCCCCGCGATCCGAGTCCATGCGAGTACGTCAGCCAGGTACAGCAGGTGATTGTTTATGTCGAAAGCAATATGGCGGTGGCGATAGACAACGAAACAACGAAACCCTCCATCGACGGTAAAGAAATCGTTGGATCGAAGAAGGAGAAAGAAAGCGGCAAATACGCCGAACACCAGCGCTGGAATCCAAAACTCTCTCGCTCTGGCGCGCGTCCCTACCCTGTCGTCGAGAACCGCGGTTAGAGGCGGAATCATCGTGTGTCTAACGGAACCACGCACGGTCTCGAACCAGCGGGAGACAAAGAAAGCTCAGCCAGCCGTCACGAGCGCGCGTGCCGGGCATGCTATTTTTCCACCAGGAAGTTGCCGATAATCAGCGCGTCCATTCCGGAACTGAAGAATGTGCGCACCGCGTCGGCGGGCGTGCATACGATGGGTTCGCCGCGAAGATTGAACGAGGTATTCATGATGACGGGGACGCCGGTGCGGCGGCCGAATTCGTCGATCAGGCGCCAGTAGAGGGGATTGACCTCGCGATCGACGGTCTGCGGGCGCGCGCTGCCGTCCACGTGCGTCACCGACGGGATGAGGCTGCGCTTTTCCGGCTTCACCTGTGCGGTGAGAATCATGAACGGAGAATCCGTGGCCGATTCGATGTAGTCGCGCGCGACTTCAGCGAGCATCGACGGCGCGAACGGCCGCCACCATTCCCGGAATTTCACGGCATTGTTGACCTTGGCGTTCATCTCGGCATCGCGGGGATCAGCCAGGATGGATCGGGCGCCCAACGCGCGAGGTCCGAATTCCATGCGCCCCTGAAACCAGCCCAGAATTTTGCCGCTGGCGAGCAGCTCTGCGCCCGCTGCGGCGGGATCGGAGACGCGCGTGGCGCGGAGCTTGAACGTGCGCAGGGCGGTCTCGATTTCCGCATCGGATGATTCGGGGCCCAGATAAGCGTGGCGCATCTTGCGGACCGGCAGTTTGCCTCCGCCATCGAGACAGGGCGCAAGGACCGCGCCGAGGCATGCTCCGTCGTCGCTGGCGGCAGGCTGCACGAAGATGCGGTCTACCATTCCCGACGACAGGATTTTACCGTTCGCCTTCGAGTTGAGAGCAACACCGCCGGCGAGGCAGAGATTGCGGCAGCCGGTCTTTGCCACGGCGGCGCGGGCGAGCGTCATCATGGCTTGCTCGCAGAATTCCTGAACAGCGAAGGCGACATTCTTGTGGCCCGCGTCAATGTCGGATTCGGGCACGCGTCGGGGGCCGAAGCGCGCTTCCAAATTTGCGATTGGTGCGGCATCACGACCGAGCAGGAGACGGGAGGCCACGCGGTACGGATTGTCGTCGGGAATCAGGAACTCACGAAGATTGATGCCGGGCTCGCCGTAGGGAGCGAGACCCATCACTTTCCATTCGTCGCTGTACGGCGCAAAGCCCAAGTACTGCGTGAATTGAGCATAGAACAAACCGAGGGAATTCGGCCAGGGGATCGTCCAGACGTGTTCGAGCTGGCCGTCGCGGCCGTGCCAGAGAGAAGTGGCTTCCCACGCGCCGCGGCCGTCGATCACAAGGATCGCCGACTCGTCGAAACCGGAATAGGCGTAGGCGCTGATGGCGTGCGCCAGATGATGATCCACGAAGCGAAAGCGAGCCTTCGATGGGCCGAAAGCCTGGCGGAAACGGTTCTCGCCGCCGCGCTGGTGCCACATGCTGAGAAAGTGGCGCGAGGAATTCAGCAGCGAGCGTGCGTGCAGCGGCTGTTTATGGGTCGCAAGGCAGCCGAGATCGTGGACAAACGAGGCGCGCGGCCGAGGCCAGCTCTGGCAAACAATGTCGAGATCTTCGGCGCGCACCCCGGCGAAGTCCAGGCACGCGCGGATCGCAAGCACGGGGAAACGCGCATCGTGCTTCACGCGACTCAGGCGTTCCTCAGCCACGGCGAAGAGGACCTCGCCATCCCGCGCGATACAGGCTGCGGAATCGTGCGTCTGCGAGTAGTTTATTCCGAGCGAATTCACGATCTGTTGGCGACCTTTAGGGTAATTGCGTCGGATCCCAGTCTTTCCTTATCGCTTTTGTCAGTTTCCATTGAGGAGCCTCAAGCGAACGAACCTCCGTCGATTTCGAACCCTGCGCGACGCAAAGCGTCGCTAACCGAATGCAGCGCCGACGTTGGCACGCACAAGACTTCGCCACCGTCTGGCACCGAAGTCTTGTGAACGCGAATCATTGCCGACCAATCAAACGCGAACGCGCTATAGCCGTAACTATCAAGGACTTCGATTAATTCCCTTGCCGATGTGGAGGCTTGTCGCAGCAGGATATCGTTGGTCTCGAGAATCAGCCACGGCCTGAAACGATTCAAAAATCTCCGTGCGCCCTTGAGAATTGCGGTTTCACTTCCCTCCGCATCGATCTTCAGGCCATGAATCGCGGTCACTGTTTCGGTTGTGAGCCAATCATCCAGTGAAATGGCTTCAACCGGTATGTGGGCTCCCGCACGCAGGTCCCGGACGCTAGTGAGGGTTCCCCAGCCGCTCTCCCCCTGGGTCGCAGAGCGCTCAAAGATGAGTGTGCCACTGCTCTCCCAGACTGCCTTTCGCACAGCGGAAACCCATGGTACTCCACGAGTATGAGAGGAGAGCCTGGAGTAATTGTCCGGATCGGCTTCAAATGCGAACACGCGGCCCTGGGGCCCGACGCAAAGAGCCTCGAACGTGGTGAGGTAGCCGATATGTGCACCCACCTCCAGGATGGAGTCACCTGGGCGAATGAGGGCTGCTAGACAACGACGAACGTGCGGTTCGTAACAGCCACCCCACATGGCCCGCTGGATTCTGTCTCCCAGGTCAACTTGCAAGACCGTGGCGCCCGATAGACACCGGCTCCTGCCATCTCCGATCTTGCACCGAATTCTGCCTAGCGCATCCGCCACACGGCCCTTTCCACGAAACCGTGGCGTCGCCGACAAGAGCGCCGATAGGCGGTCAACGCGCAAAGGATTCATCTCGCTCCCTCAGATCCCGCTCGATTATGGGAGCCATCGGCTGCGGTTCGCCTATTATCTTGCGGACGCGGCGCAAACCTTTGGCGGAGTACCATCCCCTGAGCCGGTAAAAACAGCGCGGTGGCATCAAGAGGGACATCGCCATCGCTAGCTCCTTGTACGCGCGATAGCCGAGCCCAACGCGGCTGTACGCATGCCGGAAATCCGCTCGCTCCACGCGATAGGCTTCCCAGGACGTGCCGCCCTCCAGGATAAGCCTTGCCCGAGAAACCGAGGTGCGAATCGGCTCAACCACGACAGCGATGGCTTCGGGGCAAACGCCCAGGGCAGCCAGCCGGAGCGACAACTCGGAGGCCAGACAATCCAATGCCTGCATTTTCTTGCGCATGCGAACTGCGTCGTTTGTTCGAAGCTGAAACAGGTTCTGATCGTGGAGGCGGTAAAACGTCAGCGGCTCAGCCAATAAAATCGCTCCTCCACGAGCTACGCCGACTGCGGACATGTATTCGTCCGCCTCGATCGTCAACGATTCCGGAATCGGCAGCACCTGCGTCAACACGCTGCTGCGAATCGCCACTCGGCTTGTGCCCAGGAAGCACATGAAGTTTCGGAACACCTGCGCCCCAGCCACGCTCCGCATATCAAAGCAGTGGGGTGCTTCCGGCAGTAAAATCGTCGTCTTCTTGGTGAGGTCATCGATCTGAATGATTCCGTGGCCGATCACGCCCACAGCCGGATTCTCTTCAAACGCCTTCATCACGGCGCTCAGCTTGCTCTTCTTCCACCAATCGTCACCGTCGAGAAAGGCGATGATTTCGCCGTTGGCCTCGGGAATGCCGACGTTGAAAGCGGAGGCCTGACCACCGTTGACCTTGCGCAGCAGGCGCACCCGCGGCTCGAACTTGCGCACGATTTCCGGCGTGCGGTCGGTGGATCCGTCGTCCACAACAACGATCTCCGTCTCTGAGGCCGGAAAGTCCTGGTCAAGGACGCTCACGATTGCTTCTTCGATGTAGCGCTCGTGATTGCACGTGTCGATCAGCACCGTAACCGATGGCTGGCTCACGTCGCACTCTCCACCCGAGTTGCGATCTTGAGGTCCGCCGGGATATTCAAAACGCCCGCCCATGCGTCCTGCTGATGCGAAAGGGGCAGCGTGTCCACCGCGAGAAGCGGCACTGCATTCCAGATTTCGAGCAGTCTCCCGCCGGTCAAATTATTGCCGCCGTTGTAAAGCGAACACACGATCCGGTACGTTCCTGGCCGGAGAGGCAAGTAAGGTAGCATGAGGTGAAGCCGCTGCGGTCCAACGTCGAGCGAGAGATCATCGAATCCCCAACTCGCCGTGAGCACGCCGACGTCATTGTAAATGTGCATGCCGAAGTGGCCGCGACGGATAGTTTCTTTCGGACAGATCGAAAACTCGAGTGTTGTTTCCTTCAGGCCGTCTTGAAGAATATTCCCCTCACCCGCTAGTTCCCAGCCCATAAATAAGGGCAGGCCAGCGCCGTTCTGGCTGCCTTGGGTAGCCTGCATCATGGCGGCTTCATACGCGGCAATCACTTCGCCCGTGGCTCCTTGTTCCCGAATTTGCCCACTGTCGATCCACAGCACGCGCTCGCAGAGGCGGCGGATTTGATTCATCTGGTGACTGACGAAGAGGATGGTGCGACCGCTTTTCGAGACCTCTTCCATTTTGCCGAGGCACTTCTTTTGGAACTGGAGATCGCCGACGGCTAACACTTCGTCCACGAGGAGAACTTCGGGCTCAAGGTGCGCCGCGACGGCGAACGCCAGCCGCACCTGCATTCCGCTGCTGTAATGCTTGAGCGGGGTATCGAGGAAGCGCTCGACTTCCGAGAAGGCCACAATCTCGTCGAATTTCCGTTGGATGTCGGACTTCTTCATTCCGAGAACCGCGCCGTTCAAATAGATATTTTCGCGGCCGGTGAGTTCAGGATGAAACCCCGTTCCGACTTCGAGAAGGCTGCCCACCAGACCGCGCACCTCCGCGAACCCGGCGGTGGGCCACGTAATCCGCGAGAGAACCTTCAACAGCGTCGTCTTCCCGGCACCATTACGTCCGATCAGACCCACGACTTCGCCCTGATGGACGTCGAAGCTGATATCGCGAAGCGCCCACAAATAATCTTCCGCCCTCTTCCCATTGCGTTTGAAGGGCGCGGTGAAGGCGCGGGCCAGCACGTCGCGCAAGGCAAAGTAGCGCTCGCGCTCGCCTACGCGATATCGCTTGCCGAGGCCTTCGGCGTGGATGACAGCTTCTCTCATCGTTCCGGTCGTTTCGTTCGCGGCTCTTTACGCATCACACAACGTCCGCGATCGTGGTTTCCATTCTTTGGAAGTATGCCACGCCGCCTAGGAGGACCAGCAGCACGACTCCCGAAGAAACCAGAATCAAATGTCCCGGCGCGTCCCCTCGCCCGGCGAGCGACCAGCGAAATCCTTCAATCACACCCGTCATCGGATTCAGGCCGTATACCCAGCGCCACTTCGCCGGCATGAGCGACGCCGGATAGACGACTGGAGAGGCGAACATCCAAAACTGCACGAGGAACGGAAGCACGTAGCGCACATCGCGATAAATCGCATTCATGGCCGAAAGCCAAAGCCCCACACCCAGAGCGGTCAAGACAGCGAGCAGCAAGAACGCAGGAAGCCAGAGCATCGTGATGCTGGGGCGCATGTGGTAGTAAATCATCATGGCCACAAACATCAGAAAAGAAATGCCGAAATCAACGAGACCCGAAAGAACGGACGACAATGGCAGGGTCAGCCGCGGGAAGTAGACTTTCGTAACGACGCGCTGGTTTTCGACGATCGTATTGGTCGCGGTCTGCAGCGACGCCGCGAAATACATCCAAGGGAGCAGACCACTGTAGGAGAAAACCGGGTACGGCAGGCCCTCAGACGGGATATGCGCGAGCTTCCCGAAAAACAGCGTGAAGACGAGCATCGCCAGAAAAGGTTGCAAGACGGCCCAGGCCGCGCCGATCGCGGTTTGCTTGTAGCGAACCTTGACGTCACGCCAGACGAAAAAATAAAGCAATTCCCGATAATTCCAGAGTTCGCCGAACGGAAGCGCCCACCAGCGCGTTGGCGGAGTGATACGCAGCACAGGAGTCTGCGCGAAAAGGGGCGTATTTGCACCCGCGCTAAGGTTGCTCATTCGATCGCCTCGGATTGCCGGGCCTTCAGCTGTTTCACGTCTTCTCTTTCGATCCGATCCATCAATTGTGTGCGGTGCGTCAGATAAGCCTTCATCGTTGATGCGGCCCTTTCGGGCACGACAGCCACCTGATTGTAAGCTGCCTGGCGCCAGGAAATCGCGCCGCGCGGCGGAATCAGGTGAGTACCCCACTGAAAGATCAGGCCCAGGTTCCAAAGGATCAGGACAGCCGTCGCGCTCGCGGCGAGAATGGCGGCGCGACGCTCTTGCCATGCGCGGGCGAGCCAGTCGAAGGAGGCCGCGAGGCCCAGAACAAACAGCGGGGTAATCGAGACGAAGTAGCGATTTCCGAAAGAAGAGAGCCCGTCCCAATCCCGGTCGCACCCAATCGTATACACGAGTGCGACAAAGACTCCCATCAAGTACAGCCCGAGTGGCCGATCGTGCTTTCTCAGACAGAAGAGACCTGCAAACGCCAGAAGCAGAATCGGATGCCAGCTAAACAGCCCATGATCGGCGGAAACACACAGTTTGAAAAACGCTGGCGATTTCCAGTTCCAGAGATTTTCGTAGCCCGACTTCAGATAACTTCCGTAGACAACCTCCTTTGTGATGAGCGTGGGGAGAAATGTCACGAGTAGCATCGCGGCAAAGCAAACATTCCCAAGAAAGAGTCGGCCAGCCCGCTCGATCTCCAGCGCCCGGTAAGATTTCCAGTAGCCGGCAATCGATTCGAGCAGCGGCAGCAGAAGCAGGACAGCGTTCGGGTAATAGACGTCCAGCATTAGCCCGCCTATCGCTCCCAGGACAATCCACTCCGTCCACCTGCGCGCGCTCCGCGTCCGGACCCAATACCACAGAAAAATAGCCACTGCGAACGCGGAAAGCGCGTGCGACCACGACGGATTGAAGTACATGTAGACTGGAAGCGCGCTGCCAAACCAAATTCCCAGCGTCGCCAGGAAAGCCCAACGCTCCGGAACATACTTCCGGGCCAGTCGGAACGAAATGAATACGGCGAGAAAGCCGTAAAAGGCCGTGGCGAACGCCATCGTCATGACATAGGGTTTGGAGAAGCCGTCGGCCGCGACTCGGCCACCGAGACCATCGTATAGAAGCACTCCGGAATGCGCGGTGATAAGAAACGGCAGCCAGAGCATCGCGGGGCCGATAGAGAAATGGTTGTTCAGGTGGCCGGCGGCGGTATATTGCTCGGGTAAAATGTGCCCTTGGCCGTCCGTCCGGCCCATTCGGAAACTGGTGTTGGCGGCCAACCAGTCCCTCGTGAAGTCTAAGCGGTGCTCGATGAGCAGCGCCCGGGCATAAGCGTAGTAGCCAACGCCGTCGCCGCGCACCCAAGGGTTGCTGAACGGCAAGCTGAGAAGGAACAGGAGAACGAGAACCGTTTCGTATTTCGTGAGCCTAAACAAGCTGTCTCGGTTTCCTCGGTCGCCATGGTTGTTTCGACATGACGTGCAAGCCCACGCTGCGGCCTCGCGAGCGGGAGCGAACGGCTCTTCGCGCGCCATTCACGTGCTGCAACGACATCCTTGCGTGACCCGCTAGCTTTGTAGCTGCACGAACGAAGGACGCCCTGCCCGCCACTTGAAACTCCCGCTACTCGGAGGCCGCCACGGCCGAAATCTGGCTCGCGGCGGGTATCGGCTCTATAACCGCCTTCTTTTGATGGTGTCCGATCACGCGGTCGACGATGCGCGAGAGCGGTGTCTTCGGGCGAAAATTCGCGAGGCGCTCGAGTTTCTCGAGCGCAGGCACACGGCGCGGCATGTCCTCAAAACCGGGCTCGTAGGCTTGGTCGTAAGGGATGTACGTGACCGGCGACTTGCTTTTCGTGCGCTTCTTGACAACGTGCGCGAGTTTCGCAATCGAAATTTCTTCATCGTTTCCGATGTTGACGACCTCTCCGACGGCGCGATCGTTGGCCATCAATCGCACAATCGCTTCGACCGTGTCGCGTACGTCGCAGAAACAGCGCGATTGCTGGCCGGACCCGTACACCGTGATGGGTGCCCCTTCCAAAGCCTGGCGCACAAAATTCGGAAGCACCATGCCATAGCGGCCTGTCTGCCGCGGACCCACCGTATTGAAAAGCCGGACGACAACCACCGGCTGGTGTCTCTCCTTCCAGTATGAAAGCGCGAGGAATTCATCGAGCGCCTTGGAAGCTGCGTAGCTCCAGCGCCCCTTCGTGGTCGGCCCCAGGACCAAGTCCGCGTCCTCGCGAAACGGCACTTTGTCGCTCTTGCCGTACACTTCGGAGGTCGAGGCGGTGAACACGAGCTTTTTCTTCTTCGACGCCGCATCCAGAACGAGCTGCGTGCCGTAGACGTTTGTCTCAAGCGTGCGCACGGGACTCTCTACGATCAGGCGTACGCCCACAGCGGCGGCCAGGTGAAAAACGACATCCGATTCATCCACGAGCTCAGCCAACAGATGTTTGTTCGTGATCGAGTCGAAGAAATAGTGGAAGCGCTCGTGGGTCTTGAGATGGCGGATGTTCTCGACGCTGCCCGTCGAGAGGTCGTCGAGGATGAAAACTTCATCGCCGCGCGCGAGCAGCGCTTCCGCCAGGTGTGACCCGATAAACCCCGCTCCGCCGGTTATGAGGTGACGCAAGTGTGCCTCCTAGCTCGAAGCTTGATCCGTATCATCCGATTCGGCAAACAGCGGTGACTTGTTGTCCGTTTCTTCGCCGTACCCGTAGCCGTACGCATATGGATAGTAGCGGTATGAGTAGTAATAGTCCGGCGCGCTGGAATCCACTGCGTTCAGCACCACGCCGAGCAACCGGCATTTCACTGCCGTCAGAAGGTCTCTCGCGCGGGTGAAGGCTTCTTTCGGCGTTGTTCCGCTCCGCACGACCAGCAACACTCCGTCAGTCAGAGCCGAGAGAACCACGGCGTCGGTGGCAGCCATGACCGGCGGAGAATCGATCACGATGAATTTGAAGCGGCGCCGCAATTCCAGAATCGCCTCGCTCATGCGGTGAGAAGAGAGCAGGTCCGCCGGACTCGGCGGAACCGGGCCCGTCGTCAGGGCCATCAGGTTGCTGATCGCCGGATGCGGAATGGTAATTTCGTCGAGGCTGCAGACGCCCGCCAGGTAAGAACTGAGTCCCGCTTCTTTCCCCCCAGGCAAATTAAGGGCGCGACGAACGCCGGGCTTGCGCAGGTCAGAATCCATCAACAGTGTGCGGTCGCCGAGCTGGGCGAGCGTCACCGCCAGGTTAACTGCCGCGGTTGTCTTGCCTTCGCGGGGCAGCGCGCTCGTTACCAGTATCACTTGCGGCGGGGGTTCCGCCTGCGAGAGCAGCAGCGACGTCCGCAACGCCCGGAAAGCTTCGGAAATCTGCGATTTCGGCTGTACGTACGACAGCAATTCCACTCGCGGACGTGGCCCTCCTGCCGGTGTCGACTCCTTCATAAACCGTGACAGCCCCGCGGAAGACCCGTTCAAGCTTGGCAGCGAAGGCACCACCGCCAGCGATGGCAGGCCGGTCAGCGTCTCGATGTCGTCCGGCGACTTGACCGTGTTGTCGAGGTATTCGCGGAAGATCGCCAGGCCGACTCCTCCCACCAATCCCACCAGGAAGGCCAGTAAAATGTTGCGCGCCTTTTGGGGCCGCGAAGGAGTCGTAGGCACGAGGGCCGGATCGACGACGCGAATATTGCTCGATCGCAAGCCCGCGGTCAGGGTTGCCTCCTTCAGCTTCTGGAGCAAGCCGTCGTACAGCTGCTTATTGGACTCTGCGTCGTGTTCAAGGATGTGGTACTGGACGAGCTTCTCCGCCATGTCGTTTGCTTCGGCCTTCTGTCGATTCAGCGCTTCCTGCAGGAGTGCCACGTGGTTCCGGGCGGTGTTGTAATCCTCCGTGATGGTTTCCACCATGGTCGTTCGCGCCTTCGCGAGGTCCTCATCCACCTGCTTCTGCTGTTCGACGAGGCGCTGCACCTTCGGATAGTTTGGACCGTATTGATTGACGGCATCGGCATACGACTGGTCGAGGTCCGACTTCCTTTTTAGAAGGTCCTGGATCACCGCATTATCTTGGGCTGCAGGCAGCGCATCGACGTTTCCGGACGTGGCCATGCGGTACAGCGCCTCTTTTCTAGCCAGCTCGGTTTGAGCGTCGGTGACCGTCTTGCTGAGATCCGCGAGCTTCTCGGTTGTGATGTTCTGCTTCTCGTCGATCTGCCAGATCTGGTTTTTTCGCTCGTAGGCGAGGCGGGCATCCTCGGACTTCTCGACTTTGATCCGAAGTTCTTCGAGCTCGGACGACAGCCAGTTGGAAGCTTGCGTCGTCGCGTCGTACTTGCTCCGGAAATTTTGCTCGATGTAATTTTGCAGGTGCGTATTCACAACCTGCGCGGCCAGTTGCGGATTCTGAGCCGCGAAGCTCACGTCAATGAGCCGGCTGTTCGGCACGCGCTTCACGCTCAAGCTCCCCAGAAATGCGCCGAGGATCGCGGGCCGCTTCAAAGCGGCGCCGCTCGATACGATGGACTGAGACTTCGAACTCCCGCCGAATTCGGGATACCTCTCCAGATCGAGCGACTTGATCGTCTGCAAGGCCAGTGTCTCGCTCTCCAGAATTTTCGTCTGGGTCTCGAGATAGTTATCCATGTCCGTGTATTCGTCGTACGAGTTCTCATTCTGGAACGGCTGCATGGACTGCGATTCTTTGTCCACCTCGACGCGTGCGGCGGCCTCGTAGATCGGCTTCGTCTTGAAAGACGCGATGGTTACGACGGTTACAACGGTAAGAAGAAAGGTCAGAATTAGCCATTGGTGCTTCCGCAGAACAATGATGTAGTCGAGCAGGTGGGGTTCCCGGGGCACATGGTCCCAAGGAAGGACGGTTGGGGGCGGGATCACCGCCAAAGAATCTGCCGCTTTACGATCACGAATGGCGAATCGGGACGCGTCGTCCATCAAACCCCTGGTCCTCACTGCGCAATCAAGGCGATTCTTGCCTACCTCGACTCATGATTACGGGAAGCGATAAATGGCTACCTGCGTTCCAATGCTCAACGCTGCTTGGGCGCCGCGGGCCAGGGCTTTCTTGCCGGCGCTGTCTGGAACATATAGGATGTCGTTCGATTGCATCGGTAGATCCGGCGCCTTCCGGTCCTGAATCTGCTTGATGTGCACCGGGATCTCGTCCTTTCGGCCCGTCGCGGCGTTCGTGCGCATGATGACTGCATCGTCGGCCTTCGCGAAACTGGTCAGGCCGTGGGCCAGCGCGATTGCTTTCAGCACGGTCACCTGCTCCCCGTGATTCTGCAGAACGTATCCACCCTGTTGCGCCACGCCGAATCCCATCACATACACGATGCCCGCCCGCGGCACGCTCACCGTGTCTCCACCGTAGATCGGGATGTTGTATATCGAGTCCCCCGACTCGAGGAGATCTTGCAGGCGAATCGCGATCTTCTGCTCCTCGGGCGTGGGATCGCTCCTCGCGCTGGCCGGTTTCGTTCGGACAGCGTCCGAACGATCGGGCCGAGTGACGATGACGACGCTCCCTGCGTCATCCGAGATGCCTCCGGCCGCGGCCAACACCTCCAGCAGGGTCGTTGGATGCACAACCTGGTAAACGATCGTGTTCTTCACAGCGCCCACGACGGACACCGGCTCGCTGTATTGCTCCCGTACAAAAACGGAAACATGCGGATGCGAGACAAGTCCGTTCTCGATCAGCAATTGCTCGATCTTCGACTCGAGCTGGAAAGGATTCAGTCCCACTACGGAAATTCTCTCTGGGATGAGGGGGTAGCTGATTTCTCCGCTGTCGCTCACTCGTACGTCGCGGGAAAGTTCGGGGACGTCGAAGACATCAATGTGGAGAAGGTCGCCGCTGCCGATGGGAGTATCCGCGGGATGGGCCCGCGCCAGCAGCGCGAGCCGCTGAATCTTGTCGTTTGTTTGCTGCGGGGTTTCGTACTTTTGCTGGCCGTAAGCACTCTGCAATCCGCATAGCGCAACAACAACCAGCAAACAGATAAGTTTCGCCCTCAGCCAGTCCGAGACCCCGCGGACCGTAACCACCATCGTGAGAGATGACCCCGCAGACACTATGCCTACCGCGTGCGCCGCTGTCAACGGGGAGTTTGCTTCCGGGGTTGTCAATCCCCCTATTTGGGATGAACTCGTCTTTCCTCAACGCGCTTGGAACTCCGCTCCTAGCAAAGGCGATTGCTGAAACCGCGCCCCTAAGAATCACTTCGG
>OBLQ010000682.1_pt1 | contig 12971 bp, 12 predicted proteins | sample 1519881 | NCBI WGS metagenome assembly OBLQ01 (sample SAMN01911456, study PRJEB22533) | soil metagenome | biome: Soil | place: Malaysia | collected 2012-04-30 | depth DG_metagenome m | reverse complement strand
TAGATGCGTTCGGCGATGGCCTGACGCTCCACCATGGGCAGGGGTGGCAGTGTCTCTGTCCGGAAAAGCCCGATGCCCAGGCCCAGCATGCCCAGGGAGAGGGCAACAAGGGCAAGCGGGCGATTCAGGCTTTCCAAAAGCGGAGGGCGATACCCACGGCGTTGATGGCGATCAGCTCAATCAGCAACGTCGTTTCATCGATGTGCTTGTAGACGGGGACGCCGTGACCGAAGGCGGAGACGATATCGCTGAGGATGAAGCCCCAATGCGCTTGCCCCAGCACTCGGTACGGCGGGAAAAGGATGGCGGCAATGGTGCCAACGATGCAGATGATCAGGCCGATGCGTTTCAAGAAGCCCTCCCGGGTGACGGTTTCATGCCGAAGATACAGGGATCATCGATTCAGGCAATGAACCGTGCCGGTCGCCCGTGGCCGGGCATTGGCTCAATGGTACCGGCAGAGATAGGAGACCTCCGTATCCACCAGGCGCACCCGGAAGCGGGCGTTGCCCGGAACATCGAAGGACTGGCCGGCGGCATACTCGGCCCAGTCGGCATCCGGCAGCCTGACGGCCATGGTGCCGCTGGTGATGGTCATCGTTTCGGGGGCCACGGTGGCGAATTCGTATTCGCCCGGGGTGATGACCCCGACCGTGGCCTTGCCATCCTCGGTATGGAAGGCGATCGATTTCACCTTGCCGTTGAAATACTCGTTGACCTTGAGCATGCGCTCCCCTCCCCGTCAGCATGAATCGATTCGTCGTGCCATCCGTGGCGCCAGGCCGACAGATCGGCCAGGGCCCGTTCCGCAATCTTGCGCCGCCGCTCGCTTTTGCCAAGCCGGCGATTCCCTTCCCTGACCGGCCCCGGCGGCAGCAGGCCGAAATTGATGTTCATCGGCTGGAAGTCCTCGGCGCGCGTACCCGAGATATGCCCCAGCAGGGCGCCGTGCGCGGTGGATGCCGGTGGCGCCAGCGGCGTGCGCCCGCGGGCCATGTCGGCCAGGAAGATGCCGGCCATCAGCCCCATCGCCGCCGATTCGACGTAGCCTTCCACGCCGGTGATTTGGCCGGCGAACAGGATGCGCGGATCCCTCTTCAGGCGCAGCGTGCCGTCGAGCAGCAACGGGGAGCGGATGAAGGTGTTGCGATGCAGGGACCCCAGGCGGAAGAACTCGGCCTGCTCCAGCCCCGGGATCATGCGCAGCACGCGCAGCTGTTCACCGTACTTCATCTTGGTCTGGAAGCCGACCATGTTCATCAGTGATTTGGCGCGGTTGTCCTGCCGCAACTGCACCACGGCATACGGAACCTCGCCTGTCACGGGATGCGCCAGACCCACGGGCTTCATCGGCCCGAAGCGCAGCGTATCGCGGCCGCGGCCGGCCATCACCTCGATCGGCATGCAGCCCTCGAAGTACGGCACATCCTCGAAACCCTTGAACGCGACGGTTTCCGCGCCCAGCAGGGCATCGACGAAGCCCTCGTACTGTTCGCGGTTCATCGGGCAGTTCAGGTAATCGCCGTCTGAGCCTTCGGCCAGGTTCTTGTCGTAGCGCGACTTCCAGTAGACCGTGCGCATGTCGATGGACTCGGCATCCACGACCGGGGCGATGGCGTCGAAGAAGCTCAGGTGCTCCTCGCCGGTCAGCATGCGGATGGCCGAAAACAGGGCATCGGAGGTCAGCGGGCCGGTGGCGATCAGCACCGGCCCCTGCTCGGGGATTTCACGGACCTCGCCGGCCACGAGCTCGATCAGCGGCTGGGCGCGGATCTCCGCCGTGACCGTTTGCGAGAACAGCTCGCGGTCCACAGCCAGGGCGCCGCCGGCCGGTAGCCTGGCCCGGTCGGCCGCCTGCATGATCAGGGAGTCCAGGGCGCGCATCTCCGCGTGCAGCAGGCCGACGGCATTCTCAATATTGTCGGCGCGGAAGGAGTTCGAGCACACCAGCTCGGCCATGTTGCCGGTGTGGTGCGCCGGCGTCAGGGTCGACGGGCGCATCTCGTGCAGGCGCACGCGAATCCCGCGGCGGGCGAGCTGCCAGGCGGCCTCCGAGCCGGCGAGACCGGCGCCGATGACGGTGATGGGTGATGGGGCATGCATCCGCATCAGGCTACGGCCGGCTTGCGAAGCTGCAAGCGCGAGGCTATACCTGCCACATGTACCGCGCGCTGTTTTCCGCCCTGCTGTTGCTCGTTTCCCTCCCTGCCATGGCCGAGGAGCCGAAGGGGACCCAGGTTTCCCTGTCGGCCACGGCCGAGGAGATGCTGCCCAATGACGAGGTCGTGGTGCGTTTCCGCATCGAGGCCGAGGGGCCAAAGGCGGATGCGCTGCGCCAGCAGGTGAACCGCGTCAGCCAGGCGGTCGACGAGCGCCTCGGTCGCGAGAAGGACCTGGTACAGCAAACCACCGACAGGCGCATCGAGCCGATCTGGCATTACGACAGCGTGTCCCGCCGGCAGGTCAAGGATGGCTGGCGGCTGGTCCAGAGCGAGCAGGTCACCAGTACCCGGCTCGACGCCGTCCCCGACTGGCTCGATGGCATCGAACGGGCCGGGGCGCATCTGGACGGCTTGGTGTTCCGCACGTCCCGCCAGACGGAGAATGCGGCGCAGGACCGCCTGCGCCTGCAGGCGGTATCGGAGTTCAGGGCCCGGGCCGCGGTGACCGCCAAGGCATTGGGCGCCTCGTCATTCCGCATCCTGCACCTGAATACCAACAGCCAGATGCCCGGGCCGGTCATGCCGATGATGGCGATGGCCAGGGCGGGCAATGCCCCGGAGCCGGCGTTGGCGGCGGGAGAAAGCCGGCTTTCGGTGACGGTATCGGGCGATATCCTGTTGCCCGAGAAGGATTACCCCGTCAAATAAGGGCGAGCGTGGGATTGCCGGCGGCCTAGCATGGGGCGGCCGATTCCAGCTTCAGCAGCCTTTTCTTCCACCCCAGTCCCCCGCCGAAGCCGCCGAGGCCGCGGGCTGCCACCACGCGGTGGCAGGGGATCAGGATCGGCAGGGGGTTGGCGCCGAGCGCCTGGCCGACGGCGCGGGGCGAGGATCGGAGTGCCTGGGCCAGTTCGCCATAGGTCCGTGTCTCTCCCCTGGGGATGGCCAGCAGGGCCCGGCGCAGGCGGGACTGGAACGGCGTGCGCGGTGACGCGAGTGCCGGCAACGGCAGCGCATGGCCGGTGAAATAGGCGCGCAGCCACAGGGCCACCGGATGATCGGGCGGGCACTCCTCCCGCGGCACTTGTCGGGATCCGAGATGCACGGCGTGGCAGATGTTTCCCTCCAGCTCCAGCACCAGCCGGCCGAACGGAGAGCGGTAGTGGACGATGGCGTGCGGGGAAGCGGACATGTTGTTCAGCGTAGCAGATGTGCAGGAAGCGTGCCCATCTAGGCGAGGATGAAGGCACGGATTAGAATGGGCGCACAGATGGGGCGGTAGCTCAGCTGGGAGAGCGTCGCGTTCGCAATGCGAAGGTCGGGAGTTCGATCCTCCTCCGCTCCACCATCTGATCCGGGCCGGTCCGCAGGAAGACGGGCCTCGGGCGAGTCGCAGGAGGCGGCATGAAGCGGGTTGGGTGGATCATCCTGTTGGCGGTGTTCGGCTGCCAATCCGCGCATGCCGGCGATCTTCCCGACCCCGCAACGACCCCCGGCGCCGTCGATGCGCGCGTGAACCAGGCCAACATCTGGCAGACCATCTGCGTGCACGGCTACACCGCCCGGGTGCGTCCGCCGCTTTCCTATACCAACCGGCTCAAACGGCGGCAGATGGCCGATGCGCATCTGCCCGGACATATCCGGGACTACGAGGAGGATCACCTGATCAGCCTCGAGCTCGGTGGCAGCCCGAGCGATCCGCGCAACCTGTGGCCGGAGCCGTATGCCGGCCCGTGGGGCGCGAGAACGAAGGACCGGCTGGAGAACCGGCTGCACCGGCTGGTCTGCGGCGGGCGTATCCGGCTTGCCGATGCCCAGCAGGCCATCAGCCGCGATTGGATCGCCGCCTACCGGCGCTATGTTGGCGTGCGGGCGCACAGGGCGGAGAGATAGGCCGCGCGAAGTCCGTGCATCGGGGCGGCGGCTTGATCATGCTTCGGCCATGGACTGGTCGCTGTTTGCCTCGGCACTGATCTCCTCGACCCTGTTGCCGGGCAGCTCGGAAATGCTGCTGCTCTACAAGCTGCACGCCGGCGGCGATCCGCTGGCGCTGGTGCTGACGGCGACCGCCGGGAACGTGCTGGGCAGCCTGATCACCTACGGCATGGGGCGCGCGGGCAACGAGGCCGCACACCGCAAATGGCTCAGGATCGGCGAAAGGGACGTGGCGCGGGCCGAGTATTGGTTCGGCCGTTACGGTCAGCCGTCGCTGCTGTTTGCCTGGCTGCCGGTGGTGGGCGATCCGCTTTGCCTGGTCGCCGGGCTGTTGCGCAGCCCGCTGACGTGGTTCCTCGTGCTGGTCGGGATCGGCAAGCTCGGGCGCTACGCCTTCATCGCCTGGCTGTCCGCCTGGCCGGCGTCTGCTTAGCCGCCGTCATCCTCCCCTTCCTCCCGCCCGGCCTGCGCTGAGCCGGCCTCGGCGAGCAGGGTCTTGATCTCCTCCAGGGCGGCGTCGTTGCCGGACTCGATCAGGCCGAGCAGATAGTTCTCGACGCCGCGCGGCAGCATCTCCGGTTCGTCGAGCGCGCCGCGGGCATAGACGATCAGGCCGTTCAGGAACTGTTCGAGCGCCTCGTCGTCGAGGCGCTCGTGGTTCTTGTGCCGGCTGCCGGCCAGAAAGCCCTTGATGCGGCTGCTGCTGCACTCCAGCCCGCCGAGCGCGAACACCTCCTGAACCTCGAAGTGCCTCAGGTTGTTGGCGATGATGATCTTCTTGAGGATGCGGTTGTTGTCCATGGCGGCGCCTAGCAGCAGGCAGCGCCGGCGGGCACATCCCCGTTGCCGGCGGCCGGGGCGCAGTCGAAGGGTCCGAAGTGCCGGGAGCGGTCGCCGTGGACCACGAAATGGGCGCCGTAACGGCTGTGCCGCAGCATCGAGGCGGTATTGCCGCATACCAGCATCGGCTTGCCGGTGGTGAAGCGGTGGTGGTCATCCAGCGCAAAGGCGTGCGGATGCCCGGGGATGCCGCCCTGATAGACGGCGCTCTGGCCGTAGTCCTCGCAGAGATCCTCGAGCTCCGCCAGCTTGAAGGCACGCACGGTCAGTGAGCGGAAGCCCACCATGCCGATCCGCTCCTCGAGCGCGGGGTTGCCGATGGTCACGGGCGCCGACGAGGTGATGCGGTAATCCGGGCAGCCGAGCCCGGCCAAGAGGCGCCGGAAGTCCTCGATATACATGGCGCCGCCCAGGCATTCGCCGTGCAGCACCGGATCGTGCCTCAGTCGTTCCGGGATGCGGCGGTCGGCGAAGATGTCGGAGAAATACAGCTCGCCGCCCGGTTTCAGGACGCGCAGGATCTCGCGGAACACGGCCGGCTTGTCCGGCGACAGGTTGATCACGCAGTTGGAAACGACGAGGTCCACCGTTTCATCGCCGATGCCGATCTCCGCCAGATCCTCGATGAAGCCCTGCCGGAACTCCACATTGGGCCGGGCATAGCCGAACAGGTCCGTGTGATAAGCGATATGCGTGCGGGCCAGGTTCAGCTGCTCGTCCGTCATGTCCACGCCGATCACGCGGCCCGTTTCGCCGACGAGGCCGGACAGCAGGTAGGCGTCGCGGCCGGTACCGCAGCCGAGGTCCAGCACGGTCAGCCCCTCGAGCAGCGGCGGGATCGGTGAGCCGCAGCCATAGAAGCGCTCCGTGATCTCCGGGTGGATGTTGCGCAGGATGGCCTTGAGCGCGGCCGGCATCGCCTCCGCATCGCAGCAGCAGGCATTGGTCTGCAGGTCGCTCGATTTGCCGAGGACCTTGCCGTAGTACGCCTTCAGGTTGTCATGGACGGCGGTGCTCATCGGGTTCTCCTGTGCATGGTCGGGAACGGCTCCAAAGTAGCCGTTCCCCCCGGTCGTTCAAGGTTTTGCTTCCGCAGGCCTGTATGTCGCGCAGGGGTCGCAAATCTGACAGCGCCCGGTGGTGGGCATCGCCGGGCGCCTATGCCGGCGTGGCACCGATCTCCTTCAGGCAGCGCTGGATGGCCGTCTTCATGGCCTTGCCGTTCTGGTAGCGGTTGTCCGGGTTCTTCTGCATGGCCTTGTCGACGAAGCGCTTGATGCAGGGGGGCAGCTCCGGCCGCAGCGCCAGGATGTCCGGCTGCTTGTCGTTGACCACCTGGTAGGAGATGGCGGCCAGGGAGTCGCCGTTGAACGGTTTCTGGCCGCACAGCAGCACGAACAGCGTGACGCCGAGCGAGAAGATGTCCGAACGGCCGTCCACGGGCTTGCCGATCATCTGCTCGGGCGACATGAAGCTCGGCGTGCCGAGAATGGTGCCGGTCTTGGTGTGTCCCGAGGAGGTGATGCGCGCGATGCCGAAGTCGGTGATCTTGATGCCGGCGTGCTCGTTGTACATCAGGTTGGCCGGCTTGATGTCGCGGTGCACGATGCCCTGGGCATGGGCATAGTCCAGGGCATCGGCGGCCTGCATGCCGATCTCCAGCACGGTGGCGACGGGCAGCAGCTTGCCCTTGCGGGTGTACTGCGTCAGCGGCGTGCCCTCGATGTACTCCATGGCGATATATGCCAGATCGTGCTCCTCGCCGGCATCGTAGATGGTGACGATGTTGGGATGGTTCAGACGGCCGGCGGCGCTGGCCTCATGGAAGAAGCGCTTCTCCGCCTCGGCGACCTCGTCACCGGTGAATTCCTGCGCCAGCGCCATGGTCTTGATGGCCACGGTGCGACCGATCTTGGGATCGTGTCCGAGGTAGACCGCGCCCATGGCGCCCTTGCCCAGCTCCTTGGCAACCACATAGCGGCCCAGCATCGGCTTTTCGCCGGCGCCCTCCACCACCAGCATGCCGCCGGAGGAGGTCATGAAGCGATCCGTGCCCAGCACGGCCGATTTGGCCATGCTTCTGGCCTGCGTCAGGCGCGTGGCGGCATCCCGGAAGCGCGGGCGCTGCTGCACGATGTGCTGGTAGACGGTCTCGGCCGTGTTGAACTTGCGCTTGCGCTCGAAATCCAGGGCCAGATTGTACAACAGCTCCAGGTTGTCGTTGCTGACCGGCAGCTTGCGGAAACGCTCCAGGGCCATCTCCAGCTTGCCCTGTTCCTGCAGGGCCAGCCCCAGCTGCCGGTTCGACTGGGCGGAATCGGCCAGGGTTTTCATGTGCTGGGACCGATACAGCCGCAGCATGCCGACAAGGGGGATGCCCACGACCAGCAGTGTCAGCGGGTCGCCGATCTGCAGCCAGACCTGCTCGCTGAGCAGCAGGTACTGCTCCACACCCAGCAGTCCGATGACCAGCAGCAGGGCGGTGATCGAGAACAGGGTCATGCCCAGGCGCGGCAGCACGAAGGCCAGCAGCAGTGCCAGCAGGCCGAACACGGCGAGCTCCGTCCAGATCAGGGATGGCGGCCGGCGGTACATGTCCTGGTTCAGGATGCTGGCCACGGCCTGGGCCACATGCCCGGCGGCATCCAGCCGGTTGCCCAGCGGCGAGGGGTACTGTGCGCCCGTCCCCGGCCCGATCAGCACGATGTCCCTGCGGAAGGCGGTCACCGGCACCTTGCCGGCGAGCACGTCGGCTGCGTCAAAGCGCGCGAACATCGGCCTGTCGTTCTTCTGGCGGTAATAGCTCGGATACACGGTCTGGCGACGGGGGGAGGCGATGGCCTCCGGCGCCCTCCTCAGCACGCGCGATGCCAGCAGCAGCGGCAGGGTCGGTTCGGCCTTGTCGCCCTCGCCCTGCCACCATAGCGGCAGGGAGCGCACCGTACCGTCGCCGTCACGCCACAGTGCCAGCGGAGCCACGCCGGCCGCCGCCTTGGCGAAGTCCGGCAGGGGTGATGTGCCATGGTCCGGCACCAGACGGTGGCGCGAACCCAGCAGGGTGTCCAGATGGGTCGCCAGCGTCCGGGGGGCAGGCACGGTTTCCGCCGGATAGCGCGGCAGGACGACGTCGCCCGCCTTGCCGATGGCCAGCCGCAGTTCCTCGTCGACATCCAGGTGTTGCCGGGCCTCGTTGATCATGCCCTCGATGCGGGCGGCGGGCCTGCGCGGCAGGTCGGCCGTGCGCACATAGTCGCGCAGGGTATCGAGGAAAGGAATGGCCGGGTTCTGCTGCTCGTCATGGAGCGGCAGCATCAGGGCGATGCCGTCGGTTCTCGCCGATGCCAGGCGTTCCAGTATCTGGGTGGCGGTCAGGCGCATCTCGGCCGGCGAGCCGCTGCCCAGGTCGATCAGGGAGATGCGCTCCGCTCCGTCGGCATGTTTCTGCTTCAGCCCCTGGCTGATGTCGTACAGGCGGCCGTCCATCCAGTGGATCGGCACCAGGCCCGTCAGATCGGCGATCAGAACGGCCAGGGCCACGATCAGCACCATCAGCCAGTCTTTCGTGAGTATGTGCATCCGGTTTCCTTCCCAGCCCTGTTTGTAACCGTCAGCCGGCGGCGAAACGGTGAGCCCTGCCACAAAAAAGCGGAATGGGGATCACCATGTTCAGCCGAGGATAGCCAACCAGACGGGAAGGGTCAGCATGGACAGAACGGTGGACAATGTCACGGCCTCGGCATACAGGCCCGAATCGAGTCGGAAACGATCGCAGAGCACCAGGCCCAGCACCATGCTCGGCATCGCCGCTTCGACCAGCACCGGCACGCGCAGCCTTTCCGGCATATCGACGATATGGCACATGCCCCAGGCGATCAGCGGCATCAGCACGAGCTGGATGACCAGCACCGGGAACAGCACGGGGATGCGCCCGGCCCAGCCGGCCTGCCAGCGCATGGCCATGCCAACCGACAGCAGCATCAGCGGCACCACCGCCGATCCCAGCGTGGCCAGCGATTGGCTGAGCCATGCCGGCTGATGCACGGACAGTGCGCTCAGGCTCAGGCCACAGATGGCGGCCCACACCGCCGGCACCCGTACCAGGCCCATGAAGGGATGCGCCCCGCCGCCCTGCGTCCCGAAATGCCGGGCGACGAGGATGCCGACCGTGAACAGCAGCGGCGTGTTGGCCAGGAGGTCGAACTGGATGGCGATGAACTGGGACCAGGTGCCGAAGGTCTGGGTCAGCACCGGCAGGCCGAGATAGGTGACGTTGCCGAAGGCGGCGGCGAGCAGCAGGGCACCGACGGCCGGCCGGGGGCCGTGATGACCGCCCATGAAGGCGCGCACCAGCCGGCCGTTGCCGTAGATCAGGGCGGCGGCGATGAGGCTCAGCAGCACGCAGGCTGCGGCGACGATCGGGATGCGCGCGGCATTCAGATTGACCGGCGTCTGCCACAGCACATGCACCACCAGGGCCGGCAGGAACACCTGGTAGACCGCCTGCGCCAGGTGCCCGCGCACGGTTTCCGCCGCCTGGCCACCGAGGAAAAGCCGCCAGGCGATCCCGGCCAGGATGATGGCGGCCATGCCGAACAGGGTGGAGAGCATGGCCGGATGTTAGCGTTGCACGGGCCTGTTTACAGCGATTGCTTGCATGTGGGGCTCCATCCCGCTTCAATGCCCGCATGCTGGCCAGAATCAGGAAGGCGGAGGAATGGGTCGCGGGCGTAGCGCCGTGGATGCGGCGCCAGCGCACCCGCTTTTCGGGCTGGATCTACGAACAGGACACACTGTACCTGAGCGCCCTGGCCATCCTCGTCGGCATCCTTGCCGGCTACGGCGCCCTGCTGCTGCGTTTCGGCATCGAATGGGTCAGCCTGATGTGGACGGGGGAGCGCATCTGGGAGGGCGCGCTGCACACGCTTCCCTGGTACATCTATATCGTGGCCCCGGTGGTGGGCGGCCTGGCCGCCGGCTGGATCAACACCCGCTGGCTGCCGGCCGGCCAGGCCCGGGGCGTGGCCGGGGTGCTCGAATCCCTGTCCGAGCGCAGCGGCCGCATCGACAGCCGCCATTCGACCAGCGACACGGTCAGCTCCATCCTCGGCGTCGGCAGTGGCGCCAGCGCTGGCCGCGAGGGCCCGACCGTGGCCATGGGCGCCGCCATCGCCTCCTTCATCGGCCAGCGGCTGAGGCTCAGCGAGCAGCAGATGCGCACGCTGATCGGCTGCGGCGTGGCCTCCGGCATCGCCTCGTCGTTCAATGCGCCCATCGCCGGCGTGCTGTTCGCGCTGGAGGTGATCCTGGCCGACTATGCGATCAGCACCTTCAGCCCCATCGTGATCTCCTCGGTGATCGCCACGGTGATCACGCGCGCCGAGCTGGGCAACTTCCCGGCCTTCACCATTCCCGAGTACCGTCTGGTTTCGGGCTGGGAGATCCCGATCTATGTCGGTCTCGGCGTGTTCTGCGGCCTGCTGGCCGTGTCGTGGATCAGGATGATGCCGCCGATCCGCAAGCAGCTCGACCGCCTTGTCCCCAATCCCATGTTCCGGCCGGCCGCGGCGGGGCTGGTCCTCGGCCTGTGCGCCCTGGTGGTCCCCGAGATCATGTCGATCGGTTACGGCACCGTCGATTCCATGCTGTGGGAGCGGCTGGATCCGACACTGCTGCACCTGCTGCTGCCGGTGACGGCCTTCCTCGGCTTTCTGCTCGTCGTCAAGGTTTTCGCCACGGCCCTGTGTGCCGCCGGCGGCTTCGGCGGCGGGGAGATCGGCCCCTCGATCTTCATCGGCGCCACGGCCGGCGCCCTGTACGGCGGCGTGGTGCACAACCTGATGCCGTTCATCTCCGAGACCTACGGCGGCTATGCCCTGGTGGCGGCCGGCGCCATGATGGCCGCGGCGCTGCAGGCCCCGATGACGACCATCCTGATGGTGTTCGAGCTGTCCGGCGACTATCACATCATGGTGCCGCTGATGGCCTCCTGCATCGTGGCCACGCTGGTCAAGCGCGCCTTCGGCCGCGAGTCGGTGTTCACCGAGGTGCTGGAGGCCAAGGGCATCGATACGGCCTGGACGCGCGAGCGCTCGTGGATGCGCGCCGTGCCCGTGCGCAAGATCCCCTGGCGCTCGACCCCGGAGGTCTCGGAGCACGCCAAGCTCGAGGAGCTGAAGCGCGTCTACGTGTCCTCGGGCAAGGGCTGCGTGCAGGTGGTCGACGACGACGGCCTGATGATCGGCATCGTCACCTTCGGCGACCTGCAGCAATGGCTGCTCGATCCGACGCTGGACCAGATCGTGCTGGCCGGCGAGGTGGCCAACCGCAACATCTCCGTGATCTCCGAGGACGGCAACCTCTTGCAGGCCATCAACATGTTCGACCGCGAGAGCTTCGAGCAGATGCCGGTCGTGGCCTACGACAATCCCCGGCGCGTGCTCGGCATCCTGTCGCGCAACGCCGTGTTCTCGACCTACCATGCGCTGATCGTCAAGCACGGCGAGGAATCCACGGAAAACCATGGCTGATCTGAGCCCGGCGCAACAGCGCGCCGTGGAGGCGGGCGAGGGCCCGCAGCTGATCCTGGCGGGCGCCGGATCGGGCAAGACCCGGACCATCGTGCACCGCATCGGCCACCTGATCAGCCAGCGGCGCATCGCCCCGCACCGCATCCTGGCCGTGACCTTCACCAACAAGGCGGCGGCGGAGCTCAAGCACCGGCTTTCCATGCTGATCGGCGACGATGGCGGCGGCGTGGTCTCCGGCACCTTCCACGCCATCTCGCTGCGCTTTTTGCGCCGCTATGCCGAGCGGCTCGGCTTTCCCACCGACTTCCAGGTCATCGACGCCGACGACCAGAGGACACTGGTCAAGCGCCTGCTGAGGGCGAGGGGCATCGACAGCGAGCGCCTGCATCCGGGCTATCTCTTGGGCTGGATCGAGCACTGCAAGCATGCGGGGCTGACGCCGGAGCAGGCGCCGGAGCAGATGTGGAACGGCATCGACCTGCGCATGCTGTATGCCGAGTACCAGCAGGCGCTGCGCGGTCTGGAGCGCATGGACTTCTCCGATCTGATCCTGAACGTGGTGCGCCTGATGCAGGAAGCGCCGGACGTGGCGGCCGCGCTCGCCTCGCGTTTCGACTACGTGCTGGTCGACGAGTACCAGGACACCAACCCGGTGCAGCACCAGTGGCTGATGCTGCTGTGCCGCGGCCACGGCAACCTGACCGTGGTCGGCGATGACGACCAGTCCATCTACGGCTGGCGCGGCGCGGACGTGCGCCACATCCTCGAGTTCGAGCAGGTTTGGCCGGGGGCGGCGGTGCACCGGCTGGAGGAGAACTACCGTTCGCACGGCGCCATCCTCAAGCTGGCCAATGCCGTGATCCGTGCCAATCCCGACCGGCACGAGAAACAGCTGAAGCCGACGCGCGAGGCCGGGGAGCTGCCGCTGTGGCGCATCTGCCACGACGAATACGACGAGGCGAGGAAGATTCTGGGCTGCCTCGAGGGCCGGCGCCGGCAGGGCGTGCCATGGGCGGAGATGGCCGTGCTGTACCGCTCCAACCGCCAGTCGCTGCCGCTGGAGCAGGTGCTGCGCGAGCAGGGCGTCCCCTACCGCATCATCGGCGGGGTCGGCTTCTTCGAGCGCATGGAGGTCAAGGACGCGCTGGCCTACTGGGCCATCCTCAACCGCTGCGGCGATCACATGCACCTGCTGCGCATCTGCAACACGCCCAAGCGCGGCATCGGCGCCCGGGGCCAGGAGCAGCTTGCCTCGATGCTGGCCGCCTCGGGCCTGCGCGCCGCTGACTGGCTGGATGCGCAAGCGGAGGGTGGTGCCGGCCCGGCGGCGAGGCTCACCGAGCTGGCGCGCACGCTGCAGGCGCTGCGGGCCGGGATCGAGGCCATGCCGGACCGGGGCATGGAAGCCGTGCTCGAGGCGGTGGGCTATGATCAGGTGCTGCAGGCGCACGGCGAGCTGGAGGCCGAATCCCGCCGCGAGAACGTGCGCACGCTGCAGCAATACATC
>OBLQ010000681.1_pt1 | contig 12978 bp, 12 predicted proteins | sample 1519881 | NCBI WGS metagenome assembly OBLQ01 (sample SAMN01911456, study PRJEB22533) | soil metagenome | biome: Soil | place: Malaysia | collected 2012-04-30 | depth DG_metagenome m | reverse complement strand
TCTTGACCCAGAGCCTTGTGCTTCTTGCGCCGCGCTTTCGTGACCAGCGCGTGCAAGTTCAACAGAATTTTCAAATCGAGCTGCCATCTGTTTCCGCCGATCCTGACCGCCTGGAGCAGGTTTTTGTGAATCTGCTGAACAACGCCGCTGACGCCATGCCCAACGGAGGCGAGGTCAGGGTGGAAACGCGGACCAGCCATCGTGATGGAGCTGACAACGTGCTGATATCCATCGCTGACTCGGGAATCGGGATTGCCGAAGAGAACCTGGAGACCATCTTTGACCCGTTCTTCAGCACAAAAGCAAAAGGGAAAGGCACGGGCTTGGGTCTCTCTGTCAGTCATGGAATTGTGCGTGACCATGGCGGCGTCATCGAAGCAGAGAGCGGCCCGGGATGCGGCGCGACCTTTCGGATTTATCTTCCACTTGGGGGAACACTGTCGTGAGGCAGTACAAAGTCCTGGTTGTTGATGACGAGATGGACATGCTCCAGGTTTGCCGGAGGATTCTGGAGCGGAAATCCTACGTGGTCTCGACAGCCACGGATGGTCCTGAAGCTTTGCATCTGCTTCAGCAGGACCCGGTGGATGTGGCCGTCCTTGACCTGCGCCTTCCCAGCATGAACGGGCTGGATGTGATGCGGGAGGCCCTCCGTCTCAATCCGGACACCGCCGTTCTCATTATCACTGCCCACGCCACGCTGGATACGGCAGTCCAGGCGGTACGCGATGGCGCGTTTGACCTGATTCCCAAACCGTTTTCCGCCAGCCAGTTGGAAATTGCCGTGGACCGCAGCGTGAATTACAGGCAGTTGCAGGAACAGAACCGGGAACTGCAAAAAGAGCTGCGCAAGGCATACCAGTTTGACAATGTAGTAGCGCACAGCCAGCAGATGAGCAAGATCCTGGACCTGGTGCGCAAGGTGGCGTCCACGGAGGCGAACGTTCTGCTGCGGGGAGAAAGCGGAACAGGGAAGGAATTGATTGCCCGTTGCCTGCACCAGGCCAGCAGCCGCAGCCAGGGCCCATTCGTGCCTATTGACTGTGCTTCTCTGCCGGAAACACTGCTTGAAAGCGAACTGTTCGGTTATGAGAAAGGGGCATTTACGGGCGCCTCCAGCAGCCGGTCCGGCCTGCTGGAGACTGCGGACGGCGGCACGGTCTTCCTGGACGAAATCGGCAACGTGACCTCTAATCTCCAGGCCAAGCTGTTACGGGTCCTGGAGGAGCGGCATTACCGCCGAGTCGGCGGCCGCGCGCTCTTGCAGTTGAATGCCCGGTTTATCTCGGCCACCAACAGCTCTCTGGAAGAAATGGTGCGCCGCGGAACGTTCCGTGAAGATCTCTTTTACCGCCTGAATGTGGTGAGCATCAACCTGCCAACGCTTCGTGAACGCCCAGCCGACCTGGCGCCATTGGCCCAGTTGTTCATGGCCCAGAATCCGGACACTGCAGCCAAGGGGGTCAAAGGAATTTCCAGCGCCGCGCTGCTGATGATGCAAAACTATCATTGGCCCGGAAACGTGCGCGAGTTGAAAAATGTTGTCTGGAGGGCCGTTTCCCTGACGGAGAGCAATCAGATTACTCCTTTGGACCTGCCTCCTGAACTGCTGAACGTCGGGAGCGGTACCGTGCGGTCAGCGGGCATTTTCCGCCAGGCCAAGCAGCAGGCGGTCAATGAATTCGAGGGGGCCTATCTGAGGCAGCTCCTGACCGATACGGCTGGGAATGTATCGGAGGCGGCGCGACAGGCGGGAATCCAGCGTCCGGCGCTGCATCGGTTGCTCCAGAAGCACAAACTGGATGCGTCAAAATTTCGGTCTTGTAACTAGCTTGTCCGGGAGCTTTGACTTGACGACGGCTATTAGAATGAACGGAACTCATCGCCGGTGCCGCGGTCTGATGACGATTGATGCACGAACATCCTGAATCGTGCTTTGCCCGGGTTTCAGGTTCAGTGAGGTGTTTTCATGAGATGGATTTACTGCTTTCTCGCGGCACTCTTGAGCGCACCATCGATCCAGGCGGGAAACATTGCCGGAAAAATCATCTGCGACGGGGCCGCCGGCAGTTGCGACGCCGTAGTTTATGCGGAGAGGACTCCGAAGCTGGAGTTCCAGCCTCCGCGCAACCCTGTGGTTCTGGACCAGAAGGATCTGTCCTTCATTCCTCATGTGCTGCCTGTGGTTGTGGGAACAACCGTCATCTTTCCCAACCACGACGAGGTGCCGCACAATGTGTATTCATCGTCTCCGGCCAAGATCTTCAACGTGGGCATCTATCCCAGGGGCGGTTCCCGCCGGGTCACCTTCGACAAGCCGGGCGAAGTCTTTCTTCGCTGCAACATCCATCCTCAGATGTCGGCGTATGTGCTCGTATTGCCGCAACCGTATTTTGTTAAGGCCTCTCTTGAGGGAAAATTTCGTCTCAAGGACCTCCCGCCGGGGAAGTACAAGGTGACGATATGGCATGAACGCTATAAGCCGGTGTCACGGTTCGTAGAAATCAAGACAGCGGAGGATGTTTCCTTCAATCTTGAGCTGCATGACCTGCGTCGAAATGGTTCCTCCATGCAGGCGGGGGCGACCATGAGAGTGCCCTGATGCAACACGCGCTGCGCCGGCCGAAGATGCGTGGCGCTATTTCCGGCGTGTTTGCGAGGCCCCGCTCTTGCGCTCTGGAACCAGGACCAAATGAATGCCGTTTCCCTTGCCGAAGCAATACTTGGCCAGATGGCATCCGCACACAGCACATTCTCCGGCACAGTTAGGACAGCGTATTTCCCACGTGCCGGGCTTCAGGCGAACGCAGGGCACGTGCTTGCGGCATTCGTCGCAATAGAAATAATCCGTGCGAGGCTGCAGGGCTGTCGCCGTCATAAGGGTTCCTCCTGACTGGCCTACAAGGCAGCGCTATGCTTTGCCTTGGCTGGCTGCACAATGAAACGTCCGGCCAGCTTTGAATGGTCTCTTCCGCAGACTTGCACGCAGAAGAAATTCAGTTCGCCCGGTTTCTCGGCGGTGAACTGGATCTCCGCCGTATGCCCGGCGGAGATCTGCACCGGGCCGATATGTAATTCCGGGATGGAGATGCTGTGCTGCACGTCCGGGCTGTGCAGCAGCAGGACCACGTGGTCTCCCTGGGTAAGGCGGATTTCGCTTACCCGGGTCGGCTTCTTCCACCAGTACGAGTAGCCAACCACGGCATCCTGCGTCCACATTCCACCTTCCGCCACGGCAGTGAGCTGAATGATCTTTGATCCCGGCGGGTACTTGCCCGGGATGTGAACGGCAGTCCAGTACCAAAGCAGCAAGGGAAAGGCGAGCAGCATTACGACAACCGATGCAACGCCGGCCATTTCACCGTTCAAGAATTTTTTCATCATCGCATCACCCGATAAAGAGTTTCAGAAACCCAAGCGTTATAGCCAGAAGCAGGGCTGTGGGAAGAACCAGGCTGCGGTTCCGCTGTATGCGATCAGGCACCAGCTTGCATGCGACCCGGTGCAGCCCACGAATCGAGTAGTAAAGGCCGCCGAGCAGGACCGCCACCTGCAGGTAGGGCACCCAGTGGGGCTTGAAGGGTGTCCAGGGGAAATCCGCCGTTCCAAACAGGTTCATGCCCCATCCCATCGGATCGGAAACGACAGAAATGATGTAAGAGCCGTTGACCATGATCAGCGGAATGCTGAATGCGATCCAGGCCAGCAGGCCCATGGGGACCAGCATATAGCTGTAGGCCAGGAACATCTCGCGGACGGAAACCGCTTCAAGTTTTGCATACCACTTTGAAAGCCGGATGCAGAGGTAGTACAAACCCGGGAACACAACCAGCGCCAGAAGCATCTGGCTGGCGGCGTAGGCGCCAAAACCGCCCCACATGTGCTTCTCGCTGATGTTGGCCCAATCCTTGAAGCGTCCCCACGGACTCAGGAGCACGACGGAATAAGAAAACGCCAGCACCAGCATGATGGACGCCTTCCATACCTCATCGAAGCCCTTGATGGTGTAATCGGAAGTGGCAAAGGGGCGCACATACAGAGAGATATTGTCATTCGGGCAGCTCTTGACGCATTCGAAGCACAGGCCGCAGTAATTGTTTCGGTCGAGCTTTCCCATGTAGACGTTCCATGGGCATGCCCAGCCTTTGTCGCTGCCGCGAATGCAGGACTTGGTCTTGCACTTCAGGCACTCATTTTTGTCCGAGGACCGAAGTTCCAGGGTCGAGGTCATCGCATACAGGCTCAGGAATCCGCTGATCGGGCACACGTAATTGCAGAATGTCCGCAGCCGGAAGACCAGCGCCATTCCTGCGGCAACAACGATCATGCCGGCAAACAAGACCACGCTGACGATGGGGCGCGTCACCAGAAGAGCGCTGAACGTGGCCAGAAAAAGGAACCCGAAATTCTGCAGCCAGATGTTGCTGAGTTTTTTGGGCCAGCGTTTCTGCAGGCCGAAAAACCGGTTTTCCGTTCCCGGACTCTTGCCTGACCGCACACCGATGACGGCGCGCCGCTGCATCCAGTCGCCGATGAAGGGCAGCGGGCACATGGTGCACCAGACGCGGGAGCCCAGGGGCATCAGGCCCGCGATCAACACCACCCACCACAGGATCCAGACAAACACGATGATCATGTTGCGGTTGCCGACCGGCGTGCCGAACAGGCCCGTGATCAGGAAGAAATAGAACAGGGCCAGGTTGGGCAGGATCAGGGCAAACTGGAAACTGCGCAGGCGCACCAGCCGTTTGAGCCACGGCCAGCGGCCAAATACGTCGAAGCGCCAGGAATTGTCCTCAACAATGGGGTCTTGCCGGCTGCCGGCAAGCGGTTCTTGGACTGTCGCCATGTGGTTCACCTCGAGGTCGCGTTCGCATTTCGCTTTGATTCGGCCAGCTTGTCCTGCAATAGCTGGACGTGCGTTTCTTCAAAGTCTCCCAGTTCACGGTAGAGCTGTTGCAATTCAGGATCGGAGGTGCGCGTGACCTCAACGGAATAGAAGTGCCGCGCCGCCTCTTCGGCGTGCAGACCCGCCAGCAATGCCTTTTCCGGTGTCATGGAATCGAAGATGAGCGCCTCGCCGTCGGGCAGGTCCGGGGCCTCGATCACCTCTTTGGGGTCGCCTATGAGCATCGGGACCGGACCGAATCTTGCCCGGTATCTTTGCTTGAGATCGGCCCCATGTTGCCGTTCCTCTTCTGCCATGGCCACAAATATGTTCTTCACCGAGTCATCGTAGTCGTCGAAGATCTGCGCCAGGGACTCATAGAGTTCAGCGTTGCGCCGCTCGATCTGGATGGCGCGCAGCAGGGTCTCGCGAAGTGGGTCCTGCTCCAACGCGGTCATGATTTGCCTCCGTTTCCGTTACGGCGAAAAATCCACAGCATGCCGACGCAAAGCCCGAATGACATTCCCACCGAAGTGGAAAACAGGTAATTCGGATTGACGATCAGCTCTCCCTGCATGAATGGGTGCATGTATCCGCACGTGTTCGAACACCGGTAGCGGAATTTACCCGTGTGGCTGGCAACAACAACAATCTCGTCGGTTTCCTTGAACTCTTTGGACTTAGAAGGATGGCGAACGCGGAAGTTGAAGTCGCTGGGAGGAATCTGCGCGTCTACGTCGTATCCCTCCAGGAAGAACCCGTGCGTTACATCGGTGGCCGCCAGGCTTATATGAAGCCGGTCGCCTTTATTGACGCGGATGACCGGAGGGTCATAGGCATACTTGTGCGCCGTGATGGTGATATAGCGGTCTTGCGGGGCCTCAACTCCGTAGCGGACAAGCAAAAAGCCCGCCAATGCGCCGGCTGCCAGCAGCGAGCCTAGTATTGCAAGACTGGACTTGTTGAATCGCTTCATGTGCTGGAATCCTCTACGTGATCTTTGGTTATGCTGTAACTTTTTTGTGTCACGCTGCTCTACGCACGCAAGTTACTGATTGCCTTGAGCTTGACGCTTCATTCGGCGCCAAGCCGATGAAACAATTTTGTGACACTCTCGTGAATGGCCGAATTCCCGATGTACTGACAAACTCTGGCCAGCTGCGAGCGCGATCCAACCCATAACTGGAAGTGTGCGCCGGCAGTCCGGTTCGTCTTGTCCCTGCTCTTCCTGGGATCTCCGGCCAGCCACCCCTTGGGCCACAACAAGTTAGGCAGCAGCCGGACGTGGACAGGAATCCGCGGTGCCGAGCCATGCTGTGAGGACACGCGGACATCGAACGTGGTTCACATATCAGCGCTTTCCTGGGCTCTCGCAAACGGGCCATACCTGCGGCATTGCAAGACGACGGCCAAATGATCCAGCTGTTTGGCAATGCATGTGCGATGGTTCGGTGTCACATTCCTGTTCGGAAACAAATCGTCCTAGCTACAGGTAGCGGGCAGATAGAAAAGGAGGCGACGCGAGATGTCGAGAAACTATTCAAGAACACTCTGCATGTCGCTGGTTCTTGTCGTTGCCAGTTTAGTCGTTGTCTTGCGTGCTGATGGCGCAGGGAAGAAACACGCAAAAGCGACAAGAAGCAACCACGCCAAAGCCCAGGCGCAATATGTGGACCTGACCTGGCCCGAAGCTCCCGAGACGCCGCGGATCAAGGTGGTGGACATTCTGGCAAGCGAGGCGGACCTGGGGCGCAAGATAACCCGGCGTGAATCGCTGATGAAGTTCCTCACCGGAGCCACGCCGGAACTCGCCCATATCTACCAGCCCAGAGACGTTGCCGTATCCGACGATGGAAATCGTGTTTACGCATCCGATTTCGGCCAGTCCGTGATCTTCATTTTCGATCTGGAGCATAAGAAGGTGCGCACCATACGCTCCGAGGCGCCCTTTGGCCTGGCTCTGGATGCGCGGGAAAACCTTTATGTGGTGGAGCAGCAGAACAGGCGCATCGTGGAGTTTGACCGCCAGGGAGAGAAGCTGCGCACCATCACGAACCCGAAGCTTATCCGCCCCACTGACATCGCCATCGACCGCCAGAGGAAAGTCATGTACGTGGCTGATCCGGGCACGAAGAACTCCGAGGAACACTCGGTGAAAGTCTTCAACTTCGAGGGCGAACTGGTAGGGACCATCGGAAAGGGAAAGGGCGACTGCAAGGGGTGTCTGTTCTTTCCCACCTACGTCGCGGTGGATAAGAAGGGGAACATCTACATAACCAGCACTCTGAATGCGCGCGTGGATGTGTTCGATCGGGCCGGCAATTATCTGAAGACCATCGGCGAAAGAGGAACGAGTTTTGGAATGTTCGACAAGCCGAAAGGGGTTGCCGTCGATTCCTTCGGGAACATTTATGTCGCCGATTCGGGATGGTCGAACGTGCAGATTTTCAACCAGAAAGGTGAAGTCCTCCTCTTTTTTGGCGGTCGCGGCAACTATCCCGGCCTGCTGAAAAATCCCACCGGAATTGCCATCGACAAAAACAACAGGATTTACGTGGCCGATTACCTCAACTACCGGGTAACGGTCTACCAGCTGATCAACACAAAGGCGGAAGACAGCTACATCAAGCTTCCGGCAACAACGGCCGGAAACGAAGAGAAAGCTGCGAAATAAAGAGGCAGGAAGCGAAAAAGGAGTCGAGTTATGAAAAGACCGGCAATGCGTTCCATCCTCATTGTGCTTGTGGTGGGTTTGTCCGTGCAGCTGGCCCGGAGCGGCGCGGGAGCGGGCACGGGATTCACCGGCAGTCCGCATGACTTTTCCGGCAAGAATGCCGGGACCAACCAGAGGGCCGGAACCGCGGTAACCACGGGCGCATGTTCCTTCTGCCATACGCCGCACAAGGCTTATCAGACGCGGCTGCTGTGGAACCACACGCTTTCCGCCAATAACTTCAGCTGGAGTGACGCCACGGCCACCACCGGCGGAACGCCGCTTCCCACCATCGCCGGCGGCGCCGGTGGATGGAGCGGGCCCACAAAGTTCTGCCTGAGCTGCCATGACGGTTCAGTCGCCATCGGCGACATCGCCTGGTTCAACCGCCAGGTCTGGAACGGTGGTACCGCGATCGACAGCACCAAGCACAGCACCGGGCAATACAACATCGCTTCCACCACCGGAGACCTCAGAGGAAACCACCCGGTGGGGTTCCCTTATCCGTTCAACAAAGTGCAGAACACCTACAACGGCACAACCACAGGTGCCGGCACCTACATGGCGGATTTCAATTCTGATCCCACAACCCTCGGAATCCGGCTCTTCAACGATTCCACGGGGATCGTGGTGGCCGGGCCGGTTGCGGGCAAGACGGGAATCGAATGCACGTCGTGCCATGGCGTCCACAACGAAACCGGCCTGGTATTTGATGAGCCTCTGCTCCGCGGCACAAAGAGCGGGAACGCGACCGGACCAGGCGCAAGCTACATCTGCATGAAGTGCCACACCAGATAGACCGGGTCCAGGAGCCCCCATGCTGAAGACACCAATCATCGGGAGTCACGGGAGAACAGCGCTGGCGGCCTTGGCTGTGCTGATTATCTGGTCAGCCAGGCTTGGCGCAGACTACGCTCCCGGCGCGGGGATTGCCGGCACGCCGCACGACTTCTCCGGATATTCCGCGGGGACGAACCAGCGGTCCGGCACATTGGTGACGACCGGCGCCTGTGTGTTTTGCCACACGCCGCATAAGGGCTACAGGACACGCCTGCTTTGGAACCATAGCCATCCGCCCGCCGACTACACCTGGGGCAACTACACGGTTACGGCAGGCGGCACCCCGCTGCCGACCATCCAGTCCACGTGGGAAGGGCCCACGGTCTTTTGCCTGAGCTGCCATGACGGCACGGTTGCCCGGGGTGACATTGCCTGGTTCAACCGGCAGTCGTGGACGGGAGGCAATGCGCTTGACACGAGCCGGGTCAACATCGGCGCGGTTTCAAATCCGTTCAGCCTCACGGAGTTCATGCACGGAATGATCGGGACGAACCATCCCGTGGCCGTGCCTTATCCGTACCTGCAGGCCCGCAACACCTACAACGGCGTGACCACCGGCGCGGGCGTTCCCCTGGCTGACTACCGCGCCGATCCAACGCCCCTGGGAATCCGGCTGTTCAACAATCCCAGCGGGCAGGAAGTGATTGCCGGCCCGGCTTCAGGAAGAACAGGGATTGAATGTACTTCATGTCACGGACCACATAACGAACGAGGGGTCGTTGTCGACAAGCCCTTTTTGCGCGGGTTCAACGGAGGCGGCCCCGGAAATTTGTGTAACAAGTGCCATGCCACGCTGTGACGGCCTGGCAGGAAATAAAGGGCTTTTAGAAACCGAAGCAATCAGGAGATAACAATGAAAAAGTACTTTGGCGCATTCATCGTCATTGGGTTGCTCTGGGGAGGGTTACAGCTTGCCCTGGCCGGAGATGCAGGCAGTGTCTCAGGAACCGTGAAGTTCAAAGGGAATCCACCTCCGCCGAGAAAAGTGGCCATCAGCACCGATCCTTCGGTTTGCGGCACGGAGCAGCAATCGGAAGATGCGGTCGTGGGGCCGGACAAAGGGATCAAGTATGCGGTGGTTCGTTTAATCGGAGTAAAAGGCGCCGCGCCCGAAGCGAAAGCAGTCGCCCTTGAACAGAAGGGCTGCAAGTTCGCGCCGCACGTTCTTGTCGTACCTAAAGGAGCGACCTTCGACATCCTGAATGAAGACGGGATCTCGCACAACATCCACAGCCATTCCACCGCGAACCCGGAAATGAACAAAGCCCAGCCCGGCTTCAAGAAGAAGATGACACAAAAATTCGATCAGCCCGAGAGAATCAAGTTGAGCTGCGACGTCCATCCCTGGATGAAGGGCTGGATTGTGGTCGCCGAAGATTCGTACGTGGTTGTCACGGACGAAAAGGGGGCGTTCAAACTGCCCAACGTGCCGCCGGGCACGTACAAGCTGGAAGTCTGGCATGAAAAGTTCGGGACGCAGACAAAAGACGTCACCGTAAAGGGCGGTGCTGATTCAAGCGTCGTGTTCGAACTGGGAGGGTAGGTACCGAACGCAGAAAAGAAAACCTTGAGGGGATCCCGTCATGCAAAGACGCCGCAAACATTTCATCTTCGCCATGGTGATGTGCCTTGCGGCGTCTTCTTTCCTTGCCTACGGCGGCCAGAAGAAACAAAAGATCCTCAGAGCGCTGTTCGATGGCGTACCCACGCCTGAGGAGCGGGCCGCAGCGCGGGCAAAGAAGCATGCCAAGAAGGCGGTTGCGTCGGAGCCCGTCGCTCCGCCTGCGGATATTCCCGCCGGCCTGTCTTCGCCAAAGCCCCGGCCTGCAATTGAGAAGCTCAAGACCTGGAGTGAAGTTTTGCACGTGCTTCCTCGGGACCTGACGGGCGGAGCAGACTGGGTCAAAGCGATCAAAGAAGGGGTGATTGATCCTCGCCGGCGGATACCGTCGGACCCTCTTCCTGCGCCTCCTTACACTCTTGCCAATCTGGTTCCGGGCACTTCCTCTGACACCGCGCCGGCCCTGGACCTGAACATAGAAATAGTCCCCGAGACGGCCCCTTTATATAAGGTTGTTTTTCCACATGCCGGCCACACTCTATGGCTGAATTGTTCTAGCTGCCATCCTGGTATTGTCGGCAAGCGCGGCTCGGGGATGCGAAAGATCTTTGCAGGAGAATACTGCGGTAAATGTCACGGTAAAGTGTCCTTTTCTCCCCTGACAAGCTGCGCGCGCTGTCACGTAAATCTTGCCCCTGCTTCAGAAGAAACGATCAAGGCGGACCTGGAAAAGTCACAAAGGGACCATGTTGCCGCTTCTCCTGAGATCGTGGAACGGGGAAAGACGGTGTATCTCAAGGCCTGTGCGGTTTGCCACGGGGAAGCAGGCAATGGGAAGGGGCCGCTTGCCGAAGTACTCAACCCGAAACCTCGCGATTTCACCTCAGGAAAGTTCAAGTTCCGTTCCACGAACTCTTCGTCTCTTCCCACGGACTCCGATCTGTTTCGCACAATCACGCGGGGCATTCCCGGCACGTCCATGCCGAGCTTCTCGTTTCTCCCCTATGAAGACCGTTTTGCCATCCTGCACTTTATCAAGACGTTCTCCGAGAAATTCACCGTGCGGAAACCGGCGGATCCCATTAAGATCCCGGACCCTCCACCGCTCACTCCGGAATTACTGGCAACAGGAAAGAAGTTCTTCAAGGAAGCGGAATGCTTCAAGTGTCACGGCACAGAAGGCCGCGGAGACGGACCTTCATCGGTGGGGATGAAAGACGATTGGGGCCAGCCTGTGCGCCCGTTTGACTTCACAACCGGCAAACCCAAGGGAGGCAGTTCGCTGAAGGACTATTACCGTGACATGATGACGGGCCTTCAGGGTACGCCGATGCCCGACTTCGGCGATATCTTTGAGCCGGACCAGGCATGGGGCGTAGTCTACTACGTTTATTCCCTTGGCGATTCCGCCAGGGATCTGCCTGCGGCCGTGAAAGGCGACATCCACTTCACCCGAAACAAGATGACGCCGCAGAACGCAGCGGACGCACAAACCCGGGCTTCTGCACCAGGCAAGCCTGTAGCAGTTCAGGTCTCCGCACCTTCGCCGGACCAGGGGGAAAACATACCGCCGGCCACATTTCCTCATTGGTTCCACCGAATACGCGTGCGGTGTGCTGTCTGCCACTCCGACATTTTCGAAATGAAAGCCGGAGCCGACCACATTACGATGGATGACATTCGAGCGGGAAAATTCTGCGGGAAGTGCCATCCATCCTATCCGGACGGAAAGGCCCTGGCGTGGCCGGTGGCGTTTGAGTCCTGCGTGCGCTGCCATGTTGCGCGATGACGCACTGTGCGCTTTGAGCCGGGCGGCGGCCGCCGGGGTATGGCGCTTTGTGCTCCCGGTTGTCATTTGTTTCTTGTACTGCCCGCTGCAGATCGCCGCGCAAGGCCTGATCATACCCGGAACGCGGGAGGGGTTTATCGAATTCGGAGCGGAGTCAACCAGCGCGAACAGTTCTTCCGCCGGAACCAGTGATTTTTCCAGCGGCCAGAGGCGATTCGGCGAAAGGTTTGGATTTCGTGGGGACGTGGCCCTGGTGGACCAGACTTTCTTTGTGTTGACCTATGGCGGGGCCCTGAATTTTTTCCAGGATGCCGTTTCCAGTGAAAACCTGCTGGCCACCGGCAGCGGGCGGCTCTACAACTACAACCTGGAAGGAAGCCTCTTTCCCACCAAGCCTTATTGGTTCACGTTTTTCGCCAACCACAGCACTGTTTCCAGCCTGCGCGACTTTGCGGGCACTTCAGACCTCCTGACCACGAATGAGGGAGCGGCTCTCAACTTGAAGTCAGGCTTTCTGCCTTCCACTTTCAGTTTCCGCAGAGAATCCTCTGACGAGACCTCTCAGTTTGCCGATCTGAGCGAAGAACGGAAGGAACGAAGGAAAGTGGCCACCTATGATGGCCGGAATCACTGGCAATCCAATGACCTGAGCTTTCACTACGAATGGGCCGATGTGCATGATCTGGTGGTGCCCAATTTGAGCTTTCAGACCCACACGGTGGGCGCCGCACATCGTCTGCGCTTTGGCCACGACCTGCCGAATTCCCTGAATTTCACCTTGAACTACGTAAAGCGGGACGATCAGCAAGGGCTCTCATCGTCAGCACTCACGGCGATTGAGGACCTTGGCCTGCAGCATACAAAGAATTTTTCCACCGGCTATCACTACATCCTCTCCCGCTTCACGGGTCTCGGCGGGGATACCACCAGCCATACCGGGGCCTTTTCTCTCCAGCATCGCCTGTATGAAAGCCTGAGAAGTGATCTCACGCTGCAGGCGACCCACACCGCGCTGACGGTGGGCATGCAAAGGCTCTATGGCGCCCGCTTCACCTTTGATTACCGGAAAAAGATACCGGCCAACGGAACGTTGCTGGCCAATCTGGGAGGCCGGTATGAAATAGAAGATGACAACATCGCGGGCAGGACGATTCCTGTTTTCCGGGAACAACACCTGGCCCACCTTG
>OBLQ010000680.1_pt1 | contig 12993 bp, 7 predicted proteins | sample 1519881 | NCBI WGS metagenome assembly OBLQ01 (sample SAMN01911456, study PRJEB22533) | soil metagenome | biome: Soil | place: Malaysia | collected 2012-04-30 | depth DG_metagenome m | reverse complement strand
CAGTGATAGTCAAAGAACTCGATCACCGCGACATCCGCCTTCGGCGCGTCCGGGCCGGCGATGAAGCCGTCTCTTGAAGCTAATAGCTCAGAAAGATTCTTCTTCGCAGCGTCCTTCGATCTCGCGGCCGCGTCTGCGCGCTGGCGATCCGCATAGCGATTCAGCGATTCGATGACGACCTCCGGATGGGCGATGATATAATCGTGAACGACTCTCTCCATCGTCTGTTTTTGCGCGTCGTTTATTGGCGTCGACATCGCGGCCGGCGACTGCGCGTTTCCATACGCGACGGCAAGCGCTCCAAGTAACGCCGCTCCAAATAGAGCGGCGATAATCGCCAATCGTGGACTCATATCCTCACCAATAACCCTTGATGCTGGCGGGCCAATTCAATTCCTCGTCAGAAGCCCGTGGGATCGGGAACCTCGCCTTCAGGCTGTTTTTCCGGCTCTGGGGCGGGCGCGCGCCTTCGCGGCGATGGTTGTTCTTCGACGTCAGGCAATCCGCCCTTCGTCTGGGCGGCGACCGCAGCGATAATATCGGAGGCTTGGCGCCATTCGGGCGTTCCTTGGGGCAGGCCCGCCTTTGCGCGCCGCGCGAATTGCACGGCGTCTCGCGCCTGGCCGGAATAGAATCGCGACTCAGCCGTTGCGAGATCGGCCAGCCGGTCCTTGTCCAAGCCGCCATAGGCGCGCGCCAATTCCTCCCAGCCGAACGCGTTGTCTGGTTCGAGGAGCAGCGCAGCCTTGAGCTGCTTCACAGCCTCAGGAAAGCGCCCCGAGTCTTCGGTCGCCACTAGGGCGCGGCCGAGATTGATGCGAAGAAGGGCTTTGGTCGGCGCAAGCTCCACTGAACGCTCATGGGAGGGGATTGAGTCCGCTACGCGGCCGAACTCGAAAAGCATCTGACCTTTGAGTTCGTGATAATACGGGTTGTCTGGATATTTTGCGAGCAAAGTGTCGATCTCATGGAGCGCCTTATCGATCATGGCGCCTCGATAATACGCAACGGCGCGTGCATAGCGCGCGGGATCGGACTGATCCGACAGCGGATATTGCCGCAACGTGACGTTCGTGTCCTGCATGAAACCCCTGATCTTCGCCTGAATAAGCTTCAGACGTTCGATCGCCTCGGGCGTGTCCTTTTCGTTGTAATAGGGCGACGCTGCGGCGCGCTCGGCGAGCGAAGTGATCCGCTCGTTTGAGAGCGGGTGGGACTGCAGGTACGGGTTTATTCTATAGGCGGTGATAATTTCTGAATTCCGGAGCTTCGCAAAAAATTGGAGAAGTCCGGCGCTCGAATGGTGGAGAGCGTCGAGATAAGTGACCGCGGCCTGATCGGCGCTCGCCTCCTGACCGCGGCTAAATTTTAGAATGTTTGCTTGCCCGACTGTTTGGCCGAGGCCAAGAATGCCGAGGCCAGCTTCCGGCGCACCGGCCGCCGCGGCGCCGGCCGCCAATACGAGGCTTAGGATCATCGGCCGCGCCGCCGACGCCATGGCTTCGTCGGAGCGCGCCGTATGGCCGCCTGCCATGTGGCCCGTTTCGTGAGCGATGACGCCCTCGATCTGGTTTGGAGTATCGGCAGCGGTAATCAGGCCGGTGTTGATCCCCATCGTCAATCCGCTGGCGAAAGCGTTGAGCGTCGGGTCGCCGATCAACAAGATCTTGATCTGGCCGGCCGGCAGTCCGGCCGCCTTGTAGATAGGCCGAGCGTAATCATCGAGCCATTGTTCAATCTCGGCGTCGCGGAGAAGGGTTTGCGCCTGGGCATGCCCGAGCCACACGAAACAGACCGCGAAAATGGCTAGGATATTACGGTAAAACGCCAATCCGGCTTGCTCCTTTGCGCCTTGTTCATTTCGCTGCAAATAGCGCCGAAATTATGGTCCTCTGGCCCGCAGAGTAAACGGGGAAGCGGACAATTTCCGGCGCTTTTCGCTTCAGCGGGCGGGCTCAGCCGCCAAGCGCGCGCTGCCACCAGCCCTTGCGCGACGATTTGCGCTCCGTCGACTGGGCGATGGTTTCGCCCGCGGGCGGCGCGTTGGCATCGTCATCGAGCGCCGGCGCGTCTGGCGCCGGGGCCGGCATCGTCGCCACGCTGTGGCCATTTGCCGCCTCGGATTCCTCTCGTTCGGCCGGTGTCGCGACGTCGACCTGCGGCTGCAGGCGCTCGTCGGCTAAGACCGGCAGCTCCGCCTCATCGTTATCCGCTTGCATTGATCCCGCAGCAGGCGCGTCGACCGATGGTGAGGCTTGCGCCGGTTCGGCGTCGGTCCGTTGCGTGACGCTCATTGTGCGCCCCGCTTCATCGCCGCGCCGGTTGCGTTTGCCGCCTCGCCGGCCGCGACGACGACGTCGACGTTGCCCGTCCGCTTCGCCAGAGCCGGCGTCTCCGGCCAATGGCTGCCCGGCGGACTGATCACGATCTTCGCCGCCGCTCTGCGGCTCGGAAGCGACTGCTTCGTCGACGGTGCGCGACGATGGTTCGTCGTGTCGGCGCCGGCGCCGGCGCCGGCGCCGGCGACCGCCGCCCTCGGACTCGGCGCTTGTCTCTGCCGCGGCTTCTTCGGCTATTTCTTCTGGAGCGACTTCCTCGTCATCCACGCTCTCTTCCATAAGGTGAGCGTCGGCGCGGACGACCGATGGCGCGTCGGGCAGCTCACGCGCCGCGCCTCGTTTCTCGACTTCGTAGAAGTCTCCGGCTTTTGTTGAGTCCGCGATGATTTCGATCGTCAGCGCGTAATCGTCTTCGATCCGTTTCAGCCATGCGCGCTTGTGATTCAGGATATAAAGCGTGACCTCAAGAGCGGCTTTTATCGAGATCGTCGCCGCGCGTCCCGCTATAGCTTCACTCTCGACAGCGCGAAGGATTCTGAGCGCCGCCATTTCATGAGATCGAACGACGCCCGCCCCGCCACAGGTCGGGCAGGAATGCGTCGTGCCCTCGACGATGCTCGATCGGCGACGCTGACGCGACATTTCGAGAAGGCCGAAATTGGATATTCGTCCCAGTTGAACGCGCGCGCGATCGCTCTTCATCGAATCTCTGAGCCGCTTCTCGACAGCGCGATTATTCTTATTTTCCTCCATGTCGATGAAGTCGATGACGATCAGGCCCGCAAGGTCGCGCAGGCGGCATTGGCGAGCCGCTTCCTTCGCCGCTTCGAGGTTCGTCTTGAGCGCAGTGAGTTCAATGTTGCGCTCGCGGGTCGACTTACCCGAATTGACGTCAATGGCGACCAACGCTTCCGTTTGGTGAATGACAAGATAACCGCCCGATTTCAGCCGCACGACGGGCTGGTACATCGCATCAAGTTGGCCCTCGACGCCGTGTCTAATGAAGAGCGGAGCCTGTTCCTTATAGGGCTGCACATTTTTTGCGTGCGAAGGCATCAACATTTTCATGAAGTCTTTGGCTTCACGGTAGCCGAAATCGCCGTCGACCAAGACCTTGTCGATATCTTTATCGTAAAGATCGCGGATCGCGCGCTTGATGAGGCTTGCTTCCTCATAAATCAGGCATGGCGCAATTGACTTAAGCGTCAGCGACCGGATGCTCTCCCAGAGTCTAATGAGATAGTCATAGTCGCGCTTAATTTCCGCCTTTGTTCGCTTGGCGCCCGCAGTCCGAATGATCAGCCCCATCCCCTGAGGCACTTCGAGGCTGTCGACGACCCGGCGCAGGCGTTTGCGATCGGCTGCGACTGGAATCTTTCGGGAAATGCCGCCGCCGCGCGCCGTGTTCGGCATCAAGACGCAATATCGGCCGGCCAATGAAAGATAGGTCGTTAACGCCGCGCCTTTGTTGCCGCGTTCTTCCTTAACTACCTGGACAAGGAGAATTTGCCGGCGTTTGACAACCTCTTGAATCTTGTAGTTGCGAACAAGGCGAGCGCGTCTTCGCCGCGCTTCTTTATAACGCTCGAGAAGATCGCCCCGCTTCTCAGTTCGACGGGACGAGCGGGCTCTACCCTTTTTGACGTCTTCCGGCTTGTTGTCCGCGTCGATATCAACAATCTCATCGGGCGCAGGCGCTTCGTCGTCATCGCCCGATGTTTCAGAAAAAGGTGCGGAAATTTCCTCGTCTACCGAAGTCGGCGTCGCGGCGAATTCGCGACCTTCCCAAACCGCCGCGTCAGCGCCATCGTCGTCGCTGACCAAAATTTCGTCGTCATTCGCAGCGGCCGCCGGCTCGGCGTGTTCGTCGTCGTCTTGCGGTCGCTCGCTTTCGCCGCCGCGAAGTTCCGGGCCGTCCGCATCTTCTGAAGGCCCGTCAAGGTCGACCAGATCGAAATCTTCTTCCGCCCTCTCGTCGCCATGTTGCTCAAGTTCGAGCTCTGCGGCGAGCGAGGCTTCTTCAGCTTCGGCCTCTTGTAAGATCTGCCGGTCGGAAACCGGTATCTGGTAATAGTCGGGATGGATCTCGTTGAACGCCAAGAAACCATGGCGATTGCCGCCATATTCAACGAATGCCGCCTGAAGCGAGGGCTCAACGCGCGTCACGCGCGCCAAGTATATATTGCCTCTTAACGGTTTTCGGGCGGACGACTCGAAATCGAAATCTTCAACTTTGCCGTTTTCCAAGACGCAGACGCGCACCTCTTCCGGGTGGGCCGCATCGATCAACATCGTTTTTGTCATTGCGTATCGCTCCGCGGCGGGCGATCTCAGCCGCCCTGCCGCTCGATTCTGGCCGTCGCTGCGCGCATGCAAGCGCGCGCCCCGCGCCATTTGCGGGGAGGGCGTCGCTTGGCTCTGCGCGTCGCAGCATCGGCGGTTTATCCAAAGCCGGCATTGAAGCCGGCGGTTTCAGCATGGCGCGTAGCGCCTTTTTGCCCCGTCCGGGCCGGCTTGCGCCTGGCCGCGGCCGCCGGCGGTTGGAGCTGCCGGCAAAATCCGAAGCGTGGGGCTTTCGCCGTCCGGCGCCCGGAAAACTCGTCTTTTCAGCTATTTGGCGTCCCAACTGCACGAATTTAACGGGCTGTTGACCGCCTAAAGCCGAATTTTGTCAGATTGGGCGTCTGATTGGCACCCAAATCCGAGGTCGACCATGCATGAGCGCGGGGAAAAAGGAAAGCGCCGCTTTGGTCGACTCACCTTTTTATGGAAACATCTAAAATTGCTTAAGGCGCCGTTAACAATCGCTGAAAAATATGGCGTGTTGGTCCTTTTCCGGCCGAAAGGGAAGTGGGACAGCTCGGGCGAAGCAGGAGTGACAGAGAAATTCAGTCATAGTCTTTGGGCGGTTGCGGCGCGCAGCCTGTGCCTGTCCTTAGCGGCGGCGACGTCGTTGTGCCTCGGCGCGGCGCACGCCGCCGAGCTGGCCGGGATACGCTTCGGCGCCTACAAGAAGGACGTCACCCGCGTTGTTTTCGATTTGACCGGCCCGGTCGATTATACGATTTCAGGCGACGCCGAAGGCAATGGAAGAATATTCATTGAATTCAAAGGATTATCAGCGACGGGGTCAGCCGGGGCCGGCAAAGGGCGCGTAGCGCGCTTCCGCGTCGACCCGACCGATGCCGACGGTGTGACGGCGGCGACGCTCGAATTGTCGAAATTTGCGAAAATCGAGAAATCCTTTCTGCTGGCGCCTCAGGATGGCGTTGCAAAGAACCGCCTCGTTATCGATCTCGCGAGCGGCGACAAGGCTTCGTTCCTGGCGAGCTTGCCGCCGCGCTATGAGGACATGACCCCGATCTTGCAGGCGGTTACGGCGCCGACCGCGGCTGCAGAGGAAGGGGCGCCTGCGCCGCGGGAACGTCCTGTCGTCGTAATCGATGCGGGCCACGGCGGCGGCGACCCTGGCGCCGCTGGACCTGGCGGCGACTTGGAGAAGGACGTAACTCTCGCGGCTGCAAAAGAATTGAAGAAACTGCTCGAAGCGGAAGGCCGTTATCGGATCGTCATGACCCGCGCCGATGACACGCGGATTAGCCTCGATGAACGTTCGCAAATCGCGCGCGACGCCGGCGCCAAGTTATTCATCTCGCTGCATGCCGATGCCCACCCGGATAAGAATCTGCGCGGCGCCTCGGTTTATACGCTATCGAAGGAGGGGACCGAACGGTCGGCGCGCGAAGCGCAGTCGCAAGGCGACTATCAAATATACAATGTCGACATCAATAAAGTGTCGGACCCTGTCGTCGGCGGCATATTGTTCGATCTCGCCCAGCAGAGCACAAAAACTGAATCGATGACTTTCGCCGATTTCCTCGTTCAAAGTCTCAATGGCGTCATTCCGCTCTTGAACAATTCGCACCGCACCGGCGATCTCTATGTGCTGCTTTCGCCCGATGTTCCGGCGGTGCTTCTCGAGATGGCGTTCATCTCCAATAAGGGCGACGAGGCGCATCTGGCTTCGCCCGCCTGGCGGGAACAGGCGATGGGCGCCGTCGCAACGGCGATCGACCGCTATTTCGATGCGCGGCAGGAGACGCAGCATGCCTCCAATCTGGCGGCGCGAACGCGTTGAAATCGGCGGAATTGGGCATTACAGCTTGTTAATGGCCGAATTCGGTCTTCCTTCCGCCTCGCTGTGGCGGTCTTTTTGGGTTAAAAGCGCGCGGAGCGCCGGGTCGACGCGGGCGGCGGCGTGACGGCCAAGACGACGGAACGACAGTGATGAGTAAGAAGGATGATCCTTGGTCGCCCTCGCCGAACCGGGTTACGCCGCGCGTCGAGCCTCATCTGATCGAAGATGATCTTTTCGCATCTGCGCCTACCGCAGAAGACGACGTCGGCGAGGCGTCCGCGCAATTCGAGCGCCGGAGATCCGATGGCATGCCAGGATGGTTGAAGACCTTCGGTTACGTTTGCGCCGCGCTCGCGGTGCTGCTCATCGCGGTCGGGGGGTATGCCGCCTGGTATGTCCTCAAGGTCAGCAGGGATCTCCCCGATTATCAGGTGCTCGCACAATACGCGCCGCCCGTGACAACGCGCGTCTATGCGGGCGACGGCGCGCTTATCGCTGAATTTGCGCGCGAGCGTAGGCTATTCGTCCCGATTGGCGCTGTCCCCGACAAGGTCAAATACGCCTTTGTATCGGCCGAGGATAAGAATTTTTACGAACATGGCGGCCTTGATTTCAAGGGCATTCTTCGCGCCGGTGTCGCTGATATTGGAAATATCCTTCGCGGAAGGAGGTTGGAGAGCGGTTCGACGATCACCCAGCAGGTCGCGAAGAATTTTCTGCTGACAAGCGAGCAGAAGATCGAACGAAAAGTCCGCGAAATGCTTGTGACGCTCCGCATGGAGAAGGCCTTCACCAAAGACCATATTCTTGAGCTTTATCTCAATGAAATTTATCTCGGCAACCGCTCCTATGGCGTTGCGGCGGCGGCGCTCAACTATTTCGGCAAATCGCTCGATGAGCTCACGATCGCCCAGGCGGCGTTCTTGGCGACGTTGCCGAAGGGGCCGGGCAATTACAATCCGATTCTTCATCATGATCGCGCCGTAGAGAGACGTAATTGGGTGATCAGCCGCATGCTGGAGGATGGCAGAATTACAGCGGACGAAGCTGCAGAAGCCGAGGCCGAGCCGCTCGTGGCGCAGGCCGCGCCGCCGCTGGGCGCGCGCGACTGGTCGACGGAATATTTCACGGAGGAGGCCCGCCAACAAATCGCTGAAATGTATGGCGTCGAAGCGCTCTATGACGGCGGGCTCGCGGTTCGCACCACGCTCGATCCACATCTCCAGGAGATCGCGAGCGTAGCGCTGCGCAAATGGCTTGTCGCATATGATGAACGCCATGGCTGGCGCGGGCCCGTTGCGACGCTGGTCCCGGACGATGATTGGGCGCAGACATTCGCGGAAACGGTCCGCGAGATGGAGGATCAGCGCAAGCTGGCCGATGACCTTGCGCCATGGCGTCCCTCGCTCGTCCTCGATGTTGCTGCAAAAGAAGCGAAGATCGGCTTTGCGGACGGCTCGACTGGCGTCATTCCTGTCGAACAGCTGCAATGGGCGCGCGAATACAAAACCGCGAATTCGCTCGGTGATGAAATTACCGCGGCTACACAAGTGCTCCACAAGGGCGACATAGTGTACGCAGAGCCCGCCGCGGACGACGGTGGCAAGCCGGTTGAGGGGATATTCGGCTTGCGGCAAGTGCCGGCTGTGAATGGCGCTATGGTCGCCATCGATCCCCATACCGGGCGCGTTCTTGCGCTGGTTGGCGGCTTTTCTTTCGAGCTTTCCGAATTCGACCGCGCGCTGCAGGCGCAGCGTCAGCCGGGATCTGCTTTCAAACCATTCGTCTATGCGGCTGCGCTTGACAGCGGCTACACGCCGTCGAGCATCGTGCTTGATGCGCCGTTCGTCGCGCCCGGGGTCGACAGTTGGTGGAAACCTGGAAACTACGTTGAAGGCCGGTTTTATGGCGAGAGCACGCTGAGACTCGGCATTGAGCAGTCGCGCAACACCATGACGGCTCGTCTTGCTCAGGATCTCGGCATTGGCCGCATCGTTGAATACGCCTCCCGCTTTCATGTCTCCGACAATTTACCTCGCGAACTCGCCATAGCGCTCGGCGCCGCGGAGACGACCGTGATGCGGATCACGGCCGCCTATTCGACGTTCGTCAACGGCGGCAAGCGAGTTGAACCCGTATTGATCGATCGTATCCAGGATCGGACGGGCAAGACGGTCTACAAACGCGACCAACGCGACTGTCCGGGCTGCGATGTGGCGACCTGGAGCGGACAGGCCGAGCCTCAGCTCGCGGATGCGCGAGAGCAGATCATGGACCCGCGCACCGCGTATCAAATTGTATCCTTGCTCGAAGGCGTCGTGCAACGCGGCACCGGCAGCGAAGTCAGGAAGCGTGTCGATGAGCCGGTCGCCGGCAAGACGGGCACTACCAATGAATATAAAGACGCGTGGTTCGTCGGGTTCTCGCCCGACCTTGCTGCCGGCGTCTATGTCGGCTTCGACCTACCCGATACCCTCGGCCAGGGCGAAGCAGGAGGCGTCGTCGCCGCGCCAATTTTCGGCGACTTCATGGCTGGCGCTCTAAAAGGCAAGCCGGCCATTCCATTCCGGGTGCCTTCGGGGATCAGGCTCGTTCGGGTCAACGCCAAGACCGGCAAGCCGGCTGCGCCCGGAGACACGCATGTCATTCTTGAGGCATTCAAAGACGGCGATGTCATCTCGCAAGGGCCGAGCACAGACGATTTGGATTTGGACCCGTTGAGCGCCACGCCGAAGTCGCCGACGCCGGAGGAGGAGCCGCCGCCGACGCCGGACAGTAATCAGGACGGCCTTCTCTAGCGCGGCTGATGCACGAGGCAGTGCGAAACGACCTGGCTCTCGGCACATGATGCCAGCGGCCTCACAAGGAGATACGGCGGATGCGCGCTGAGATCGAAACACTGTCGGACAAGGTCAAGCAGTCGCTGGAGCTGCTGAGGAGGCGTCTTTGACTGGGACGCAGCGCAAGCGCGCCTTGCCGAACTGAACGCCAAGGCCGAAGACCCCGCCCTATGGAGCGATGCTCAATCGGCCCAGCGCGTGATGCAAGAGCGCAATGCGCTCGAGTCGCAGATTAACGCGATCGGAGAAATCTCCCACGAACTTGACGATCTCATCGCGCTCGCCGAATTGGCCGATGCCGAGGGCGATGAGGCGGCGCTGGATGAGGCGCAGGGGATGCTCAAATCGCTAGCGGGGCGCGCGGCGACGGCGGAGACCGAAGCGCTTCTGTCCGGCGAGGCCGACGCCAATGATTGCTTCCTCGAAGTTCACCCAGGCGCCGGCGGTACAGAATCCAACGACTGGGCGGCGATGCTGTTGCGAATGTATGTTCGCTGGGCGCAAAAGCACGGCTTCAAGGTCGAGGTGATCGAAGAACAGCCGGGCGAAGAGGCTGGGATCAAGTCAGCGACCATCCAGGTAATTGGACACAACGCTTACGGTTGGCTGAAAACGGAGTCTGGCGTCCACCGCCTCGTCCGAATCTCTCCTTTTGATTCAAACGCCAGACGGCACACCTCGTTTGCTTCGGTTTGGATTTATCCTCTCGTTGACGACACAATCGATATCGAAATCAATGAAAGCGAATGCCGGATCGACACTTTTAGGTCATCGGGCGCGGGCGGCCAGCACGTCAACACAACGGATTCCGCCGTTCGCATCACTCATATCCCGACGGGTATCGTCGTGCAGTGTCAGAACGAGAGATCGCAACACAAAAATCGGGCGACGGCGTGGAAGATGCTCCGCGCCCGCCTCTACGAGCTTGAGCTTCAAAAACGTGAGGAGGCTGCGCAGAAGGCCGCGGCGTCGAAAACCGAAATCGGCTGGGGTCACCAGATTCGGTCTTATGTTCTTCAGCCCTATCAGATGGTGAAGGATCTGCGGACCGGCGTCGAAAGCCCAAGCCCGGACGTCGTCCTTGATGGCGATCTGGAGCAGTTCATGACTGCCGCGCTCGCCCAGCGCGTGGCGGGATCGTAACGCGCGACGAGAAGCGCTTCGCCTAGCGGAGCGGCGAACGACCGCCGCTCAAGAAGGACGGGGCCTCATTTGCTGCAACGCGCTGCGGCGCCGCCGACGACTCATCGGCGCTTGTCAGAGGCCTCGGGGCCGGGCCCGCCGACGGGCGCGCTTTACGGAAGTCCTTGGCGGCCGCTTCAGACAGCGGATCATCGGAGTGACGGCAATTGCCTTCAAAATGCGCCCCCGACTCGACCGACAGGGAACTGTGAAGAATGTCGCCTTGAATATGCGCGGTCGCCGCGAGCTGAACCTGCCGCGCGCGAATGCCCCCTTCGACGCGCCCGCGAACAGTGACGTTTTCGCAGACAATCTCGCCCTTGACGGACGCTTTCTCGCCGATAATGAGCGACGTCGCCTTGATATCGCCTTCGAGAGAGCCGTCGAACTGCACTTCGCCCGCCGAATTGACGTTGCCGCGCATTACGACGTCGGCGGAGATAATCGAGGGAACGCCAGCGGATTTCATAGGAGTAGACCTTTTTGATTGAGCAGGCGTCGAAACGGCCTGCGACGCTTCGATAGGCGCCGGTCGCGCCTGCCGCGCGGCTTTCTCATCTGCCTGCGATCTGTTGCTTTTAGCCTTCGAAAACATAGCGCCCTGCCTCGATGAACCGTCGCGGATTCTTCGGTTTGCCCTTGTAGATAACCTCGTAGTGAACGTGTGGTCCCGTGCTTCGACCGGTCGAGCCGAGTTCGCCGACCTTGTCCTCGATATCAACCCGCTGCCCGATCCTGACCGTGATACGATGCAAATGCCCGTAACGCGTTACGAAACCGTTGCCGTGGTCGATCTCAACGACATTTCCATAGCCGGTGCGCTGGCCCGCATAAATTACGCGGCCCGCCGCCGTCGCCGTAACGGGCGAGGCCCAAGCGGCGGAGAAATCCATACCGAAATGATTGGCCATCCTACCCGTAAAGGGGTCGCGGCGAACCCCGAAGCCGCTGGTGAACCGCCGGCTGACGGTCAGGGGCGAGGAAAGAGGGATATGCAGAATGAGGTCCTCGACTGCATTGAGCTCGTCGACGATGAGGCCGGCGCGATTTGCGTGCTGAAAGAAGGCGCTCGAAGCGTCGCTCATGTTGGACACATCGATAAAGGGACCGCCTTCGGCAAGCACGGTATTGGCGATCTTCGCCGGCGGCAGGAGATCGCGTAGCGACAGGCCGGTGCTCGCCAGGATCAGTTTTAGGTCGCGCAGACGGCGGTTGGCGCGCTCTTCAAGAGCGCCAAGAAGGAGCATCTGCTGAACATAAAGATTTGTGGCGGACGTCTCCATCTTCTCCAATGCGGCGGCGGTCGGGCTTCCGGTTGGGATGTCCGAGCGCTTTTGCGCCATCTCGTCGACTGCCTCCCGACGCAAGATCGACAAGCGCGATTGGCGAGGCGTCGGCTCGCCCGGCGCGACATCAATCATAATTCGATTGCCGTTGACCGGTTTTGCGCCATTCGGAGCGCCCGCCTTCGCCAGGTCTTGCGCGAGCGCGTCGAGGCTCCCGTCCATCGATGCCTTGCGCTCGACCATGTCCTTGAGCGTCTGATGGCGAGCTGAAATTTCTGCAATAGCGGCGTCGAACTGTTGTTGTTCGATGACGTTCAGCGAGCTGACGTCGTCATATGCCTGCTGCTGCTTATGGAGCTGCTTGGAGAAATTGGTCTCCATGATCCTTGCGTCGCGTTCTTTGGCGACGATGATCTGCTCCTTAAAGACGACGTTGACCGAGGCGTAGGCGACCCAGAGGAGAAACGAGCCGACAACGATCGACAGGGCGATCTGCGTCCTCGACGACATGGAAATGAAGTGAACGACGCCGTCGCTGCGGTGGTATATCTGCCGTTCTTTGAAAAAACGGCTGATAATACGCTTTAGCCGGCCGGATTTACGGCTCATCCACAAACGCCCCTGTCAACGCCCCGGCGAATTTACGCCCCGACCCCTTAAGATATTGCAGCGTATCTATGACCGTTTCGCAACTGTTATGTGATGAAGTAACCAATCTTTTCCACATCATTAACGCCTTGGCTAGCCCTCTTTGCCGGAATTCCGGGCGTCCCCCGCCATAGGGAGGTAGAAGTCCGGCTCGAGGCCCGCAGCGCGGCGCGCGGCCTCATTGAACGGCGGTTTGAGCCCTCCCGCGAGCCGCTCGCCGACGAGCCGCCGAAACGCCGTTTTCTGCTCCAACCCGCGGGATGCCGCGACGGCTTCGAACCAACGAACGCCGGCAGCGACATGGCCGATTTCGTCATGGTAGATGACTTCGAGCGCCGCGGCGCTTTCCGCATCGCCGGCCTCACGGAGACGCTCAACCATGGGAGGGGTGACGTCGAGGCCGCGCGCCTCCAGCGCCAGAGGGGCGATGGCGAGTCGGGCGAGGACGTCGTCAGCGGTCGCGATCGCGGTCTCCCAAAGCCCGTCGTGAGCGGGGAGGTCGCCATAGGCTGCGCCATAGGCGGTGAGGCGTTCCGACAGCAGCAGAAAATGAGCGGCTT
>OBLQ010000679.1_pt1 | contig 13003 bp, 11 predicted proteins | sample 1519881 | NCBI WGS metagenome assembly OBLQ01 (sample SAMN01911456, study PRJEB22533) | soil metagenome | biome: Soil | place: Malaysia | collected 2012-04-30 | depth DG_metagenome m | reverse complement strand
AAGCAATCTTTGGAGTGCGAGTCGCGACCGCTGGTGACCCGGACACTAACTGCAGGCGCAGCGCGCCTAGAGCTTGTCGATCTTTGCTGCGAGGATGAAGTCGCTTTCCGTGAGGCCGTTGATCTTGTGGGTCCATGTAGTGACTTCCGCTTTGCCCCACGAGAGCAAGATGTCCGGATGGTGCCCCTGTGCTTCGGCGAGTTCTCCCACGCGATTCACGAAAGCGAGGGCTTGGCGAAAGTCCGGGAAGGTGAACGCGCGCGTAATGTGATGCCCGTCCACGACTTGCCATCGCGGCACCTGCTTCGCGAGGGCCTCAAGCTCCTGGCCCGCGAGCGGAGGCACTCCTCCGCGGCACGGAACGCAAGTCTTGCTGGCCAGATCGGTCATGGTATCGAACCTCCTTGCTCCACAGTGTGAGAGGAATTGTACCGGAAGCCACCGCGAGTGCGATAGCCGGGCGGTGGCTTCCCGCCGATGACTTTTGCTATCCTCTTGCGCGCACGAGTCCGATCACATACACCATCGAGGATGACGAATGCCGGAAGAGATCCACGAACTACACGAGCACGCCGAAGAAGGGGCGCATCATCCAAGCCTCGCGCCTGTGACCGTAACGATGGCGATTCTCGCGATCCTGGTGGCCGCCGTTTCCCTGCTCGGACACCGTGCGCACACGGAAGAACTCCTGCTCCAGACGCAGTCTACCGACCAGTGGGCTCAATATCAGGCCAAGAGCATCCGCCGGCACAGCTACGAACTTTTCCTGGACGAGATATCTGTCTTCGCCTCGCAAAACTCCGAACAGCTCGAAAGGGTTAAGGAGAAGTACGCGAAAGAAGTCGAACGCTATCGCGAGGAGCAAAAGGACATCGAGGCCGAGGCCAGGAAGGCCGAGGCCGAAGTGAAGGTCCAGCGGCGGCGCGCGGACCGCTTCGACCTCGGCGAGGTGATGCTCGAAGCGGCGCTCGTAATCTGTTCCATCACGCTGCTTACAAAGAAACGAATTTTCTGGATCGGTGGAGCTCTTCTAGGAATCGTGGGGCTGGCCACCGGCAGCGCGGGTCTCCTCATTCACTGAGGACGTTGACGTTGCAGAGCGGACCCTTGCTCAGCGACTGCTCGAAGCCGCCGCGCGCGCTTCGACATACTCGCGGACGTAGGCGGCAAAAGCCTCTTCAAGCTTCTGGACAATCGGGCCGTGCACCAGGGCCATCTTGTGGCCGCTGATTTCACTGACCGCGATCACGTTGCGGTTGGTGGAAGAAATAAAAACCTCGTCGGCAGAATAGAGATCTTCCGGAAAGAGCGTACGTTCTTCAACGGGCACGCCGGCGCGCGGGCCGATTTCGAGCAGGATGTCGCGCGTCACTCCTTCGAGGCATCCCGAGGAAAGCGGCGGCGTCGCCACGCGTCCTCCGCGCACGCAAAAGATGTTCGCAGCCGTGCATTCGGACACTTCGCCGCGCTCGTCGAGCAGAACAACTTCATCCCAGCCCGCCTGCTGCGCCTCCTGGAGATTCCAGACGTTGTTGAGCCAGGAAGTCACTTTCACGCCGGCCAGCGGCGAGGCCGCATGGCGCCCGTGCTCGCGTACGGTGAGGCGAACGCGATCGCGGTATGCCGGCAAATCCGAGGAGCAGATCAAGAGGTCCACAGGGGGGAACACTTCATCGCTGCGCCAGAAGCCAGCTTGGTTGTGAATCACGTAGATGCGCGCGCACCCTTCGCGCACTTGATTGGCGCGCAAGACTTCGGCCAATCGCTCGCTGACGCTTGCCGCGTCGAAGGGAAAGGGACAATGAGTTCTCTCGGCGTCGCGCGAAAGGCGCTGCCAATGTCGCTCGAAGGCGAACGGAATTCCCTCTACGACGCGGATCGTCGTGAACAGGCCCCACCCGTTGAATAGGCCCGACTGCCCGGGCGAAAGCCGTACTTGCTCGATCGGCAGCACGCGGTCGTTATGGAACAGGAAGCGATGAATCATCTGTTTCTCACGGAAAGATATCGCTCACTCCGAGAATACCTTCCCCCGAAGGAGTTACACCATTGTATCGCAGAATGCATGGCCGCCATTCGAGGCGGCGCACGCTGCCGTGCAATTTTCCTGGGAGACAACAGGCGGATAGGCATCCCATCCAAGGGCGCCTGCAGATCGCCTCGCTACCCTCAAAAATCCTCTCCGAGTTCGGTCACGCGGCGCTCGAGCTCTCGCGCGACCGTCTCCGCCGCGTCGGCTTCGCCGAATCGCGCGGGGGGGCCGACGGAGACTTTGATCTCGCCTCGGCGCGCGCGCCTCTTCCCTGCTTGCTTCAACTCGAAGATTCCGCCGAGCCTCATCGGCACGACCGGCACGCCGAGCCGCGTGGCCAGCAGGCCGATTCCGGAGCGAAACGGGCCCATGCCGCCGCCTCGCGTCCGCGCGCCTTCAGGAAAGACCAAAACGCTCCAGCCGCGGTCCACAAGGTCCCCGGCAAAGGCAAAGCTCTTGCGAAAGCCGGCTTGGCGCGGCAGAGGGAAGACATTGAAAAGCGAGACGACAAGCCAATAGGCCGCGCGGTGGGCCAGGGCCGTAAGGAATCCGGTCCCTGCCGGGGGAGTGCGCATGGACTCGAGCAGTTCCCCATCCATGGCCACGGCGAGACGGCGGCGCAGGCGTGGCGGCAGCGCTACGAGAACGAAGACGGGATCAAAATAGGCAATATGATTGGTGACGACGAGAACCGGCCCGGTCGTGCCGCGAAGTTTTTCGCGGCCGCGTACGCTCGGCCATCCGAGCAGGAGCATCGCAGGCCGAGCGAGCAGGTGGTAAACGGCGGCGCGAACAATGCGCACGAGCCGGGCCTGCGCCCAGCGCGGATAGTGAAAAACCGCGGCGCGCGGCGAACGCTCCTCGACCAACCGCTCAAGCTCGAGGACAGTATCTGCGGCAGCAAATTCAGTTTCGCTCAAGTCGACCTGATAGCGGTCTTCCAGAGCGCTTAGCAATTCCACGCGCTCGATGGAGCTGAGATGAATAGGTTCAGTGCCACTCTTCGGCGCTGACCGGCCGCGCGCAATGCGGGCGAGGAGCTCGGCAAGCGGACCCGAGGGTCCCACAACCGGGCCCCCAGGGGCTTTCCGACTGCCGAGTTCTGTTTCCACGGCTTCGCGGATACGAGCGAGCACCGGTTTTTGCGTCGGCGTACGCGGGAAGTCCGTCTCGGACCACACCAGCCAGCGCCGCATCTGTTGGAAAGGCGCGAGGTGCTGGTTGGCGCGCTCGACGATGCCCTGGGCGACGGCCGCAGTTGATTCCGCAGTCTCGCCCGCTGCCAATGGCTGGCGCAGCAAGAGGACGGCGCATGGCTCGGCGTTGCCGTCGCGCTCGACACCTACGACGACGCAGTCGCGCACTCCGGGCTCTCTGCGCAGCTCCGCTTCGAGGTCCTCGGGGTAAACATTCAAACCCTCGGGCGTCACAATCACGTTCTTGCGCCGGCCCTTGAAGTAGAGATTCCCCTGGGCGTCTCGCTCGCCGAGATCGCCAGTGTGAAACCATCCGTCGGCGTCGAGAACCGGGGCGATGCCCGAGTTCTTCCAATAACCGGACGCCACGTTTTCGCCGCGCACCAGAATTTCACCGTCAGCAGCCAGCTTCACTTCCAGGCCTGGAAGCACCTTGCCGATGGAGCGGCGCCCGAGACGAAACGGATGGTTCACAGTGACGAGAGAAGTGGTTTCCGTAAGGCCGTAGCCCTGAATTACGGCGTAGCCCAAGCGGCTCCAGAATTGTTCGGCGTCGGCCGGAAGCGAGGCGCCGCCCGATATCACGGCCCAGAATTTCCAGCCCAGTCGGCGGTGGATGGCGCGGAACCGCCACCAGCGCCTCAGAAAATGCTCGCCTTCGGACGCCCGATAATCCCGCTGGAATTTCTCGAGGCGGCCGCTGGCCGCGAGATCGCGCCCGATCTGATCTCGCAGCGATTCGATGAGCCGCGGAACGGTGACCAGCACGGAGACACGCTCGCTTCGAATCGCGCCGATCACTTCGGCAGGATTGAGCGTATCGAGAAACACGGTCGTGCCGCCCAAAATCTGCGGAAGAAAAATACCGAGCAACTGGCCGAAGACGTGGCTCAGCGGCAGGAGATCGAGGAACCGCAGGGGATGAAAGATGTGCTCGTAGCGGCGGTAGCGCGCGATTTCCCTTTCGAGCGGCTCGAGATTCGCGAGCAGATTCCCGTGCGTGAGGACAACGCCACGCGGCTCGGCCGTCGTCCCGGAAGTAAAAACGACTTCCACGAGATCGCCGCGTTGGGCAGGAGCTGGCGAAAATCCCTCCGCGGGCCGCCCGCGCACGATTTCATGAAGATCTTCGAGACAAAGCGCGGTTGGCTTGCCGCCGAGCGAAGGAAGGCCGCGTCCCACCATCGCGATCCGCACGTCGGCCTGTGCAGCGACGCGCGCAGCGAAATCTATTCCGGCAATCGCGTCCATGGGCACGGCGACGGCGCCTCGCAACAGACATCCGAGAAACGCCGCGACCCACTCGCCCGAATTTTCGCCCCAGAGCAAGACGCGGTCGCCTTTGGCGATTCCGCGAGCCTTTAGTTCCAAGGCAAATTGCATGGCTGTCCGGAGCAGGTCCGCGTACGACCAACGCAGGGTGCGATAGCCACGGCGCCAAACCACGGCAATCTCATCGGACGGCCGCGAATCAGGCTTGAAATAATCGAGCACGGATTGGTGCGCCATCGTTCCTTGAGTGTCGCTCATACGCGCGGGCTTTGGAAATATCTTTGGCCTGAATTCCAACATCGGACCTACACGAGGTACCGTCGCGAGTCGTGTCCGTCGAGATCGACTCAAGGTGGGGATTCAAGATTCGGGGAATATTTCACGGTAAGACGGTGCCCGCAAATGGCTTCGGCACAAAGGAAAGGCCCGGCGGGAAGCGAATCGCCGGGCGTTTCGGAGATGATGAAATGTTTGCTACTGCTGTGACTGCGGCGGCGCGTCCTTCGTGGCCAGGTCCGCTTTGGCCGGAGCGGCAGAAACACCTGAACTCGGCTTCTCATAGCGCGTCAGATACGGCATGAAGGGCGTAACCTGGAGCGGCATCTTCTCACGGGCCGAAAGCAACGGAACGGGCTTGGCCTTGAGAAGTTCGACGCGGTCGCTCCAGGGATCCAGCTTGAGCCGTGCCCCAATCGGCAAAGCCGAGATCTGATCGAGCTTATCGGGCTCGAGTTCCGGCCCGGAACTCAGCAACTGTGAATAGATGAACACGCGATTGCCAAGCTGGGGGCTGATCAGCGCCGGGAGCGCCTTTTCCTGCGCATCGAGCTGTTTTAGGAACAGGCCGGCCTTCCCGAGCTTATCTTTATAGGGCGAATTCTTGAGAAGCTCGAGCGCCTTCTGCGCAGCGAGCTGGATCTGATCTGGGCTGTCCCGGAATGAGAAGTGCGAGAGAGCCTCGACGGTGGAGACGTTGGTTGTGTCGTTGAAACCCCACTGATCGGTGGAGGGCTTGGTCACGATAATGTCGGCCAATTGCTGCGCGAGGATCGTGGCCAGGCTGGCTTCATCCGGCAGGACGTCAATGAGGCCGCGGCTGACGACGATCGTATGGCCGATGGAAAATGACTCAAGCGTACCGGTAAGAAGGATCCGGCAACGGACCTCGGGCTGAATGTCGAGATTATTCGTGACCTCGAGGTTGTTTACGACGGTCTCGAGCACTTTGTCGACGTCGTTCGGAGGCGCCAACAACCCGGTGCGCTGCAGGCGGTCAATCACGTTGACTTCCGCCTGATGCTGCCATTCGCGCTCCGCTTCCAGGGGAGACCGATCCTGCGCCGGCGACTGTTCTTGGATGACAGTGGGCGAGTCGATGGTCAGCTGGCTGAACTCAGATTCGTGACCTGGGTGCCCAAGATTGTAACCCCACAGACGCGTCTGCGATTTGAAGCGGACGTGGTTGCCCATGAAGTCTTTCAGGTCCGATTCTTGACTGAAGACAAAGGCCGGAAGCCAAAGTCCGGGTTGGATGTTCAAGCGCCAGCTATCGAAATGAAGATTGAAACCGTTGATTCCCGCCAGGGGCGTATATACGCCGTTAAATCGAACGATGGTGAAACCTTGGTCCTCCGCCCAGATGCGCCCTTTGAAGCGCCCTCTGCCGGATTTCGGAAGTGGGTTCACATCGAAGACGAGGCAGCGGACTTCGCCGAGGAATTGCCGGCCCACATAGTCGAACTTGTAGTGCTGGTGGTCGAACCCCGTCGTGTCGACGTAGATCATCTGGACAAAACCCTCGGGCACGAAGGAGGAGCTGAAAAAGTTGGCGATATGGGAGAGCGGATTGAGGGCGTCCAGCTTGCCGCCCTTCTTGCCTCCGAGCATAGAGTTATCGACGACGCCCCTTGAAAGATCCGCTTGGCCGAGAAAGTAGTGGTCGTGAACGGGCACGGCCCCCATGTCCTTATCAGGCTTCATGTCCTGAATGTAGGTCTCGACGATCGGGCTGTAGTGCCGGATCGTGGCAACTTCGTCGTGCTCGCGTGCGATGATGCGATCGATAGCTTGATTCACTGTCAGGGCGGGAGTGGCTGCGGAGGCGCCAGGCTTCGGTTGAGACTGATCAGCCGTTTGCGTCGGCGCCTGTGCTCCGGCGGCGCCCGCGAGGGTGCCCGCCAAAATCATCGACAACGAAAAGCTCTTCCACGTGCGCATTGCCATTCCCCTTTCAGTACGCCAATTGGAAAACGATACGAGCGACGGCAGAGAAATCTACCGGCTGACCGTCTTCCTGGGCCGGGCGGAAGCGAATTTGCCGCGCGGCTGCTGCAGCCGCCTCATCGAGACCATAACCCAACCCCTGCACGACGCGCTGAACCTTTACCTGCCCTGTAGCCGTGAAGATAACCCGCAAGAGTACCTCCCCTTCAATCTTGTGGGCCTTTGCCGCATCGGTGTATGCGGGGCGGGGCACGGAAAGAATCTCAACGGGCTTCGTATTCGACGACGCGGCTGTCCGCTTCACCTTGGCAGTAGGCACCACGGCCTTCTCGTCGCCGAACAATCCTTGCTGGACACGTCCGTGGCTCGCGCCGTTGGGGCCGCCGATGGCAACACCGTTGCCGAATCCTGTGCTAGCCACCACGCCCCGCTCTCCCTTGGTGCCGCCTGTGCCATTGCCATAACCCATTCCCGCCGGCATGTCGTACATGCCGACGTGAGCGATATTGGGATTACGGTCCCTCCTGCCATTGTCGGGCACGGCATCCGGGTCGCCAAAACCACCGGTTTGGACTGGAGCGCGCGGCTTCTCCAGCGTCGGAATCGCGGAGCTGCCAACAGAAACCGGGGGCAATGCTTTAGCGAGCTCGGGGGCCTGAATGTTCTTGTGTTTGGCCACGGTTTTGGCGACAGGCGTCGCGAATACGGGAGCGTAGATCTTCGGCTTCGGGGGAACGATTTCGGCCGGCTTGGGCAGTTGCTTAACGACCTCGCGCTTCACTACTTTCGGCTTTTCCACCGGCTGCGGTTTCCAAGGCTTAACTACCGGCACCTCGATGGGCGTGGCCCAGTAGTGTCTGACAGCCTCAAGCTTTTGGGGCATGAGCATCGGGAGGACCACGAGAGCCGTCAGAATGACGAGTTCCAGGCCCAGTCCAGCACCAAACGAACGCCAGCGACGCTGACCCTGCGGTAGCAAAGTTCCATTGAAGACGGATACATTGTTTGCCGACGCCATGGCTTTCACCCCGGATGCCCTTCCTGGCTAATTGACGCGCGTCGAGACAGGGATAGCGCGTAGAGATTTAGTACTAGATCAGAGGGCCTGGGTGAATAGGACTCGAGTACCATTCTACCGCCACTCATGTTGAAAGCGATAACCTAATGGATTTGGGCTGGAAAGGCTTGCCGGCGAACGGATGCGCGCGAGGGAATGACGGTCCCGGCGACTTTCGTATTCGGGGATCAACCCGGTGGGTAGCGATTGGTTGCGGCTGTATCAGCTTGAGGCACCGCCGACTAGTTTCGGGCCAGGAATCCTGTTTGCTCGGCCACGCTGCCAGGATCAAAGCGCCGGGAATGGGCCAAGAGCTCACGGTAAGCATGCCAGGAGCGCCGCCAAAAACTCCGGAACAGGGCGAACGGAGCACGGATGCCGGGGAAGGCCTTGCTCCGTTCGCCTTCTACGATAGGAGCGTCAACTATTGCGTTTCGACGACCACATAGCGCGTGACGCCATTTTCATTGATGAGCAACATCACAGGCTGGTTGCCTGCCCCAGACAGCGCTTGGTTGTATTCGCTGACATTGGTGACAGGCTTATGATTGACCTCCTGGATGATGTCGCCACGCTCCACCCCGGCAGCCGCGGCTGCACTCGAAGGATCCACCGACGACACGACGACGCCGCGAGTCCCAGGGGAAACGTTCAACTGCTGCGCGATGTCGGGCGTCAACGCCTGGACCTGAACTCCCTGTAGCGCGCCGCCGCCGCTTTCACCGCCGCCGCCCTCAGCCGCAGATTTCTCCGGCAACTCGCCGAGCGTGACGCTCACGTCCTGCGCCTTGCCATCGCGCCAGACGCGAAGTTTTACGAGAGTGCCGGGCGCCGTCTGCGAGACCTGCAGCCGGAGCTCGTTGGCGTCCTTCACGGGCTTACCGTTCAAGTCCAACACGACATCACCACGCTTCAGTCCCGCGCGTGACCCAGGCGTATTGGGGGAAACATCGCCGATCAAAACGCCGTTATTCTGGCTGAGCCCAAACTGCTTCGCGATTTGCGGCGTAACATCCTGGATGTAAACGCCCAGATAGCCGCGCACGACCTTGCCGTGAGTTACGATCTGGTCCATTACCGAGTGCGCTAAATTGATCGGGATGGCAAAACCGATGCCTTGATTGCCGCCAGTGCCACCGGAGAGGATTGCCGTGTTGATGCCGACCAGGTTGCCACGCAAATCGATCATCGCGCCGCCGGAATTGCCGGGGTTGATCGCCGCGTCCGTTTGAATAAAGTCCTCGTAGCTCTCGATATTGAGGCCGCTGCGCCCCGTGGCGCTGATGATACCCATCGTGGCCGTCTCACCCACTCCGAAGGGGTCCCCGATGGCCAAAACCAGATCGCCCACCCGCAGCTTTGAAGAATCGCCCAACGCTAAGGTCGGCAAGCCGGTGGCCTCGATCTTCAGCACCGCAACGTCCGTCTTGGGATCGCTGCCAATCACTTTCGCCTTAAATTCGCGTTTGTCGCTAAGCTGCACCTTGATGTCGGTAGCGCCGTCGATCACGTGATTGTTCGTTAGGATCGTGCCGTCCGAAGCGACGATCACGCCCGAGCCCAGACTTTGCTCCCGCTGGGGCCGCGGCTGCATCTGGCCGAACTGATCGCCGAAGAACTGGCGGAAGAAGGGATCACTAAAAAACGGCATCTGATACTGCCGCGGCTTGACGATTTTCGACGTGTGGATGTTGACGACCGCCGGAAGCGCGGACTTCAGTACGGATGCGAAACCATTGCTGAAAGTGCCGAGAGCCACGGGTGCCTCACTCCGCGCGACGGTGACGGCCACTTGCGGAGCGCCGAACACCCTCTGACCCGTCCAGTCTCTTAATCCGATCGCGAGCACTCCCCCGCAAACGAGCGCCGCGAGAATCGCCACCGTGGCTACCCAGCGAGGAAGATGAATGTCACTACCTTTCATAGCTGTCTCTCCTTGTTTATGCCGGAGGCGCCGCTGTCGGCCTCGGCGGTACAGATGAATTAGACGTAGTTCGGAAAAAATGGTGTGCCCGAACCCACGAAAATTCGGCGTGGCGGGCCCCCGGGTCGTCCCGGTTCGCAAAAGCCCAGTCACATCGCGGGCCACTCCCGCGGGCAAGGCTGGCCGCGATGGCTCTTCGGATTGTCGGGAATTCAGGCAGACTTATACTCCATCGCTCTCTATTATAGATGCAGCGTCGCGCTGCTGGGTCGCCAATACAAATTCGCGCGCTTCAGGTTCATCTCATTTGCTCAACAGAATTCGGCAGCAGGGGCAGTTCATCGCGCGGCTGTGGTCTGCGAAGCATACCTTGCAGGCGGAAGGCCAGCCCGGTGGAATCGAGGACGTCGTCGATCTGGGTCGGGTGAAAGGCGCTAGCTGATCAGGCGGGCGATGAAGAAAGCGGCGGCGGCCGCGAGGCCGCTCACCAAGACCGTCTGCAGTCCACCGCGCCACGGCTTGACACCCGTATAGTGCCCTTTGATCGACCCGAAAATGAAGAGCGTCAGTAACGTGACGCAGGCGGAAACCGTCAGCGCTGGGATCACGTCACGCATGAAAATGTACGGCGCGAGCGGGACCAGCCCACCGACGACGTAAGAACCGGCGATGGTTCCGGCGCTGCGGCCAGCGCGCGTGGGGTCCGGTGCCTCCAGGCCTAGCTCGAAACGCATCATAAAGTCGACCCATCTTTTCTTGTCCGAGGTTATGGCGGCCACGACCGGCTCTATTTGCTCCTGAGTCAGGCCATAGTCTCGGAAAACCTTGGCCACCTCTTCGGTTTCGACTTGAGGAAGCTCGACGGTCTCGCGATATTCCCGCTTGAGCTCGGATGCGTAGTGCTCGGAATCGGTCTTCGCAGCGAGATAGCCGCCGAGCCCCATGGCTATAGAACCAGCGGCGATCTCCGCGAACCCGGCGGTGACGATAATTCCGTTGCCTTTCGCCAGCGCCGCGGCGGCAGTCGTGAGCCCGGCCGCGAGGGCGAACGGAACCGTCAGCCCATCGGCCATTCCTATCACGATGTCGCGCACGGCAGCAGTCGCCGTGAAATGCTTTTCCACGTGCTCGACGGCCGGCATGTAGCCTCCCTTTGACACGCCCACAAATTTTTTCGAGCCGGTTCGACGCTCCCCCGGCCGGGCGCGTATAATTATGCGGCAGGAACTCCGATTTAGGAGGTAGAGAATGTCGTCCACTTCCGCACAAGGAGCCGCACCGCAAATGAGTCACACTTTGCCCGCTCTGCCGTATGCCTTCGACGCGCTCGAGCCGTACATCGACGCAAAAACAATGGAGATTCACCACGACAAGCACCACAATGCCTACGTCACCAATCTCAACAAGGCTCTCGAAGGCAGCACCGACCTTCAAAAACTGACGGTCGAAGAACTGATCGCGCAACTCAACACGGTACCCGAAAACATCCGCACGGCGGTACGCAACAACGGCGGGGGTCACCTCAACCACTCGATGTTCTGGAAGATCATGAAGAAGGGCGGAGGCGGCGAACCCTCCGGCGATCTGGCGAACGCGATCAAGAGCGCCTTCGGCAGTTTTGCGGAGTTCAAGACCAAGTTCAACCAGGCCGCCACTACCCGCTTCGGGTCCGGCTGGGCATGGCTGCTGCTCCGCAACGGCAAGCTCGTGATCGAGTCCACTGCAAACCAAGACAATCCAGTCTCGGACGGAGGCAAGCCCTTTTTCGGGTTGGATGTCTGGGAACACGCCTACTACCTGAAATATCAGAACCGCCGGCCCGAATACATCGAGGCTTGGTGGAACACCATCAACTGGGCGCAAGTAGCCGACAACTACGCCGCCGCCCGCAAGTAGCATCCGAACCTGCCGCGCTCTGGTCGCCACGGCGAACCCGCTCTGGGTTCGTCGTGGACCTTCGCGGCGCGCGTTCGTCTTGTCCAATGACGGGCGCAGCGCGACCTCCCGAGCCCGCTCGCGGCGGCCAAGCTCGAAAAATCCGCAAACAGGCTCGCCCACAGGTGTAGCGATTAGAAAGGGGCGCGACTGCGCTGCGTCGCAAGCCGCCGGGAACAAAACGCCAAGGCCAGACGCCGAAAGCTCTAACGATTGCGCGGCGAGAGCTACGTGATGACATACTCGGGGCAGAAGGTGCTCTTGGGATGAGCATCTTCTGCCTTTACTTCGGAGTCGAGTCCTACTTTAAACTCAAGTCGTCTCCCATGTCGCGGTATTGGTTCTCCAAGCGCTGCATTTCCCTGTCAACGTAGCGGGCCTGTTCCTGAAGCCGCTTCTGGTTGGGATTGGCGGCGCTCAATTCCTTGTCCATTGCCTGCAGGCGGGTGGAAATGCGCGACTGCATCTGCTCCATGGTGCGGGTCCGAGCCTGCATGGCTTGGCGCTGCTGTTCGTCGAGGCCGTTCATCAGGCGCTCGTGCTGCTGCTGCATGGCTTGGAACTGCTCCTGGAGGCGATTGTGCTGCTGGCGGGCGGTCTCCGCGTTGAAGCCTTTGCCAGTGGCGCTCAGCATATCGCGAGACCGTGTTCGCAGACGGTCCATATCCTGGGTACAAGTGCGGAACTGATCGCGTTGCTGGTCGGTGGCGTGCGTGTGGAGTTGCTCGCGAATGCGGTCGCGATCTCTATCGCGGTCCATCTGCCCCTGGCCAGCTCCTGGGCCAGCCTGGCCCTGCCGTTGGGTTTGCGTCTGCCTCTGGCCTTGGCCACCGCCCATGCCGCCCTGGCCGCCTCCGCCGCCACGCCCTTGGGCGAAAGCGAGCACGGGCGCCATCGCGAAAATCACGATCGTCAGAATGGTTGTTCTCTTCATCTGCCTCTCCTTTTGCGCTAACACTGCCTTCTAACGTTCCGTTTCCACGCCTCTCGCCGAGGGCATTCGCGAGGCTTGGTCTGCCGGCTCGTGATCCACGTTACTGGCCGCAGGTGCAGGCCGCTGTGACCGGGGTCACCGGGCGACGTGACCCAGTCCACACCCGGAGCGGGCATCTCAGTGATGTAAACTCCCGGCAGGCCTTCACCATGCAACGGATGCAGTATGTTGACTTTCGCAACAAGCCAGGGGCGGGGAGACCGTCGCGTTCCAATCCGACGGCGGTGGCGAGTGCAGCAGCGGCGTCCGTGATACAACTCACTGAGCCAGCACGGTGCTATCGATCTGCGTCTGAATGGGCGCTGCGATCAACCTACGTGAAAGACCGCAAGGCTGAAGAGGAAAAGTGGCTCCCCGAGCTGTTCGATTT
>OBLQ010000678.1_pt1 | contig 13005 bp, 13 predicted proteins | sample 1519881 | NCBI WGS metagenome assembly OBLQ01 (sample SAMN01911456, study PRJEB22533) | soil metagenome | biome: Soil | place: Malaysia | collected 2012-04-30 | depth DG_metagenome m | reverse complement strand
ACCTTGACAATAGGAAAAATAAAGCATAGATTTTTCATTGATATCTATGGCGAAACTAAGCATCAAAAGAACGACGATTACTGTGCCGACGAACTTGGTCGAAGCGCTTTTGCAAATGACTGAGGCTGCCACTAAAACCGAAGCAGTGATTGGAGCCATCGAGCAGGAGATCAAGAGACAAAAGTTGGCGCGTTTTCGGGCTTTGGCCGGCAAGATTCGCTTTGATTCCTCCATTTCTACTTCTCGACATAAGGATCACCGCTTTGGCTGATTCGGTTCTGATCGATACCTCGGTTTGGATCGAGTATTTCCGAAAGGTGCAGCCTTATTTTGATAAAACTGAAACGCTGATCGAGGAAAAAAGAGTTTGCACGGCTTCGATCATCCTCGCCGAGCTGCTCCAAGGCAGCCGTTCGGACAGCGAATTTGTAGCGCTTCAGTCGGCATCTGAAGTGTTCGAAGTGCTCGAAGCCGATCACCTTGCCTGGGTGGATGCGGCTCGACTGTCCAGTCGCTTGCGAAGAAAAGGGAAGTCTGTTGGATTAGCGGATTGTCTCATCGCTACTCTGGCACATCGCTCTCATTGTCTGCTTTGGACTTTAGATAAACATTTTAAGCTGATCCGTGCCGAGTTGTCGCTGTCTTTGTATTCAGCTTAAAGATTCTCACTCTCCCTTTGACGCAACGCCATTCCCCCCACCCAGTCGGGAAATTTTTCCATCCATTCCTTAAGCCGCTTCTGATTCAAGTTTTCAAGATAGAAAGTCTCCGAAAAGGCCGCTTCGCGTCCCTGCCTGCCCCTAATATAAATCAAGTCGAGCCAAGCTTTCTCGGGATAGGCGATCCGATTCTCGTCGTAGCCGAAGAAAAGAGAGTTCTTCAAATGAATAAAGCGGATTCGTCCCAGCGGTGTGTCGAATTCCCCCGGTCTTTTCGTCGTCGCCAGCGTCAACGCGCCGCGCGGAGATTGAGAGAGAATGCCGTGTCGGTACAAAGCGCTTTCGAAGGAAAGATAAGACGGCGAACGCAAGCTTAAGGCAATTTCAGTCAAATTCGGAGGGTCCAATTGATTGACCCAAAGGTTGGCGACGCGGAAGACGAGTTGCTTCTTTTGGGCGCGCAGCAGCGTCATGGCGACGGCGGAACGGCTAGCTCCGGATAAGGCCGCGATTTCCCGCAAGGAAAAGATTTTTTTCCCGTGGTCGCGGGCCGACTGAATAAGTTTTTGAACGAGTTCTAATTGAGACATTTAAAAAAATCCTGGAATTCGGCCGCAAGCGGTGACGATTTCTTTGAAAATGGAAGCTTTTTGCAAATCAGACGGCAAGTAGCGCTTCCATTCGAGTTCCGCTCGTGTCAGCGAGGTCGAGGGGGATAAGCGCGCCGTCAATCGCTGATGAAAATCGGAATAAGCCAGCATGCGCTCGCGAAGCTTCTTAGCGACATAGCCGCGAATGGATTGGAAACGGGAATCGATTTCGGAATTCCGCAAAACATGAAACCAGAGATCGAAAAGATCCCGGCCGCCTAAATAGCGGCGGTAAGCGACGGCCATGAGCTTTTCCGCCATAATTTCGTCCAGACTCATCGCTTCGACGACAAAGCCGGGAATCGAGGGATATTGCAGAATGAGCGGCTGGGTACTGTAAGCCCGGTAAGGCTGGGAATCCACATGCAACGCGATCGATTCAGCACGTCCGAGCCGAAGCGTCAAACGCCACGTGCGTCCGTCTTTTTTGGGCGGCGTCAGCTTGACGGGACAGGAAAACCATCCCTCGATTTCGGCCGCCGTCTTCACTAAGCCCGGCTTGAGGGCTATCGGGTCGCTTACCTGGCTTAAATCGACGTCTTCGGAAAAACGTGGATTGCCGTAGCCTAACACCAGCGCGGTTCCGCCCATGAATCTCGCCCGGGACTCGGAAAGATGCCTCAAGACGAGGATTTGCAAAAATACCTGAGCGGCATCTTGCAGCGAGAGACGATGTTCCCGGGAATACCGCGCGATGGCTTCGGGAAACTCCATTGTCGTTTATTAACGTTTTCGTTAATAAAAAGCAATATCTCAAAACAAGCATTAAAAGAACGGCCATTACTGTGCCGACGGATCTCGTTGAAGCCCTCCTGCAAGTGACGGAGGCCACATCACGTCATCATGACCGTCGACTCGGTTGATTCCATTCTAAATCAACAGCATTGCCTTCGACCATCCCCCACGACACCGCTTCCGCCTTCAACAGGGCAGCCAGCGGCTCTTCCCCTTGCCCTTGTGGAACCGCGATGAGATCCGCCTTCTTCCCCGGGACGAGTTCGCCGATTTGATTTTCCAGCTTGAGCGCCTTGGCGCCGCCTAAAGTCGCCATATAGAAAATCTCCTCAGGACTCAGCTCGGGAAATTCCTCACGCATGGCGCGCAAGACTTCCAACATGGAAAGCGAGCCTGCGCTCGCCAGGCTGTCGGTGCCGAGCGCGAGGTTGAGGCCATGACGGCGGACGGATTCCAAAGGAAAGCGGCGATGCGAAAAATAACGGTGAGAAAGGGGACAATGCACGAGGCTGATTTGTTTTTGCGCGAGCTGATTGATTTCCGCTTCGCTGAGATAATTGCCGTGGACGGCGAGAATTTTTCCGCTCAGTAAGCCTTTCGCGTTCAGCTCGGCGATGGAACTGGGCTGAGAGCGGCGCCGTGCCTGGCCGCGCCCGGCGATGAAATCTTGCAGCGGTCCGGAATGGGTCGCGAAATAGGCGTATTCGGCTTCGCTTTCCGCCAAGTGAATCGAAAAAACCGAGAGGTCTTGTTTCAAAACTTTCTCTAAAACTTCCGGATCGAGCGCATGAACCGAATGCGGGCTGGGAATGATTTCCATCCGGGAAGAGGAATACTCTTGCCGGAGTCCCGCCGCCGCTTGCCAAAGAGTTGCAGCGATTTCCGGCACTACTCCCAAGACTTCGACGAAAGCTTTGCCGCGCAGCGGAGCATCGAGCAGGATTTCGAGGGCTGCGTTAGCGCTGAGATGATCGCCCACAGTCGTCGCGCCGCCTTGCAAACTGCGCCGAATGCCTTCGCGAAGCGAAGCGCACTGCGCTGCAAAGTCGAGCTTGCTTTTTGCTTCGAGCACCGCCGCGATCCATGCGACGAAATCTCCTGGATAAGGGATGTCTTCCAGCGCGGTGAGTTCGAGATGGCAATGTGCGTTGACTAAGCCGGGGCTTAAGACATGGCCGCTCAGGTCGAGGATGGAACTTTCACGCGCGGCTGCCGGCAGATCCGAGCGCGGACCGACGTGGCGCAACAGGTCGCCTTGAATCCATAGCGCCGGTTCAAGCAGCGGCTCTCGGCCGGGACGCAGCAAGCTGGAAGCGTAGAGCAGCATTATTGCAGATAACGATAAAAAGTATCCCGCTGACGCGGAATCTTCCCGCTCTCGGTGACGATGCGGCGCAGCTCCGGCACCGTGGTTTGGTTGGGAACGCCGGTGGAGCGCACCACGTTTTCCTCAAGCAACGTCGATCCCATGTCGTTGCCGCCGAAAGACATGGCGATCTGAGCGACTTTCACGCCTTGGGTAAGCCAACTGATTTGGATGTTTTGAAAATTGTCGAGATAGAGGCGGCATACGGCCAGGGTTTTGAGATAGTCGTGCCCGCCGACGGAAGTTCCGCCCATCGGCGAATTTCCCGGAACATAAGTCCAAGGGATGAAGGCGAAGAAGCCGCCCGTTTTATCTTGTAGGTCGCGCAATTGCCGCAAATGAGCCACGCGGTCTTCGAGCGTTTCGATGTGTCCGAACATCATCGTCGCCGAGCCTTGGATGCCCAGCTCGTGCGCGGTTTCGCAGACCTTCAGCCAGGTTTCGCTGGAACACTTTCCTGAAGAGATTTTCTGCCGGATGCGGTCGTTTAAGATTTCCGCGCCGCCGCCGGGAATGCTGTCCAATCCCGCGGCTTTTAGCTCGGTCAATAATTCCCGATGCGGGATTTTGCAAAGATGGGCGATGTGATGCAATTCGGGCGGAGAGAAAGCGTGGATGGTGACTTGCGGATACTTTTCTTTAATGTGCCGCACCATGTGCACATAATAATCGAGCTTGAAGTCGGGATGATGCCCGCCTTGCATCAGAATTTGCGTTCCGCCTTCTTTGAGCAGCTCTTCGATTTTGGAGTCGATGTCGGCGTCGCTTAATTCCCAACTGCCTTCGACGCCTTGATCGCGGCGGAACGCGCAAAACTTACAGCGCAGCACGCAGACGTTGGTGTAATTGAGATTGCGGTCGATGACGTAGCCGACGGTATCCCCGTTTTTTTTCGCATTGAGCCGCTCGGCGTAACGGCCGAGCGTGAGGAGACCGCCGTCTTTGAGCAGGGTGAGCGCGTCTTCGTCTTCGAGCCGCGTTTCGTCTTCGAGCTTACGCAACAAAGCGGAGGGAAGTGTCATAGTCGCGGTTCTCCAAATCTTTTGTCCAATCAAAGAACATTTTCATCCCGACCCATTCGGGACCCTCGACATCGTATTGGATATTTTGGCTCAAGTAGGCCAAGGCATCGTCGGAAGAAACGATGTTTTGCCGCAGCGCGATTTCCTCAAGAGCTTGCTTGCCTCTCATTTTGGCGTTGTGCAGCTCGGTCAGTAATTCGGATGTGACGGGAATGCGGCTCATCCAACAGGCGTAAACAAAGGGGAGTCCGGTGAGTTCCTGCCATTCGGCGCCTAGATCCGTCGAAGAGCCGAAGTGACTTTTCTCTAAAGCTTTGTCGCCGATTTGGAGCAGGGTGTCCGCATCTTCCGGCCGGTCGAGAAATTCGATCTCGTTCAAATCGCGGCCATATTTTTTCAGGAGCAAGAGCTTGAGCAGACGATGGCTGGTTTTCGATTCGGTATCTAAAAATACCCGCGTCGTATTTGCGAGCGTGATTCCTCTTTTTTCGTGGAAAGCTTTGACGCTGCGGACTTCGCCGTGACTGACGATGCCGGTGCCGGGAATCAATTTCAGCTCGGGATTTTCTAAATAAGAAACCACCGGCAGTAAGGCAACGTCGATTTCTCCCGACATCACTTGATCGTGCAAGCGTGCGGGCGTATCGAAGATGATTTTCGAAGCGGTGGAAGCTTCGAGTCCTTCCAGCAGGGGCAGGGCGTTAAGATAAGAGACGCTTCCCAAAGTCGGCATGAGGGGCCTTATGCCCTCGACTCGGATTTTCGTCAACCGTCTCTAGGGGATTTGGAGCTTTGCTCCAAATTCCGTTCCAAGTTCCAAGTTTCAAGTTCAAAGTTATGGTTTTTTGGGTCGGTCACAGTGAGAAGTTTTGGCTCTCGGAATAGCTCAACTTTGAACTTTGAACTTTAAACTTGAAACTTTGCTTGATCTTGCTTTAAACCGCGGGCATTGTAGAATTCTTTCGTATTTTGCCGCATTTTGGAGGTATTTCCTTATGTCTTCACCCATTGAATCCGTCATTGTCGGCGCCGCGCGCACTCCCATCGGCAGCTTTTTGGGCGCCTTGTCGTCGGTTCCGGCTCCCAAGCTCGGTGCGGTGGCCATTCAAGCCGCCGTCCAGCGGGCGGGAATTCCCCCTGAATCGGTCGAAGAAGTCATCATGGGCAATGTACTCACCGCCGCCGAAGGACAGTCTCCGGCGCGGCAGGCGCTGATTTTCGCCGGCTTGCCCAAAGAAACCTCAGCCCTGACGATCGGTAAAGTTTGTGGGTCCGGACTCAAGGCCGTGATGCTCGCCGACCAAATGATTCGCGCGGGCGACCGGCATATCGTCGTCGCCGGCGGCATGGAGAGCATGAGCCAAGCGCCCTATGCCTTGCCTCAGGCGCGTCAAGGCTACCGCATGGGCAACGGCCAGATCATCGACACCATGGTTCATGACGGACTTTGGGACGTCTATAACCAGTTCCACATGGGAAGCGCCGCGGAAATGTGTGCGAAAGAATATAAAGTCACGCGCGAAGAGCAAGATGCTTTCGCCGCCGAGAGTTATCGGCGCGCTTTGGCCGCCATTCAGGGAGGAATGTTTCAAGAAGAAATTGTTCCGGTCCCGGTACCGCAGCGCAAAGGAGATCCCATTAAAGTCGATACCGATGAAGAGCCCGGAAAGGGAGATGTTTCCAAGTTGCCGAAGCTCGGCACCGCTTTCCAAAAAGACGGCACCGTGACCGCCGGCAATGCCAGCTCGATCAATGACGGCGCGGCCGCTTTGGTGGTGATGAGCTCGGCGAAGGCGAAAGAGTTGGGTCTCAAGCCCCTGGCAAAAATCATCGCTCAAGATCAGGCGTCGATTGCGCCGGAATGGTTCACCATGGCGCCCTCGGTGGCGATCGAGCGGGCGCTGAAGCGCGCCAAGCTGGCCGCAAGCGACATCGATCTGTGGGAAGTCAACGAAGCTTTCGCAGTAGTGGCTTTGGCGAACAACCGCAAAATCGGCATTCCCGCCGAAAAAGTGAATATTCACGGCGGCGCGGTGGCCTTGGGTCATCCTATCGGCGCCAGCGGAGCGCGCATCTTGGTGACTCTGCTTTACGCGATGAAGCAGAAGAAGGCCAAGCGGGGTTTGGCCAGCCTTTGCATCGGCGGCGGCGAGGGCGTGGCTTTGATTGTTGAAAGTCTCTAATCTTTGTTTTGATTTAGATTCCTATTTTTCTTCTTATAAGGAGCATTTCATGGCGGTGCAAAAAATCGGTGTGATCGGTGTCGGACAAATGGGTGGCGGAATCGTTCAAGTCGCGGCCTTAGCGGGCTACGAGGTTTTAGCTTGTGATAAAAGTCCGCAGCACAATGAAAAAGCGGCGGCGAACCTCGGCAAACAACTCGGCAAGCTGGTAGAAAAGGCCAAGCTCAGCGAAGACGATAAAAACGCCGCCTTGAAGCGCGTGACTTGGACTTGCAGTCATGATGATTTCAAAAATGTCGATCTCATCATCGAAGCGATCACTGAAAATATCGCTGAAAAAGAGGCGTTGTTCCGCGATCTCGACGCCAAGTGTTCGCCTCAAACGATTTTGGCCACGAATACGAGTTCGATTTCGATCACGCGGCTGGCCGCGGTGACGAAACGGCCGAATCAGGTGATCGGGATGCATTTCTTTAATCCCGTTCCGGTGATGAAGCTTTTAGAAATCATCCGCGCGGTTCAAACCGATGACGCCACCTATCAAACCGCGCTGCAAGTCGGCGAAAAGCTCGGCAAGAAAACGGTGACGGCGAAAGATTCGGCCGCCTTCATCGTTAACCGGACTCTTTTGCCTTTTCTCAATGAAGCAGTTTTTACTTTATATGAAGGCGTCGGCACTCCTGAAGATATCGATGCCGCCGTGAAGATGGGACTCAATCATCCGATGGGGCCGCTGGAACTTTGCGACTTCGTGGGACTTGATACCTTGCTGGCGGTTTTGGACGTGATGTACAAAGAGTTCGGCGATCCCAAATATCGCGCCTGTCCCTTGCTTCGTAAATATGTCGAGGCCGGTTGGTATGGAAGGAAGACAGGGCGCGGGTTTTATAAATACTCATAAGGATGAAACGCGAAATTGAAACGTGAAACGTTAGAATGTTTTTATTACGCTTCACGCTTCACACTTCACGCTTCACGCAGCAATGGACTACAAAAATCTTCTCGTTTCTGTTCAAGACGGTATTTGCACCGTGAAGGTCAATCGCCCGAAGGCGCTGAATGCTTTAAACTCCGAAGTCTTGCTCGATCTTCTGAATGTCGTTCACGAAATCAACCGCAATCCACAAATCCAAATCGTCGTCATTACCGGCGAAGGCGACAAAGCCTTTGTGGCGGGCGCCGATATCGCGGCGATGAAAGAGTTGACGCCACTGCAAGCCAAGGAATTCTGCGATCTCGGCCACCACGTGATGCGCATGATCGAAACTTGCCGCCGTCCGGTGATTGCGGCGCTTAATGGCTTTGCGCTCGGCGGTGGGCTTGAGCTCGCGCTGGCCTGCGATTTCATCTATGCATCGGAGAACGCCAAGCTCGGACTTCCCGAAGTCAATTTAGGAATTTTCCCCGGCTTCGGAGGAACGCAACGCCTGGCCCGTCTAATCGGCAAAAATCGGGCGAAGGAGTTGATTTTTACGGCGCGGATGATTTCCGCTAAAGAGGCTTTCGAGATCGGCATCGTCAATAAAGTTTGCGGCGCCGTGGAGCTATTGAAAGACGTGGAAGTCGTCGCCAAAGAAATCATGCAAAAAGGCCCGGTCGCGATCGAGCTTGCCAAGCGCGCGGTCAACGACGGCGCGGATTTGGATTTGGCCAGTGGCTTGGCGGTGGAGCGGGCGGTGTTTCCGCTGGTCTTTGCCTCCGAAGACAGATTGGAAGGCGTGAGCGCCTTTTTGGAAAAAAGAAAAGCGCAGTTTAAGGGAAAATAACGACATGAGTCTTGTGGAAGGCATGCAGGTCCCGATCTTACAATTTCGGAAATATTATGAATTTTGTACTCGATGAAGAGCATGGAATGATCCGCGACATGGCGCAGGCCTTCGCGCAAAAAGAAGTCGCGCCTAGCGCTGCGGAAATGGATCTCAAGGGAGAATTTCCTTCCCGCCATTTGCCCAAGATGGCCGAACTCGGCTTGATGGGTATGATGGTGCCGGCGGAGTGGGGCGGTTCCGGCTTGGATACCTTGGCTTATGTTTTGGCTCTCGAAGAAATTTCCGCCGCCTGCGCCTCGACCGCCGTCACCATGTCGGTGAACAATTCCCTCTATTGCGGCCCCATTCACAAATTCGCCACCGACGCGCAAAAAGAAAAATACTTGCGTCCCTACGCTTCGGGACAAAAACTCGGAGCTTATGCGCTTTCCGAGCCTGGCACCGGTTCCGATGCCGCCAATCAATCGACCACCGCCGTCAAAAAAGGCGATAAGTGGATTTTGAACGGCCGTAAGAATTTCATCACCAACGGCCCGCACGCGGACGCCATGGTGGTTTACGCGATGAATGACAAAGAAAAACGCCATAAAGGCATTTCCTGCTTCATCGTTGAAAAAAATTTTCCCGGATTCGCCGTGGGCAAAATCGAGAAAAAGCTCGGTATCTGTGCGTCTTCCACTTCCGAAATCGTCCTCGATCATTGTGAAGTCCCCGCCGAGAATCTGCTTGGTGAAGTAGGGCAGGGATTTGCCATCGCCATGAGCACGCTCGATTCCGGCCGCATCGGCATTGCTACCCAGGCCATCGGCATCGCTCGGGCCGCTTTTGAAGCGGCGCGCAAATATTCGACGGAGCGTGAAGCTTTCGGCAAAAAGATATACGAATTCGGCGCGATTCAAGATTACTTGGCGGACATGGCGATCAAGATCGACGCTTCGCGCCTGCTCATGCACCGCGCCGCCTGGTTGAAAGATCAAGGCAAAGCTTTCGGCAAAGAGGCCGCGATGGCCAAGCTCTTCGCTTCCGAAACCGCGATGTGGGTGACGAACAAGGCCGTCCAAGTTCACGGCGGCTACGGCTATATCAAGGATTATCCCGTCGAACGCCACTATCGCGATGCAAAAATCACCGAGATTTATGAAGGAACGAGTGAGATTCAGCGGCTGGTGATTTGTCGGCAGTTGATTAAGGAAATTCAGTGAGTCTATTGACATTCCGATATCCTGGGATGGAAATAAATCATGAGTTCCAAGTCTCAGACTCTTTCCAAAACTAAAAAGAATCTTGATTCCGTCGCCCGGTCCGAAATCTCTGCAACGACTTTATCCGGCCTCCCTCTTGAGTCTCTCTACACGGCCGAGCATCTCAAAAATTTTGATCCCGAACAAAAACTAGGTAAACCGGGTGAGTTTCCCTACACCCGCGGCGTCTATCCCAGCATGTATCGAGGCAAGCTCTGGACGATGCGGCAGTTCGCCGGCTTCGGCACGCCCGAGCAAACCAATAAACGTTTCCATTATCTGATCGAACACGGCCAGACCGGTCTTTCCACCGCGTTTCATTTTCCCACCTTGATGGGCTACGACTCGGATTCACCGCGGGCCCGCGGCGAAGTGGGGGTTTGCGGCGTGGCCGTGGATACCTTGCGCGACATGGAAGTCCTCTTCGACGGTATTCCGCTCGATCAAGTGACGACCTCGATGACCATCAATCCGCCGGCTTCCATCTTGCTTTGCATGTATCTGGCGGTGGCTGAGAAACAAGGCGTGCCCATGAACCAGGTCAGCGGCACGATTCAAAACGATATTTTAAAGGAGTACATCGCGCAGAATTCTTATGTCTTTCCCCCTCGGCCCTCGCTGCGCCTGGTGGTCGATTCCATCGAGTTTTCCACCCGACATTTGCCGAAATTCAACCCGATCAGCATCAGCGGCTATCACATTCGCGAAGCCGGAGCCACGGCGGTGCAGGAGTTGGCCTTCACGATCGCCGACGGCATCGCCTATGTGCAGGCTTGCCTCGATCGCGGCCTTCACGTCGACGATTTCGCGCCGCGTTTGAGTTTTTTCTGGGATGTTCACAACGATTTTTTCGAGGAAATCGCCAAGATGCGCGCCGCCCGGCGGATGTGGGCGAACTTGATGCGCGACCGTTTCGGTGCCAAAAAACCGGAGTCGATGCGGATGCGCTTCCACTGCCAGACGGCGGGAGTGAGCCTCACCGCCCAGCAGCCGCACAATAACGTGGTGCGCGTCGCCTTGCAGGCTTTGGCCGCGGTGTTGGGTGGAACCCAATCGCTGCACACTAATTCCCTCGATGAAACCCTGGCCCTGCCGAGCGACGAAGCCGTACGGATTGCGCTGCGTACCCAGCAAATCATCGCCCATGAGAGCGGCGTCACGAAAACTATCGATCCTCTGGCCGGTTCCTATTTTGTCGAAACGCTCACCGACAGCTTGGAGGCCAAAGCTTACGAATATATCGAAAAGATCGACCAGGTCGGCGGCATGGTGCGCGCGATTGAACTCGGTTTTCCGATACAAGAGATCGCCGAAGCCTCGTTTCGTCATCAACGGAAAGTCGAGAGCGGCGAAGAAAAGATCGTCGGCGTGAACGACTTTTTGTCCGAAGACGAATCAGCGCTGGAAATACTCAAAGTCGATCCTTCAGTCGAGCGGCGGCAAATCGAGAATCTTCAAAAAGTGAAGGCAAGCCGGGACGCGGCGAAAGTTGAGGCTTGCTTGAAGAAAATCCGAACAGCCGCCGAGGGCACGGACAATCTCATGCCGCTGATTCTCGACGCGGTGAAAGTCTATGCCAGCGTCGGTGAAATCATGGGGACCTTGAGGGAAGTCTGGGGGGAATACCACGACCCATGCATACTGTAGGACAAAAGTTCCGGTATTCTCGTCGGAAACTCTTGGCACTTGCCCGCGAGTATATTCCATTCCTCTCTCAAGTGCCGCAGGACCGGTACTTCAATCTCGACCCAAGCGAATTTTATATCCCTGACGGGGAAATTGCGGCTCTCCGCCAAGATCTGGAGGAACGACTGGGTTGCTACATCATGACGTATAGGCAAGGAGCGAAAAACTCCAGCCCCCCGCATCGCCATCTATGCATACTTCTCAAAAGCGCCCGGCTCGATCAACGACAAGGTGAGCTTCTCGAGGAGTATGAGAAGCAACTTGATTCAAAACGGGTGATCTTCGTCGCCTATGCACGTCCGTTGGAATTCCGCGATTGATTAAACTTCCCGGTCGATAATCGTCGCCACTCCCATCCCATGACCGATGCAGAGCGTGACCAAGCCGTAGCGCTCTTGGCGCCGTTCCAATTCGTCGAGCACTGTTCCGAGCAGCATGGCGCCGGTGGCGCCGAGTGGATGGCCGAGCGCGATGGCGCCGCCGTTCACGTTGACTTTTTCAGGATCGAGCTTGAGTTCCTGCATTACCGCGAGCGGAACCGGCGCGAAAGCCTCATTGATTTCAAAAAGAGCGATATCGGAGATTTTTAATTTGGCTTTGGCACAGACTTTTTGAATCGCGGGAATGGGACCCAGCAGCATGATGATGGGATCCGAACCGACCTCCACCGTCGCCACCACGCGAGCACGCGGCTTAAGATTGTGCTGCTTGCAGGCTTTTTCGCTAGCGAAGAGCACGGCCGCCGCGCCGTCGACGATGCCGCTGGAGTTTCCGGCGTGGATGACGCCGTCCTCTTTGAAGACCGGCTTCAAGGAGGCGAGCTTTTCTACCGTCGTCCCCGGCCGCATATGTTCGTCTTTTTCGAAAAGAAATTTTTTCTCTCCGGCGTCCTTGGCCTCGACGGGAACAATGGATTTCGCAAAACGCTTTTCTTCCCAGGCTCGAGCGGCGCGGCTTTGGGAAGCCGCGGCGTAAGTATCCAATTGAGTGCGGCTGAAACCGAATTGCTGCGCAATCAATTCGGCGGAAAAGCCTTGCGGGATCAAGTCGAAGCGTTCCGTCAATTTCGATCCCGCCATTTCAAAATTGATCGCCATCGGCACTCGCGTCATGTGCTCTACGCCGCCGCCGATCAAGACATCGGACATTCCCGACATGATGGTATGAGCCATGAGATTGCAGGCGGAAAGGCCCGAGCCGCAAAAGCGGTTGAGCGTCGCGCCGGGAACTTCCACCGGCCAGCCCGCGGCCAAAACGGCTTCGCGTGCGATGACATTGTCTTGGGCGTCGCGCTGTGAGACGCATCCATAGAGGACGTCTTCAACAATGAGGGGATTCATTTTATTTCTGTCGGCAAGAGCTTGGAGTGGAAGCGCGGCTAAATCGATGGGATGAACGAATTTGAGACTGCCTTCGCGTTTACCACGGGGGGTACGGACGGCATCGATGATGTAGGCTTCAGACATAGAAAACTCCTTTTAACTTTAAAACAGCCCAAGGCAGACCTAGCCGCAATTCTTTAAATGTTTCACCAGTCTACCGGTTTACTAGTTTACCGGTCTACCCGTTTATCTCCGCAAAATGCAAAGATTTATAAAACGGGAATCTAAGTGATGAGAGATTGGTCCCATTGATGGTATCTGTGAGTAAATAATTCAAGTTAAGACACATATTTTAATTTTAACTTATTGATA
>OBLQ010000677.1_pt1 | contig 13006 bp, 10 predicted proteins | sample 1519881 | NCBI WGS metagenome assembly OBLQ01 (sample SAMN01911456, study PRJEB22533) | soil metagenome | biome: Soil | place: Malaysia | collected 2012-04-30 | depth DG_metagenome m | reverse complement strand
ACGGAAGGATCGACAAAACTCCGGCGCCCAGCTACGAAATGGATTCAGTCTTCCAACGGCGCCGAGATGTGCTCGTGCACAATTTTGACCTTGCCGTCGCTGTCCCGGCAAAACACATGCGTAACGCGGGCGTGCTGCAGGTGCTCTTCTTTTTCCTTCTGCCCTGACGCGGAAGGCTTGGAGACCTGTTGCGCGTCAAGCTGGATGGTATATACGGCCACGGCATGGCCGGAACCGAGCATTTCCACATCCACGGTGCCAAGCTGTACCTTCATCTCCGTTGCGCCTGCCAGATACTCCCGCTGCCGCCGCAGCAGGACCAGGCGCACAGGCTCCAGCCGTTTGGAGGACGTGGCAAAAATGTTTGCGTCTTCGGCATAGAAAGCGGCCTGCTCCTCCGCTTTCTTGCCGGTTGAAGCTCTCCAGTATGCGTGGACGGCGGATTCGATTTCAGCCTTGGTCAGGGGCGCTTGCGCTTCTTGCGGTTGCATGGTGCGAGCTTAGAATTTACTCCAGCCGGACCCTGCTCCGCACCTTTTATTTCACGCCCGGCTTTGCGGGCCGGGGACGAGGACCCCGTCATCGGAACGCGAATCACATCCCAGGGCACGCCGTGATTCGGCCCTCACTCGGTAGGCGCGGAGATATGCTCATGCACGATCTTCAGGCTCCCGTCTTCCTGCCGGTAAAAGATGTGCGTCACCCGCGCGTTTTCCAGATGCTCTTCATGTTCCTTATGTCCCGAGGCGGATAGCTTGGCGATTTGTTCCGCATCCAGCCGCAACAAATAAGCGGCAACGGCGCAGTCGCCAAGGATTTCCACGTCAACATTGCGGACCTCAATCCTCATGGTGGCCGCGCTGGCCAGGTATTCGCGCTGGCGCCGTATGACCACAAGGCGCGCCGGTTCCGGCCTCTTGGATGCCGTGCCAAAAATCAGTGCGACGTCGGCATAGAAATCCTGCCATCGATCCGTCTTCTTGGTGGCAAAAAGCTCCCAAAAACTGCGCACGGCTGCCTCAATCTCAGCCTTGCTGAGACGAGCGGTTAAATTGTCTGGGCACATAATTGAGAAGAATGTACTCCAGGCAAGCCCCGGAAACAACCGGCTAGGAAGATCTGGGTACCGCTTTTTTCAACAGGGCGATCTGGCCGCCATGATACAGAGCGTGCTGCGTCATGCCGTGCAGCAGATGATAGAAGTCGTATTTGCGCCCCGGCACAGTCTCCGTCAGGCGGGCGTCGTCAAAGCCCTCGATGGCCCGCACCAGATCATCATTCGTCGCAAAGACGCTGGCCAGAAGCGCACTCCAGGCCCCGGCGCTCTGGTCCGGAATCAGCGGCCAGTCCTGCTCCGGCGGAAGTGGAAGTTGGGGCATGGCAGCGCCCTTCATTGCGTTCATCGCGAACACTTCCCAGGCTTTAATGTGTAAGAGCACTTCCCAAACCGAGTGCGCGACCTGGATAGGCCGGGCGACTGCCTGTTCGGCGGTGATTCCTGAAACCAGTTCACGCAGGGCAGGACCGTGCCAGGCGTTTCCTTCAAAGGCGCGGCGCAGCTGGTCGGCGATGCGAAGACATTCAGAGCTCATGCTGAACAGATGCGGCAATTCGCCGCAGGCCGCAAAAATTTGCGGCTGCCCCTTAAGAGAGCAGCCGCAGTTGTTTGAGATCGTGACTCAGGCTAAGCGCTCACGTACTTCCCTGCCTCCACGATCCGATCGGCGATCTGCTGGGTCAAGGCAATCACATTGAAAGGCTCGTACTTGAACAGCCGGCGCAGGACGACCAGTTGCGTACGCAGCATGTCGCCTTCCGCCACCGCCGCAACGACTTTGCGCGCGGCCGCTTCGATCTTGTCCATGGAATGCGCCAGGCCCACCTGGCACATGGCGAGCGCGTGTTGCGACCGGGCCTCACCCTGGTTCTCGATCAGTTTCTGCGTCCGCAGGACACTGGAATCCATGGCGAAGGTCTCAATCACCATGTCGGCAATCGCCGCCAGGATTTCCTGCTGGTCGGCGATGGCGGTCATGTATTTCTGTGCCGCCGCCCCTGCCAGCATCAGAGTGGCCTTCTTGGCATTGGCAACCATGGTGCGCTCCGCTGCCAGCGCGCCTTCCAGCGGTTCTGCGCTTGCCGGGCCGGACATGATCTCATCCATCAGCTTCTTGATGGCCGGCATCAGCGCAAGCTGACCGCTCATGGCCCGCTTCAGCAGCCACCCGGTGATGATCATGCGGTTGATTTCGTTCGTGCCCTCAAAGATGCGGTTCACGCGCGAATCGCGGTAGGCCCGCTCCGCCGGATACTCTTCCACAAATCCGTAGCCGCCGTAAATCTGCACGGTTTCGTCGACCACGTAATCCAGCATCTCCGAACCGAAGACTTTCAGGATGGAGCACTCCACCGCGTACTCTTCAATGTTCTTGGCAATCTGCTTATGGGCGTCAGGCGCGTTCTTGTCGATCTCTGACATGGCGGCCTCGATCATCCCGACCGTCCGGTAGGACATGGCTTCGCCGGTATAGATGCCCGTGGCCATGTTGGCCAGCTTTTCCTTGATGATGCCGAAGTCGGAGAGCGTTTTGCCGAAGGCCTTGCGCTGTTTGGCATAGCCGATGGAGTTGTTGAGAGCGTTGCGCGCGCCGCCCACCACGCCGGCGCCCAGCTTGTAGCGGCCGATGTTCAGCGTGTTGAAGGCGATCACGTGCCCTTTGCCGATCTCGCCCAGCAGGTTGTCCTTGGGGATGCGGCAGTCGTTGAGGATGATGGGCGTGGTGGACGATCCGCGGATGCCCATCTTCTTCTCTTCCGCGCCCGGCTTGATTCCCGGGGCCGTGCGCTCAACGATAAACGCCGAGAATTTCTCCCCATCCACTTTGGCAAAGATGACGTACACGTCGGCGAAGCCGCCGTTGGTGATCCACATCTTTTCGCCGTTCAGAATCCACTCTTTGCCGTCGGGAGAAAGCACGGCTTTGGTGCGCGGGTTCATCGCATCGGAAGCCGAACTGGATTCAGAGAGACAATAGGCCGCCACCCACTCGCCCGAAGCCAGCTTGGGCAGATACTTCTTCTTCTGCTCCGGCGTGCCGAAGTACACGATGGGCAGCGTGCCGATTCCCACGTGCCCGCCAAACGCCACGCTGAAGCTTCCTGAAACCGAGATATGCTCGGCGACGAGCGCGGAGGCAATCTTGTCCATGTCCGCCCCGCCGTACTCTTCCGGAATGTCCACGGTGGCGATGCCGATCTCGCACGCCTTGCGGATCAGCTCGCGTGTCACCGCGAACTCCTTGTGCTCGATCTTCTCCAGGTTGGGCAGGATTTCGTTTTTGGCGAACTCCTGCGTGGTCTGCACGATCTGCCGGTGCTCCTCGCTCAGGTCCTCCAGCGTGAAAACCTGGTCGGTGGAGTGCTCTTCAATCAGAAAGCTTCCGCCCTTGAGTTTCGTTTTGTTCGGGATTGCTACCGTAGCCATGATCTTCTCCTCTTTTAACCACAAAGGACACGAAGGGACACGAAGGGGATCATTTCCATCCTGTTCCTTCTACAAGCCGCTTTATTCCGTCCTTCAAGTGTGTAACGTTGAAATTGATAATAAGGCCCAATTGCTTCCTGCTCAGCTTCATATAGGAAAGAAGCTGGGCCTTATGAACATTCGTGATACCTTCCACAGCTTTCAGTTCCACAATCACGAGGTCATTAACCAGCATGTCAATCCTATAGCCGACATCCAATTTCATGCCGTCATAGATGACTGGCAAAGGCACCTCAAGTTCAACTTTGAATCCAGATTTCCTCAATTCATGTGCCAAACATGCTTTGTATGCACTCTCCAGGAGCCCGGGCCCGAGAGCAGAGTGAACTTTCAATGCGGCTTTAATGACCTGATGGCTCACATCATGCGCACTCATTGCGCTCGCAATCCCAGCCTCAGACATCCTTCGTGCTCCTTCGTGCCCTTTGTGGTTAATTAAGATTTTCAATAACGCCTGCCGCGCCCATGCCGCCGCCGACGCACATGGTCACCACGCCATAGCGTCCTTTGCGGCGCTTCAGTTCGCGGATGATGGTCGCCGTGAGCTTGGCTCCCGTGCAGCCCAGCGGATGCCCCAGAGCCACCGCCCCGCCGTTCGGGTTCACCTTATTAATGTCCAGCCCGGCTTCCTTGATCACGGCAAGCGACTGCGCGGCAAAAGCTTCATTCAGTTCGATCACGTCAATGTCGTCCAGTTTCAGGCCGGCCATCTTCAACGCCTTGGGAATGGCAAACACCGGGCCCACACCCATCTCTTCCGGCAGATACCCGGCGGTGGCAAAAGATACAAAGCGCGCGAGAGGCTTGATGCCCAACTGCTTCGCCTTCTCCGCTGACATCACCACGGCAGCCGCCGCGCCATCGGACATCTGCGAAGAATTGCCCGCCGTGACCGTGCCCTTGGCATGGAATGCCGGCCTCAGACCGGCCAGCGCTTCTATCGTGGTATCGGCGCGCGGGCCTTCGTCCACTTTGAAGGTGATGTCGATGCGCTTGGGCTTGGAGCCGTTGGGCGTGGTAAAGCTCACCGGTACCGGTACGATCTCATCCTCGAACTTCCCTGCCTGGATGGCCGCAATGGCGTTCTTGTGGCTGCGCAGCGAGAACTCGTCCGCCGTCTCACGCGTGATGCCGTAGCGTTTGGCCAGCCGTTCTGCCGTCAGCCCCATGGACAGATAGGCATCGGGATAGTTGTTCACCAGCCAGGGATTGACAGAAACTTTATGCCCGCCCATCGGCACCATGCTCATTGACTCGGTACCTCCGCCGATGGCAATCTCCGCCCGTCCGGCCATGATGGAGTCAGCCGCCAGCGCAATCGCCTGCAACCCCGAGGAGCAGAAGCGATTGATGGTCATGGCTGAGCACTCCACCGGCAGCCCCGCGCGCAGCGACGCGATGCGGGCCACGTTCATTCCCTGCTCCGCCTCCGGCATGGCGCAGCCGATGATTACGTCTTCAATCTCTTTGGCATTCACCTGGGGCACGCGTTCCAGCGCGCCCTTGATGGCGACGGCGGCCAGATCGTCCGGCCGCGTGATGCGCAACGTTCCTTTGCCGGCCTTGCCGACCGCGGTACGTACTGAACTTGCTATGACGACTTCACGCATAAATTAGCTCCTGGCTGCTGGTGCCGCCCCTCCGGGGCTCACGATTCCTTCTCACGCTTTCTTTCCCAGGGCTTCCGCCCTGGGCTAACTCATTTCGCGCCTACGGCGCTGGAATGTCTCAGATCCGGATTCAACGCACCTACTGCACTTCTCGCGGACTAAGTGTCTCCGTGTCTCCGCGGTAGGTTTCGCTTTTCCGATCCCGCGCGATGACGGCGATTACGCGCGATCTCGGCGATCTAGTTCCTGAGCGGTTTCCCCGTCTTCAACGTGAACTGGATCCTCTCCTGCGTCTTCTTCTCGCCGCACAGTGACTTGAAGCCTTCGCGTTCCAGGTCGAGCAAATACTGCTCGCTCACCGGAGTTCCCGGCGAAACGTTGCCGCCGCAGATGATCTCAGCCACCTTGGTCCCGACCTTCACGTCATGGTCGCTGATGTATTCCGCCTGTCTCATTAGATGAATGCCCAGCTTCAAGGTCGCCAGCACGTTCTCTCCCGGCGCGGGAATATCGGTCCGCAGGACGGGAGCTTTGTAGCCGGCGCGGGCCAGTTCCAGCGCGCGCTCCTTGGCATCGGTGAGCAGGCGTTCGCGGTTCATGGTGATCAGGTCGCCGTCAGAGAGGAAACCCAGGCCGCGGGCCTCGTTCGCCGATGTTGCAACCTTGGCCATCCCGATGATCTCGAACGCACGCTTGATGCCCTCAAGGATCTCCACCGTCTCGCTGCGGCCGTCAGGGCGCACGGCCTTGGCGTTGTCCAGCGCACGCAGCAGCATCTCCTTGCAGCCCCCGCCTCCGGGCAGCAATCCCACGCCGACCTCCACCAGGCCCATATAGGTTTCCGCGTGCGGCTGGCGCGCCGCCGAATGCAGGTTGATTTCGCAGCCGCCGCCCAGCGTCATGCCGTAGGAAGCCGTCACCACGGGCCGCGTGCAGAACTTGATGGCCTGGGTCATGCCCTGGAATTGTTCGATGGCCAGATCGACTTCGTCCCACTCTTCTTCCTGGACCGCCAGCATCAGCATCATCAGGTTGGCGCCCACGGAGAAGTTCTGGGAATCGCCGGTGATCACGAACGCCTCAAACTGGTCGCCGACGCCGCCGGTCTTGAGCGTCTGCGTGACCATCTGCACAATGTCGCCGCCCAGCGCGTTCATCTTGGTGTGGAACTCGATGCAGCCCACACCATCGCCCAGGTCAATGAGTGAAGCGCCGGGATTCTTCTTGACCACTCCGTGCGATTTCTTGGCCGTCTGCACCATCCAAACGCCTTCCGGAACTTCCACCGGCTGGTATTTTCCCGTGCGCAGATCGAAGTAGGCGCGGCCGCTGGGCGACTTGGGATCGTCGATGTACCAGCTCTTCCCGCCCGCTGCCAGCAGTTTCTCCACGTTGGCGGCGACCGGCTTGCCTTCGCTCTTCATTTTGGCGACCGTAGCTTCCACGCCGGCCATGTCCCACACCTCAAACGGCCCAACTTCCCAGTTGAAACCCATGCGCATGGCCTGGTCGATCTCAACCACGGTGTCGGCGATTTCGGGGATGCGGTTGGCCGAGTAGGTCCACATCTCTGAGACGGTGGTCCAGATAAACTTCACGGCTTTGTCGCGCGGATCGCCGCCCAGGACGGTGCGCAGCCGTTCGCCCATGTCTTCAATGTTTTTCGCCATCTCCAAGGCGGGGAACTTCGCCTTCTGCGTCGGATGATATTCCAAGGTCTTCCAGTCGATGGCCTGGCGCTCGTCACCCTGCGGACCTTTCACCTTCTTATAGAAACCGGACTTGGTTTTATCGCCCAGGAGCTTCCGCTCCAGCATCTTGTTGAAAAATTCCGGCAGCTTCAGGTCGGAACGTTCATCCTTTACGTTTTTGCTGAAGTTTTTGACCACGCTGCCCAGCACATCCAAGCCGACCAGATCGATGGTGCGGAAAGTCGGGTTCTTCGTCCAGCCGCCGCTGGAGGTCAGCGCGTCGACTTCTTCGATAGTGAGGTCCATCTCCTGCATCACGCGGAAGACGTTCAGGCCGGCATAGGTGCCGATGCGGTTAGCGATGAAGTTGGGCGTGTCTTTTGCCGTGACAATTCCCTTGCCCATGCGCACGTCGCCGAAGTGGCTGACGGCGTCAATGGCGGCGGGATCGGTTTCCGGTGTAGGAATGATTTCCAGCAGGCGCATGTAGCGCGGAGGATTGAAGAAGTGCGTGCCGAACCAGTTGCGGCGAAAGTCGTCGCTGAAACCTTCTGCGATGCTATGCACCGGCAGGCCGCTGGTGTTGGTGGTAACGATGCTGCCGGGCTTACGCACGCCTTCCACCTTCTTGAGCAGCGTGCGCTTGATCTCCAGGTTTTCCGCCACCGCCTCAATGATCCAGTCCGCATCAGCCAGCAGCTTCATGTCGTCATCAAAGTTGCCGATGGTGATCAGCCGCTCCAGCCCTTTCTCAAAGAACGCCGCAGGCTTGGACTTGACGGCCGCATCCAGTCCGGCAGCCACGATCTTGTTGCGCGCAGTCTTCTCCGTGCTTTGCGCGGCGTCCGGCGGGACGATATCCAGCAACACGCACGGGATGCCGGCATTGGCAAAGTGGGCGGCGATGCGGGCGCCCATGGTACCCGCGCCCAGCACAGCTACCTTATTGATGCGCTGGTGGCCGGGCTTTCCCGGATGCCCGTTGGGCTGAGTGGCGGGAACGGCGGATGGAACTTGAGTGGGAGTGGAAACGGCGGACTGGCTCATGAGTGCGACTCCTTGAGACGAATCGGCAGGGCGAGACGTCCAGCATGATAACAGTTTGACGCAGCCATCCGGTTGAGAGTGGCTCAATCGCGGACCCGCGCCTGGGGCGCCAGAATTATCTCAATTATGATACTGAATGAACGCTCATTCAGTCAAGCAGGCGGTTTTATTTTCAGCTACTTCCGGCTCATTGATGTGGTTCGCCAACATTACGCACGACTGCGGCCAAAAGCCGCCTCGATCCGGCACGCAGGGTAGCCGTCGGGAACTTGGCTTCGGCGGCACATGCAGTCCCGAATTCGATGTCTCCTGCTGCGGCTAACCCCGGTGCATTCCTGCAGTCTGATTGGTCGCGGGATATTTTTTGTACCCTTACGTCCTTTTACTACGTATTCACCACTGCCGGTCTTGACGGTAAGGCTCGGGCCGCATCGCTATCAACATATTTCCGGAGGACAGCGTGAAGACTCTTTGGCAGGACATTCGCTATGCGTGGCGGCAACTGCGCAAGACACCAGGCTTTACTTCGACGGCCATCCTCACGTTGGCCCTGGGCATTGGCGCAAATACCGCGGTGTTCACGCTGGTGCATGAAGTGCTCCTGAAGTCCCTGCCGGTGGCTGACCCCGGCGACCTTTACCGCGTGGGCGACACGGTGGATTGCTGTGTTACCGGCGGCTTTCAGGACAGCTGGACCATCTTCTCATATCCGCTGTATCAATACCTGCGCGACAACACACCGGAATATGAACAACTGGCGGCATCGCAGACCAACGGTCCCATCCTCAGCGTGCGCCGTGAGGGCGCAAACTCCTCCGAATCGTTCTCCGGCGAAATGGTCTCAGGGAATTATTTTTCAACGTTGGGTGTGCAGGCTTTCGCCGGACGCCTCATTGCTCCCGAGGACGACCGCGAGGGGGCGCTGCCGGTGGTGGTAATGAGCTTTCGCGCATGGCAGCAGAAATATGGCCTGGAGAAATCTGTGATCGGCGCAAGCTTTAGCATCAATGGAATTCCCATGACGCTGGTGGGGATCGCGCCGCCGGGATTCTTCGGCGACCGCCGCGAAAGCGACCCGCCGGATTTCTGGATGCCCATTGCCCTGGAGCCTACCTTCAGCCGCGAGAACACCTTATTGCACGCGCCTGCAACGAACTGGCTTTATCTGATTGGCCGGCTGCGGCCGGGAGCGCAGATGCGGCAGGTGTCCGCCCACATGACCGCCGAGTTGCAGCAGTTCCTGCGCATGCCCGGGAATATGAATCCGGAGTCAAATCCTGGCAGACTCAAGGACCAGCTCATCCGCGTCACGCCCGGCGCCAGCGGCGTGAATGAAATGGCAGAGCAATACAGGCGCGGACTGGTCCTGTTGCTGATTATCTCGGCGGTGATCCTGCTGATCGCCTGCGCCAACGTGGCCAATCTGCTGCTGGCGCGAGGAACAGCCATGCGCTTTCACACTTCCCTGCTGCTGGCCATGGGCGCCTCGCGCGGGCGAATCGTTCGGGCGCGGCTCACTGAAAGCGTGATGCTGGCGGTGTTCGGCGGCCTTGCAGGGCTCCTGCTTGCCTACTACGCCAGCGGCGCCATGGTCTTGCTGGCGTTTCGCGGCGCCCAATACGTGCCTGTTTCCACCGCGCCTTCCCTGCCGGTGCTGGGATTCACGTTTGCTGTGGCGTTGATGACCGGAGTGATCTTCGGCGTGGTCCCGGCGTGGATTGCCTCGCGTTCGGACCCGGCGGATGCACTACGCGGAGGCGGCCGAGCCACGCACGATCCTTCTACCCTTTTCCAGAAGTCGCTGGTCGTGCTGCAAGCCGCCCTCTCGCTGGTGCTGCTTACCGTTGCCGGACTGGTCACGCAGAGCCTGCACAACCTGCAGGGCCAGGACTACGGCTTTTCACGGCAAGGACGCCTGCTGGTTCAGTTCAGCCCCAGCAGCGCCGGATACAGGGCGGAAAGGCTGACCGGGCTTTACCAGCAGATAGAAGACCGGTTCGCGCATGTACCCGGCGTGATCAGTGAAAGCCTCTCCCTCTACACGGCGCAGCAGGGCAACAACTGGAGCGAAAGCATTTTCATCTCCGGGCGCAAACACCAGGAATATGACGACTCTTCCTGGGTCCGGGTCAGCGCGCACTACTTCGAGACCATCGGCACTCCTATGGTTCGCGGACGAAGCTTCAGGGAGAGCGACACGGCAACTTCCCAGCACGTCGCGGTGGTGAATGAGGCTTTCGCAAAGAAATTCTTTCCCAACAGCAACGGGCTGGGAGAACACTTCGGCAAAGGCAACGAAAGCCACGCCGGCGATTACGAGATTGTGGGCGTGGCAAAGGACGCCAAGTACCGGAACGGAGCCCGTCCCGTACAGCCCATGTTCTTTGTCCCCTTGTCGCAAACCATCCATTACGCCGCGGCGAACGATGAGCGCGTGGAAACGGCTTCCATGTACATGGATACGCTGGAGCTGCACGTGGCTAGCGACCCCAACGGCTTTCAGGCGCAAGTCAGGCGCATCCTCGCCGGGATTGACCCCGACCTGGCCCCGCTTTCCATGCGCACATTCGACGAGCTTATCCAACTGCGCACCACGGAGAACACGTTGATCTCACGATTGAGCGGCGTGTTTGGACTGATCGCGCTGGCGCTGGCCTCGGTGGGACTGTACGGCCTCACCACCTATCAAGTAGCGCGGCGGACCAGTGAGATCGGGGTGCGCATGGCCCTGGGCGCCGACCGAGTCAGCATCCTGCAACTGGTGCTGCGCGGAGCATTTCTGCAGGTGGCCGTCGGGCTGGCCATAGGGATTCCACTGGCCTTTGCCAGCAGAAAAATGCTGGCCAGCCAGCTCTATGGTCTGGGGAGTTTTGAACTGCTGATTCTCGCGATCGCTGTTTCTCTGCTGGCGATCTGTGCGTTTGTGGCGAGCGTCCTGCCGGCGCGTCGCGCCGCATCCATTGACCCGATGCGCGCGCTCAGGATGGAATAAATCCCCCCTGCGCTCCGGAGATCGAATCGAGACAGCTGCGAATGAGGAAGCGGCCGGCGCAGCTACCGAGCTTTCTCCGCCGTCTCCAACTTCCCGTGATGGGCTTTCAGATACTCCAGCGCCTTGCGGGCCACTTGTTTTTCTCCGCTATAGCTGAGCTTCGAGCATGTCTCTTCCAGCGCCATCCACCAGGCGCGGCGCACCTCATGTTGCATGTTCGGCTTGATATCGCCGATGCGGCCTGACTGATACTTCATCAGGAAAAAACTTACGATCTTGAAAATCTCCGCGTTGTCCTGCCATTTGCGCTGGTAGACATACTTGATGTCCGCCAGCTTGGTGATGGCGCAGGCGCGCAGACCGGTCTCTTCGTGGACTTCGCGGACGGCCGTTTCCAGGGGCTCTTCTCCGGCATCGATGTTGCCTTTAGGCAGGGCGACCACGTGTTTGCGGTCTTCCGGCTCGCCTTCACGGCCCGGTTCAATCACCGCCGCCCACCATTGATCTTGCATGTGCCGCAGCACCAGCGCTCCGGCAGAAAATTCACGCAACATTTTCCAAAACAGTCCTATTGGTTGTTAAAAAATTTAATCGTTCTTTTGATCCCGATGAATCCGGAGAAAGATTTCACCAGCCGTTCTTGAGGAAAAATTCCTTCGTTCCCAAAGGTTACCAAGGTTACTGGAGCTGCGTATCATTTAGGGAAAAAATAAAGCGCAACAAAACGCCCGAAAACGTCGTTTAATCTGAATAGGTACATCCAACACGGGTAAACAACCTTTGAGGGTATGGCCGGTCCAGGAATGGGAGTGCAGGGATGAATCCGCTGAATAAGATCGTTCGTACGGTCCAGGCCTTCGGGCGCGAACTCAAGCGACAGCCGCAGCCAGGAAAAGATCCAGATGCTCCTTCGCGCCGTCCCAAGATCGGGGTGGCGCTGGGCGGAGGATTTGCCCGCGGACTGGCCCACATTGGCGTGCTCAAAGTCCTGGAGGAAGAACAGATCCCCATCGACTTTCTGGCCGGCACCAGCGTGGGCTCGGTGGTCGGCGCCGGCTATGCCGGCGGGCTGTGCGTCAAAGAGCTGGAAGAGATTGCAACCCTGGTGCGTTTCAAGGACTTCTCCCGCTGGACCTTCTCCCGCTTCGGCCTCTTCAGCAATGACAAGATGGCCATCTTCCTCAACAAGGTGTTGCGCTCCAAGACCTTTGAAGAACTGAAAATCCCTCTGGCCGTGGCCGCCACTGACATCATTACCGGCGAGCCCGCGGTCTTTACCAGCGGCGATCTTGTAGGTCCGGTGCGCGCGAGCTGCGCCTATCCCGGCATGTTCCAACCCGTGAGAATCGACGGCCGTATTTTGGTGGACGGCCTGCTTGGTCACTCCGTTCCCGCCAGACCTTTGCGCGAAATGGGGGCGGAGCGCGTGATCTCCGTGCACCTGGCGGCGCACTGGGTCAAGCCGCATGGCCCGCGGCACGTGTTTGACGTGATCGGGCAATGCTTCTCCATTGCCCAGGACCGGATGTGCGGTCCCTGGCGCGCAGCCTCAGATCTGGTGCTGGAACCGGCCATCGGCGAATTCGGCTATGACGACTTTGGCCGCGCCCTGGAACTGGTGCGCGCCGGAGAAGCGGCGGCACGCGAGGCGATTCCCCGGATCAAGGCATGGTTGCCGCAACCTGTGCCGGAAAAAGCCGTGCAGCAGGCAAAGCAGCCGGCGACGCAGCCGGCGGTGGCGCCTGCCTCCGCAAAATAGCCGGGCCGAGGTCTGTTGCCCGCCTTGCTGCATCACAGTAATTCAAAGTGAAACCGCGCGATGCGCCGGCCGCTCGGTGAGAAAATCTCAAGCACAAAACGGTCCGTAACAGGGCGCTCTCCCACGTCAAAATTCACGCGAAACACCCGCTCGTCATAAGGCACGTCAGCGGGCATGCCGATCATCTCCACCGACTTGGGCGTAACCACCTGCATATTGAGGCCATCGTAAGCCTTGAGCCTGAAGCCGAACTCCATCAGCAGCCGGTGCGGGTCTTCCGGGGTATTCAGCGACCATGAAGGTTCGTCCATGATGGTCTTGCGCAGCGTGGCCGTGATACGAAAGCTGAAACGCCGGGGAAAC
>OBLQ010000676.1_pt1 | contig 13012 bp, 10 predicted proteins | sample 1519881 | NCBI WGS metagenome assembly OBLQ01 (sample SAMN01911456, study PRJEB22533) | soil metagenome | biome: Soil | place: Malaysia | collected 2012-04-30 | depth DG_metagenome m | reverse complement strand
GCGGCCATCCTGATCGATTTCCCCGAATTCAACCTGCGCCTGGCCCGCGCGCTGCACCGTCTCGGCATTCCCGTCTTCTATTTTGTCAGCCCGCAGATATGGGCCTGGCGTTCCGGGCGGGTGCGGCAGATCAGGAAATACGTCCGGGAAATGATCGTGATTTTTCCCTTCGAGCGGGAGTTTTACCGCCGTCACGGAGTCGAAGTTTCGTACGTCGGGCATCCGCTGGCCTACCTGCCGGAGCCGGAAATGTCGCGCGAAGACTTTGCCGCACTCCACGGCATCGATCCCCGGCGGGAATGGATTGCGCTGCTGCCCGGCAGCCGGCGGAAGGAGGTCCTGCTCAACCTGCCCGTGATGCTGGCGGCGGCGGAAAAGCTGGGCGGCCGGTTTGAATACGTGCTTCCCGTGGCTTCGACACTCCATCGGGAATTCCTTGGCGAACAACTGGCCCATTCGTCTTTGCCGGTAAGACTCGCTGAAAACGCGCGCGCGGCCATGAAGTTTTCCCGCGCCTCGATTGTCGCCAGCGGAACGGCCACGGTCGAGGCCGCGCTTTCAGGGACTCCCTTTGTGGTGGTCTACCGCCTTACGCCTCTCACCTGGCTGCTGGGCCGCCGTCTCGTCAATCTCGATACTTTCGCCATGGTCAACCTTATTGCTGGCCGGCGCGTGGTGACGGAACTGATCCAGCATGATTTCACCCCGGAAAAGGTGGTGGCTGAATTGGAGGCCATCCTCCCCGAGGGGCCACGGCGCTCACGGATGCTGGCCGACCTGACCGAGGTGAAACAACGGCTGCGCGATCGTGACGAGACCGGCGAACCGGTTTTGCGGGCCGCGCGGGAAATCGTTGAAAACCTTGTTCAAAACGGGCCTGAAGCGGCAAAAACCGGCGCGCTGAGCGGACCGGGAATCTGCTAGAATCTGCTTAGAAAGGGGCCAGCATGGGAACATCTTTTAGCGACAAGTTCGGCCTGGAGTTTCTCAAGCGCGCTGGAACCGCCCAGAATAAGCAGGTGAATGACACAGACCGTCTTCCCGGAATGGATGAGGCCCTGATCTCCTGGGGAAGAAGGATCGTGGAAACCCTGAGCACGCTGCCCCAGCAAGAATGCAGAATCTTCGATATCGTCGATAAACTCGATGTCAGGATCGACGTGGTGCTTCCAGTCATTAATTATCTCGTCTCGGGTGGGTATCTTACCAAAGTCGAAGAAGACAAAAAGGGCAACGACCTTCTCAGGATGACCGAACGCGGGCAGAAACTGCTGCAATAAATTTCTTTCGATTCGAGAACTCGAACCATGCGCAATGCCAGGAAACTGCTTGGGGCGGTATCTCTCATCATCTCAGTGCTGCTGGTGGCGGGCATCGGCATCGTCATAGGCCATTCCAGCGCCTATCTTTCAGAATTCAGAGTGACCGGCTGGGCCCTCACATCCGCGGTTTTCGGGATGCTGGTGGGGCTTTCGGAGATACTTTCCCGTTATCGCGACGAACCGTTGCTGGCGTCGGCAACGCCCGCAGGACTCTCCTATATGGTCCTGAACGGGGTGGTGTCGCTGGCCGCCTTCATGGTGCTGAAGATGTATCCGGGCAAAATACTCGGGGGCATTACAGACGATCTTTTTCTTACGGCGGTCACCTCCGGATTTGGCGCGATGGTCGTCCTGCGTTCCAGGCTGTTCACCTTCCGCTCACCCGACGGAAAAGATTACTCAATCGGTCCCGCGATCGTGCTGGAAACGGTGCTGCGCACGATTGACAGTAAAATCGACCGCAAGCGCGCCACCCAGCGGCAGGTCGAGGTCTTCGAGGCGATGCGCGGCTTTGACGATTTCGAGAGCGTAGCCAGTTACATCGAGGCATCGCTTCTCTCCTTCCAGAACCTCAGCCAGGACGACAAGGCCTCGATCGCCGCCGTAATTCAGGAATACAGGGAAACCAGTAAATGGCCGGATTCTCTTAAAATCTTCGGGCTTGGATTTGCATTTCTGAATCTCGCAGGCGACGACAACTTTTTCAACGTTGTCCAGAACCTGAAGCAGTACCTGGCGAAGAAAACCCCGGATTCTCCTGCGCACGCAGAATCCGGCGCGCCTCCAGCGACGCCGAAACCCTGATCCGGCCGTGTGAGCGACAGTGCCGGCAGCGTTGGGTCACGTCTTGCGCAGAGTCTCTTTGAGGGAACCGTATGCAGTGAAATTTCACTCTCTCCGTCCCACCCGTGTACGATGTTCTTTCGCAAACTCCGGAGAAGATGCCATGAAAAACACACTGTTCCGCCTGGGAACCTGGCTTGGTGCGATCACCGCGATTCTTTTGGCCGTCGGCGCGGAGCAAAGTTATGCCGCCGGGAAACACCCGTATGGCCGCGAAGATTATTTGGCGCTGCGCTGGGCAGGACCCGTCGCGGTCTCGCCTGACGGGCGCGACATCCTCTATGAGGTGACGTTCAAGGGGACCAAAGGTCCGGCGAAGCATGAATGGTGGCTGACCGGGTTTACGGGTGAAAAGCGGCGCAAGCTTGAGTTGCCGGAACAATTTACTCCCATGGGCTTTACCAAAGACGGGGCTCTCTACGGCGGCATGCAGGTAGAGAAACACAAGCAGCTTGCCGTTGTGCCGCTCGCGCCAGGTCGACCAACGACCGTCATCATGCTGCCCAACGGTATGGACTCCGCCGCCATCTCGCCCGATGGAACACGTTTCGCCCTGCTGGCCTCGCCGCGCGCCAAAGACCCTCTGGAAGGCACGCATACAGTGGTGGAAAACGGGCAGACCAGTCTTTACGTTGTTGGCGTCAACGGCGCTGACGGCGCATGGTGGTGTCCGGAGCTGAAGGACGTTGCCGCGATAGGATGGGCCGCGGACAGCGCCCGGATCGCTGTAGTTTCCGAGAACCAGAAGATCGGCCACCACGACCTGCGTTCGTCGGTCGATGTATGCGGACGGTCGGATGTTCGTCACGTTACAGACTTCCCCAACAGCATTTCCGGAATTGCATGGAGCAATGGCGGGCAGGAACTGGTCTTTGCCGGCAACAACACTCCGGTGCTTACGCCGGACCATGTCTGGAGCGTGGCGGCGAGCGGCGGCCAGGCCGTGGACCGTACGCCCCAACTGGAAGGCTCCGCCGTGAACCTGGCCGGTGACGCGCATGGGACGGTATGGGTGGAGATGCATCGCGGTGTGATCACCGAGCTGGACAAATTCAGCGGCGGCAAACTGGAGACAGCTTATCGCTGGCCGGGAGGCAGCGTGAGCGAATTGCCGGTGTCAACGGGATTTGCCTCGTCACCGAACGTGCTCGCGTTTTCCGTGACTGATCCGGAGCACGCGCAAAACGTCGCCGTAGCCGCGGGCGGAGACCTCAAGCGCATTACTCACGAAGGCGAGGACCTGCTGGCCAACTGTGCACTGGGCGAGGTGCGCGTGGTGCACTGGACGTCAAGGGAAGGCATCAAACTGGAAGGCATTGTTACCTTCCCCGCTGGCTACACGGCGGACAAGAAGTGGCCGTTTCTTGTAATGCCGCATGGCGGGCCGGAATTGAATGACCAATTGGGGTTTTCCCAGTTTGCGCGGATGATCGCCGGCATGGGCTACGTGGTCCTGCAACCGGAGTATCGCGGCTCTACCGGATATGGCACGGACTTTCTGGCAGCCATCTACCAGCATTTTGGCGATCGCGCCTACCGCGATGTGGATAGCGCCACGGACTTCGCCATCGCCCAGGGCTGGGCCGATCCTGACCGGCTGGCGATGTTTGGCTGGAGCGCAGGCGGGTTCATGACCGCATGGACCGTGACGCAGACCCACCGCTATCGCGCGGCCATTGAAGGCGCCGGCATTACCGACTGGCTCAGCTTTATTCCCTCCAGTGACATCTGGCAGACTGACTACGACGCGCGCCTGCAGGAAAAAGATCCCACGCCCATGCTGCAGTTTTCAGCGGTGATGCACGCCGATCAGGTGACCACACCCTTGCTGATCCTGCATGGCGAGGCCGATCTTCGTGTGCCGGTGTTGCAGGGCCGCGAATTCTTCGTACTGATGGCGGAGCGCGGGAAGACCGTCCGCATGGTGACCTATCCCGGCTCGCAGCACTTTCCCCGGCTGGCAGAGCAGCAAGCGGACATTTTCAAGGAAATTGAAGACTGGCTGAAGAAGTACAACCCATAAACCAGGCAGGCGTGCCGATTCCACCTGGGCGATTCAGGGTGTCTCCTTCAAAGTTGGACGGCTCAAGCAAAATTGGAGGGCTCAAGACAGGGATTTCCATGCTCTGCGGGTGGTGCAAAAACATCTTTTTTGTAACAATTTACATCTAAACCCTTAATTGTCAGCAGATTTGGAGAGATTTCATGCAAACTGCACGACGCCCCTTACGACGTGCTTTTTTCCTGTTCGCCCTGCTTGCCTCGCTGATTGTCCCCGCGCTGGGGGCCGACAGGCCCCGCATCAAGGCTGAAGACTACGTAATTGACGCGGAAATCACTCCCAAAACTCACCGGATCACGGCCCAGGCCCGTGTACGGTTCACGGTCCTGGAAGACACCAACTTCGCGACCTTCGAGCTCCATAATGCCCTTCGCCCGACTCGCATCCTTGACTCGACGGGACATACGCTTTCCGGCGAGCGCATCAGCACCGAAAGCGCCGTACGCATCAACTTTCCTGCCGGCCTGACCAAGGGATCGACCCACACCATCACTTTCGAATACGAGGGCGCGCTGGCCAATGCCGACGACAGCCCTGTGGAAGGCCTGAAGCTGGCTTATATCGGAGAAGACATCACATATCTTCTCTATCCGGGGCGCTGGTTCCCGGTCACCAACTACGGCATTGACCGCTTCACAGCAACGATCAGCATCACCGCGCCTCCGGGAATATTAGTAATCGGCAGCGGAACGGTCTCCACCAAGGGCAATACAACGACTTTTTCCTGGCAGACACCAAGCTTCCCGGGGACGATTCTTGCAGGCCCGTTTGAGGTGAGCCTCAGCGGGAACACCCATGTTTATTTCCGTTCGGCGAAAAAGCAGTACGCGGCCGTGTATGGCGAGACCGCCTCGAAGGAACTCGAATACTTTTCCAGCATCTACGGCCCGGCGCCGTCTCCAATTCTCAAAGTCGTGGAACTGCCGGACGACACCGTTCCCATGTGGTGGGCGCCGGAGATCGCGGCCCTGGCTACCCGCGATATCAGCAACAAGGTCAACTACCGTCTGCTGGCCAACGCTGTCGCCCATCAGTGGTGGGGCGTGTCTGTCAGCTCGGCCAGCAAAGACGATTGGTGGATCGTCGACGGCGGCGCGCGCGCATCCGAGATGCGATACGTGCAGAATGCCGCGGGCCAGCAGGCCTTTGAGGATTCCACACGCGACATGGCCGTCGGCGCGCTGGCCTATGACACCACGCCACTCGGCAGCATCGGCAAACTCGATACTTTTTCGCCGGAATTCCAGGCGCTGGTCACTGATAAGGGCGGAATGATCTTTCACATGCTGCGCTGGGTCATCGGCGAGGACGCGTTCGACAAGACCATAAGGGAATTCATGAGCGATTTCGGCGGCAAATCCGCCCGCATCAGCGACCTTCAGTCGATCGCGGAAAAGAACTACAACGACAACCTGACCGCCTTCTTCTCGCAATGGGTCGATGGAACCGGCGCTCCGGAATTCAAGATGAAGTACACGGTGCTGCGCGTCAAGAAGGGCTTCCGCGTCGTAGGCCAGATTTCTCAGGACCTCGACCTGTTCCGCATGCCGGTCGAGTTGCGCATCGATACCGACGGCCAGAGCGAGATGAAGCGCATTGAAGTCGTAGGCACCGAATCGCAGTTCTCGGTCGACACGTTTGGCAAGCCCCGCCGTCTGGTGCTTGACCCGAATAACTGGGTCCTGAAAAACTCGGCGGAACTGCGGGTGCGCATCGCCATCCGCCGCGGGCAGGAGCTGACCGCCCAGGGTAGTCTGGCGGAGGCCCTGGGCGAATTCAATAAGGCGCTGGAATCCAATCGGAACAGTTCGCTGGCGCACTACCGCATCGCCGAGGTGTTCTACCTGCAGCGCAACTACCAGTCGGCGGCCAACGAATACCGCGAGGCCATTAACGGCGACGGCGAACCTCGCTGGACGGAGGTCTGGAGCCACATCCAACTGGGCAAGATTTTTGACATTACCGGCCAGCGCCAGCGCGCTGTGAACGAATATCGCCAGGCCATCCAGACGAACGACAACACCCAGGGCGCCATCGAAGAAGCGCGCAGATATCTGGAAACGCCCTTCCAGCGGGAGAGGCGCGAAGGCCAGTAAACACGCAGCCTGTCTCCTTGAAGCTTCTCCGCACATCACGGTTGAATCCGCCGGCGTTCATGCTGGCCGCCCTCCTGCTCTCTACACCGGCGCTGCGCGCCTTCCAGGAGCCTTCCATTTTGGTCAAGGTGAAGGTGGTCAACGCGCTGGCGACGGTGCGTGACAAGCACGGACAAATCATTTCCAACCTGACCAAAGACGATTTCATTCTGAAAGAGGACGGCCGCCCGCAGACCATCCGCTATTTTTCGCGGGAAAGCGATCTGCCCCTCACCCTGGGGCTGCTGGTCGATACCAGCCTGAGCCAGCGGTGGGTCCTCGAGCAGGAGCGCGCCGCCAGCTACACTTTTCTCGACGAGATGCTTCGTCAGGACAAAGACCTGGCGTTTATCATTCACTTCGATTATGAAGTTGAGCTTCTGCAGGACGTGACTTCCTCACGGAAACAACTGGGCGATGCCCTGGGGCAGCTGCAGATTCCCGGCGCCCTGGCCGGCAGCCGGCCCCGCGGTAGCGGGCCCGGCGGCGGACGCCGCAGTGGTGGCAGCACAACTCTTTATGACGCCGTCTATCTGGCGTCCAACGAAGTCCTGAAACAGCAGGCAGGCCGCAAGGCGATCATCATTCTCACCGATGGCGTCGATACCGCCAGCAAGGTCACTCTGGCTGCCGCAATTGAGGAGGCCCAGCGCACCGACACCGTGGTCTATCCGATTCTGTTCTACGATATCCAGTCCTATTACAGCCCCGGCGGGTTCGGCGGCTGGCCTGGCAGCGGGCGCCGCGGTGGACGCATCCCGCGCTTTCCGGTTGAAAACTATCCCAACGGTAAAAAAATCCTCGAAAAACTCGCCAAAGAAACCGGTGGACGGCTGTTCACAGTCTCGAAGAAAGAACCGATCGACAAAGTCTACAGCCAGATCGAAGACGAGTTGCGCAGCCAGTACAGCATCGGCTATACACCCGAGAAAGACGCGCACCCCGGCTATCGGAAGATCAAGCTCACCACAAAGGCGAAAGGCCTGATCGTGCAGACCCGCGCCGGGTATTACGCGGAGTAGCCGGCACACCGCGTTGCTGTGATATCCGATTGGAAGGATAATGAAACCATGCCAGTCACATTAACGCCAGATATGCAGGCCGTAATTCGCGCGGCGCACCTTTGCTTTGCCGCAACGGTGACGCCGGAGGGACGCCCGAATGTTTCGCCGAAGGGCACAATCCGGGTGTTGGACGACACTCATCTCTTCTTTCTGGATATAGCCTCTCCAGGGACGCGCGCCAATCTGGCCGCGAACCCGTTCATGGAACTGAACGTTGTAGAGGCGCTTTCCCGCAGGGGCTACAGGTTTTCAGGGCGGGCCGCCGCACATGAAGCAGGGGACGTCTACAAGGCAACCACGGAGATGATTTTTGCCGAGGAGAAGGCCACCTACCCGGTTGCTTCCGTTATCGTGCTGGAAGTGGAGAACGCCGCCCCGTTGCTGTCGCCCGGGTACTGGCATGTGGCCGATGAAAATGTCCTGCGCGATTCCTGGCGCGACCGGCGGAAGGCGCTTGACGACGAGTATGACGAGTACCTGGCCAGGAATGGCCCGGCAAAAGCGCTTCCATAAGGCCGCGCATTCCAGATGAACATGTTTCAGACCGCACTCGCCGGCATTCCGATGCCGGCCGGCAATCGGCGGCATTCGACCCTGCAACCTGCGTCCTGAATTACGAGTTCATTGACTCCAGCGATCCTCCAGCGATTGTTCCGCTGAGCGCAATCCCAGCACAGTCGAACTGAAACAGTGCCCGGTGGAGGGGGAAGCGACCGAGGGGAGCTTGTCCGCCGGTCCTGTTTTTATCGCCGCTCCAAATCCCATCACGACGGATCGTGCTACCTTGGAAGAAGGTCTTTTTCAGCAATTTTTATGACGAGGTCGGTGGGAACGTGAACAGCAGTTTAGACCGTATGGACCATGTTGCGATTCCAGTGCAGGACATCAGGAGAGCCATTGCCTGGTACCAGCAGCGCTTCAACTGCGCCGTGCGGTATCAGGACGACACATGGGCGATGATCGAGTTCGCCAATATCAAGCTGGCGCTCGTGCTGCCCTCGCAGCATCCGGGCCACCTGGGCTTCGTCACGCCCAGGGCCGCCGAGTTCGGGGAACTCAGGCCCCACCGCGACGGCACGCGGTCTGTCTATGTGACCGACCCCTCCGGGAATGCCGTCGAACTGCTGGCCGCCGAATAAGCCGGAATAGAAACCGCCACGAATCCAGACCTTTTGTGAGGTACATTGCAACCGATGGAAGTCCAACCTCGCGCGGAAGCCGGGTTTCTGCTGCGCGCCCGCAACGTAACGAGGGATTATGTGAACGACGGGCAGACCGTTCCCGCCCTTCGCGGGATCACTCTCGATGTCGCCGCCGGTGAGTTCGTCGCGCTCGCCGGACGCAGCGGCTGCGGCAAGTCCACACTGCTCAACCTGCTGGGCGCGATGGACTTCCCAACTTCCGGCGAGGTGCTGATCGACGGAACGGCCACAACCAGCCTCGATGATGCCGGACTGACTCGGCTCCGGCGTGAAAAGACGGGCTTCGTCTTTCAGTCGTTCCAGTTACTGCACACGCTGAGCGTCATCGAAAACGTGGAGCTGCCGCTGCTGCTGGCGGGAAAAGCCGATGCGCGCGGCCAGGCCTTCGAACGCCTGTGCTGGGTGGGGCTCGAACACCTCGCCGGGCGCCAGGTCCATCAGCTTTCCGGCGGCGAGATGCAGCGGGTCGCCATTGCGCGGGCGCTGGCGCACTCGCCGCGCGTCCTGCTCGCCGACGAACCCACCGGCAACCTCGATACCGGCTCCGGCAACCTGGTCCTGGAATTGCTCCGCCGCATCAGCGAGGAGCGGAAGACCGCTACGGTCATGGCTACGCACAGCGCCGAAGCGGCGGCGCTTGCCGGTTCCGTCGTCCGCATGCGCGACGGCGTTATCGAGGAAATCATCCGCCGCTGATTATGCCTTCTCTCCTGCTTTTCCATCGCCTGTTGCTGCGTCCGCTCTCGCGCGAGTGGCTGCGCACGGTCATGATCGTTTTTTCCGTGGCGCTGGGAGCGGGTGTGGTGCTGGCCATCGAACTGGCGGGCGATGCCGCCGCCGGATCGTTTCACTCTTCGATCGAGAGCCTTGCCGGCGACAACGACTTTGAGGTGGTTGCAGCGGGAGGCGTGCCGGAAAACGTGGTCGCCAGGCTGGCGGAACTTCCGTACCCTGTTCGAATCCATGCCCGCATCGAAGACAGCGCGACCGTGGCCGGCTCTGGCCAGACGCTCCCCCTGATCGGCCTCGACCTGATCTCGGAAGGCAGCGAGCGCCTGCCCGGCAGTGACGACGCGGTCGACGACAACTTTGTCAGCTACCTCAACTCCGGCGACAGCATCTGGACCGGCCCCCAACTGGGGAAAAAACCGGGAGAAAAACTGCGCCTGCTCATCAATGACCACACGCGCGACTACATTGTGCGCGGCGTCTTCCCCGGCATGACCCGAAGCGAAACAGCCATTGTGATGGACATCGCCACCGCGCAGCGCGAACTGGGCCGCGCAGGCCGCGTTGACCGCATCCTGATTAAAGTCCCCTCGTCACCGGGACCCGATGAATGGCGCCGGCGGCTCGCCGGGGCGCTGCCGGAAGGCGTGCAACTGCGTCCTCAGGGCAGCGGGACGGAAGGCAACCGGAAGATGCTTTCGGCCTTCCGCTGGAACCTGCGCATCCTGAGCTATGTTGCGCTGGTGGTGGGCGCGTTTCTGATTTACAACGCCATTTCCATTTCGGTCGTCAGGCGGCGCGCTGAGATCGGGATTGTGCGCGCCCTGGGCGCGACCCGGCGCGCGGTGTTGTGGGCTTTTGTCGGGGAAGCGGCCTGCCTTGGAATCGCCGGTTCGGTTCTCGGCCTGTTCATCGGCCGCCTCATGGCCTCGGGAGCGTTGCGATTGATGGCCGCGACCGTCGAGTCGCTGTACGTCAGCAGCCGTCCCGGGCCGCTGGAGATCACGGCCGGCTCAATCGTGCAGACATTCATTGTCGGCATGGGCGTCGCCATACTGGCGGCCCTCTCTCCCGCGCTCGAAGCCTCGCGCGTGTCACCGGTGGAGGCCATGGCGCGAGGACAGAGGGAATTCATTGCCCGTGTGCGGAAGATGCGCAACCTTGCGCTGGCGGCCGTCATGGGCCTCGGAGCGGCGCTTGCATGTCTTGCGCCTCCTATCGCAGGCAAACCACTCTTTGGGTATCTGGCGGCCCTGTTGCTCATTGGCTCAACGGCCTTCGCAATTCCAGCGCTCGTGGATAGGGTGGCATCCATCTCTTCACGACTGCTGCTGAAAATCATGGGTGTCGAGGCCCTTCTGGCGGCGCGCAGCCTCGCCTCTTCCCTTCGCCGCACCTCGGTGCTGACCGGCGCCCTGGCCACAGCCATCGCCATGATGACCTCTGTGGGCATCATGGTGGGCAGCTTCCGCCAGACCGTGGTGTTGTGGATGCACGATCAGTTGCCCGCCGACCTGTATCTTCGTCCCGCAGGCAGGCCCGCCCCGGACCGCCATCCGCTGATTTCCGTCGATCTCACCGAGCGTCTTGCGCGCCTGCCAGGTGTGGCTGCGCTCGACCGGCTGCGCGCCTACGACATCAGCTACGACGGGCTGCCGGCCACACTGGCCTCGGCCGACTTGCGCGTCATCGGTGGATTTCAGAAGTCCGATTTTGTTTCCGGCAGGCCACCCGGCGAAGTGCTCTCGCAACTTCGCAACCAGGATGCGGTCATCGTCAGCGAACCTTTTGCCTACAAACACCGCATCCATCCGGGCGCGTTTCTTACGCTGCCTTTAGGGGAACGCCGCGCCGTATTTCGAGTTGCCGACGTCTATTACGACTACAGCAGCGAAGCCGGCAACATCATTGTGGACCGCGAAACGATGCTCCGTTATCTGCCCGATCCCGCCGCTTCGAATCTGGCCCTGTATCTTTCGCCCGGCGCCGACCTCGAAACCGTGCGCCGCGCTGTGATGCAGGCATCCGCCGGTCACAGTGTTCTGGTTTTCTCAAATCGTGACCTGCGCCGGGCGGCCGTTCGCGTCTTCGACCGCACTTTCGCAATTACCTATGCTCTGGAGGCCGTCGCTATCGTTGTGGCCATCATGGGCATCGCCGGGGCCCTGCTGGCGCTGGTGATCGACCGGCGGCGCGAACTCGCGCTGCTGCGCTTTCTCGGGGCGGCAAAAACGCAGGTGCGCAAGCTGATCCTGGTGGAAGCCGGCCTGCTCGGCCTGCTGGCCAGCTTCGCCGGCGTCGCGCTCGGCGCGCTGCTTTCGCTGGTGCTGATCTACGTTCTCAACAAGCAATCATTCGGCTGGACTATACAATTTCACTCGCCGGTTGCGGTCCTTGCTGGAGCAATTACGCTCGTGTACGCCGCCACTGTGCTCAGCGGGTTGTATCCGGCGCGCATTGCCGTGCGGCTGAATCCGATCGAGGTGGTCCATGAGGATTAAGCGCGCATGGTTGTGGACCGCGTTGTTCGCCATGAACCTGTTCGCGGCGGACTACCGCACGGCCCTGCCCGGCTATCGCTACGATTTCCCGCGCGATCACTTCAGTCATCCTGACTTCCAGACCGAATGGTGGTATTACACCGGCAACCTGCGTTCGGCGGAAGGCCGCCGGTTTGGCTTCGAGCTTACGTTTTTCCGGCAGGGCGTCGCCCGCGATGTTCCTAAAGATTCAACCTGGAACATCGAGGACCTGTATCTGGCCCACTTTGCGTTGAGCGATCTCGACGGCCGGCAATTCCATCACCGGGAGCGCATCAACCGTGCCGGACCGGGACTGGCGGGAGCAAATGCTACGGAAGCGCGCGTGTGGAACGGCAACTGGCAGGTACGCTGGCGGGAAGGCTCCCAGTCTCTTCAGGCAGTCGCCGACCGTTTTGCGCTCAGGCTGAAACTCGAAACGCACAAGCAACCGGTCATCCATGGAGAAGACGGCGTCAGTCAGAAGTCGCGCGGACCCGGACACGCCTCGCACTACATCTCATTGACGCGCCTGATCGCGAGTGGCGAAATCGAGCTCGACGGCCGGAAATTCACGGTGACCGGCAATTCATGGATGGACCACGAGTTCTTCACCAACCAGCTTGAAGCCGATCAAATCGGCTGGGACTGGCTCAGCGCGCAGTTTGCCGACAACACCGAGCTGATGCTATTCCGGTTGAGGCGCCGCGACGGATCACTTGATCCGTTCTCGGCCGGGACTTACGTGGATGCGCAGGGAAAAACGGTCCATCTGGGCGCCCGCGATTTCGTGCTGGAGCCTGCCGGTGAAACCTGGCAGAGCCCGCACACGCACGCTGTTTATCCCGTACAGTGGAAGGCGAGAGTTCCCTCGCTGGGACTGGAAATGGAAGTCACGACGCCGCTTGAGAGCCAGGAAATCGCCATCCCCGGCGCCGAGGCGACGAATTACTGGGAAGGCGCGGTTGTCGTGAGCGCCGGCAGAAATCATGCGCCGCTCGCCGGATTGGGCTACCTGGAAATGACCGGGTATGACAAGCCGGTCACGATGGGCCGGTGACGGAGTTTTGCTTTCCTCCGTACTACCCTGCCCGAAACCCTCATTTTTCACGCAAATTTCAGAAGGACGACCACAC
>OBLQ010000675.1_pt1 | contig 13013 bp, 12 predicted proteins | sample 1519881 | NCBI WGS metagenome assembly OBLQ01 (sample SAMN01911456, study PRJEB22533) | soil metagenome | biome: Soil | place: Malaysia | collected 2012-04-30 | depth DG_metagenome m | reverse complement strand
TCATTCCGCCGGACAAACCCATGAGCGGATTCCTTCCCCCTCCATGACAATCTTCATGGCTCATGGTTAAATAATTGGAGAAAAGGCTGCAGATAGAGCCAGTAATCATCCGGAGATTCCTCGACTGAAATGCGCAAGGGTGAGTTCATTATTTCGGCGATGCTGGCGATTCTGGTGTTCCTGTTTGTACTGGGTCTCCAGCGAGACTGGAAGCCTTCCAGCCTGAAGGAGGCGGCAACCTCGGCCGAGCAGTACGTTCTGGGCAAGTCGGCAGTGCGCGGCGGGTATCCGGATATACCCGGCTTCGAGCGGATTAGCACGTTCTCTCTTGACCGACAATATCGAGCCGCCCTCTACCGGTCGAATTCCGCCACTCTGGGGTTTGCGCCAGGGCGGCTGGCTGTCTACGACGTTCAAAGCCAGGTTGCCTACCAGGTGGACACATTGGAAGGCGCCCGGGATGCGTGGACCGCACTTTACGATTTTGCCGGGCGTCAGGGGCTGCCCGTACCAAATAGCAAGTCACGGCCTGTCTACCTTCGCGACCTCACCGGTGATCGCAAACCTGACATGGTGGTTGGACTCTACTCAGGGGGCAACCGTTGCTGCACCACAGTGAACGTTGTCCAGGTTGACCAAAACTCCCTCACGGTTATCGGCCATATTGACGGGCTGAAGGGATGGCCTTTTGAAGGGTTGGAAATTCGCAGGATTGGTACCGACCCGATTCGCGAGCTGGTTGTACACAGGCCGCAAGTGACTGCCTGCGGGCCGAGCGAGGACGCTGCTGATGTGATCTCCGTTTACGCTTTTACCGCTGGCCAGTACATGGACATGACGACGAAATTCGGCGATTACCTGCAAGGGGTGCTTCGGGAAAACCTTGCCAGGTGGTCTCGTGAGAAGGAACCTTCCCTGGGTCTGCTGCAAACGCTGGCCGCGCAGTATGCTGTGCTGGGCCAGCCGGACCGCGCCAAGATATTCTTTGCGCAGAATCTCGCCCGCTTTCTTCCTCAAATGAACCAGCAAGGGTTTGACAGTACGGCGTGCCTGGACGACTTGAACAGCCTTGTTGACCGCCTGGCGAATCCTCAATCCCAATAAACGTGAATAATGATGTCACCCAGGTGTGGGAATGCTACAGGACCGGCTCCTGCCAGGGTTCGAGGATATTCTTCAGGTAGGCCATAAACTGGTCAGCGACGGCGCCATCGATGATTCGGTGGTCGAATGTCAACATCAGGTACGCCATCGAGCGGATCGCAATCGCGTCATCGCGGACGACCGGCCGCTTTTCGATTACTCCAACTCCCAGGATGGCAACCTGTGGCTGGTTGATGATTGGCGTACCAAACAAGCTGCCGAAAATGCCGGGATTCGTTATGGTAAACGTGCCTTCCTGCACCTCGTCCACGTTCAGGTGTTTTGAGCGGGCGCGGCCGGCAAGGTCCTGAACGGCACGAGCCATTTCCACGAAGTTCTTGTCTCCGGCATTCTTGATGACCGGGACAATGAGCCCCGTTTCAAGCGCCACGGCTATTCCCAGATTGATAGCCTGCTTGTAAATGATGTTCGTTTCCTCGACCGAGGAATTGAAGATCGGGAACTGCTTGATTGCCTCGACCGCGGCGCGCGCAATAAAAGGAGTGTAGGTTAGCTTCAGCCCCTGGCTCCGCTCAAATTCATCGGCCATTCGCTCGCGGGTCTGCACAACGCTGGTCATGTCAACCTCGAACACGGTTGTTACGTGCGCTGAGGTCTTTTTGCTCGCAATCATGTGCTCGGCAATCAGCCGCCGCTGGGGCGTCATGGCGGCCACCTGAGTCGGCCCGGTGAAGGCGATTGTAGGTCCGGAGGCAGGGCTGGGCTTTTGGGGAAGCGCCGGCTTTACAGCAGGGATTCCGGCCATAGCCGGTGTCCGCCCTTCAAGGAATTTTAGAATATCCTTCTTGCTGATCCTGCCTCCCAGGCCGGTGCCTCTTATTAGTGAGAGGTCCACGTTGTGCTCGCGCGCAATCCGCCGAACAAGAGGCGAGGAGCGGAGCTTTTCACCTGCTCGGACGGCACCGGCCGCTGCTGCCGGAGCGGCAGGAGGCGTCATTGCCGGTGGCGGGATGGACGGGGCCGGGGGAACAAGTTCGACTTCAGGGGCAGGCGCCTCGGCGACTTCCGGCACGGACTTTGTTGCTTCTGCGACTCCTTGGCCATCAATTATTGCAACCACGGTATTGACCGCTACCGTTTCGTTTTCTGAAGCCAGGATTTTTGCGAGGATTCCCGCGGCGGGCGAAGGAATTTCAGCATCCACCTTGTCAGTGGTGATTTCAAACAGAGGTTCGTCGCGCTCGACGTGATCACCTGGCTTCTTAAGCCATTTGATGATTGTTCCTTCGGCGACGCTCTCCCCCATCTGGGGCATCACAACATTTGTCGGCATCACGATCCTCGCAGCAAATTCTTTTGAGCAGCCATTTCTTAACTTCTAATAGGCTGCAAGCTGCCGCGCTGCATCTGCAATCTTCTGGACGTTGGGCAGGAAGTACTCTTCGAGCGGCGGCGAAAACGGAACCGGAGTGTCCGGCGCTGTAACTCGCACGATCGGCCCATCCAGGTCCTCGAAGGCTTTCTCAGCAATCACCGCTGCAAGTTCTCCTGCCAGGCCGCCAATCCGCGTGTCTTCATGCAGCAGAATCACTTTGCTGCATTTTCGCACACTCGTCAGCACGCACTGCTCATCGTACGGCAACAGGGTTCGGAGGTCAACGACCTCAAGCGAAATCCCGTCTCTCTCAAGTACTTCCGCCGCCTCCAGTGCTGTCCAGACCATTGCTCCGTAAGTGATAACGGCAATATCGCTGCCTTCTCGGCGAACGGCTGCCTTGCCCAAAGGAACAACATAATCTCCGTCAGGCACAGCTTCCTTGACGCGCCGGTAAAGGTACTTGTGCTCGTAGAAGATGACAGGATTGTTGTCGCGGATCGATGCCTTGATCAAGCCCTTGGCATCGTAAGCCGTCGAGGGAGCCACAACCTTCAATCCTGGCACATGCGCAAACCACATTTCGTTTGATTGGGAGTGGAACGGACCACCATGGACGCCGGCCCCCGACGGACCTCGAATTACGATCGGCACGGCCGCGCCCCATCGGTAATGAATTTTTGCCGCCATGTTGACAATCTGGTCAAATCCGCAGGAGATGAAATCCATAAACTGCATTTCCGCCACGGGCCGCATGCCCATCAGGGCAGCGCCGACGGCAGCGCCTACAATAGCAGCTTCAGAGATGGGTGTGTCGATCACCCGTTCTTCGCCGAACTTCTCCACCATTCCGGCCGTCACTTTAAATGCGCCACCATAAGGCCCGATATCCTCACCCAGAAGGAAAACAGAGGCGTCGCGCTCCATTTCTTCCCAGATGCCCTGGCGAATTGCTTCAAGATAGGTCAGCTGTGGCATTGATTTGTGCGTTCACTCTACAGGGGTGTTGTTCCACCAGCAATTGTCATCGCAATAGACGCCGGCCAGAGCGTCTGCGCCTTCAGGGAGGGGACTCGCTTCAGCGTAGGCGATGGCGTCATCGGCCTGCTTCCTGATCTCTTCAGCCAGGTCTTCGATCTGTTTTCTGTTCAGAATTTTTCGTGCCAACAGAACTTTTTCAAGCCGGGAAATCGGGTCTTTCTTTTTCCATTGCGCGAACAGCTTTTCGGGAACGTATTCTGCCGCGTCATGCGCGGAATGTCCCGTCATCCGGAACGTCTTGCACTCAATAAAGCTGGGCCCCCGTCCGGAGCGGGCGAGCAGGATGGCCTTTTCCACTGTGGAATACACTGCCAGCGCATCGGTGCCATCCACTTTGACTCCCGGCATGCCGTAGGCTGTTCCGCGTACGGCAAGGTCTTTGACGGCGTACTGCTTGTCAGTGGGAGTCGAGTAGGCATAGGCGTTGTTGTTGCAGATGAAGAGGACTGGAAGCTTCATGACGGCGGCCATATTCATGGCCTCGTGGACGTCGCCCCGACTGGTAGTTCCTTCACCGAAGTGGACGAGTGCTACGTTCCCCTTTTTACGCCACTTCAATACCATGCCCACACCGCAGGCCACCGGTGAGGTGTCGCCGAGGTGCGAAATGAATGGAATAACGTTCCTGCTCATGTCACCAATGTGGAGCGTATTGTCACGGCCACGGGAAGGCCCGTTACGCCGCGCCATCCAGTTGCAGAAGATTTCCCGGAGAGAAAACCCGCGGATGAAAAAAGAAGAAAAATCCCGGTGGCTGGGCAGAACCACATCGCCATCCACAAGCTGGATGGCAGAGGCAACGCCGATGGCTTCCTGCCCCCGGCCGACAAACACGCCACCGACGATTTTTCCCTGCCGGTACAAGACTTGCTCTATTCGCGTCTCGGCCTCGCGAGTGAGCTTCAGATAATAGAGCATTCGCTCCAGGGTTGGAGCATCGGGGGAGGGGGTCTTCTTCTTGCCTTTGGTGGTTTGGGCTTGGGCCATGTCGCGCCAGCGGCTATCTTGGGCCTTACAAGCGGACCGGACTGGCTTGTTCTCCATTCAGTTTTGCCTGTTTTTCGGGCCTCTTCATCTCTATTCCGAAAACTTCACCAAAGTGGCCGATGACGTGTTCAATAGCAACGTCCATGGAAACGGGCCGGCCCAGGAGCTTCTGGACCGAAGTTACGCCCTTGCCATGCAGGCCGCAGGGCACGATCCAGTCGAAAAAGCGCAGGTCCGTGTTGACGTTGAATGCAAAACCGTGAGATGTCACCCAACGGGACACATGGACGCCCATGGCGACGAGCTTGCTATTCCCTACCCAGACTCCACGCGCGCCGTCAACCCGTTCCGCCTTTATTCCAAGGTCTCCCGCCACACGAATGAAGACTTCTTCGAGCGAGTGCATGTACCAAGCCAGGTCGCGCCTGTGCCGGGTGAGGTCAAAGATGGGATAACCGACAAGTTGGCCGGGCCCGTGGAAAGTGACGTCGCCTCCACGGTCGGTTTCATAAACCTGAGCGCCCAGGCGGCGTAAACGGTCTGGAGAGAAGAGAAGGTTTTCGCGATTGGCGTTGCGCCCCAGCGTATAAACGGGCGGATGTTCCAACAAGAGGAGCGTATCGGCAATGTCGCCGGCCTTTCGCGCAATAACCCGCTCTTGTTGAAGGCGCAGGCTTTCTTCGTAACCGACAACGCCCGGCAATTCAACCTGGCAGATCATTGGACACGCTGAGCGTCATCTCGTCGATTGCGCGACCATGCACATACTCGCTGGCGAGATGACGCCTCCAGTTAGATGTGGATTGCCATCCCATGTACTGCATGGGCGGCTTCAGGAACTGCCTCTGTGAGCGTAGGGTGCGGATGGATGGTGCGCTCCAGGTCCTCAACCGTCCCTTCCAGTCGCATCACGACGACAGCTTCGGCGATCATCTCGGTGACCCGAGGCCCAATCATATGGACCCCCAGGATTTCGCCGTAACGCTCGTCGCTGACGATCTTGACAAAGCCTTCCTGCATACCCAGGATGGTGGCTTTGCTGTTTCCCACAAAAGGAAACTTTCCAACTTTTACGTTGTACCCGGCCTCTCGAGCCTGGTGCTCAGTGAGCCCCGCGCTGGCGATTTCCGGCTCGCAATACGTACAATTCGGAATCTGTCGATAGTTGATGGGCTCGACAGGTTTTCCCGCCGCATGGGTGACGGCCACGATCCCCTCCATTGACCCGACATGGGCCAGCAGGGGACTTCCCGCAACGATGTCTCCGATGGCGTAGACACCGGGCTCATCCGTCCGCATGTAAGGATCAACCTTGACGAATCCGCGTTCCAACCTGACGCGGGTCTTTTCAATGCCGATTCCTTGCGTGTTTGGCGAACGACCAACGGCCACCAGGCACGTTTCTGCCTCAATCTTTTGGGCTTTGCCCTGGGCGTCGGTAAAATCAACTGTCACGCCTTTGGCTGTCTTTGATACTTTCTCCACCTTCGCCTGCGTGTGAACAGCGATGCCCTGTTTCTTGAACGACTTCTCAAGTGTCGCTGAGACCTCTTCATCTTCCAAAGGAACGATGCGCGGCAGCATTTCGAGGATGGTGACATCAGTTCCAAACCGTTTGAAAATCGAGCCGAATTCCACTCCAACGGCGCCCGAACCGATGACGACCATCGACTTGGGGACCTTCTTCAGGCTCAGGATTTCCTTGTTTGTCAGGATCGTCTTGGCGTCCGGCTCAAGCCCCGGAAGCATCTTGGCTTCGGATCCCGTAGCCAGCACAATGTTCTTTGCGTGGATCTCACGGGTTTTCTTGTTTGCATCCGTTACAGTGATGCGGCCTGGTCCGGACAATTGCGCAAAGCCCTGGACCATCTCAACCTTATTCTTCTTCAGCAGGAATTCCACTCCCTTGGCCAGCTTGGTGACCACCCTGTTCTGGCGCGCCTGGACGGCTGCCCAGTCAATGGAGTATTCCTTGCACTCGATGCCAAATTCCTGCGCGTGCTTGAAGTAGTCATACACCTCAGCATTCAGGAGCAGGTCTTTGGTTGGGATGCACCCAACATGGAGGCACGTTCCGCCGAATTTATTGTCCTTTTCGATCAGAACCGTTTTCGATCCCAGTTGGCCGGACCGGATCCCTGCCACGTACCCACCCGGTCCGCTTCCAATCACTGCAACATCGTATTTTGGCGCTTCTGCCAAATTCACACCTCCCCGGAGGTCTTATCGTTTTCTTCCGGTTGAAATTTTTTGTAGCCGGAAATCTTACATGATGACAAACAGGCAAACAAGTTTACCTTCCGTCTCCGTCTCTCATCCACATGCAAATCGGGGTTCATGACGGGAGGTAACGCCCAAACTTTACTTTACCATAGGGTAAGGTGGCTCCGGCCATAGGCGGCAATCGCAGTACATGATTCCAGGGATTTGATTGCCGGAATTATCTTGATAGGACCGGCAAGGCTCTTTTCCGCAACGGCAGCGGGATTGTAGCTTCTGCACCCACTGTGATAGGTTCAATGATCAGGCTGTACCGCTCAGGGCTGACAAATCCTCGAAATTCATTCAGGAGGCTAAGTGATGAACTGGACCGCCGATCTCGCCCGTGAAATCAGCGGGCAGGTGCTTGTGGACGACGCATCGCGCGAAGCAGTTTCCACCGATTTCGGCCGCATCATTGTGCGGAAACCGGCTGCGGTGGTCCGGCCAGCGTCAAGCCAGGATGTGGCGAACGTCATCAAATTTGCAGTTCGTAACGGACTTTCAGTTTCGACCCGTGGCGGCGGCCATTCGCAGACCGGACAGTCGCTTTCCGACCAGATTGTGCTGGATATGTCCTCACTGAAAGGCATTGCGGAGGTGAATCCGGGGAAGGGAACCGTCACCTGCCAGTCGGGCCTGAAGTGGCGTGACCTGGTGCAGCATCTTTCACCCCAACGGTTGTCGCCTCCTGTGCTGACCAACAATCTGGACGTGACGATCGGTGGAACGCTTTCCACCGGAGGTTTAGGTGTTGCTTCCTGGCGGCATGGAACTCAGGCCGATAATTGCCTGGAGCTTGAAGTGGTGACGGGTGAGGGGGAAATCGTTCGCTGTTCCAGCGAGCAAAACCAGGACCTCTTCAATGCCGTCCGGGCGGGTATGGGGCAGTTTGGCGTCATGACAAACGCCACCCTCAAGATACGTCCTCACCTGCCCCGATTTCGCTCGTACTACCTGCTTTATGACGACATGGCGGTCCTTCTTGAGGACTTGAAGGGGGTTATGACGGATGAACGGTTCGATTTCCTTGAATCCTGGTGCACACCTTGCCCGCAAGGGTTCAAACAGGTTGGTGACACACGCCAGGCGTTCGCCGAGTGGTTCTTCCCGCTACATGCCACGATTGAAATTGACGCGAGTCCTAACGCCCCAAGTGATGAAAAGCTGAGTGGGCTGAAGTTTTACAAGCATGTCCATACCGAAGAGGGAAACCTTGTCGATTTCTACGCGCGGCTCGACGCCCTGTTCGCCATCTGGAAGCGCGCTGGTTTCTGGGATTATGCGCATCCGTGGATGGAATGCGTCCTTCCCTGGGAGACAACCCCCCTTTACATCGGGCAGGTCCTCATGAACCTGCCTCCACAAGCGGTTGCCGGAGGACACATACTGCTATGGCCGGGCCGTGGCAAGTCTTCTTCTGTTCCTTTGTTTATGCACCCATCGAGCGAGTTTGTAATGGGGTTTGGCATCCTGCCTGCCGTGCCACATCGCTTTGTTGAGGAAGTGCTTCCACGTCTCAATATGGCCAGCCAGGGGGCCACTATGATGGGCGGGAAACGTTACCTTTCCGGATGGATTGCCTTTGACGCCGCCCAATGGAAGGCCCATTACGGTGACAAGTGGACAGAAGTGTTGCAAATGAAGAAGAAATTCGATCCCCACGGTGTGGTAAACCCAGGTTTCATCCGATACGAGTAAGCCACTGCGGACGGGGAATTGAAGACCTCGTTTTCTTGACACACACAAGACCGACGTGCTAAATTTTTAATCTTTTGTAATCACAAATATTCCAATCTGTACGACTGACTGACACTTATGGGTGAAATCGCGAACCAGCTTGGACAACTTCTTGTCCAGTCGATTCCGACAATAGTCTTTGTCCTGTTCCTGGTGGCGTTTCTCAACCGCCTGTTCTTTAAACCCCTTTCCCAGACATTGGATGCGCGCGCCAGAGCCACAAGCGGGGCTCTTGCTGAAGCCCGGGAGCAGGCTGAAAGGGCAAATGCGAGGTTCGCTGAGTATGAGAAAGCCATTCAGGAGGCCCGCCAGGAGATCTATCAGCATCGCGAAGATGCCCGCCGGGAAGCGTTGAGCAAGCGCGACAGCAGGATCCAGGAGGCTCGGATCAGTGCGGACTCCGTGGTGAACAAAGCCCAGGCAAGCCTTGAGAGAGAAACGGCCCTGGCCAAGCTGGAACTTCAGGCTGCAGCGGAATCGCTGGCCATCGAAGTTACAGATGCTCTTTTTGCCCCTCATCTGTCGCCGGGCGGGCAGGGAGGGGTACAGGCATGAGCCGGACGTTACGTGCAAGCCTTTTTGCAGTGTTACTGTTGGGCTCAATTCATATACTCCAGGTCCCTTTGCTGGCCGCCGCTCCTCCACCCGAACAGGCGGAGGAGAGCGGAGCGAATCATGAACTGCTCTTTGAGACAATCAATTTCGTTCTGCTTACAGGCTTTCTGGTTTATCTATACCGGAAACGAGGCAAAGGATTCTTCAACGAGCGCTCAGACACAATTCGAAGAAGTCTTGAGGAAGGCCGCCAGGCACTTGAAAGGTCGCAGGCCAGACTCGCTGAGGCGGAACAAAAACTGGCAGGGCTCCAGAATGAGGTGCGGGCGCTTAAGGAGCGGGCTGAAGCTGAGATTGCGAGTGAGCAGGAAAGAATGCGGCAGGCCACTGAGGACGAGGCGCACAGGATTGAGGAATTTGCCAAGGCACGGATTCTTGCTGCTACCAATTCAGCCAAGCTGGAGCTGAAAGACTATGTTGTGGAGCAGGCCCTCGAACAGGCGCGCGGCAAGATCCAGCAGCGAATGGATGAAGACAGCCGAAAGAAACTGGTTGGATTCTTCCTTGCTGACCTGGGCTCAAAGACGAAGAGCAATTAAACGGCGGAAAATTCCTGGGTGCAACCACTGCCGGGCGTTTTAGGACGGAAGGTCACAGAATTATGTCAATGGCTATTGCCAGCCGGTATGCGCGGGCCCTGGCGGACGTGCTGGGTCCTCTGGGTGACTTCGGCGCAATGCAGAAGGAGCTAGAGGGGTTCGCGGTCATCTGGCGGGAAAGCGAAGACCTGCGACAGGTCCTTGTTAGCCCTACGATCCCCGTGGAGCAGAAACGAAGCGTCCTGGACACTGTCATTCAGAGGCTGGGGCTTTCCGTGACGGCGGGGAACTTTCTGCGGGTCCTTCTGGTGAACTACCGTATACCGTTGCTGGAAGAAGTGTTGGAGGCATTCCGGAAGGCTGCCAATGAGAGGCTCGGGATTGTTGAGGTGCAGGTTTCGTCCGCTCAGGATCTGACGCCTGAGGAAAAGGAGGCGCTCCGGGGGAAGTTTGCAGAGTTGACCGGCAAGAGTGTGGAAATGAAGTTCCGTCGCGAGGAGAAATTGCTGGGCGGAATTCAAGCCCGGGTCGGCAGCACGATTTACGATGGCTCCGCCCAGGGATACCTTGACCGTCTTCGTGGGCAGTTGACGTCTCCCTAGCCGGCTGAAAGTTCTGTTTTTTCGCGGCTTACGTGCGGCACGTGCCTTCCGCGTCGTACTTAGAGATAGAATTGAATATGGAAAGGGCCTGCCTTCAGGCACACCCGGACTCGCTGCGAAGGCAATCTCAATCTTTAGAGCGAGCGAAAGCATAGAGACATGGCAAAAATCAGACCAGACGAAATTACCGGTATTATTCGCCAGCAGATCGAAAACTTTGACCGTACCGTGAGTGTCAGTGAAGTTGGTACTGTAATGTCCGTGGGCGACGGCGTGGCACGCATTCACGGGCTCGAGAACGTCATGGCAACCGAACTGCTCGAACTTCCGCATGGTGTGTCAGGCCTTGCCTTGAACCTGGAAGAAGATCAAGTCAGCGCGGTGCTGCTTGGGGACTACACCAAGATTGAAGAAGGTGACGTCGTCAAGCGGACCAGGCGCATCATGTCGGTCCCGGTGGGTGAAGCGCTCATCGGCCGCGTCGTGAACGCTCTGGGACAGCCCACCGACGGCAAGGGCCCCATCGCTACAACGGAGTTCAATCCTCTTGAGACCATTGCGCCCGGCGTAGTCGACCGGCAGCCAGTCCGCGAGCCGCTGCAGACGGGTTTGAAGGGCATTGATACGATGATACCCATCGGCCGCGGCCAGCGTGAACTGATTATCGGTGACCGACAGACCGGCAAGACCGCGGTGGCTATTGACACAATCCTCAATCAGCGTGGCGGGGACGTCATCTGCATTTATGTGGCGATTGGGCAGAAACGCTCCACAATTGCCCAGGTGGTGAAGGTCCTCGAACAGTACGATGCCATGAAATACTCGATTGTGGTTGAGGCGAGTTCCACAGATCCCGCACCCATGCAGTACCTGGCTCCTTATGCGGGCTGCGCTATCGGCGAATATTTCCGTGACCGGGGCCGGCACTCGCTGCTGATTTACGACGACCTTTCCAAGCACGCCGTGGCGTATCGTGAAATCTCTCTACTGTTGCGCCGTCCCCCCGGCCGCGAGGCGTATCCCGGCGACGTCTTTTACCTCCATTCGCGGCTTCTCGAGCGGGCCGCAAAGTTGAGCCAGAAGCTGGGGGGAGGATCGCTGACCGCGTTGCCGATTATTGAAACGCAGGCTGGTGACATTTCAGCGTACATTCCGACAAACGTCATCTCCATTACCGACGGCCAGATTTATCTTGAAACGGACCTGTTCAACAGTGGCATTCGTCCCGCCATCAACGTGGGACTTTCCGTCTCGCGCGTGGGCGGCAATGCGCAGATCAAGGCCATGAAGCAGGTGGCGGGAACGTTGCGGCTTGACCTTGCGCAATACCGCGCATTGGCGGCTTTCGCGCAGTTTGCCAGCGACCTTGACCGTGCCTCGCAGGCGCAACTGCGGCGCGGCCAGCGTCTGACGGAGGTTCTCAAGCAGAACCAGTACCTGCCTTTGCCGGTAGAGAAGCAGATTGTTGTGATTCTGGCCGGCACGTTGGGCCTCCTTGATGACCTGGAAGTGGAAGAATGCCGGGCCTTCGAAGCCGGGCTCTATGAGTTTATGGATTCTGCTGCCCCCGAAATCGGAAGGAAAGTCCTCGAAAAGAAGCAGCTTGATGATCCGTTGCGCTCCGAAATCAAGAGCATGCTTGAAGACTACAAGAAGAAGTTCAAGGCAGAGCGCGAAGCAGCAAAAGTGTAAGTGTGAGGCGAGAGGAAATTGGCAACCTTACGGGACATCCGGCGCCGTATCGGCTCGGTTCAAAATACAAAGCAGATTACGCGCGCCATGAAGGTTGTGGCTGCATCCAGGTTGCGACGATCTCAGGAGCGCATCTTTAACGCGCGGCCGTACGCCAATCAGATGATGGCGCTGCTGGAGAGTCTGGCAGCCCGGCTGGAACAACAGCAGCACCCCCTGCTGGCCCGGCGCGCGGAAAGGAATATCCTGCTGGTGGTGGTAACGGCAGACCGCGGATTGTGCGGCGCTTTTAACGCCAACGTCCTTCGCACCTCCCAGAGCTACATTCGGGAGTGTGGGGTGGGCAAGGTTTCGCTGGTGGCCGTGGGGCGCAAGGGGCGTGACTTTTTCCGTAGGCGGCCTGTGGATATTACCGCTGAGTATGTGAACATTTTCCGTCAGCTGGAGTTCTCTCATGCGAAGGAGCTGGCGGACAAGGTTATCGAGCTATACACCAGCGAAAAGGTTGACGCGGTTGATTTTGTTTACAACGAATTCAAGTCCACGATGGTCCAGAACGTGAAGGTTGAACGTTACCTTCCCATTGAGCCGCGCGTTGGCACTGAGGGTGAATACTACGCGGATTACATCTATGAACAGCCACCAGCCGAGATTCTGAGGACGCTCCTGCCACGGTATGTCGAGGTGCAGGTGTTCAGGGCCTTGCTGGAATCCCAGGCGGCCGAGAATGCGGCACGAATGACGGCGATGGACTCTGCCACCAATAACGCGGAGGAGCTGATCGAAACGCTCCGGCTGAAATTGAACCGCCTGCGCCAGGCGGGCATTACGAAGGAAATCATTGAGGTCGTAAGCGGGGCGCAGGCATTGGAGTACTAAGGTACGAGGGTGCATCTGGTCGAAGCATTGCATCGATGAAGGGTCGACAGTGCACCAAAGGGAGAATCATGACGCAGGAAAAAACAGGGAAAGTTGTGGAAGTTATCGGGCCGGTCGTTGTAGCGGCTTTTGAAGAGGCCGAACTTCCTCCCATTTACAACGCCCTTCGGGTTGTGTCGG
>OBLQ010000674.1_pt1 | contig 13028 bp, 9 predicted proteins | sample 1519881 | NCBI WGS metagenome assembly OBLQ01 (sample SAMN01911456, study PRJEB22533) | soil metagenome | biome: Soil | place: Malaysia | collected 2012-04-30 | depth DG_metagenome m | reverse complement strand
GGGGCGCAATGGATCGCGAGAAAAGCCTGCTGCACTTCGCATGGAGCATTATGCTTTCGGGGCGTCGTCGTCGAGCACGCAGATGTCCGCCAGGTTGCGATAGCGCTCCGCGTAATCGAGGCCGTAGCCGACCACGAATTCGTCGGGAATTTTGAAGCCCACATAATCCGCCTGGATCGGCCGCTGGCGCCGGGAGGGCTTGTCGAGCAGAGCGGCGATTTTCAGGGCCCTGGGCTGCCGCGCCTCAAACAGCTTTTTGAGGAACGACAGGGTCAGTCCGGTGTCGAGAATGTCTTCCACGAGGATCACGTTCTGGTTCTGCAGGGGACCGGTGACGTCCTTGATTAGCTGCACTTCGCCGGCGCTCTGTTTGGCCGTTCCGTAGCTGGAAACCGCGATAAAGTCAAAAGTGGCGTCGAGCGAAATTTCCCGCGCAAGGTCCGAGAGGAAAAGGCACGCGCCTTTGAGAACGCCGATCAGCATCACGGACTGTCCGGCAAAATCGCGCGTGATCTCCTGTCCCATTTCAGCGACACGCGCGGCGATCTGTTCCTGGCTAATCAGGACTTTGGGCATGGGGCATTATAAGGTTGGCCCTCGGCGCGCGGCAATCCTGGGAAAAAATAATCACCAGACCTCCGCAGCGGACGCCTTTTCATCCAAAGGTTGTGGAAATTCGTCAGGAGGACGAACTTATGGAACTAAACGGCGTCAAGATCACGTGGCTGGGACATTCGGCTTTTCTCATCGAGACTCCCAAAGGGAAAAAGATCATCATCGATCCGTGGATCACGGGAAACCCGAAGACCCCCGAAAGCCACAAGAGCTTTGACCGCATCGACACGATTCTCTGCACGCATGGCCACAGCGACCACATCGGCGACCTGGTCGAACTGGCGAAGAAGCACAACCCGGTCGTGGTAGGCATCTATGAGATCTGCATGTGGGCACAGAAGAAAGGCGCAAAATATGTTTCGCCCATGAACAAGGGCGGAACGCAGAAAGTCGGAGACATACGGGTGACCATGGTCAACGCCAATCACTCCAGCCCCATCGACGACAACGGGACGATGCTCTATGGCGGGCAGCCCGCCGCTTTCGTCATCGAATTCGCCAACGGCCTGAAGGTTTATCACGCCGGAGATACTAACGTCTTCGGCGATATGGCGATCATTCATGATCTGTACAAACCCGACCTGGCGATGCTGCCCATCGGCGACGTTTACACCATGGGGCCGCTGGAAGCCGCCTATGCCTGCCGGCTGCTGAAACCGAAGGCCGTCATTCCCATGCACTGGGGCACGTTCCCCGGATTGACCGGGACGCCGGAGGAATTTTCGCGTAAGCTGGAAGAAGGCGGTTTGCAGGTTGAAGTCATCGCCATGAAGCCCGGAGAGACCATTTCCTGATGCCTGGAATTACCGATAAGGCGGTTGAGGACTATATTTATGACCTGTTGCCCGAGCGCCAGCCGGTTCTGCGTGAGATCGAAAAACAGGCAAAGGACCGCAACATCCCCATCGTGGGACCGGCGGTGGCGCGGGTGTTATATCAATACGCCCGGCTGATCGGGGCGAAACACGTCTTCGAAATGGGTTCGGCCGTAGGCTATTCCACGATCTGGTGGGCCGAGGCAGTCGGTGACGGCGGCCAGGTCACCTATACCGATGGAAGCCGGAAAAATGCCGACGAAGCACGGGGTTATTTTCAGCGGGCGGGCGTGGAAGGCCGCATTCGCATGGAAGTCGGCGACGCCCTCGCGGCGCTGTCAGTCCAGAAGCGGGAGTTCGACATTATCTTTAATGATGTCGATAAGAAGGACTATCCCCGGGTCCTCGACCTCGTGGGGCCCCGGCTCCGCCGAGGCGGCCTGTTCATCACCGACAATGTGCTCTGGAGCGGACGGGTCGCCCAAAAAGACGCCGGCGACGACTCTACCCGAGCTATTCAGGAGTTCAACCGGAAGCTCTACGCCATGCCCGAATTCTTCACGACCGTGCTGCCGTTAAGGGACGGGCTTGCGGTCAGCGTGAAGCTGTAACAAGCATGCGCACCACGGAGACACGGAGTCACGGAGAAAAGCACAAGAAAAATCGGCCACGAATTCACACGAATAAACACGAATTCAAAATCAAATTAGGTTGGGCTCCCATTCTCCCGCTTTTCATTGGCTTGCCGGTCTATTGAGACGCTTTTCCCGCATATTTTTCCAGCCACTTGAGTTCTTCCCGCACTTTGATCTTGCCGTGCCATGGGTTCTTGCTCAGGTCGTGCCCTTCTCCGGGGAAGATCAGCAGAGTGCTGGGGATTCCAAGGGAGTGCAATGCGCGGTCGAGCAGATAGTTCTCAAGAACCGCCACGCGAATGTCATCGGCGCCGGCCACCATGTGGGTGGGCGTCCTCACTTTATCGATCTGGAAAATCGCCGCTTCTTGCTCGTATCTCTTTGAGGCTTCCCACGGCCTTCCACCCAGGAAGTATGCATCATCGAAGGTGGTGTCATCATTGCCCCAGTTGGCGACATGCTCCACAGCGCCCGCGCCGGTCATGGCCGCTTTGAAGCGCGTAGTCTGGGTGATAAGCCAGTTGGTCATGTAGCCGCCGTAGCTGTAACCGGCTACCGCCAGGCGCTCCGGATCGGCCATGCCCTCCCTGACCAGGGCGTCTATGCCTTCAAGAATGTCCTTGCCGGGACGGGAGACGATTTCCGGAACGATTCTCTGCAGAAATTTGTCGCCGTAGCCGGTTGAGCCGCGATAATTCGGTTGAAAGACCAGCCAGCCCCTGGTTGCCGCCAGCGCCGACCATTGATACCAGTCAGCCTCGAAATGGTCACCGTCAGCATCCGCGGGGCCGCCGTGAATCAGCGTCAGCATGGGCAGGTTCCGGGCTTCGACTTTTCCCGGCGGATAAATCAGCATGCCTTCCACCGTGACGCCGTCATCGGCTTTCCAGCGGAAAGGCCTGCCCTGAGGCAATTCACGTTCGGTAAAGAGCCGGTTGAAAGAAGAAACAGGTTTTGCCTGCGCCATCTGGGCGGCGCTCTCGGCTATGTAGACCTCAGTTGGTTTCTGCAGGGAGGAATATATAAATGCAATTCTCGGAGAGGATGCGCTGGTCGATAGAAGCCCGTAGGTACCCGGCCAGCCAGCCAGCTTTTTGAACGCGGCATCAGGCCCGGTCTGCCGATAAACCTGCACTTCGGTGCCCAGATTGCCGGTGGCCAGCAGGGCGTTTCCCTCCACCGCATTCCACTGGACCGAACCTTCGAAGCCGGCAGCCCAGCGTTGCATCTGGCCGGTTTCAGAATCGACCGTATAGGCGCGGTTTTGAAGGTCGCGATACGGGCCTTCGACGGCGCCCTCGCCGATGTTGAAAAAGATATGGCGGCTGTCGGCTGCCCATCGGATTTCGTTTTCCTGCCCCTCGTTGCGCGTGATCCGGCGTGGCGCGTGGTTCTGACCAGCGAGGTCAACCACGTAGATTTCATAGGCGGCGAAGTCTTCCTGCCGTTGTGAGACCGGCTCGCTCTTTAACGCCAGCTTTCTGCCGTCCGGCGATGCTTCGATCTCGTCGATACGCCAGACGAGGCTGCCCAGAGACTGCGATCCCGGCGTCACAGTCCGCGCGGCCGGGTCCGGCTCCGCGGGCGCTTTCGTGCCCTGGGCCGCATTGCTGGCCAGCGCGTCTTTGAGCGGGAGCGAGAAGAGTTCATCGCCCCGCTCGGCGGCGCGGAACTGGACTACGTCATTCCAGTCCTTCTTATAGGCATCCTGCTGCGCCTTCGTCCAGGGAATTCGAGTGGAGAAATACAGCGTATCGGAGTTCCGCGACCACGAGAAGGCATGGACTTCCTCGTCGCCGGTTGTGACCGGGAAGGCCTCGCCACCACCGGTGGAGATCAGAAAGATCTGTGTATTGTCTTTTGGCTCTCCGCTGTCGGGATCCACGTCTTTCCGTCCGGGCAGTTTCCGGGAGGAGAGGAACGCGATCCAGCGGCCGTCGGGCGACCATCGGGCCTTTTCATCATGCCCTGAGCGCGTCAGTTGGATAGGCGCATCCGGGAGGGAATCACGCCACAGCCACAGGTCCTTCCGGAAGGTGTTCTGCTCCCAGTCGGCCCGGGTCGTGCCGATGACCACGGCATGACCGTCAGGCGAGAGATGGACTTCGTTGATGTCGACGGAGTTGAAGAAGTCGTCAAGAGTAAGAGGCTTTTTCTGGGCCGTGAGCGTCGAGACGAGCGCCATCATACTAAGGATGGCAAGCTGAACTTTGCGAAGCAGGTTCATCGTGGTCCCTCTGGACGGATGCTGAAACCACACACCGCGCCCGGATATCAGCGCTTGTCTGATTCAGCTGGCGGAAAATCAGGCCATTTTACAACGTCCCACGGCCCCGCCGGTTTTTACGCCTGGGGCGCCGAGGTTCCTAAATTGACTCTTGAACGAAATCGTCCCGGCCTCTACCCTTAATCCTTGGAGAACTGAAGTGCCGGTGGACAACAGAAGAAGCCCTATCGTCGGACCTTCATCACAGCAGGCTGGGTATGAAACCCTCGCCACGCTGGGTGGCCGCGCCCTGCTGCCTAATCGCGGCATTCCTCTGAATCTGGACTGGGTGAGAGAGGTGCGCGTCAACACCAGCGCCGTCGAGCGGCGCGCCGCCACGCATGTGGCCCGGCGCACGGTGAAGAAAGAATGGCAGGCCGCGTGGCTGCTGCGGGCCATCTCATGCATGGACCTCACCACGCTTTCGGGCGACGACACGGAAGAACGAGTCAAACGCCTGTGCGCCAAAGCGCGCCAGCCATTGCAGCAGGAACTGGTGAAAGCACTCGGCATCGAAAAGCTCGATCTCAAGGTCGCCGCGGTCTGCGTCTATCATTTATTTGTGGAGACCGCCCTGCGCGCCCTGGAAGGCTCAGGAATCAACGTGGCCGCCGTTTCCACCGGATTCCCCGCCGGGCTTTCTCCTCTGACCGAGCGCGTCGCTGAGATCCGCCGTTCGGTGGAGGCCGGGGCCCAGGAAATCGACGTGGTGATCACCCGCGCCCATGTGTTCGGCGGGCAGTGGCAGGCGCTTTATGACGAAATCGCCGCCTTCAAACAGGCCTGCGGCCCGGCGCACATGAAGGTGATTCTGGGCACGGGCGATCTGCTCACGCTGCGCAATGTCGGCCGCGCCAGCGTAGTGGCCATGATGGCCGGCGCGGATTTCATCAAGACATCCACGGGCAAGGAGCCCACCAACGCCACGCTGCCGGTCGGCCTGGTCATGACCCGGGCGATCCGTGAATACGCGCAGGAAACGGGCATGGCGGTGGGCTTCAAACCCGCCGGGGGCATCCGCACCGCCAAGCAGGCGATGGAATGGCTGTCATTGATCAAAGAGGAACTTGGAGATTCCTGGCTGCGCGCGGAGATGTTCCGCTTCGGGGCCAGCGGGATGCTGGCCGATATCGAACGCCAGTTGGAGCATCATGCCACCGGGCGTTATTCGGCGGAGTACAGGCACCCGATCGCATAGCGCACCACCCGTTCGCTGCGCTCAGGGCAAGCTCCGACACGGAGGAAGGCAAAACAAAAATTAGCCGCGAATTAACACGAATGAACGCGAATTTTTTTGGGGCGTGGTTGCCCTTCTGAAATTTGCGTGAAAAAAGAAGATTTTCGGGCCAGGTAATACGGAGGCACGGAGAAAGGCATGGCACTAGCGACATCAGCTATGGCGGAAGCGAGAATACGCGAATGAGCATTGTCGAAAAATTTGCAACCATGGAATACGGCGTGGCGCCGGAAGACCCGAAAGAGGCGATGGGCTGGCTCGACCGGCACGGGCGCCGCTTCGGGCACTTCATCAATGGAAGTTTCCAGGCGCCGGCAGCGGGCGAATACTTTGACACTTCGGACCCTTCCAGCGGCGAAAAGCTGGCGTCGGTGGCTGAAGGCTCGGCGGCCGACATTGATGCCGCTGTGCGCGCCGCCCGCGCTGCGCTTCCGGCATGGCAGTCGCTCACCCCACACGCGCGCGCCCGCCATCTGTATGCGATCGCCCGGCTGGTGCAGAAGCATTCGCGCCTGCTGGCCGTGCTCGAAACCATGGATAACGGCAAGCCCATCCGCGAGAGCCGCGATATCGATATTCCACTGGTGGCCAGGCATTTCTACCATCACGCCGGATGGGCGCAGTTGCTGCAACAGGAATTTCCGGGCAGCGTTGCCTGCGGCGTGGTCGGCCAGGTCATTCCATGGAACTTCCCGTTGCTGATGCTCGCATGGAAAATCGCCCCGGCGCTGGCCGCGGGCAACACCGTGGTGTTGAAGCCGGCGGAGTTTACGCCGCTGACTGCGCTGGCGTTCGCCGGGATCTGCAGCGAAGCCGGCCTTCCGGCAGGTGTGGTGAATATCGTCACCGGGCACGGCGCAACCGGAGAGGCGCTGGTGAAGCACCCGGATGTCGATAAGATCGCTTTCACCGGTTCCACCGAGGTGGGGCGGATCATCCGCACGGCCACCGCGCAAAGCCACAAGCGGCTCTCGCTGGAGCTGGGCGGCAAATCGCCGTTCATCATCTTTGAAGACGCCGACCTCGACAGCGCCGTTGAGGGCCTGGTCGGTGGCATCTGGTTCAACCAGGGACAGGTCTGCTGCGCCGGATCGCGCCTGCTGGTGCAGGAAAGTGTGGCCGAAGAGCTGCTGCAGAAGGTCCGCGATCGCATGGGCACGCTGCGCGCCGGGCCGCCGCTCGACAAAGCCATCGACATCGGCGCCATCGTGGCCGATGTCCAGTTGAAGCGCATCCGCGGGCTGGTGGAACAGGGCATCTCGGAAGGCGCGGTCTGCTGGCAGCCGCAGACGGCGATGCCTTCCCGCGGTTTCTATTACCCGCCCACGCTGCTCAGCAACGTGCATCCGACGTCGACGGTGGCGCAGCAGGAAATCTTCGGCCCGGTGCTGGTTTCGATGACGTTCCGCACGCCGCGTGAAGCCGTGGAACTGGCCAACAACACGGCCTATGGCCTGGCTGCCTCCGTCTGGAGCGAGAGCATCAACGTGGCGCTGCACGTTGCCGCGCAGTTGAAGGCCGGGGTCGTCTGGGTGAACTCCACCAACCAGTTTGACGCCGCCTGCGGTTTCGGCGGCTACCGCGAAAGCGGTTATGGCCGCGAAGGCGGCAAAGAAGGCATGCGCGAATATCTCGAGCCGGCGTGGTTCAAGAACGCGCCGCCACTGCCGCGCGCAAAACCAGTTGTCTCCACGGAACAGCCGGCTGCGCCCGATGGATTTGGCATTCCCGCTATCGACCGCACGGTCAAGCTCTATATCGGCGGCAAACAGGCCCGTCCCGATTCCGGCTACAGCATGGAAGTGCGCGGCCCCGATGGGCGCATGCTCGGTGAAGCCCCGCTTGGCAATCGCAAAGACATCCGCAATGCCGTGGAAGCGGCCCGCAAGGCCGAAGGCTGGGGCAAAGCGACCGCCCACAACCGCGCCCAGGTGCTTTACTACATGGCCGAGAATCTGGCCCAGCGGCGCGAAGAAACCGTACGGCATTTGAGCGAAGCCGTGGGTGAACAACAGGCAATGGCGGAATTCGATGCCTCGGTGGAGCGCCTTTTTTCGTATGCGGCATGGGCCGATAAATTCGACGGCCTTGTCCACAATCCTCCGGTGCGCAACATCGCTATCGCCATGAATGAGCCGATCGGCACAGTAGGCGTCATCTCGCCCAGGGAAATGCCGCTGCTGGGCTTTTTCTCGGTGGTGTTGCCTGCCCTGGCGGCGGGAAATACCGTGATCGCCGTCCCATCGGAAACCTACCCACTCGTTACCAGCGACCTGTATCAGATTTTTGACACCAGCGATCTGCCCGGCGGCGCGGTGAACATTGTCACCGGCCATGCTTCTCAACTGCTGAAAGTGCTGGCTGAGCACGATGACGTGGACGCCATCTGGTGCTTCGGCGATGAGTCGCTGGCTTCCACGGCCAAGGCCCTGTCCGTAGGCAATCTGAAGCAGGTGTTCACGAATGAGGGCCGCGCCATCGACTGGTTCAATCCAGAGCAGGGCGAGGGCCGGTGGTTCCTTGAACATGCGACCCAGGTAAAGAACATCTGGGTACCGTATGGAGAGTAGGCCGCCAAAGGACCTTCACAGCTTTTAATCCATCACAAAGAGGCAAATGGTGACACCGGTCACACTCCGCTTGCCGCGCTTCGCCTTATCGTTGAACCAGGATGAATTTATGGGACATGCCATCGAACGGGAAATCGAAGTATCCACGGGAATGACGCTGCTTGGCATTCCGTCGCTGAATAAAGGCACGGCGTTTACGGTGGAAGAACGCGCCCGCCTCGGATTGCACGGTCTGTTGCCGCCCCAGGTCGAGACTCTCGACCAGCAGGCATTGCGCGCCTACCGTGCTTACCAGCGCAAGAACGACGACCTGGAGCGCCACATCTATCTGCGCGCCCTGCAGGACACCAACGAGGTCCTTTTCTACCGCCTTCTGCACGATCACATCGAAGAGATGATGCCGGTTGTCTATACGCCGGTGGTGGCCCTCGGCTGCCAGCAGTTCAGCGCGATTTACCGCCGGGCGCGCGGACTGTTCGTTTCTTATCCAATGCGCGACTCCATCGCGGCCCTGCTGCGGAACCGCCCGAACAAAGAAGTGGATGTAATCGTAGTGACAGACGGAGAACGGATCCTGGGTATAGGAGACCAGGGCGCCGGCGGACTGGGTATTCCCATCGGAAAACTGTCTTTATATACGCTCATTGGCGGAATCCATCCGTCGCGGACCCTGCCGATTGTTCTCGATGTGGGCACAAACAATCAGGAACGCCTGCGCGACCCCGAGTACCTTGGCTGGCGCCACGAGCGCGTTGCCGGACAGGAGTACGACGACTTCATCGCCCAGTTTGTTCATGCCGTGCACACTGAACTTCCCCACACCTGCCTGCAATGGGAAGATTTCGCGATGCCGCATGCGCGCCCGATCCTTGACCGCTATCGCGACCAGTTGCTTACCTTCAACGATGATATTCAGGGGACCGCGGCGGTTGCGCTGGGGGCCATTCTGGGCGCGGTGAAGGCCACCGGCCGCAAACTGACCGATCAGCAGATTGTCATGCTGGGCGCGGGTTCGGCGAGCATTGGGGTGGCCGACTATCTGCGCGCCGCCATGGTGGCGGGCGGGTTGAATGAAGAGGAAGCCCGGCGGCGCTTCTGGATCGTAAACCGCAACGGAGTCCTGCATGATGGGCGCACCGATCTTTCCGCCGAGCAGAGGGTCTATGCCCAGCCCGCCGGCCGTCTCGACGGATGGCCCCGCACCTTGAATGGAAAATGCGGTCTGGCCGATGTGATCTCGAAAGTCGATGCCACAATTCTGATCGGCCTTTCAACCCTGGGCGGAGCTTTCACCGAGGCCATTGTTCGCGAGATGGCCGGCAAGGTCGAGCGTCCCATCATTTTTCCGTTGTCAAACCCCACGACCAGCTCCGAGGCGAACGCCGAAGACCTGATTCGCTGGACCGGAGGGCGCGCGCTTGTGGCCAGCGGATCGCCATTCGCCCCGGTCGTCTATGAAGGACGGAAAATTCCCATCGCCCAGTGCAATAACGTACACATCTTCCCGGCGCTTGGCCTCGGACTGGTCGCATCCGGAGCGCGCCGCGTGACCGACAGCATGATGATCGCTGCCGCGCAGGCCCTGGCCGGACATTCGCCGGCCCACAAAGATCCTTCCGGCCGGTTGCTGCCGGAACTCACAGACCTGCGCAAAGTCGCCATTGAGATCGCAGTGGCTGTCGGCCTGGAAGCCCAGCGCGCCGGTGTCGCGCCACCGACCTCGCCCGATGAACTCCGCAGGAAGGTCATCGCCAATCAGTGGACTCCGGCGTACCCGGATTTCAGCGGCGAGTGATGCGCCTGCGGACCCGCGTTCCCGGGAACCCCCACCGGAACTGGTCTGCAGCGTCTTTTTCTGCCAACGTTCAACGCCTGCGCCAGTCAAAGACTCGGGAGGCGTGCGATGGATTTTCGAGACCTGGCGGTAGCGGCCCGTGTGTTGCGCAAGAGTCCGGTGTTTGCCTTGACAGCGGCGCTGACTATCGCCTTGGGAGTCGGGGCCAGCACGGCCATTTTCAGCGTGACCAATGCGGTGCTGCTGCGGCCACTGCCTTACCGCGATCCCGGGCGCCTGGTGGTCGTATGCAGCGATCTGCGCAATCGCAATGTCCGCGATTTCCCGCTTTCGAACGCCAACTTCATCGATCTGCGCGAAGGCGCCAGGGCCGACTTCGATGACCTTGCCGGCGTTTTTACCTTCCCGTTCACGGTTCAACGCGAGGACGGCACACCGGAGCAGACCAGGGCCGCGGTAGTGACAACCAACTTCTTCCGGCTCCTCGGCGGAGCCGTAGCTTACGGCCGCGACTTCAACGATGATGACGCTGTCCCCAATCCTCCCCCTCCGCCTCCCGGCGCACAACCGCAGGGACCTCCACCGGCACGGCTGCCGGTGCATGCAATCCTGAGCTACGAGTACTTCCAGCGCCGATATGGCGGCGATCCCGCCGTGCTTGGGCGCTCAATATCGGTTGGCGGGCCACAAGCGCCCACGCCAATCATCGTCGGCGTGCTGCGGCCCCATTTTCAGTTGTATTTTCCGCCCGAGGCCCAGGTGCTTGCCGCACCCGACATCTGGATCGCGAACCGCCTGGGCTACGACGTCGCGCAGCGCAACAACGTTGCCATACGGGCAGTGGGCAGGCTCCGTCGCGGGGTCACGCCTGAGCAGGCGGAGGCCGACGCTGAGAAAGTGGCGGCCTCGGCGCGCGCTCAGTATCCCATTATGGGGACGGCGGGCTACCATTTGCGTGTCGAGCCGATGCGCCAGCACATGGTCGCCGAGGCCCGCCCGGCAATCCTCGCGCTCATGGGCTCGGTCATCTTCCTGCTGCTGGTGGCCTGCGCCAACGTCGCCAATCTTCTGCTGGTCCGCGCCTCGCTGCGCAATCGCGAGCTCGCCGTCAGGGCCGCGCTCGGCGCGAGCCGCTGGAAACTGATGGCGCCGGTTTTCGCGGAAGCGGTGTGGCTTGCCGCCCTGGGAACGCTTGGGGGACTTGCGCTCGCCTGGGCCGGGATCAGGGAGCTGCGCTTGCTTGCCCCCGCCGACCTGCCGCGCCTCGACACGATCGCCATCGATACATCGGTGCTCGTTTTCACTGCGCTTGCGGGACTTGCGGCCGCGATACTCTTCGGCATCACTCCGGCGCTGCGCGCCTCGCGTCCGCACCTGCTGAACGTGCTGGCGGGAGCGGGCCGCAACACCGGACTCGGCAGCGGCACCTTCATGCGCAACACCGTCGTTACAATCGAAGTCGCGCTTTCGTTCGTCCTGCTGGTGGGCTCGGGGCTGATGTTCCGCAGCTTCCTCGAATTGCATCGCATCGATCCCGGATTCGACTCGCGCAACCTGCTCACGTTCGTCCTCAACGGCAATAACAACGCTGCGACTCCCGCAGCCAACGCCGCGTTCGTCCGCCAGGTCGAGGACCGGCTGCGGGCGATCCCCGGAGTGCAGAGCGTCGCCGGCTCTTTTCCGTTTCCACTGGCCGGTGGCTTCTCTCCGATTCGCTGGGGGCTGGGAGAAGCCCTCTCCGATCCTGGCAAGTTTCAGGCAGCGGACTTCCAGATCGTTCTGCCCGGATATTTCGAGACCATGCGCACGCCGCTGCTGGCTGGACGCACCTTTACCGAAGCCGATAACGAGCCCGATCGCCGGCTCATCATCATTGACGACGTTCTTGCAAAGAAGGCCTTTCCCGGAGAGCCGGCAGTGGGCAAGCGCATCCTCATCCGGCTGAGGACGCCTGAGCCGGAGTGGATGGAGATTATCGGCGTCGTCGCACACGTGCGGCAGACCTCGCTGGCCGTATCCGGACGCGAGCAGGTGTATTTCACCGGCGGATACGCCGGACTCGGCACTGTGAACTCGTGGGCGCTTCGCGTTGCCGGAAATCCCGCGGGCTACGCCGGTCAGGTGCGCGGGGCGATCAGGGATTTGAGCCCGCGCCTGCTCATTACCGGCCTGCAACCGGTGGACGAGCTGGTCAGCCATGCCCGGTCGCAGACAACATTCTCTCTGTTGTTGATCGGCGTCTTCGCTGTGATCGCAGGGATACTCGCCGGAGTCGGACTCTATGGCGTGCTCTCGACTGCGGTGCGGCAACGCACGCCCGAAATCGGCGTGCGCATGGCCCTCGGCGCCGGACGTCAGAATATCTTCCGTCTCATCGTAGGCCAGGGGATTGGGTTGAGCGCGATCGGACTGGCGGTCGGCCTCATCGCCGCGCTGGCGCTCACGCGGCTGATGACAACTATGCTCGTCGGCGTGAAGTCCACGGATCCACTCACATTTGTGGCCATGATGGGGTTCTTTCTGGCGATCGCGGCAGCTTCATCCGGGGTGCCGGCATACCGTGCCGCTGCCATTGACCCGAACCAGGCGCTGAGAGAGGAGTAAACAATTTCTGAAACACGCTCTACAGGTCCGCGCCGAAGGCCAGCAGGCGTCCGTCGCAATCCTTTACTACAAACTCACGCGAGCGCCATGGCATGTCGGCGGGTCCGCGCACAAATTCCACGCCTCGGGCCGCATACTCGGCGTAAAGCGCGTCCGCATCTTCGACGAATATGTACGCGTCGAGCAGTTCGCCTGAATATTTATTGGGATTGGGCGTGGGAGGTTCGGCGCAGCGGAAGTGGATTGCATGCTGGTCGCGCGCAACAATGGCGTAAACCGGCGGGTCCTGCCATGTGCCCAGACACTTGAAGCCCAGCTTATCTTCGTAATAGGCAAGAGTGCGGGGAAGGTCCATGGTGAAGAACTGAGGCGCGATCTGGCGGATCATGGGCCAAGTCTACTACAGGAAATCACAGCGCGCCGTAGCCGCAACCGGAAGCCAAAACCTTCAACACAGCGCGGCATGGCCGCAACCAAAAGCACAACACGGA
>OBLQ010000672.1_pt1 | contig 13042 bp, 11 predicted proteins | sample 1519881 | NCBI WGS metagenome assembly OBLQ01 (sample SAMN01911456, study PRJEB22533) | soil metagenome | biome: Soil | place: Malaysia | collected 2012-04-30 | depth DG_metagenome m | reverse complement strand
GCTCGCCCTGGGGCAGGCCGGCTCCGTCCAGCGCGACGGGCAGCATGGTGGGGGTGGGGTCCTGGCTCATCGGGGAGGGCCGCGATCAGGGGTGCTTGATGGTGTGGGTCTCGTCGGACACCAGTATCGAGCGCGCGCTGCTCGCCACGGCCTCCTCCACCGCTATGGCCTCCGCGGCGCCCTCCTGGCGCACGCTCATCCCGAAATCCAGCACGGCGTCCACGTAGTCGCGCTCATCGATGAAGTCCACCATGGCCGATCCGTGGATCGAACCGCCGAACGAGATGTCCGACTGCTGCTCGAACGCCCAGGGGGAGAGGAATTTCTTCAGGTCCTCCTCCAGGGTCTTGACGCGCAGCCCCTGGTCCTCGCCTGGGCGGAAGCTCACGGTGGCCTTGATGGAGATCCGCTCGAACAATGGATTGATCACCTTCAGGCGATCCGCGATGAAGGGCGAGGTGCGATCGCGCAGAAAGGCTTCAATCTCCGCGAGCTTGGCCAGCCCCACCCTCGGCACGAGCGGATCGACGGCCGCCTGGTTGCGCAAGTCGGGAATCACGATGACCGTCACCGCGCCGGGCACGTGCTCCGAATAGCGCTCCCCCGGCCTGGCGTCCGTGTGGCTGATGCACTTGACCTTGTAGATGGAAGGAAAGCGCTCCAGCACGAGCCGTTCATAGTCCCAGATGGTGATGGCCCGGTCGCGATGGCGCAGGCGCTCGGAGACTCGCTGGTTGAAGTCCCGCTCCGCCTCCACCGTGCGTCCGTCGAAGGAGGCAAAGGGCTGCGCGACGCCGGCAAGCCCGGCCCGCTTTTCCACCGGCTTGGCGATGCTCTGGGCGGCTAGGGGCACGGTCAGCCGCGACGGGTCGTTGTCCCGGTCCATGAATCGTACGCGCACCGCCTGGGCCTGGATGGCGGCCAGGTCGCAGATCCCGGCCAGGTGATTGTGCACGTCGGCCTTCAGCCAGACGTGGCCCGACGGCATCAGGGAATGCTCCGTATCGGCGTCGGCCGGCACGGCGAGCCAGATGATGCCCGAGGCGATCAGGCCGTTGGTGCGGTCGGCCAATACGTTGCGATCCGGGACGTTCTTCCATTCGTCGCCGACCAGGTACTGCCAGTTCACTTCCGGCTGCGGGGTCTCCGGGTCCGCGCTCCCATCCACCACCTGCACCAACAGGGACAGCGTCCGCGGCGGTACCAGGCCCGTGATGCCCAGATACAGCGCGCCATAGGGCTTGCTCTTGACTGCGAGTCCTTCCCGGGAGGTCATCTGGTAGTCGGGTAACAACGTGCAGACGGCGGCTCGATCGTCAGCCGGCAAGGGCCACACCTTCTGCTGGCCGAAGGGATGCAGGTGATAGATGCGTTCCACCGTTTCCTCCGGCATGCGCTGCACGTCGATCGACTCAGAGGCCCGGTAATCGAGGGTGATGCCCTGCAGGGTCGGCGTGTAGGGCGGCTGGGGCAATTCGACTGGAGGCTTCGCGTCGGGCTTTTGAGTCTTCTCGATGGCCTTTTGGGCGAAGAGCCTGGGATACTGTTCGTGACGGAACGATTGGGCGGATTCCACTTTCATAAAGCCGCGCGCCAGCGTCCGCGAGAGCGCGGTAAACCGCGCCAGGCCCGGCATGCGCGGGTAGTCCTTCAGGACTGGGGTCACCTGCACGCCCGGGGCGGTGGACGTCTTCGCCTCATCCTTTTGCTCATTTTTCCCCGCATCCACCATGTTCTGGCCCTCCGTGACGCGGTCGTTGCCCTGGCCGACGCGCGTCTTGCCGGCCTCCTGCAGGCGGGCCCCCTCCGCCTCCTGCACGTCCGCCAGATCCTTCATGTGTTGGCCCTGTCGCTGCAGCGCCTGCCCCTCTGCAATCCATGCGTAACCTTCGTTGATCATGCGCTGGCCCGCGGCGATGGTCTGCCACGCGTTCTGCAGGATCCATGAGCCGTACCACCACCACCACCAGCCGCCCCACCACCAGCCGAACCACCAGCGGTTGCGGTACCAGTAGCCGGTGCGTTCGAGATCCCGACCGCGTTGAATGGTGGCGTTGCCGTCGTTGATCCGGACACCGCCGTTAAATACTCTGTTCACGCCCAATGCGATGGTGTTGTCGCCTTCGATCCGACGCAGTCTGGCGGCCGCCACCTTGGCGTCCCCAGCGGCGATCGTGCTGTTCCCCTCGTCGATCCAGCGCTGGCCCTCAGCCTTGATCCGATTACCGATGATGATCTCCGCCTCCCAATGCTTCAGGAACAATGGGAAGGTGTCCCCGGTTTCGCCCGGCAAATCATGTGGAAGCGCTTCGGCGGCCCACTGCCCCGCCTCCTTGGAATCGAGCCGATAGACTCGCCCGCGGAAATACAGGTTGCTCGTGATTGCCGAGTCGTAGGCCAAGTAAACATTTTCCAGGTGGGGTGGCACGTCCATCCATTCCAGGTGCACGCTCAGCTCGGTGAGGCTCTTCTGGAAGGCTTCCCAGCAGCCGACGTAAACCGCGGAGCCCTGCTTGGGAATCGGGCCGAAGGGCTGGAACGGCCGATGCGGGCTGACGGGGCCCAGGTCCGTTTCCAGCACCAGCTCGCGCATGCCTGTGGCCGACACCTCCAGGTCGATCCGGTCCAGCGCCCCGGTCGCCAGGCGATGGTAGAGTGTGGTCGGTATGTCTTCGCTGGTGCCGAGACGGAGCACCGGCCATTGCACATCCAGGGCGGGCTCCTTGTCCGTGCCGGGGAACACGGCGATGGGCGGCGCCTCCGGGGGCAGGTTCACCACGACACGCAGCGCGGACGCCGCCTTGGCATCCGCGGGGTCGGCATCCGGCGCCATGGGGGCGTCCAGAACGTCCAGCTCCACCGCATCCGGCGGAGGCTTGTACCACTCCTTTTCCGTGCTGAGCGCGACCTGCAGGAGCTGTTTGGGATCCAGGGGCGTGTCCTTGAACAGATCGCGTAGCAGGGCAGAATCGTCTTTGCTGAGGGTCAAGGTCATGGCGATGCGCCGCTTGCCCTCGGCCAGGAAGAACATGGGCGAGGCCAGCGCAAAGCCCAGCGGGCGCTTGGGCCTGTCTGCATTGGCGCCAAAGGTCTTCCAGCGTGGCCGTGCCGCGTCCAGCGGCGCCCCCTGGCCGTCTGCCGAGTCCGCCTGCGGCGAGACATGGAAGGCGATCTGAGGCACCGATGCATCGGTCGCATTGGTTTCCGGCACCGCGTCCACGTAGAGCGCCTGAATCCGGGCCACCCGCGCGGGATTGAGAAGGAAGTCCTCCTCCAGCGCGTAGTGCATGTCGACGCCGGTCGCGTCCTTGCCTGCATTGAACAGCGTGCCTTTGGGCAGCAGCAGCTCTGTCAGATGGGGCGCGAGCTGGAAGACGAGATGCGCCTGATCCGGCTCGACACCCTTGCGCTCCAGCCGCAGCACCCGCCGATAGTAGAACTCCAGGTGCCGGCCCGTGATGGCGTTGAGGTGGTCGCGCGCGTACCGGAACAGTTGCAGAAAGGCCAGGAACAGCGCGAAGTGCGGCTCGTGACGGGGCCAGCGCTGAAGGCTTTCCTCCATCCACACCATCGCGGAGTGCACCAGGCGCACGTAGGCGGCCTGGACGCGATCGAACAGGAAGGCCAGGCGCTGAATGGCGTACGCGACCTGGTCGTCGAAAAGCACGCCCTGGTAGATCGACGGGTCCGCCTGCACGGACTTGAGGTCCCACAGCACATCCAGGCCCTGGTAATCCAGCGCGAGCGGGGAGCCGGGATCGTCGTCGGTGATTTTCAGCGCGGTGGCACCCAGGTCGTAGGCGCGCAGTTGCGTCACGGCGGGTTTCATCACCGCGTCAATCACTTCGCGAAGGAAGCGCTCCAGTTGGAGGCCGGGGGCCACCCGGCTTCTCCAGGTCTCGAATTGCCGCGGGATCTGCACGATCTGGTTGCACAGGTCCCGCAAGCGGCGCCGGCGCAGAGCAGGCTCCACGCGATCGGCCTTGGCCAGCGCCTGCAGACTCCGGTATTGATCGATCTCGTAGAACAGCGCGCCGGGTGCCAGCGGCCGCTTGGAGTCGATTTCCGCGATGACCGAGGAGACGTCGTTGTCCCACAGCGGCCGCCAGGTGCCATCCGGCACGTCGGACGCGTTGTAGTACAGGAGCTGACCCGCGTAGCCGACCGACCACACCAGAAGGTCCGCGATGCTCCGCCCGTCCAGGCTGACGCTCTCCGGCGGCAACGCCGGGTGCGGTCGCGTGCCGCGGCTGGTGCCGTCGCGAAGCAACGGATGGGGAAGTTCCTGGTTCGCCGGAGTCATGGGCCCGCCCCGCGGGTTCCATCCAGATAGAACGGAAAGACCAGGTTGTTGCGGCGGTTGGTGGAAAGGATGCGATAGCGCACGTCGATATCCAGCCGTCCCCCCTCGGGGTGCGTGGCGACATCCACCGATTCGAGCACCACGCGCGGCTCGAAATACAGGATGGCATCGCGCACCAGTTCCCTGACGTAGGTGCGCAGTGTGGTGTCGAGCGGCTCGAATTGCAGCATGTCCAGGTTGCACCCGAACGCATTTTCCAGGTGCCGCTCCCCGGGGCGCGTGTGGAGCAGCAGCTCCAGGCTTTGCCGCACGTCCTCCTCCTCAGACACCATGGCCACCCCGCGTTCCTGCTTCTGGAACGTGGGCGGGAAGGCCCAGCCGCGGCCCAGGATGGATGCTGATTCGTCGCTCATGGCGCGGCTATCCCCCGATCATCACGGTCGGTGCGCCGACGGCGGCCATGGCGCCGCAGATGGAAGTATCCGTCGTCCGCAGCGCCGGCTTGCCGGCGATCATGACGGTCGTGCTGCCCATCGGGAATGGCCCGGACGGCGGCGCGTGCGCCGGCGGCGGAATGGCGCACACATGGTTATCGCCCGCCACCGCGGCGGGCAGGCCGCCGATCATCACGGTCGACGCGCCCGGGCCCACGATCGTCCCCCCGTGATTCGTCAGATCGGTCACTCTGGCTGCGGGTGGCATGGATCTCCTCAGTTGATCTGGACGAGCGATCCTTTGACGGTGGTGACGGCGCCCGAGGACACCTCGCTCCCGCCTTGACCCGCCGCCTTGAACTCGCCGCTGGCCTTGACCTCGACGTTGATGGCTTCCAGCTTCAGGTCGCCCTTCGCCTTGATCTGCACGTCCTTGCCGGACTCCACGACGATGCCGTCCGAGCTCAGGGTCACGGTGTTCTTGTCGCCGTCCTCGACCGTGATCTTCTTCTCCTTGTCGTCCAGGGTGACCTTGCGTCCGCTGGGCATCTCGATCTGCAGGCGCTTGTCCTCATCGTCCACCGTCACCTTGATCTCGGCGCGGCTGACGAAGCCCTTCTTGGGATTCTTGTCGTCGGCCGGCAGCGGGGAGGGCTTGGCGGAACTGCGCAGCATCCCCAGCACCACCGCGTGGCGCGGATCGCCGTGCAGAAAGCCCACCAGCACCTCGTCGTCCAGCTCCGGCAGGAATACCGTGCCGCGCTTGTCGCCCGCGTCCAGCGTGCAGACGCGGCACCACAGCCCATCGTCCTGGGGATCCACCAGGGGCAGTCGCACGCGAATGCGGTCCGCGCCGTCCGGATCGCCAGACAGCTTGGTGACGATGCCCACCTGCAATCCCGGAACGGCCGGCACCGTGCCGGCGGCCGTCGCCGCGTTGAATGTGTCCTCCTGGTGCATGCGGCGCGGATGCATCCCGAACTGTACGTCGGTGATCCAGTCGTGCGTGTTGATCTCGTGGCGCACGCCCGTCACGATGGCCTTTCCGTTGAAGCGGTCTCCCGCCCCGCTCACCGTCACGACCACGTTGGGCTTCACGGCCGACGTGCCCTGGCAGCGGATGCGGCCGCGGATCTTTGACAGGCCGCTCCGCAAGCGGAGGCTATCTCCCCAGGCCTGCAGCTCCGCATCGGCCAGCGCACCCCCGTGGTGCAGCCGGAACTCCTTCACGCCCAGCACGGCACTGAGATCCTTCGCCGAGAGATTGCCCTGCTTGGGCAACGTGGGTGCCGCCCCATCCACGTCCACCGGCTGCTGGCCGTCGGCATCCCAGGAAGAGGCCACCACGCTGTCGAGCTGAGTCTCGGAATCCAATTCCGCGTCGATCTCCCGCACCGAATCGGGAAAGTGGAGCTCCAGCACGGAGTCGCTGGAGGAATCCGGCGCCGCGAGTTCGATCGCGCCGTTCCGTGCGATGACCAGCAATCCGTTGGCTTCCGCGCGCGCTACCATGAAGTCCCAGTCCGTGGCCTGGTACTGCAGCATCTGCTTGTGCGTGTACGAGGTGGCCTTGACATCGGCCTTGAGTCCCGCCGCCTGGATCAGAGCCTCGACCACCTCGCTGTCCTTCATGTCCGAGTGGTGCACGCTGCGGCGGCTCACCGTCATCTTGACCGCCGGGTGTTTGCACACCAGGTTCAGCGTGGAGCCCGCCTCGCTGCGGCTGCGGATGCCATGGCGCACGACGATGCCCTTGAATATGGACTCCTCGTCGGAATGGTATCCCGCCAGCACCTCGATCTCGCGCCCGGGCGCGAAAAGGTCTTCGTTGCTCGCCGGAAAGTCCTCCAGGGCCGGGTCGCCATCCATGAGGGAGATCCTGGCCACTGGAATGCGATTGACCTCGTGATGCACCACCACCGACAGGACGTTGTACTGGCCGCCGACCTTCGTCCCATCGGATTTCAGCGTCAGGGTGGGAAGGTCAAACGCTCCCTGTTTCGATTGCTGCGCGCCGGCCATGGTGACCTCGCCTATGCCTTGGCCAGCGGCGGAAACACCAGCCGTTGCCCGGTGGTCAGCGCGCGGAAGTTGTTGAGCCCGTTGTAGCGGGCCAGCTCCAGGTAGTGATGCGGCGCGCCGTAGTATTCCTGGCAGAGCCACGGCAACGTCTCGCCTTCGCGCACCACGTGCACGCGAAACAAGTCCGGGGAGGAATTTCCTTGTTCGGCGACCCGCTTCGGGTCGGCCACGTGCCCCAGGAACGACGCCGATACCGTGGCGCGCAAGGGCATTCCGCCCGGGCTGAACAGGTCGTACTTGATGCTGGCGCCCGTGAACACGCACGTCACCACCAGCGTGCCCCAGGCGAGCTTCACGAAGCGCGGGCGGTGGATTTCCCCGTCGAAGCGATACACGCCCTCCAGGAACTCGCCCACGCGCGTCGCCACGTCCGGCGTCGTCTCGCCCGCCGCGCCGGTGCCATCCAGCACAAAATCCAGGCTGAACTCGGTGGGCTTGCTCTTGGTGTACTTCTGGGCTTTTCCAGCGGTGCCCTTGCCCTGCTTGTCGTCGTATTCCAGCGCGTACTTCACCGTGTACGTGCTGGGGTTGAACATCACGGTGAACGTGGAGGCCGGACTGCCCTTGTAGTCTGGCTTGGACCACGCTTCGATCTTCAGCTTTTCCAGCTTGCCGGACATCTAGCGATCCTCCCGCTCGCGCAAAGTGTCGAGCGTACGCTCCACTGCCTCGGTCACGAGCTTTTCCGCGCTGGCTGCGTCCGGCTGTCTGGACTGCACCTGCACCTCGCCTTCCTGCACCACGGCGCGGATGAGCAACTCCCGGATCATCAGGGCCATCGGCGGCTCCTATTCCTGCGTGTAATAGCGGTAGGCCAGCTCGATCGTGTCCACCACGATCCCGTTCTTCTGGGCGTCCAGGCTTGACACGCTCCACTTGACCGGCCAGGCGCCCACCAGCTTCCAGCTCCGCACGGGCTGATGATCGCGGTCGAGCAGCGAGATGGTGACCCCAACCGGCTTGATCTCCAGGTTGTCCACCGCCGCCTTGAACCAGCGCACCAGCTCCGAGTTGGTCACCATGCCGCGCTTGAGCACGAGATTGGTGTACTTCGCGCGGCCCGGCAGGCGGTACGAGAAGCGGTTCTCTCCGCCTTCGTCCAGGTTAACCACCTCCAGCTCGCGGTCCAGCCCGGAGACCTCCTGGAAGCGTGTGTCCAGGTCCGTCTCCCCGGTGAGCTCGAAGCGCACGCGGAAGTGGAATGCGGCGGGTGGATAGTAGGGTTCCACGCAGCCCTATCCATTGGAGATCTTGAGGCCTTCGTGCGCGATCTCGATGGCCTCGATCGCCACCTCGTTGCCGGTCGCCTTCAGGCCCGGCCCTTCCACCTTCACCGGCCAGGCGTTGATGGCGACCCAGGTCATCACCGGCACGTGGGTCTCATCGAGCAGGCTGATGGTTATGTCGCGCCGCTGCACCTTGTTGAGGGACGTCGAGTTGAGCCACTTGAAGAAGTCGTTGTCGTGAGGCGCGATCCCCCGCTTCATCGTGATGTTGTTGTGCTTGGGAATGCCGGGCATCTTGACCGGTCCCATCTCGTTGCGGTTGCCGTCGCGGTATTCGATCACCTGGGTTTCCATCGTCAGGCCGGAAATCTCCGCGAAGCCCATGTTGCTGCCGCCCCACTCCACGCGGAAGTGAAATGCGGGCAGCGGATAATTCGATGCGGCCATGATTGCGTCTCCTGGATGAGAAAGTGCTCCGTTCGTCTGGGCTCACGGCCTAGCTCGCTTCCTGCATCTTGTGCATGAACTGGAGGATGATGAACTCGGCCGGGCGGACGGCGGCCAGCCCGACCTCGATGATCAGCCGGCCTTCCTGGATGTCCGTGTTGGTCATCGTCTTGCCCAGGCCGATGTTGACGAAGAACGCCTGCTCGGGTTTCTCGCCGGCAAGCGCACCATCGCGCCACAAGCCGGTCAGGAAGTTTTCGATCATGCCGCGCACGCGCACCCACGTGTTGGCGTCGTTCGGCTCGAAGACCACCCACGACGAAGACTTCTGGATGGATTCCTCCACCATGTTGAACAGCCGGCGCACCGAGACGAAGCGCCACTCGTTGTCGTTGCCGGCCAAGGTGCGCGCGCCCCACACCAGGTATCCCTTGCCGCTGAAGAACCGGATCGCGTTGATTGACTTGCCGGCCTGCACGTCCACGTTGAGGTCCCCCTGCTGTTCGTTGGTGAGCTGCTCGCTCAACCCGAAGACGCCACTGAGGCTGACGTTCGCGGGCGACTTCCACACGCCGCGCGTGCGGTCCACCGTCGCGTAGACGCCGGCAATGGCTCCGCTCGGCGGGACGCGCGTGGGCCGAGACTTAATGGCTTCCACCAGGCTGCGGTACGCGGGGAATCCGTTGCTCAGCGCCGTTTCTCCCTGACCGACCAGACCGACGGATGCCGAGACGATGGCGTCCATCGCGCGGCTGAAGCGCTCGAAGAGACCCGGAAGCCGCGGCAGCGCCGCCTGCACCTTCTCGACCACTGCAGTGGCGCCGGTTGGGACGTTGCCCGCGGCGTCCTGATAGAGGGAATTGTCAGCCGGCACACTGGTCGGGATGTTCCAAGGGGCCACTCCGAATCCATCGTAGAAGCCGCCGTCCAGGCTCAGCGCGGCCGCTCCAGCTCCGAATCCTTTGGCATAGCCAAAGACGAGCGTGAGGGCCGCGGCCAGGGTGGAGCCGATGACCCGGGTCACCTCCTCGTTGAGCCCCTGGTAGACGTCACTGCCGACTTTCTTGGCATCGTCGTGAATCCACGCATCGGCGGCTGCGGCGATGGAGCGCAGGAATTTGAACACCTCCGTGAGGCTGTCCTTCGCCGCATTCGCTGTCGTGGCGGCCCGCACCGGGGCCAACACGTCATTGAACTTGTCGCGCAGGGTCTTGCCCGCACCGGCGAGGGCGGTCACGTCGGCCGCGACCTTCTTGCGATCGTCGATGGCCGTGCGCACGGATGCGATCAGGTTCCCGATGGTTGCGTCGGTGGTGAGGGTCTCCACCTTCACCTCGGCCGCGGGGTCCATAGGATTCCGGAACAGCTTGATCTGCTCGAACGTCACGACCTTGTCGTGCCGCACCTTCAGCCACGGCGTGTACGCCGCGCCGTATCGCAGGCCGTTGATTCCGATGTTGTCGCGGAATGCGTTGCGGCCCGCCAGCCACTGGGGATCGCCGGTCGGCGACTCCACGAGGTCGAACAGTCCGAAGCGGTCCTGCAGCTTCACGCACTGAGCCAGGGCTTGCTGTTGCAGAACGCCCAGCTCGTCCGCTTTCAGCAGCGCGCCATCGGGGAACAGGATCAGCGTCGGCTCGTCTTCTTTTTCCAGGGCGGCCAGGCCCCCGGAGAACTTGGCGAGCGTCCGGCTTTCTGCGTTGTAGCCACCCACCGACACGATGAAACAAGGCCCGCCACCGTTATCGAAGAAGAGCTGCAGGCTGTCGTACAGGAAGAATCGTGGCGTCGATTCCACGTTGGTGACGGTCGTCCCCTCCCCCAGCGTGACCCGGTAGGCGTCCACCGGGGCCGGTCCGCCGAAAATCTGCTTGAACTCGGGCAGTGATTCGATGCGCACCGGCTTATTGGTCACGCTCTCGCCATCCTTCACGGCCTTCTCCGTGCATCCGATGAATGCCGGAATCGCGGTGGCCACCGGAGCCACCGATGCCGGGAGCACCGGCACCTCGGTTACGTACACACCCGGTGTTTTGATTTCGAGCATGTGTCTCTCCTGACCCGGTTAAGGATTCAGATGTGGAGGGTGACCGTCGGATCGGCCAGGTTGGGGGATGGGTTGGGCAAGTCCTCGAAGCCCTTCACGGGTTCCAGATGGCGCGAGGCTCCGTGGCTGTTGCCGTCTTCCGACAGGAGCGCGATGTTTCGCCGCGGTTCCTGGCGATAGGGAATTCGTCCTGTGTCGTCGGCGTGCCCGGGTCTGGGCACCGTACGGAATTCGAGCACCTGCTTGCCCCCTTCGGCCGCGACGCTGATTGGATCGGAAAAGTAGAGCTCGGCCGACGATGCGCCCGGACCGGGCGTGGGGGGCGACGAGGGGGTTGCATCGCGCGCACGCCGCCGACCCCGGCCCCCGGAATCGGACGTGCCCCCGCCGTCGCCAGCAGGCGGGCCGGCCGCCGGGTCCATCTGCGCGATGCGATAGCGGGTCGAGGCTGCGGTCTGGCTGAGGACGAGCCGGTAGACCCACTGCACGGCTCGCGCCGTGAACTTCAGCGTCAAGGTGGGCGCCGGCGCCGCGCCGGCCAGCGCCTCCGGTGCGAAATACAGGTCCAGCAGCGCGAACCATGGCCCCCCCATACCGCGGCGCACGTAGATCCAGCGCGCCTCACCGCCTTGCGCGGAGAAGCGATAGAGTCCACCTGCAAATCCACGCAGGTCAAAGGTGGACGAGGCCACCCCATCCTTCACTGGCACGGACTCGGTGAATATCACCGTCCCTTCCGGCGTGCGCAGTTGCAGCTCGGCGGTCGCCCCGCCGCCCGGCACGGCCAGCGACGGAAGCAGGCCCCGCGTGACGGTGACCTCTCCGCTCCGCAGGTCGCTCGGCGATTCGCGGTTGGAGAACAGGTGGATCGCCGACCCTGCCTTGGGGGGCAGCTCGGTGAATATGGGGAAGCTCGGATTCGGCATCTCCAGTCCGAACTGGAGGGACACCGGAGCCTCGAACGGGATCTGCGGCACGCCCTGCTCCGTCGCTGAGTAGTGCACGGAAAACCCGCCCGGTTCACGCCGCAACAATGCGCGATGGCCGGCCAGCACCCGCAGGGCAGGCTCCGTTGGCCGCACCTCCATGTCCGGGATGGTGCCCGTTGCGTAGAAGTCGTGTGTGAAGCGGACCTGGAATAGCGTCCTGAACGTATTGGCCACGGCTCTTGCGTCCCCTCGCGCGCCGCGGGCGCGCTCCACCTATTCGCCTGTCTTCACATCCACCGTCAGGATGGGGGTGGCGCGTGCCTGCACCACGCCACGTTGAATCGTGATCATGCTGACCTTGTAGACCACCGAGGGCACATACTTGGCGCCCAGCGCGCCCCAGATGTGGTTCTGGCTCTCGAAATCAAGAGACTCCATCACGATCTGAAGCTTCTCGATCGGGGCCAGCGCCGGATACACGTCCTGGCTGAAGGACGCCTGTGCCTGGAAGAACGAGACCACCGCGGCGATCGAACGCAACGCCTCGCCGGTGGCCACGGTTTCCGGGTTCGCGGCGATCAGGACGTACAGATTCAGCCGCAAGTCCGGCTCGGTGTAATAGACGACACCTCCATTGACCACTTCATGACGCACCTGGCTGCGTTGCGTGCGTTCCTCCTCCACCTTGATCAGGGCCAGGCCCAGGCGAGACGTGATCGCGTTTTCGCCCGTGGCGGAAGCGATCGTGGAAAACGCCAAGGGCGATTCCGCACCGGTCGCCAGGACGTCGCGCAAATATGCGTTCGCCTGGTCCCGCAGGAACTGCAGGGCAAGATCGATCATCGTCGGAGTCCCGATCGGACAGACCACGGCCTACCCGCCAAAGCGGGTGCCGCCATCGAATACAGATTTCAGATCAAACACAGCGGAAGAGAGCACCGCTCACCGGAACCGCACTTCGTCCGGCAATCGGCACAGCGGGCGCGGCCACCGCAGCCCTGGGGTAACTCGACGGCCCCCTCCCCAGATGCTGCGCACCCACGCCAGCGAGCCTCACGCCCCCATTCCTTGCGCGCTCGGCTCTTGTTCGTACGCGGGATTGCCGCGTACTTATCTCCCCTCACTGCTCCACTCGCGGCCCGTGCGCCCCGATCAGGCTGGAGCGCGCAGCGCCGCAGAACGAAACCGCCGATGCCGAAGGTCCGGCGCCGAAACGAGGTGACTTAAAGGGAACAGTGGAACCGGGCTTAACACTGGAATTAGGGGGAAGTCAACTGCCTCACGCAAACCCGCGCCAAATGCGGCGCGCCCGTCGTCGTTCTCTCACGGAATCGCGCCAACGGGCGCAACGGGAGTGCACCCGCGCGCCGACGTGGGCGACGCCAATGGCGCAGGCCATTGATCGAAAGCCTAGTCGAACTGCATGACCAGCCACCTGCCCTTATAGCAGGCAAATACGTCAGAGAGGCCTTCACCGGGAACTGACGTGATAAAGAACGTATCCGCGGGAACTTTCTCCATTTGGAATGATCTCGAGCCTCTATCGAGAGGCACATAGCCCTTAAATGTGGCGG
>OBLQ010000671.1_pt1 | contig 13054 bp, 12 predicted proteins | sample 1519881 | NCBI WGS metagenome assembly OBLQ01 (sample SAMN01911456, study PRJEB22533) | soil metagenome | biome: Soil | place: Malaysia | collected 2012-04-30 | depth DG_metagenome m | reverse complement strand
CAGATGCTCGCGATACGCCTTCAGGATCGTGCCGCACTGCCCGTCAGCGGCGTACGCTCGGTTGCTCCGGAAGCCGACGAGCCCCGAATTCTCGTCGAACCCTTCTCCAAAGTCCTGTTGCACACGCACGTTGCGCTCAAGTTCAGGGAAGAGCCGCGCCATGCCGTGCTCGTAGTTCCAAACGTGCGTACACGTACCTGCACAGCACACGACGCCCTCCCACGCCCAGAAACGGCCGCTGCTCCACCACTCGGTCGTTCCCGTCGCGAGGTTGCAGACCGTGGAGTGCAGCCTGTCAAGCAGCCAATAGGGAAGCGTCGAGTCGTAATACGTCTTGACCCAAAGTTGTGTATTGCCGCTCAGCCGGTCGAAGTCCTTGACGATCGAGCGCATCACCGCCTCGGCGTCCACGTACCAGTTGGCGTACTGGTGGCCGCGCGGGTGGTTGGGGAAGTGCCACGCCAGCACGACGACAAACGTCCTCTTCTCGCCCGACCCCAGCGCAACAGGGTCCGTGATACGGGTTCAAGAACGAATAGGTACCGTCGCCGATCGCGCTGCCGCTGGAAAGGATCCCGAGCGCGAGCGTGCCGGTGTCACGGTTCGCGTCGCCATGGCGCCTCTTCACGTCGTCCAGGCTGCGCACTGTGTCCGCCTGCTCGATGTGGTCGATGTTGATGTGTCCCCATCCCCCGGTCGCAGTGTCGACGATCTCGATCGTCGCGCGCCTGCCCTGCAGGTCGCTGACGTTCCACGCCTCCCAGAGCAGCGCCTCGTCGTTGATCCCGGTCGAACTGCGCACGACCTTTCCGTCGACGAGAAGATTGATGCACTCTTCACCAGGGTGGTTGCCGCCGCCGATCTTGAAGTTGATGTAGTTGCGCTGGATCGTGAACGCCGGCGACGTCAGCCGCCCTGTCTTGCCGTCGCCGTTGTAGTACGTGTTTACCAACCGCTTGCCGACAAAGCCGCTGACCGGGTTTTGGTTACTAAGTGTTCCTGGTGCGGGCCCGGGACCGAACGACTCGCCCTCGACCTTCCAGTCACCATAGGTCGCGCCCTCAAAGTCCTCGACGAGGATCGCCGGTCGTGGATTGGCGGGCTGGTCTTGGAACTCGTCCTCGGCGGGGTCGGCGCTGTGCACAAGCGCCGTAAGTGCCTCCTCCTTGATCGTCCTGGTGTGGCGTCTGCGACCGCCAGGGCTAGCCTCAGCAGACCGCGCGACGGCGTTTTCGAGATGCGCGCGCAGGTCAACGGTCTGCTCTCCACCGGACGTGTTCTTTACTGTCACCTCGAACACCGTCGCGGGGTAGGCCGAGTCCTTTGCGCTCAGAGGAATGAAAGGCGAATAGACGACGCTCTCGACTTCGACTGGGTAAGTGGTGTCCTTATAGTTGACCGTTGCAGTCGGGTACGTGCCGTTGAACGTCACGTCGCTGAATCCTTCGCGGCTCAGTTCCCGTTCGCCGCTGCCGCGCACGTTGACAGAAATGCCGAAGTCGACCGACTTGTCGATCTTCCTCTTTGCGTAGTTGGTCGCGCCGTAACTGAGGAAGTGGTGGTAGTTGAAGACCTCCCAAAGACCGAGCGTCCCGTCGCCCCGGAGGTACATCTGGCCAGCGGCGATTCCTCCGACAGGCATGCCGATCGAGTCGAGTTCGTCCCCGCTCCAAACCTCTTTGGTGCCGCGCTCGAACAGCGACCTTTTCCAGGCCGCGCCCAAGTTTTTCTGTGCAGGAATTTGCTGACCCTGGACGACGATCGAGCCGTCTTCGAAGATCGCGAGGATGTGACGCCTCGCACCAAGGCCGAGGGCAGCGCCTCCCGCCATTTTGAGCAACGATCTACGACTGACTTCTGCCATGTTCTTTCCTCGTCTGGCAGTGTAGCGCAATGGACACGCCTGTTTGTACGGCGCCTGCCGTGGAAACAACACGGGGAAGTAACATAGGGGCACACATGCCCAACTACGACATCCAGACCGACGTACTGTTCGGTCACCACGAAGTCATCGACCTTCCCTCACTCGTCACCTCTTCCGACCACCCCTGGTGGAACAAGACCCTGACCCAGGTGAACGACAGCGTCGTCCGTCTGGGCGTGCTGCACGGCGAGTTCCACTGGCACAAGCACGACAATGACGACGAGTTCTTCTTCGTCGTCGACGGCCGCCTCTACATAGACCTGGAGGACCAGACCATCGAACTCGGCCCGCAGCAGGGCGCGACCATCGGCAAGGGCGTGATGCACCGGCCCCGCGCGCCGCAGAAGACAGTCGTCCTCATGATCGAGACCAGCGCCATCGTCCCGACCGGCGACTAACACAAGGAGTCCAGGACGCTGCCTATCGCGAAGTGGGCCCTAGCCTAGCGGCCGCAACCCGCAAAGGCGTCCACGGGTAGATTCTGCGCATGGATCCGATCCGAGAGCTCGATATCCTCATCCGGGCGAAGTACCCGATCGTGTACGTCGTCAGTTGGGAGGAGCACCGGGTCGAAGAGGCGATCAAGGCGATCACGGAGAAACTCTCCAGGAAACTGCACACCTGGAGCGTGACCCAGGGAATGAGGCCCGCGGTCACCCGCACCGCCGGGCCGGCCAAGCCTTCTAGCCTCCCTAGTGAACTCGAGGCGCTCGCGCAGATCCACGAGGCCGAGGAGTTCACGGTCTTCATCCTCAAGGACTTCCACGCCTATATGAAGGACTCGCGCGTCGTGCGGCTGCTGCGCGACCTTGCGACGCGGCTGCGAGGCCGCGCCCAGACGCTCTTCATCCTCTCTCCAGTCCTCAACCTGCCGACGGAACTGGAGAAGGACGTGACGGTGATCGAGTTCCCGCTCCCCGACGCCGCCGACATCTCCAAGCAACTCGATGAGGTCATTAAGGCGATGAAGGGAAACAAGAGCGTCGACGTCACATTGGAGGACGAGATGCGCGAACTCATGGTCCACTCCGCGCAGGGCCTCACGCGCGAAGAGATCGAGAGCGCCCTCGCAAGGAGCCTCGTCGAACAGAAGAAACTCTCGGTCGACACGATCATCGAGGAGAAGAAGCAGATCGTCCGCAAGACAGGGATGCTCGAGTTCTATCCGGCGGACCGGTCGCTCAAGGACGTGGGTGGCCACGAACTCCTCAAAGAGTGGCTCGAAAACCGCTCCAAGTCGTTCACCGACGCTGCGAGGGAGTTCGGCATCCCTGCGCCGCGGGGCATCCTTATCCTCGGTGTCCAGGGCTGCGGCAAATCGCTGATTGCGAAAGCGATCGCCGCGACGTGGAACCTACCGATGCTCAAGATGGACGTCGGCCGCATCTTCGGCAGTTACGTCGGCCAGAGCGAGCAGAACATGCGCCGTGCAATCTCCATTGCCGAGTCGCTCGCACCGTGCGTCTTATGGATGGACGAGATGGAGAAGGGGTTCGCCGGCGTCAGCGGCGGCAACGTCAGCGACAGCGGCACCACCGCGCGCGTCTTCAGCACGTTCCTCACATGGATGCAGGAAAAGACGAGGCCGGTGTTCCTAGTGGCGACCGCGAACGACGTCTCTGCGCTGCCGCCCGAACTCCTTCGCAAGGGCCGGTTCGACGAGATCTTCTTCATCGACCTGCCCGAGATCGAAGACCGAAAGGAGATCTTCAAGATCCACCTCAAGCGGCGCGGACGCAACCCCGCAAAGTTCAAAGTCACTGAGTTGGCGAAGTCGAGCGCGGGGTTCAGCGGGGCAGAGATCGAGCAGGTCATCATCGCCGCCCTGAACAACGCCTTCGACGCAGGGCGCGAACTGTCCGTCAAGGACATGATGGAAGAGTTAGAGCGCCAGGTTCCGCTCAGCCGCATGATGGCGGAAGAGATTTCCGAACTGCGCAACTGGGCCCGCCTGCGCGCGCGCCCGAGTTCCAAGTACGACGGCGAAGTCTAGCCGTGTGCCCTAGTGCACCACTTAGAACCGTAGGTTTCCGTCTTTACCCGTAGTGCAACTGTTGGTCACCGATCCGGTGTGGACTTGGCGCGAATGGCTCAAGCAGAACTTGGGCAAGCGCGACCTCGTCTGCCTCGACACCGGCGACGCCGACCACGGGCCACCCGGCCGCGCGTTCCTTTTGCGGGGCGGAAAAGTGAGGGCGTGGCGCCTGGTCGGGTCGGTCTATTCCAACAGAAACCCGGTCGACCTGCTCGCGGGCGCGGCGACAATGCTCGCCAGCGCCGCCAAGGACGCGGTCGTGCTCTCGTTCGCCCTGCGCGAATCGCCCGTCCTACGCCAAATGGCGCTCGCCCTCGCCGAGATGTGCCAACCGGACGAGATCCTGCTTCCAAAGGGCTCGCAGTTCGTCAACGAGCCGTGGCCGGTGATGGCGACGACGCACGAACTACCCAAGTCGCTGCCGGAATCGGCGCAGACCGCGCAGCGCCGCGCGCAGTGGCTCGAAATGCTCGAGCGAGCACTCGATCGATCTGCGCAAGACTGCGCTCTACGGAGTGCGACTGTGGTCCGGGCGCACGATGGAGGGCTCGCCCTTCGACCGCCTGGGCGTCCACGTCGAATCTGTCGGCAAGACCCTGCTCGTCGTCGCCGAGCACGAGCCGGAGGCGTCGCTCGTCAACGAAGCGCTCAACCTTTCGCACACGTCGAAACTTAGCCTCGTCTCACCGACCGCGTACGACGGCCTTGTCTGCAGTTTCGTGCGTGGCGTCGGCGAGGACTTCGGTATCGGCGTCATCAAGAGCATCGACTTTGCGGAGAGGTCGATGAAGGCGCTCAACACCGCGGTCGCCCCTGCGCCCGTTTCGATGGTGCGCGTCGGCTCGGTGAGGATCGACGAAACGGGGAAGGAGACCGGCGAGACAAAGCCGTGGACGGTATAACTCCCTGCGATGCGCCTCTTTCTCTTGCGGCACGGTCAGACCGCCTGGAACTCTGAGAAGAGGGCGCAGGGCCACTGCGACACTGAACTGGACGAGACGGGGATCGCCCAGGCGGATTCGATCGCGGCCTTCCTTTCCACGCGCGAGGTCGGAACGGTTCATACCAGCGACCTGCGCCGTTGCCTTCAGACCGCTGAGCGCGTCGCCGCCGCCTGTAGTGCGCCGCTCATCAAGACGCCGCTCCTAAGAGAGCGGAACTTCGGATCGTTGGAGGGTCGTCCTTATGACGAGGTGCGTACAGCAATACAACAAAAGGCTGTACAAATCGGATGCTCGAACTTCGATGCGCGCCCTGAAGGTGGCGAATCGTTCCAGGACGTCTGGCACCGGCTCGACCCGTTCGTCGCTTCCCTTGGGCAGGAAGGACAGGTCCAGACGGTGGTGTCCCACGGGGGCACGATCGGGCTGTTGATCGCAAAACTGATCGAGGCGGGCCCCGCCTCCGCCCGCAACTTCCGAATCAGCAACTGCTCGCTGACCGAACTGCAGCGACGGGAGGACAACAGTTGGACGCTCGTCCGTCTCAACGATTGCTCGCACTTGGAGAAGACTGATGAAGGTCTGGGAATCGGCGCGTAGAGCGCTACCGATCTTCGGGTCGGTCGTCCTGCTTTCTTTGGCGTTCCCGCCCGCGAACGTCTCGCTGCTCGTGCTCGTCGCGCTCGCGCCGTGGTTTGCCTCCTTGCGCGACACGGACGCGCGCGGATCGAAGAAGTCGGGCTACCTCTTCGGATTCCTGTACTTCCTTTTTCAGATGTTCTGGCTCGTCCCGTTCGTCTCGCACTGGACGGGCAGCATCGCTTTGGCGGTGGTTCCGTGGGTGGTGGCCGCAGCGGCGGCGGGCTTCTACTACATGCTCGCCGGCTGGCTCGTCTATCGCTGCTGGCAGCGCAAGGCGCTCTGGGCGATCCCTCTTGTGTGGTCCGGCGTCGAGGCGTTTCGCAGTTACATCATCGGCCTTGCGTTCCCGTGGGGCCTGGTCGCGTTCCCGCTGTGGCGCTATCCGGCCGTCGTGCAGCACGCAGCGTTCGGCACTATCTTCTTTGTCAGCGCGACCGTCGTGTTCATCAACGTGCTTGTTGCGTGCGTGATATGGCCCAAAGAGGGGATGCTCACCCAGCGCGCAGGTTTCCAGTCGGGGATCTTCCTCCTGATCCTTCTCATGTACTCGCTGCTGCGATACAACTCGACCAACGCAGGCCCGGACAAGAAGGTGTACACCGTCGGCCAGACGGGCGTCGACGTCGCGTTCGGAAACCCGAAGGACGTCGAGCGGAACCTCCAGACGGCGGTGGACACTCTCATGGGCGCTGCGTCCCTCAACAAGTCGAGCGTCCTCATCCTGCCCGAGGGCGTGGCGATGGCGAGCGTCTCCGTCCCGCCCGAGGGCCCGGTCCACCCTGTCGATGGCCTGGCCGTCGTCTTCGGCGGGAACAGGGTGGAGGGCGATGACACGTTCCAGACCGCCTATGCCTACGACGGAACCTGGAAGTGGGCTGACAAGACGCGGCTCGTGATTTTTGGAGAATACGTGCCTCTGCGCGACACGCTGCCCTTCCTCCAGGACTTCGACCTCCCAAGCGGCGACCTTACGCCGGCGAAGAAACTCAAGACATTAGAAGTGGACGGCGTGAAGACGGGAACCTTGCTTTGTTTCGAGGGGCTTTTCCCAGACCTCGCGGAGCGGCACTGCCGCAACGGTGCGCAGGTGCTCGCTGTGATGTCGATCGACGACTGGTACCAGGGGACCCCGGCGCCGGAGCAACTCTCGGGCTCCTCCGTCTGGCGGAGCATCGAGTCAGGTCTGCCCGTGCTTCGTTCGGCGAGCCTGGGTACGAGCCTCGTCACCGACTGCCGCGGACGCGTGCCTATCATGGCGCCGGTCGGCAAGACCGTTCCGCTGCGGGTCGAGGTATCGGTGCCCGCGAAGTCCGACGCATTCGACTATCGGTTCGGCTTCGTCTGACTGTGCTGGCTCTCGATCGCCTGGGTGTACTTCGAGCGCTATTTCGGTAGGATCGGGCCGCGCAAGGATTGAGGAGCGGGCGCGCGCAGACCGACAATAGAGCGTGCCTTCGCCGCGCCGAGAACGCCGAGACCCACTGCCGGACATCGTCGTCGGAAACGTGCCTGCGCCTGTCCTCACCACCTTTTGCGAGGACCAGATCAAGGCAGTGCGCGCGGCGGTCAAGAAGTCGCGCAGGCACTCGATCGACCTCCGCTTCACGATCCCGCTGCCGTTCTCCTCGTTCTACTTCGTGCTCCTTGCGGGCCGCGACACACGGCGCGAGACCGTCTCGGTCGAGGAGGAGCGGCGCGCGAGAATGGGCGGAGGCGTCCGCTCGGCGTTCTACGCTTTTCTGTTCGTGGGCCTCTTCATCGCCTGCCTCGCGCTGCTCTATGTGATCAAGTCAGAAATGGGCATCGACCTCTTCAAAGGCCACCTCAAGGACTACCTGCCTTTTTGGCGCTAGATCCTGCCCGTCAGATATGGCAAGCAGCCGTCAATAACGCAACTAGGACCCTGGGCCCCGAGTGCCATTCTTCACTAGGGGAACTCCAGCCATGGTCGCACGATACAACGAGGTCATCTTCGCCGGCGGGCTCTGCACACTGGTCAACGAGGCCGCAGCCCACTCCCCAAGCGAATCCTGGCACCCGGCGAAGAGCGAGATCGAACACCTTGTCTCCCTGGGCGCAACGATCCATTCGTCGTGCGCCGAATTGCGCGGGTCGATGGCCTTCAGCGACTCGTGCTTCGAGCCCTTTCTGACATCGCTTGTCTCTAGGGGCGTCGCAGAGTGCTTCGTGCTCTCCACCTGCAACCGCGTCGAACTCTATGCGGTCGCTCGGAACCATGACGTGCTGCTCCAGGCGCTCTCCGCACACTGCGGACGACCTGCCGAGGAACTCTCGCGGATGCTACAGAAGCGCAAGGGACCTGAGGTCGTGAGCCACCTGTTCAGCGTCTGCTCCGGGATCGACTCCGCCGTCCTTGGCGAGACGGAGATCGTCAGCCAACTCAAAACGGGATGGCAGATCGCGGAAGACGCAGGGACGGTCGGTCCGATCCTGGGCACCGTCCTTCGGATGGCGCTCGCGACGGGCAAGCGCGTGAGGAGCGAGACGACGATCAGTCGAGCCGTCACGTCGATCGCGTCTCTGGCTATGCGGGAAGCAAGCAGGCGCGCGAAGGGGCTGCACGACAAGCGGCTGCTCATCGTCGGTGCGGGCGCCGCGGCGATGTCGGCGGTCAAGTACCTCGTCGAGCACCTGCCCGCAGAGGCGGTGGTGCTCAACCGCTCGCCGATGAACTTGCGCACCTCCTCCACGCTCATCCGTGGCACGGTCGGAACGCTTGAGCAGATCAAAGAGGAAGTCGATCGTGCGGACGTCATCGTCACGGCGGTCGGTTCGGGGATGACGGTCATCGAACGCGCCCTCGTTGAATCTTGCTCCAAGAAGGCGCGCGTCTTCATCGATCTGGCGGTCCCGGCGAACATCAAGCGAGACGTCGACGGTTGCAACAGCGCGGTGCTTCTCGATATCGAAGGCCTCAAGAGGGAGTGCCAACTTAATTCGGCAAAGAGGATGGAGGCGCTTCCGGCGGCGAAGTTCATCGTCGCGCGCGAGACGGCCAAGGCGGTCCAGACTTTGAGGTCGCGCACCGCGTCCTCTTGCATCAAGGCGCTCGTCGAGCGCGGCGACAGGGTCGTCGAGAACACGCTCGCGCACATGGAGCCGAAGATGCGGCGCCTCGACGACAGCGAGAAGTCGCTCGTCCGCGAGGCCGTGCGGCGCGCCGTTGGCGGCCTTTTGGAAGATCCGATCACGGCCCTCAAAGACCCTATCGAAAACGACACCGCGCGGGCGGCCGCGCTGCGCATTTTCGATCTGGAAGGTGCGCTTTGAGCCGTGTGAGGCTCGGTACGCGCGGTAGCGCGCTCGCGCTCAGGCAGGCGGACACCGTCAAGACCAAGATCAAATCGCTCGACCCGTCGATCGACGTCGAGATCGTCACGGTGCGGACCAGCGGGGACAAGGGCGACCGCACGAGGCTCGGCGCGTTCGTCGGCGAACTGCAGACCGCGCTGCTCGACGGAAGGGTGGACGTCGCACTGCACTGTCTGAAAGACCTTCCGACGACGCATGTGGAGGGGACGGCGATCGCCGCGCACCTGCAGCGCGACGCCGTCGATGACGCTTTCGTCACTAAAGGGGCCGATTGGCGGGCGCTGCCTGCTGGCTCGGTCATCGGGACGGGAAGTCTGCGCAGGACCGCGCAGATAAGGCGACTGTGTTCCGGCGTCGAGTTTCGCCCGCTCGTCGGCAACATCGATACGCGGCTGCGCAAACTTGGAGAAGGCGAGTACGACGCGATCGTCATCGCCGTCGCGGGGCTCGACCGCATGGGTTGGAGCCAGAGTGGCTCGTTGACCTCGCACCCTGGGCTGACCTACGAAACGATCTCGGTGGAGCAAGTAGTCCCCGCCGTCGGGCAGGGCGTGCTCGTGCTCGAAGTCCGAGAGGACGATGCGTCGACGAACGCGCTCGCACACAGACTCAACGATGGATTGACCGAGACCTGCGCGCGCAGCGAGCGCGCGTTTCTGGGGCGGTTCGGCACCGGATGCTCGCTGCCGATCGGTGCGCTGGCTCGCAAGACGGACGAGGGATATTCGCTCATCGCTCGAGTCGTGAGCCCCGATGGCGAGACCTGCCTGGACACGCGCGTCGATTGGCGCGAAGGGGCCCCGGAGGACGCGGGGTTGCGGGCTGCAAAGATCCTGATCGACCAGGGCGCGATCGAACTCCTTGGAGCGGGGGTGCTGGACAGGTGAGACCGCTGGAAGGGAAGACCGTCGTCGTTACGCGGCCTGCTCACTCGGCAACGCAGTTCGTCGAGGCGCTCACTTCGCTAGGCGCGGTGGTCGACCTTCTGCCCGTGACATCGATCGCTCCTCCGGACGACGTCGCGCCTTTTGTCGACGCAGTCAAGGGGCTCGATGGCTTTGACTGGGTCGTGCTCACCAGCGTCAACGCGGTCGACGCGCTGTTGCGGGTGCTGCAGGAGAGCGCCGTGCCGTTGGCCGTTCTTCAGTCGCGCAAGATCGCCGCGATCGGACCGGCCACCGCGGCTGTGCTCCGCGAAAACGAGTGCCCTCCTGACGTCGTCCCGCAAGAGTACGTCGGGGAAGGGCTGATACGCGCGCTGCCGGACCTCGCGGGCAAGCGAGTGCTTCTCCCGCAGGCTGACAACGCCCGGCCGTTCCTGCGCGAGGCGCTACAAGAAGGCGGCGCGGTTCTCACTTGCGTCGACGCGTATTCGACGAAGACCGCAGACTTTGACATTCCCAGGGGCCCAGCGCCTGAGTACCTCACTTTGACGAGCGGGACCGGCGCGAAGACCGTGCTCGACGCCGCACGAAAGGCGTGCCGCGACGATTGGCTGAACGACACTGTTGCCGTCTGCATCGGGCCCGTCACGGCGCAGGCCGCAGTCGAGGCAGGCGCAAAGCGCGTCGAGGTCGCGAGCGACCACACGACGGTCGGCCTCGTCGCGAAGATCAAGGAACTGGAGGCGTCGCATGCCCGGGTTTGAGCGACTACGGCGACTGCGTCGCACGCAGAGCCTGAGGACTCTGTTCGAAGAGACAAGGGTGGAGCCGCGCAACCTGGTCTATCCCGTCTTTGTACGCGAAGGCATCTCGTCGCCGGAGCCGATCGCCGCGATGCCGGGCCAGTCGAGACATCCGGTTTCAGATTTGCCGGACATCGCCAAGCGTGCGCTGGATCTCGGCGTCCGGTCGTTCCTGATCTTTGGGATTCCGACGTCGAAGGGCCCCGGTGCAGAGTCGTCGTACGACGACAAGGGGGTCGTGCAGAGCGCAATATCTGTGCTCAAGAGCAAGGCGCCTGACCTCGTCGTGATGACCGACGTGTGCGTATGCGCCTACACCGACCATGGCCACTGTGGCGTCGTGGTGGAGGAGCAGGTCGACAACGATGCGACGCTCGAGATTCTCGCGAAGATGGCAGTGTCGCACGCGGCTGCCGGTGCTGACATCGTCGCGCCGTCTTCGATGATGGACGGGCAGGTCGCCGCCCTCAGGCAGGGGCTTGACGCGCACGGGTTTTCGCAGACCGCCGTCATGGGATATTCCGCGAAGTTCGCGTCGGCCTACTACGGCCCGTTCCGCGAGGCGGCGGACTCGGCGCCTTCGTTCGGCGACCGCGCTTCTTACCAGCACGACTTCCACAATGCGCGCCACGCTCTGCGCGAGATCGAAGAGGACATCGCCGAGGGCGCGGACGTCGTGATGGTCAAGCCTGGCCTTGCCTACATGGACATCGTCCGCGCGGCGAGAGAGATGTGCGATCTGCCGCTGGCCGTCTACAGCGTCAGCGGCGAGTACTCGATGTTCAAGGCTGCGGCGGAGAAGGGCCTTCTGGACGAACGAAAGGTCGTCACCGAGACGCTTACCGCCTTCCGGCGCGCGGGCGCAGACCTAATCATCACCTATTACGCTTTGGAGGCGTCTCATTGGCTGAACAACAACTGAACCTTTACGCAACATACAAGTACACCGACGCATACTTCGGCCTCGATGCCGCCAAGCGGACGTCCGTCCGCGAGAAGATCGCCAAGACCGTCACCGGCCTTGCGCAGGCGACGCACCTTTACAGTGTCTTTCCCGCACGGTGCGAGGGAGACTTTCTCGTTTGGAGCGCGCTGGTCGCCGAGGAGGACGGCGTCGCTGGCGAGTTCCTCACGAAGTACCAGGAGCAGATGGAGGACCTGCGCGCATACGCCCAGCCCGTCGAGAGCCTTTGGGGCTTTACGCGCCCTTCGATGTACGCGCGCGGCAAGACCGAGCAGGACATCGACCCGTTCGAAGGCGACCGCCGCACCTACTTCGTCATTTACCCGTTTAGCAAGACCAAGGACTGGTACGTGATGTCGATGGACGCGCGGCAGGGGATGATGAACGAGCACATCAAGAAGGGCAAGGAGTACCCCGACGTCCGACAGTTGCTGCTTTACTCGTTCGGGCTCCAGGACCACGAGTTCGTCGTCAGTTATGAGATGGACGAACTCGTCATGTTCAGTAAACTGGTCCAGGAACTCAGGGCGACGCAGGGCCGCCTCTACACGCTCCTCGACACGCCGATCATCACGGCGGTCCACCGGACTGTGGACCAGTTCGTCAGAAAATGACCACACAGACCTCACTTTCGGAAAGGCTGCTCGACCAGGCGGTGCGCGTCATGCCAGGCGGGGTGAACAGCCCCGTCCGGGCGTTCAAGTCGGTCGGCGGCAAGCCGCTCTACATCGACCGCGCAAGCGGAAGCCACATCTGGGACGCAGACGGCAACGAGTACATCGACTACGTCGCCTCGTGGGGCGCGATCATTACGGGCCACGCTGACCCGGAGATCGTTTCGGCGGTCTCTGCTGCGGCCGCGAAGGGAACAAGTTACGGAGCCCCGCACAAGGGCGAGATCGCGCTGGCAGAGGAGGTCGTCTCGCGCGTTCCCGGCATCGAGATGGTTCGCTTCGTCAACTCTGGGACCGAGGCGACGACCGCTGCGGTGCGCCTTGCACGCGCCGCGACCGGTCAAGACAAGATCATCAAGTTTGAGGGCTACTACCACGGCGCGGCCGACTGTCTGCTCGCCAAGGCCGGCTCGGGAGTCGCGACGTTCGGTCTGCCCGACAGCGCTGGCGTGCCGGAGGGTGCCGCCAAGACGACGATCACGGTTCCCTACAACGACCTAGGCGCAGTGCGCGCGGCGCTCGAATCGAACAAGGGCGAGACCGCCGCGGTCATCGTCGAGCCGGTGGCGGGCAACATGGGCTGTGTCCCTCCTGCCGAGGGATTTCTGCAAGGCTTGCGCACGCTCTGCGACGAGTTTGGGGTCTTGCTTATTGTCGACGAAGTCATGAGCGGGTTCCGTGTCGGACACGGCGGCGCGATCGAGCGCTTCGGCGTCCGTCCAGACATCGCGTGCTTCGGCAAGGTGATCGGCGGCGGGCTCCCCGTTGGCGCGTATGCGGGCAGCCGAGAACTCATGTCGCAGGTCGCTCCGGTCGGTCCCGTGTACCAGGCGGGAACGCTCTCCGGCAACCCG
>OBLQ010000670.1_pt1 | contig 13066 bp, 13 predicted proteins | sample 1519881 | NCBI WGS metagenome assembly OBLQ01 (sample SAMN01911456, study PRJEB22533) | soil metagenome | biome: Soil | place: Malaysia | collected 2012-04-30 | depth DG_metagenome m | reverse complement strand
AGCATCTGAAGCAGTTGCATGCCCATCAGTCCGCTCAGCCCGAAAATCTCCATTGCAGAAGTCGGCACTGATTGGTCGATTCTTGCCAGCGCTCAGAGCCCGAAGACTTGCCCCTGGTGTACGACGTCCTTCGCGCCATAGGCGGGATTGGTGTGGTTGAGGTGGATGAACCACACTGCGCCTTTGCACCCTTTGAGCAGCGCCCTGGTCACCGGGATCATCGGGTGCGGGATTTGCGAGATGTCGCGCCCGCCGACCTCCGCCGGCGACGAGAACGTGCCGTCAAGAATCAGATAGTCGTTTTCGTTGGCGACGGTGCGTATGTCGCGGTCCCACTGCTCCCACCTGTCGATGTCGGGGATGAACACCGCGCTCTTGTGCGGCCCCTTGATGACAAATCCGAATGTGTCGGTGAACTCGTGCCGGTGCGGAACGCTCATCGCCGTCACCTCCAGTCCCTCCGCGACCTTTACCGGCTTGTCGGGCTCGATCGTATGGAAGTCGAGGTTCTTGTTGTCGATCAGCGCCTTCCATGGCTGGTTCGAGTCCAGAAACGAGTACATCTTTGCGCTTCCGTAGGTCGGCACGCCCTTCCAGTCCGCCGACTCGCGACCAAAGTACATCAGTCCTGTGTAGTGGCCGATGTGTCCGTGCGTCAGGAACACGCCCGTCGGCTTGACTCCGCCGTTGAGTTCTTGGATCTGCGCCGGCATGTCAGGCGTTGCGTCAAAGAGGATCGACTCGCCCGTCTCCGGGTTGCGGACACCGATGCAAGAGACGCGCTCCGGCTTGCCCTTTCGCTTCTCCACGCAGCACGCCTTTTCGCAACCCAACTGAGGAAACCCAGCGTCCTGCGCAACGCCAAGTACGATGAGTTCCCAGTGTGGCTGTGAGGTCGTCATGAGGATTCCGAGCGCGGCACAGATCAGCATTGCCCAATCTACCTCTGCGATGCACGCAGGACTGCGCGGAGGAGCCGCGACTCGTCAGGGTCTCAGCCGCGCGCTGCCAGTTTGACTTTGAAAGTCTTCTCTTGGCCTTTCGACCACACCTTGATCTCCGCCTCGTCGCCCGGCTTCTCGTCCATCATCGCGCGGATGTAGTCGATGTTCGTTTCGATCGGGCGCCCGTTGATCTCGCGAATCACGTCGTACTCGCGGATCCCCGCCTTGCTGGCTGGCAGGCCGGGGAAGACGCGTAGCACGGCGACGCCAGAGTGAGGAACGTCGGTCGTGCCGGACTTCTTCGCAAGGTCGGCGCGGTCCTGGGGGTCGGTGAGTGTGAAGGCGGGGCCCGTCGGCTCGATCCCGAGCACCGCGTAGCGGACTTTGCCGTGGTCGATCAGGTCGTTGATGATGCGCTGGACGTGCGCGCTCGGTATGGCAAAGCCTACGCCAGAAGACACGCCTGCCAAGGTGGCGATCGATGAGTTGATTCCGATCACCTCACCCTTCGAGTTGCACAAGGCGCCTCCCGAGTTGCCGCGGTTGATCGCCGCGTCGGTCTGGATCGCATCGATGAGCACCGGGTCGCCCGTAAAGTCCAGCCACCGGTTCTTAGAACTGATGACGCCGACGCTCACCGAGTTGTCGAAGCCGAGTTGGTTCCCCACGGCGATCACCCAGTCGCCGACTTCGATCTTGCTGCTGTCGCCGAACGTGGCGGGCACCAGGTTCTGAGCCTCGACCTTGATGACCGCGAGGTCGCTCACCGGGTCGACCCCGACGACCTTCGCCGTGTAGCCGCGCTCGTCGCTTGTGCGCACCGTCAAGATGTCCACTGGTACGACCGTCGACCTCTGTCGCGGATTGCGGACCACGTGTGCGTTGGTCACGATGTACCCGTCTGACTGCACGACCACGCCGGACCCGCTCGCTGTTGGGATCACGACCGAGCCTGAGCCCCGCATTGCCGTGTCGATGCTCACCACGCTGGGCATCACGCGCCGTGCCGCTGCAGTAAAGTCGAAGGGGCTGCTTGAACCGTCGTCTTTTGCGAACTCGGACCGGGTCGCGACGTTGCTGGCTTGGGCCTGGCGCGCCTCCATCCAGCGGTTGACCGATAGCGCGCTGAACACCCCCGCGAACACCACGAGGAAGATCACGGCCACTGCCTTGAGCCCGAGTCCGCCACTCACTGCCTTCTTATACTCTGATCGACCCCGGTCCAGTTTCATAGCCCAAAGGTAGACTCCAGTCCTTGGGCGAACCTCTTCCACCGCTCGTAGGCCTCTCCTCCCCCGAACTTGTCGACACCCTGGTCGGGATCGGTCAACCTGCGTTCCGCGGCCGCCAAGTCGCCCGCTGGATCTACGGAAAGGCGGCACAGGAGTTCGAGGCCATGAACAACCTGCCCAAGGCTCTTCGCGACGAACTCCAGCAAAAGTTCCAGGTCTCGCCGCTCCGGGTCGCAAAGCACCTCACCTCAAGCGACCAGGTCGAAAAACTGCTCGTCGACGCTGGGGACGGCGAGGTCTTCGAGTGCGTGCTTCTGCCTTACCGCGACCGAGTCAGTTGCTGCATCTCTTCCCAGGTGGGATGTCCCATGGCCTGTACCTTCTGCGCCACCGGCCTCGGCGGCTTCGACCGCAACCTCACGGCAGGGGAGATCGTCGGTCAATACCTGCTCCTGCAGTCCCTTACCAGGCGCCGAATCGGCCACGTCGTCTTCATGGGCATGGGTGAGCCGCTCCTGAATCTTGACCAAGTGGTCAAGGCTCTCCACCTGCTTCACGACGAGGTCGGTCTCAGCATGAGGCACATGACTGTCTCGACCGTCGGTATCGTGCCCCAGATCAGGAGCCTGGCGGAGATGCGCCTGCCGATCCACCTGGCTCTTTCGCTCCACTCCCCCCTCGACGAGGTCCGCGACCGCCTCATGCCGGTCAACCAGAAGTGGCCCGTGAAAGAGGTCGTCGGAGCAGTTCGCGACTATGCGTCCGCAACCCGCCGCAAGGTCACCTTCGAGTACCTGCTCATCGACGGGGTCAACGACACGCCCGACCAGGCCGACGCCCTCGCGGCACTCGTGAAGGGACTTCCGTCCGTGGTGAACCTGATTCCGTTCAACACAGTGGACACCGAGCAAGGCTTCGCACGTCCAAAACGTGAACGGGTACAGGCTTTCCGCCGTAGGCTAGAGTCGCACGGCACCAACGTAACGGAGAGGGTCGAGCGCGGCCACGACATCGCCGCCGCGTGCGGCCAACTCGCAGGACAGCACACAGGCCGGTTCGCACGGAGGAAACAGGGATCGGAACTCCCCATCGTCTCATAGTTGCGCTACTCCTGGCCCTTGCGGTCGGGTGTGGGCCCGGCACCGCCCAAAAGAAGCGGGTCGCCAAGAAGGACGAGGCCGGAACGACAGCGATCCAGACAGGCCAAGCCAAGGTCTCCCTCCCCGGCGCATGGACGATGGACGTTGACGACTCCCAGATCAAGTTCACCGGAGAAAACGACTCGACAGCGGTCGTCCAGGGCGTCAAGGGCACGCTCATGAAGGACGGAAAGGTCGCCAGCCACTTCGTCGCGAAGGACGGCCACGCCGACACATCGACGGGCAGGCTCGTCCTAACTGGGAGCGTGCGAATAACTTCGGAGCGAGACGGGGTGGTCCTGACCGCGGACAAGGTCACTTACGACGAAAAGACAGCGCTGGTGATCGCCGAGGGCTCGGTGACGGTCCAATCCGACGCATGGATGTCCGGTCCGCACCGGTCGCTCGTCGCGCCGCCCGCGCTGGATAAGATCGGGACGCCCGATAGGTTTGGATTATGAAGACGAAACGGAGTTTGTTACTGGCGGTTCTCGCGCTCGCTTGTGTCGCGGTCGCCGTGCAGGATCAGGACAAGGGAGTCCTGCTCGTGGACAAGAATGGCAATTTCAAGATCTACGACGCGCCGAGTTCGCTCTTCGACCTTCTGGAGAGCGGCGACATTTCTTTCAAGGCCGAAGGTTCGCCGATGCGCGGCTTCTCCAAGCAGCAGGGCCTCACGTTCTCCGCCAAAAAGATGGAGGGATACGCAAAGCGCACGAGCGACGGAAACTTGAGGCTCCAGAACGGGACGGCAACGGGCGATGTCGTCATGGACGTCAAGTCCTCGGTCGAGGCGGCCCAGACCACCACCTCTTCCCACATCGAGACGCAGTCTCTCAAGATGACCGAGACCGACACAGGCACGACCGTCGTCTTCCCGGGCCCGTTCCTCTTCAACAACAGCCTCACGACGACGAACTTGGAGCGCACGATCCAACTCAAGGCGCCCTCGGGCACTTTCCTCCTGCCCGTGCTTGACCAGACGGCGGGAATGAAGAACCCGTTCCTCCACGCCGACGTGAAGGGCCCTGTCGACGTGCTCGTAGTCTCGAAGACAAAGACCGACAGGGGCACAAGCCAGTGGACGGTCCACGTGGTGTGCGACTCGGTCACCTACGACGCCAGCGACCGCACGTTGAGGCTCCTGGGCAACGTGAAGGGAGACGTGACGACCCAGCCCGCCACGGGAGAGCCGTTCGGGTTCGACGTCAACGTCGATTGGATCACAATCCTGCTGGACGACAATATGATGTGGAAGGACGTGCGGATGGGCAAGGGAGGCGTGCAGTCGAAGGGCGGCGGGCAATGAAGATCGGCGCCGATGGGCTCGTCAAGGCCTACAGGGGCAGGCGCGTCGTCGATGACGTCACGTTCAGTTTCAGCCAAGGCGAGGTGGTCGGTCTGCTCGGGCCCAACGGCGCGGGCAAGACCACGACGTTCTACATGATCACCGGGCTCATCCAGCCGACCGAGGGGCGAGTGCTGTTCGACGACAGCCCGGTCACCGGATGGCCGATGTACAAGCGCGCCCGCGCTGGAGTCGGCTACCTCGCGCAGGAGAGCAGCGTCTTCCGCAACCTCAGCGTGTCCGACAACATCCGACTCGTCCTCGAGGCCGGTGGGCTTCCGCACAAGGAGATCGACGAGAGGATCGAAAAACTCTCCAAGGAACTCCATATCGAGAAGATCATGGACAGCAAGGGACGCGTCCTCTCAGGAGGCGAGCGGCGCAGGGTGGAGATCGCACGCGCGCTCGCGACCGAACCGAAGTTCATCCTCCTCGACGAGCCCTTCACCGGCATCGACCCGGTGACGATCGAAGAATTGCAGACGATCATCCACCGCCTTGCGCGGCAGGGCATCGGCATCCTCATCACCGATCACAACGTCGGAGCGACCCTCTCCATCACCGACCGAAACTACATCCTGATCGACGGCAAGATCATCGCGGAAGGCACTCGCGAACAGATCGAGCACAACGAACTGGTTCGCAGGCACTACCTGGGCGAAGGCTTCCAGCGTCCGGAGGATGCGGACGCGTGAAGCGCGTTGACTGGCTCGTCATCGGCGAACTCATCGGCCCCTGGGTCTTCGGCATCGCCATCTTCACCGTCATCATCTCGGCGGGCCAGTTCTTGTTCCAGATCACTCAGTACCTGGCCGCCGGGGCCAACCCGCTCGAGACGGTCAAACTGCTCGCCCTGCTCATGCCTGGCGTGATGGCGAAGACCTTTTCGATGGCCGTCCTGCTCGCCACTCTGCTCGCTTTCGGCAGGCTCAGCGGCGATAGCGAGATCGTCGCCCTGCGCGCCGGTGGCATCAGCCTGGGACGCATCATGGCGCCGGTCGCAGTGTTCGGTCTCCTCGTCTTCGGCCTTGCCTTCGCTTTCAACGAACTCATTGTGCCCGGGGCGACCTTCAAGGCGATCCAGATCAGGCAGAACCTCGACTCCGAGGTCAACGGTCGCAAGGAGCAGCCGACCTTCCGACCGATCTACAAGGACGGAAAGTTGCAGATGATGCTCGGCGCGCGAGACTTTGACATGGCCCATGGCACGCTCAAAGGAGTCGAGATCACCGTCTTCAACAAGCAGGGCCAGCCGAACGTCTTCTTCTGGGCCGATGAGATGGTCTTCAAGAGCGAACAGGACTGGCGTCTGCCCAAGGGCGGCGAGGGAACCTTCCTCGAGAGCGGCATCAAGTTCAGCCCCAAGGGCGAGACCTTCCCGACAGAGGTGCCCAACCCCGACGTCACGCCAGAAGACCTCATCACCCAGGCGCTCAAGGACCTCGATGCGCTTAGCATGGTGCAGATGAAGAGGCAGATCGACCGCATGAAGGCCTCGCCCGACCCCGACGAAAAGCAGGTCGCCAACCTCGAGTTCGGCTACTGGAACAAGATCGCCCTTCCGCTGGCGGCCATGGTCTTCGGGCTCGTCGGGGCACCTTTGGGGATCCGGAACCACCGGGCAGGAACCGCCACAGGCTTCGCTCTCAGCGTCGTCATCATCTTCGGCTACATGATGCTCGCCAACGCGATGTCTATCATGTCGCAGGGCGGTCGAATTCCCGCCTATGTAGCGAGTTTTACACCTATCGCCATCGGACTTTTGGTCGCAATCGTCCTCATTCAGCGTCGGAACAAGTAGTGGACATCGTCAGCGTAGGGTTTGTTATCCTTCTGGTCCTGCTCAGTGGAGCGGTGGCCGCCGTTGGCGATTGGCTGGGAAGGAAGCTCGGCAAAAAGCGCCTGCGCGTAGGAAGGCTGAGGCCGAAGCACACAGCGATCTTCGGAACTGCGATCGCTGGCATGCTCATCACCCTGAGCACCATCATCGCACTCTCAGTCGTCAGTGCCCCCGTCCGCAAATGGCTCATCGAGGGCTCGCGCGTCCAGGCGCAACTCCAAAGGGCGAACGACCAATTGGACGCGACCCAGCGCCAGGTCAAGGCGACCCAGGACATCGTGACCGGCGTTCGCGGCCAACTCAAGACAGAACAGGAAAGACTCGCCGACGAGCAGAAGAAGGTTCAGGACGCGACCGCAACGGTCGCTCAATTGAAGGATGACGCGGCCAAACTACGGCGCCAGGTGATCTCCTTCGATGAAAAACTCAAAAAGAGCACCAAAGACCTGGAAGCGCTCCAAGCCGAATACGCCGACCTCAAGAAGACCAACGACAACCTGAGGAACGCGAACACGACGTTCTACGACCAGAACCGGGCGCTCATCGACGAGAACAATAGGCTGCTCGCGTTGAACGACAAGTATGAAGGCGACGTGAATTCGATGCAGGCCGAAGTCGATCGCCTTAAGAAAAGCGCGGCCGATGCACAGGAACTGCAGAAGGTCGCTACGCAACGGTTTGAAGCCGAAAGCAAGCGCATCGAGTCCGACCGGGCGAAGGCTCTCAGTGACCTTCACGACGCCGAGACGAAACTGGATGCTGCGAGACAGAACCTCGCAGACCTCCAAAGGAGCGCCCTCGCGCTGATGGACGACAACACCATTGCGCGGATGTCCCCGCTCATCTACAACCGCAACGACGAACTCGCCAGGCTCAGCGTACGTTCGAGCCTCAGCCAGGCCGAGGCGCGCGGCCTCCTCCTGACGGTGATGGAGAAGGCATCGCGCGACGCCGACTCGCGCGGCGCGATCGAAACGCCGACGAGCCGAAGCGATGTGGCCTTTCCCGCGCTCAAGAACCGCGACGGTTCGATCCTGACGCCGGAAGCCCAGTTCCAACAGACGCTCATGGCCACCGCTGCCAAGAACAAGGAGCAGGTCCTCATCGTCCGCGCGCTCTTCAACTCGTTCAAAGGCGAGTGGGTGCCGATCCGCGTGGACGTCCTGCCGAACCCAGTGATCTACCATCTGGGAGACTTCATCATCGAGACGCATGTCGACGGCAGCACCGGCGTGCAGAAGGTCACGGAGGCGCTCGTCGACTTCATGGGAGGGCAACTCCGCGACAGGGTCGTCCGCGACGGCCTGATTCCCGCGGTAGGCAGACCCACGGAGATAGGAGAGATTTCGCAGGAGGAACTCCAGAAGATCGTCAGCGACATCGTCGCCGCCGACCGGACGATCACCGTGCGCTTCCACGCTGCACAAGAAACCAAGGCGGGCGACCAACTCCAACTCGACGTAAGACTCAGATGAGCACGCAGGCAGAGAAGACCGTCCTCGCGATAGATCCCGGCCACGCAAAGTGCGGGCTCGTCGTCGCGCGCCGCGGTGAAGGCGGCCAGGTCGAAGTCCTGTGGCGAAAAGTCGCTCGCACGGAGGAACTTATGGCCTCGGTCATCGAGGCCTCTGAGGCCACACCGTTCTCCATGGTCATCATAGGGTCCGGCACGAGGTCGAGGGAGGTCGTCGAGCAGTTGCGACAGTGGCAGCCCAGCATCGCCACCCTCATAGTCGACGAGACCGACACGTCGATCCAGGCGCGAGAGCGCTATTGGGAGCACAATCCGAGGCGCGGTTGGAGGAGGATCGTCCCCTCGACGCTCCAGGTACCGCCGGAGCCCGTCGACGACTTCGTCGCCCTCATCCTAGCCGAGCGCGTGCTGCGCGCCTAACCGTCCTTCAGGCCGTCGAGCAGCGTCTGCGTGATCTGGTCTTCGCGGTCCTTCGAGTAGCCCTGCCAGCCGGTGACCAACTTGCCGTCCTTGTCGACCAGGAAGATCGTCGGCGTGCCCGCGGGCCCGTAGGCGCGCTCTATCTCGCCCTTGTCGTCCCAGAACACCGCCCTGTCGCGGTCCTTCTTCGTGAGGTCCGGCTTCTTGCCTCCGAGCACCACTTCGACAAGAGCGCAGCCCTCCTGCTTGAGCCGCCTGCGCAACGTGAGCAGGTACGGCTCCATGCGCGCACAAATGTCGCTGTCCGGATCTGTGAAGACGATTGCAAAAGGCGACTTCTTGTACGCGGCGGCGACGTCCGTCCGCTTGTTCGATCGCGCGTCCAGCCACTGGCCCAGAGGCGCCGGTCCCGGTACAGCGACCGCAAAGTAGCGCGGGCCAGGGATCTGCGCGGGCACATAGCCGACCGGAAGAGTAAGGCGGAACCGCGCCGCGTCGAACTCGACGGCGTCGAACTTCGTGATCTCGAACGTCACAGAGTAACTGCCTTCGTTGCCGCTGCCCACGATTTTCTTCCAGCGCAGGATCTTCCCGCTTGGGCCGACCCAGAACGTGTGGGTTCCCGGATCGGAAGCGCTCATCGAAGTAGTCTGGACGACGTCACAGGAAACCCCGCGCACACTCTCCTTTCCCGTCACTTTGTAGGTCGCGCCCGCCGCGAACTTTTCGAGCGATTCGTAGTACGCGATTGAGGGAGCGGCCTCCCCACCGATCTTCGTAAGCGTCGGCGGTGGCGCGAAGTTCGCCCACACGACCGGCGACTCGTAGTATGTGTGCGTGTCGTGCCGTATCGAAAGACCGCCCGTCTCGTTGTGTATGAACTCGAATGACTCGCCCGCCCAGTCGATGGAAAAGTGTTGTAGGTTCGGCCTTGCCACTGCGGCGTGACCCGTCCCCGCGCCCGGCATCACCGGCGACGTCACCGTGTAGTCGATCGCAAAACTCTTGCTCGAGGACAAGAACTTGTCGGCACGGGCGACGGGTCCCGGTTGCGCGAGGATTACAGCGGCGAGGAGTGCGACCATAGGTTGAGCCCGGTTGTTCTACCGCACGGCGACGTCAAACGTTGACACCCGAGAGGCAATTTGCACCGGAATTCTACAGACCAGAGCGCTAGAGCCGTGCGCTCGCCGCCAGCCAGCACGCATCGAGCACTGCTTCAGCAGACCGCGACGCGTCGATCACAACCCAGCGATCAGGCTCCCTCTTCGCTTCATCGAGGAACCCGCCCCTCACCTTCTGGTGGAACTCAAGCGGCTCGCGGTCCAAGCGGTCGCCCTTCGTCGTCCGCGAAAGCCCGACGGCGGGGTCGATGTCGAGCAAGAGGGTGAGGTCCGGCTTGAGCCCGCCCGTCGCCATCGCGTTGAGGTCTCGCAGCAGCCCCAGGTCAAGACCGCGGCCATACCCCTGGTAGACGACCGTCGAGTCGGCGTGCCGATCGCATAGCACCACCGCCCCTCTCTCAAGCGCCGGTCGGACGATCTTCGCCACGTGCTCCGCGCGGTCCGCAAGGTAGAGGAACAGTTCCGTCTTCGGGTCGATGTCCTCGCCGTGCAAGAGCAGGTCGCGCACAGCAGACCCGAACTCACCGGCGCCCGGCTCGCGCGTCTCGACGACCTCGCGGCCGCCCTCTGAAATCCGGCTGGCAAGGCCGCGCATCACAGTGCTCTTTCCCGCGCCTTCCGGGCCCTCCAGAGTGACGAACATCGCGGGAAGGATACTCCCTGGTACATTCGCTTCAGATGCCGCAAGGTATGCAGACCCTGCACGAAGAGATGGAGCGGTTGCTCGCCCCGGACAGGGTTCTCATGGGCCCGGACGTCCAACGGGCGTACGACTGTGACGCCTATACCGTCGACCGCAACGCCCCGTCCTGCGTCGTCCTGCCGATCTCGACTGAAGAAGTGCAGAGCGTTGTGCGATGGTGCATCGCAAACGAGGTGCCCTACACGCCTCGCGGCGCAGGGACCGGACTCAGCGGCGGTGCGCTCGCAGCGATGGGAGGCGTCCTCGTCTCGACCAAGAAGATGACGCGCATCTTGGACGTCGACGCCCCAAACCGGAGACTGCGCGCGCAGGCCGGCGCCGTCAACCTACGGCTCTCCAAAGAGTGCGCGCAGTACGGCCTCCACTTTGTGCCAGACCCCTCCAGCCAGTCGGTCTGCACGATCGGCGGCAACATCGCCGAGAACTCCGGCGGCCCGCACACCCTCAAGTACGGTGTCACAGTACAGCACGTCCTCGAGGCAAAGATGGTCGATACGCAGGGCGAGGTCGTCACGGTCGGATGTGGCGTGGCGGGTGCACCCGGTCTTGATCTGCTCGGGGTCGTCGTGGGATCGGAGGGCACGCTCGGCATCGTCACCGAGGCGCTCGTTCGCCTGACTCCGAACCCTGAAAAGGTCGAGACCGCGCTCGCCTCCTTCGCCGACACGCGCTCAGCGACCGAGACCGTCGCAGCGATCATCGCCGAAGGCACCATCCCCGCCGCCCTAGAGATGATCGACGAGGGGTGCCTCAAGGCGGTGCTCGCCGCCTTCCCGCTCAATGTCCCGGCGGAAACAAGGGCGCTTCTACTGATCGAGTGCGACGGTGCAGAGGCCAAAGCCACCGCCGACATCCAGACCGCCGTCGCCCAGTGCAAAGCCCACCGCGCCATCCAAGTGGACATCGCCAAGGACGAAAAAGAGCGCACCAGGCTCTGGACCGCCAGGAAGAAGGGCATCGGCGCAATGGGAAGGCTTGCTCCGACGATCGTCACCCACGACGGCGTCATTCCTCGCTCAAAGTTGCCCGAGATGCTTGAGTTCGTCTATGAAGTCGCGCGCGAGCACGGTCTCGGAGTCGGCAACATGTTCCACGCGGGCGATGGAAACCTCCACCCGATCTTCTACTTCGACGACCGCGAGTCCGGCAAGATCGACGCCGTCGTCGCTGCGGGAGAGAAGGTCATCGCCAAGTGCATCGAGATCGGCGGAAGCGCGAGCGGCGAACACGGCATCGGTGTCGAGAAGTCCGCGCTCCTCAAGATGATGTTCAACGAAGACGACATGCGGATGCAGGAGGACGTCAAGTCCGTGTTCAACACCTCATCGCTCTGCAACCCGTGCAAGGTGATCCCTGACCAGAAGGGATGCGTCGAACACATGCGCCGGTGGAGGGGCGCGGCGACATGAGTGCGCTCGACCAACTGCGCGAAGCGATCCGACATGGCGCGCACCGAATTACCGGCACGGGCACCCGCATGGGGTTCCTCCCCCAATGGCAAGGGAGCGCTCTCGACGTCACAGGCATGACCGGCATAGTCCAGCACGACGTCGACGACCAGGTGGTCGAAGTCTGGGCCGGCACTCCTGTTCTAGAACTTCAGGCCGCGCTGAGAAGCCACGGCCAGTGCCTGCCCTTCGCGACGGACGAAGAACTCCCACAGGTCGTGCGCGGAGACTACGGCACAGTGGGCGGCCTTCTCGCGATGGCGCTGCCCCACGCCCTCGTCGCGCAGTGCGGAGGCCCTCGGGACTGGACGCTCGGCATGACCGTCGTCCGCACGGACGGCACCGTCGCCAAGAGCGGCAGCAAGGCGGTCAAGAGCGTCGCAGGCTACGACGCCCACAAACTCTTCATCGGCTCGCGCGGCTCGCTCGGAGTGATCGCTAAGGCCGTACTGCGCACCTATCCCGTCAAGGCGCTGCCAGGACACCGCGTCAAAAACGTCCGCTCGTTCGAGGGCAGTGCCTGCACTGTCGTGAGAACGACAAGGACGGAGTTCGACTCCCACCTAGAGATCACCCCGCAGATCATCGCTGCGGACGCTGAGTCCAGCACGCTTTGGGTCGAAGGAGAACCAGAGCCGCCGTTGGAAGGCTGGATGGTCTCCCCCGAAGGGCGCCGCTGGCGCAGTTGCCCGGTCGGCCCCTACGAGGCGCGCGCCCTACAGGTCTTCGACCCAGACGGTAGGCTTGCCCAGCCATGGTCGGACTGAATCCTGCGGACCAGATATTCGAGCAGGCCATCGAGTTTCTCCAGGAGGAGGTCTCCCCACGCGCGAACGAGATCGACACAGACGTCGATGCGCTCAGGTGGGCGCTCGACGAGATGTGCAAGCGAGGTCTCATGGCCCTGCGCCGTCCAGAGGAGTACGGCGGCCCGAACCTCCCAGAGGCCAAGTTCCAGGAGTTCCTGGTTGCCGTCGCGCGCTACTCCGGGTCGCTCGCCTTCCTCCAGTCGCAGCACCAAAGCGCCGTCACGATGATCGCCGCGGGCGAAAACGACGACCTCAAGCGACGCCTACTGCCGAAGATGGGAGACGGAGAGCGCTTGATCGGCATCGGTTTCAGCCAGTTGCGACGACCTGGCCCGCCCATGTTGACCGCCACCAAGACCGCCGACGGATGTGTGTTGCAAGGAGCGGTGCCCTGGGTCACGGGCTTCGGCTTCTTCCACGACTTCCTCGTCGGTGCGAGCCTCCCCGACGGCAGGGCAGTGTTCGGCGTCGTACCGTTCGTGAAGACCAAACGAGGCAAGGGGTCGATCTCCTTCACTGAACCGATGCGCCTCGCCGGTGCCGTCATCGACACCTGGTACGCTTACCCGACGAAGGAGAACCCGA